>Ga0156283_1118_pt1 | contig 24492 bp, 25 predicted proteins | sample RifCSPlowO2_12_FD_107932 | JGI IMG/M metagenome (GOLD analysis project Ga0156283, IMG submission 107932) | Betaproteobacteria bacterium RIFCSPLOWO2_12_FULL_65_14 | reverse complement strand
AACTTGAGATAAGCGACCTCTTCCCTTAGGTGATCGAGTTCAGACATGCGGCTTCATGCATGAACGTCGCTCCGCGCATTGCGTTGACAGCGCCTTCTAGAAATCGAACCCCTAATTGGGGTGTTAAAAGACCCCACGAGTGGAGCCGAGTCAGGCAAGCCTACCCGCAAGCCCTTGTTTCCTCAAAGTGGCACGCTTGCTTAAGCCCCGCAAGGTCGCTATGTGTTCGCGTAGCGCGGGCGTGAAGGTGGCCTCTGAGCGTCGCCTATTGGGCCGAAAGCGGTCGCTGAGTAGTCGCGCCGTTCGGCGCTAAGCCGCCAACCTGCGATCCCCCTGCGGACTGGACCGCATGGAGGGCCGAATCCGGGAGGGCGCCGCTCTAGTTCCGCCACAAGCGAATCGATTCCAGATGCGTCCGTCCTAGCCGCTTCTCTCGGAGATTTGATTTACGCCTATCTAGCCCCTGACGTCGCAGAACGGTGAAAGTCCTGTTGACAGCGCCGTTCCATCCAGCGTATAAGTCTTGTATAAGATTTATATATGTCTGCCAAGGCCAAGGTCAGCACGTTTTCTGCCACGCCGCGCGATCTCGCGATGCTCGAGGCGGTGGCGCGCTACCACGGCCTGAACAAGAGCGCGACGCTCGCGAGCCTGGTGCGCAGGGAGTTCTGGAGGGTCTTCCCCGGGGGAACGGACAAGCTCAGGCCGGACCGCGGGGCAAAAGTGGAAGGCGAAGAATGAAACCGAGGTTTCTGGCTTTTACCGCAGGGTTGCTTGCCGCCACGGCGCTGCAGGCACAGCCCATCAAGATCGGCGAGCTGAACAGCTACAAGGTGTTCCCCGCCTTCCTCGAGCCCTACAAGAAGGGCTGGCAGCTCGCGCTGGAAGAGATCAACGCCGGCGGCGGCGTCATCGGCCGCAAGCTCGAGATCGTGTCGCGCGACGACGGCGGCACGCCCGGGGACGCGGTGCGCGTTGCGGAAGAATTGATTAGCAGAGAGAAAGCCCATGTCCTGATGGGCACGTTCGCCTCCAACGTGGGGCTCGCGGTGGCGAACCTCGCGAACCAGAGGAAGGTGCTGTTCGTCGCCTCCGAGCCGCTCACCGACAAGATCGTGTGGGAAAACGGAAATCGCTACACTTTTCGCCTGCGGCCTTCGACCTACATGCAGACGGCGATGCTGGTGCCGGAGGCGGCGAAGCTCAACAAGAAGCGCTGGGCGATCGTCTACCCGAACTACGAATACGGCCAGTCGGCGAGCGCCTCGTTCAAGAAGCTGCTCTCGCGGGCCCAGCCCGGCGTCGAATACGTCGCCGAGCAGGCTCCGGCGCTCGGCAAGATCGACGCCGGCGCGGTGGTGCAGGCGCTTGCGGAGGCGAAGCCCGACGCCATCTTCAGCTCGCTGTTCGCCGCCGACCTGCAGAAATTCGTGCGCGAGGGAAATACGCGCGGCCTCTTCAAGAACGTGGTGGTCTTCAACCTGCTGGGCGGCGAGCCCGAGTACCTCGATCCGTTGAAGCAGGAAACGCCCGAGGGCTGGTGGGTCACCGGCTACCCCTGGAGCGAGATCAGCACGCCCGAGCACAGGCGCTTCCGCGACGCCTACCAGAAACGCTGGAAGGACTATCCGCGGCTCGGCTCGGTGGTCGGCTACACCTCCGTCTACACGATCGCCAACGCCATCCGCAAGGCGAGCTCGGCGGATACCGAGAAGCTCGTCGAGGCGCTCAAGGGCCTCGAGATGCAAACGCCGTTCGGTCCCATCGTGTGGCGGCCCATCGACCACCAGTCGACGATGGGCGCCTACGTCGGGCAGCTCGCCAGGAAAGACGGCAGGGGCGTGATGGTCAACTGGCGCTACGCCGACGGCGCGAAGTACCAGCCCTCCGACCAGGAAATCCGCGCGCTACGCAAGGAGTGAGCGGCACCGCGATCCTGCTGCAGTTCCTGAACGGCCTCGCGGGCGCAAGCTCTCTGTTCCTCATCGCGGCGGGGCTCTCGCTCATCTTCGGCGTCACCCGCATCGTCAACTTTGCGCACGGCTCGCTGTACATGCTCGGCATGTACCTCGCCGTCTGGCTGTCGGAGCGGATCGGCTTCTGGGCGAGCGTCCCGATCGCCGCCGCTCTCGTCGCGACGGCGGGGGCGGCGATCGAGATTGTTCTCCTGAGAAGGATCTACAAGGCGCCCGAGCTGTTCCAGCTCCTCGCCACGTTCGCCCTGGTGCTTCTCGTCAAGGATTTCGCGCTGTGGGCGTGGGGCCCGGAGGACATGCTCGGGCCGAGGGCGCCGGGATTTGCCGGCGCCGTCGAAATCGCCGGCCGCGCCTTCCCCCAGTACGACTTGCTGCTCATCGTGATCGGGCCGCTGGTTTTCGCTTTTCTTCACTTGATTCTGGTTAAAACCAGGTGGGGCATCCTGGTGCGCGCGGCGACGCAGGACCGCGAAATGGCCGGCGCGCTCGGCGTCAACCAGAAAGTGCTCTTCACCGCGGTGTTCATGCTGGGCGCGGGGCTCGCGGGCCTGGGCGGGGCGCTCGCCATCCCGCGCGAGCCTGCCAACCTGGAGATCGATCTGTCGCTGGTCGCGGACGCCTTCGTCGTCGTCGTGGTCGGCGGCCTCGGCTCGATCCCGGGGGCGTTCCTGGCGGCGCTGCTCATCGGCGAGATCAAGGCGTTCTGCATCGGCCTGGGGTATTCGAAGATCACGCTGGCGGTGGAGTTCATCGTCATGGCCGTCGTGCTCGTGTTGCGTCCGTGGGGCCTGCTCGGCCGCCCGCAGGCCGCGGCGCGCGGGCCCGGCGCCCTCCAATCACCGCTCAACCCCCCTTCCGGGCGCGCCGTGGCGGCGCTTGTCGTAATGGCAGCCGCGCTTGCCGCCGTTCCCGCGCTCACGAGCGGATACGCTCTGGTGTTGCTTACCGACGTCCTGGTATTTGCCCTGTTCGCCGCGAGCCTGCACTTCATGATGGGCCCGGGCGGGATGGTCTCGTTCGGGCACGCCGCCTATTTCGGGCTCGGCGCCTACGGCGCCGGCCTGCTGCTCCTTCGCTTTGCCCTGCCGATGGAGCTCGCGCTCGTGCTCGCGCCGCTCTTCGCCCTCGCCGGCGCGCTCGTCTTCGGCTGGTTCTGCGTCCGGCTCTCGGGGGTGTATCTCGCGATGCTCACGCTCGCCTTCGCCCAGATCGTCTGGTCGGTGGCCTTCCAGTGGGACGCGGTCACCGGAGGCTCCAACGGCCTGATCGGCGTTTGGCCGGAGCCGTGGCTCGCGTCGAAGACGGCGTTCTACTATGCCGCCCTGCTCCTGTGCGCCGCCGCGCTGGCGCTCCTCTGGCGCATGGTCTACTCGCCCTTCGGCTACGCGCTGCGCGCGGGCCGCGACTCGGCCCTTCGCGCCGAAGCGATCGGCATCAACGTGCGCGCCGTGCAGTGGGCCGCTTTCTGCGTGGCGGGGCTTTTCGCCGGCCTCGCGGGCGCGCTGTATGCCTTCTCGAAGGGCTCGATCTCGCCCGAGACGCTGTCGGTGCCGCGCTCGGTCGACGGCCTGGTCATGGTGCTGCTGGGCGGATTGCAGACACTGACCGGACCGCTGTGGGGCGCGGCGCTCTTTACCTGGCTGGAAGACGCCATTTCGCGCGGCTTCGACTACTGGCGCGCCGCGATCGGCGGCGTAATCCTGCTGCTGGTGCTCGCCTTTCCCCAGGGCATTGCCGGATTCATCCGCGAAAGGCTCGGGCGTTGAGCGCGCTATCGGTGCGCAAGCTTTCCAAGGCCTACGGCGGCGTGCAGGCGGTGCACGAGGTCTCGTTCAGCGTGGACGCAGGCGAGGTAGTCGCGATGATCGGACCGAACGGCGCCGGCAAGACCACCTGCTTCAACATGCTGAACGGCCAGCTCGCCCCCGATGCGGGCGAAATCAGGCTGGACGAGAAGAGCCTCGTCGGGCTTGCGCCGCACCGCATCTGGCGCCTGGGCGTGGGCCGCACCTTCCAGATCACCGCGACCTTCGGCTCCATGTCGGTGCGCGAGAACGTGCAGACGGCGCTGCTCTCGCATCGCCGCCAGCTCGCTTCGATCCTGAGCTCGGCGCCGCGCTGTTGCGTCGAGGAGGCCGATGCGCTGCTCGAGCGCGTCGGCATGCTCAGCCAGGCGGAGCGGCCTTGCGCGGTGCTCGCCTACGGCGACCTCAAGCGCGTCGAGCTCGCGATGGCGCTCGCCAACCGGCCGCGGCTGCTCCTCATGGACGAGCCGACCGCCGGCATGGCGCCGGAGGAGCGCGGCGCGCTGATGCGGCTCGCCTCGACGCTTGCGCACCGTGAAAGCATCGCGGTGCTCTTCACCGAGCACGACACGAGCGTGGTGTTCGGCTACGCGAGCCGCGTCCTCGTGCTGCACCTGGGCGAGATCATCGCCAGCGGCACGCCCGACGAGGTGCGCGCCGATCCCCGGGTGCGCGAGGTGTACCTTGGCGATGCTTGAGGTGCGCGGCCTGAGCGCGGGCTACGGCCGTGCCCGCGTGCTGTTCGACATCGACCTTGCCGCCGATCGCGGCGAAGTCGTGGCGCTGATCGGCCGCAACGGCGCGGGCAAAACCACGACCCTCAAGGCGATCATGGGCCTGGTGCCGCCGCTCGCGGGCGAGCTGCGCTTCGACGGCACGCGCATCGGCGGCCGCGAGCCGCACGAGATCGCGCGCCTCGGCCTGGGCTATGTGCCGGAGGACCGGCGCATCTTCACCGACCTCACCGTTGCCGAGAACCTCGCGGTCGGTCGCCAGCCGCCGCGCGCCGGCGCGCCCGCCTGGACCATCGAGAGGCTGCTTGCGCTTTTTCCGGCGCTTTCCAAGATGCTCGAGCGGCCCGGCGGCCGCATGTCGGGCGGCGAGCAGCAGATGCTGTGCATCGCGCGCACCCTGGCCGGCAATCCGAAGGCCATACTGCTCGACGAGCCCTCCGAGGGGCTTGCGCCGCTCATCGTGGAGCAGGTGGCGCGGGTGATCCTCGAGCTCAAGCGCTCCGGCGTCGCTGTGCTGCTCGCCGAGCAAAACGCGAGATTCACCGAGCGCGTCGCCGATCGGGGCTATACACTGGAAAAGGGCCAAATCGTCCCGGCATGAAAAAGCGCGGCCTGCTTCTCACGCTCACCGAACCTCCGCCCGGCATGGAAGAGCGCTGGGTGGCCGACGTGCCCCCGGGCGAAGGCAAATACCTCGCCACCTACGAGCTCGACTCCGCGGACGTGCTCACCTCACCGCAGTACCTGTCCTTCTTCCAAAAGCCCACCCCGTGGACGCGCCGCTGCCTGGGAAAGGCGGTGGTGTTCAAGCGCTGGGCGTGCGAGCAGATCGAGCCCGGCACGGCCGATCCTCATCCGGCCGCCAAAGCCTTGCTGCTCGACATCGGCGCTCCCGCCGCTCTTCAAGTGCGAAGATTCGCCGCGAGCACCGGCGAGCAGATCCTGCTCTGCGAGCTTTCCGATTGCGCGGCTCAAACCTCCTCGGGCCTTGTCTACCGCCTCTACGAACCTTGAGCGCTTTGCCTGGCTGTCGATAGCGGCGGCGCTCGCCACCATCGCGCTGAAGACGCTCGCCTGGTGGATCACCGGCTCGGTCGGGCTGCTCTCCGATGCGCTCGAGTCCCTCGTCAATCTTGCGGCCGCGCTGTTCGCGCTGTCGATGCTGCGCCTCGCCGCCGCGCCTCCCGACGAGCACCATCCCTACGGCTTCTCCAAGGCGGAATACTTCTCCGCCGGCATCGAAGGCGCGTTGATCGTGCTCGCCGCGGCGGGCATCCTGGTGGCGGCGATTCCACGCCTGATGCGGCCGGAGCCGCTCGAGGCACCGGTGCTCGGGCTGGCGATCAGCTTCCTCGCTTCGCTCATCAATCTCGGCACCGCCGTGGTGCTGCTGCGCGCCGGCAGGCAGCATCACAGCATCACGCTCGAGGCCGACGGCCATCACCTGCTGACCGACGTATGGACCTCGGCCGGCGTGATCCTGGGCGTGGCGCTGGTTTTCGTCACCGGCTGGCTGCGCCTGGACCCGCTCGTCGCGCTCGCCGTCGCGGCGCACATCATCTGGACCGGCATCAGCCTCGTGCGGCGCTCGTTCAAGGGCCTGCTCGACGCGGCGATCTCGCACGAAGACCAGCGCGAGGTGACCAAGCTCTTCGCCGAGTATTCGCGCCGCTACGGCGTCACCTTCCACGCGTTCCGGACGCGCCAGGCCGGAGCGCGGCGGTTCATTTCGTTCCATTTGCTGGTCCCGGACGCCTGGAGCGTTTCACAGGCGCACCGGCTGTCGGAAGAGATCGAGGAGCGTATCCGCTCGCTCGTGCCGAACGCCGGCGTGTTCACCCACATCGAGCCGATCTCCGACCCCTCCTCCTACGACGACCAGCGCCTCGACCGGATGTAGCTCAATGCCCCGGCAGGATGATCTCGATGTGGTCGCGGCTGACGCTGATGAAGGGGGCCGACAGGACCTGCCTGCCGCCCACCTGGAGCTCCCACACCTCGGCGTTGATCACCGCGATGAAGTCGCGCGCCTCGGCCATGAAATCGGTGATGCGGGCGCCCGGCAGCAAGTCGATATGCCCCTTGATGCGGTAAGTCGGGGTCAGAATGGTGACCTTCGTCTTGGTATCTTGCATGCTGCACGGATGATAACTCCGATCGCCAACAGGGCGCTTTTCGTCGCCCTCCTCGCTCTCGTCGCGCCTGCGCACGCGGAGCGCATTCAGGCCGATCTCAAATGCTCCTTTACGGGCATCGACTTCGTCTACGACTGCGTCATCCGGTTGCAGCCGCCTAAGAGCGGTGTGCGCATCTCGGTCGGCGCCGACATGCCGTCGATGCCGGGGGCCCATACTGTGCAGCCGGTGATGGCGAAGCCCGGAAAACTGGCCGGCGAGTATTACGCGCGGCTGGATCTCGAGATGCCGGGAGAGTGGGCGGTCAAGCTGCGGCTTTCCGGCGCGCTGCGCGATGACCTGGTGCTGAACTATGTCTTCCCGGAAACCGATGATCGACCTCGCTAGCGTCATACGCGCCGGCGACGGCATCCTATGGGGCCAGGCCTGCGCCGAGCCGCAGACCCTCGTCGAAGCGCTGGTGGCGCAGCGCGCCTCGTTCTCGGGCGCGCGGCTCTTCCTGGGCATCAGCTATTCGGGCATTCTGAAACCCGAGCATGCGGATCACCTGCGCCCTGGCTCGTATTGCGGCTCGGGAACCAACCGCGCGCTCGCCGAAGCCGGGGTGTTGGACATCTATCCCGCCCCCTACTCCCAACTCGGCAACTGGATCCGGGCCGGGCACATCCGGGCCGACGTCGTGCTGCTGCAGGTGTCGCCGCCCAATTCGCGCGGCGAGTACAGCCTCGGACTCGGCGTGGAGTATCTCGCGCCGGCGCTGCAGGCCGCGCGCGCAGTGGTGGCCGAGGTGAACGATCAGGTGCCGTGGACGCACACGCAGCCGCTGCTGCACCGGGAGGACTTCGACCTGGTGGTCGAGAGCTCGCGCCCGCCGGTACCGATGCCCACCCCGCCGCCGCGCGAGGCGGATCTGAAAATCGCCCAGCACGCCGCCCAGTTCATCCCCGACGGCGCAATCCTCGAGTGCGGCATCGGCACGCTGCCGAACGCGGTGCTCGGCGCGCTGAGCGGGCGCCGCAGGCTCGGGTATCACTCGGGGCTGGTCGGCGACGGCGTGGTCGATCTCGTGCGGCGCGGCGCCATGGGCGGCGCGATCGTGGGCGGCGCGCTCATGGGAACGCGGCCGCTGTTCGACTGGGCGCGGGACAATCCGGCGCTGCGCCTCTACTCCTCGGACTACACCCACGGTGCCGCGGTGCTCGGCAAGCTCGAGCGGTTCGTCGCCATCAACTCCGCGGTCGAGGTGGACCTCACCGGCCAGGTGAACGGCGAGGTTGCGAAGGGCATTTACATCGGCGCGGTCGGCGGAGCGCTCGATTTCGTGCGCGCGGCCAACCAGTCGCCCGGCGGAGTATCCCTGGTATGCCTTCCTTCGGATCGGATAGTGGAAAAGATCGAAGGACCGGTAGCCACGCCAAGAAGCGAAGCCGGCGTCGTGGTCACGGAAAGGGGCGCGGCGGATCTTCGCGGCTGCACGCTGCGCGAGCGCGAACGGCGCCTGCGCGCGATCAGCGGAAATTCCTGAGCGCCGGAATGACCCAGAACGGCAGCGCGGCAAGCGCGATGAACGCAAGCGACACGGCCAATCCGACGCCGTATCCGGCCGTGAGATCGTGCAGCAGCCCGCCCATGTACGACCCGAGCGCCGCGCCGAGGGCATTGGCGGAGTAGATCCCGCCGTAGATGGTGGCGACCCGCGGCCCGGCGAAGTAGCGCGCCGAAACCGAAGAGATGATCGGGCCGCGCGTTCCCATGCAGAGCCCGAACAGCCCGACGAACAAGGGAAGAAGCAGCGCCGACGGCGACACCGTCATCAGCACCAGGAGCAGCATTCCTACGGCGGTCCCCGCGAAGCTCGCGGTCACGGTCTGGCGGTAGCCGAACCGGTCGGAGACGAAGCCGCTCGACATCACGCTGATCGCGGAGAGCAGTCCAAGAAAGCCAAACGCGCTTGCCGCGGTGAGCGGCGAAAAGCCGGCATCGATGAAAAACGCGACCAGCTGCACCAGGACCGAGAACATCGCGGCGGCGGTGCAGAAAAATACGCCGGCGAGGCCCCAGAATACGGGCGTGCGCAGGGCCGTCTTCACCGTCCAGCCTTCGCCCGATTTCCGCTGCCGCTCCTCGTGGCGGTGCTGCGCGCTGCCGGACGCGAACCGCCCCCACGGCAGCACCAGCACCACCGGCACTAGGACAAGCACGACTGTGCCCAGAATGCGATAAGCGAGGCGCCAGTCGTAGCCGCCGATGAGCGATTGCGCGAGCGGCACGAACACGATGGTGCCGACGCCGGTCGCCGAGAAGGCGATGCCGATGGCCGTGGAAAGGCGCTCGCGGTACCAGCGCGACAGGAGCGCAGACCCCGGGACCATGCCGTTCAGGCTGACTCCAAGGCCGACCAGCACGCCGATGAACAGATAAAACTGCCATAGCTCGCCGAGCCACCCCGCGAGGAAGAATGCGGTTCCGAGGCAGGCCATGCCGGTGCCATAGACCCAGCGCGGGCCCAGCCGGTCAAACACCAGGCCAACCAGCGCGGCAGTGAAGCCGTTCACCAGCAGGTAGATCGAGTACACGCTGGTGAGCTGGGAGCGCGACCAGCCGAATTCGCGCTCGAGAGGCAGCAGGAACACTGCATAGCTGTCGCCCAGCCCGCGCCCGAACATGTTGAGCGCGAAGCACGCGGCGAGCACCGCGACCGCGGTCCTGGAAGGGCTCAGATCTTCTCTGCGGGCTCGAGACCGAACACCTGGCGCAGGTAGCGCAGGTAGCCGGCGTCCTTGCTCACCGTCTTGCCGGGCGCGTCGGACACCTTGGCCACCGGCTGGCCATTGCACTCGGTCATCTTGATGACGATATTGATCGGCTCGTAGCCCACGTCGTTCGTCAGGTTGGTGCCGATGCCGAACGCGGTCCTCGCGCGCCCGTGGAAACGGCGGGCGATTTCGATGGCAAGCGGAACCGAGAGCTGGTCCGAGAAGATCAAAGTCTTGGTGTGCGGATCGACCCGGTTGTGGCGGTAATGCGCGATCAGCCTCTCGCCCCATTCGAACGGGTCGCCCGAGTCGTGCCGCGCGCCGTCGAAAAGCTTGCAGAAGAACATGTCGAAGTCGCGCAGGAAGGCGTCCATGCCGTAGGTGTCGGACACCGCGATGCCGAGGTCGCCGCGGTATTCCTGCGCCCATTTGTCGAAGGCGAAGCTTTGCGAGTCGCGCAGCCGCGGGCCGAGCGCCTGGCAGGCCTGCATGTATTCGTGCGCCATCGTGCCGAGGGGCGTGAGGTTGTTGCGCATCGCGAACCACACGTTCGACGTGCCGGCGAAATACTCCGGCACCTCGTGCTTCAGCGTCTTCAGCACCTCTTCCTGCCAGGCCAGCGCAAAGCGCCGCCGCGTGCCGTAGTCGGAGATCTTGAACTCGAGCTCGGGCTCCACGGTGCGCACGAGATCGATCTTCGCCTTGAGCCGGCGCCTGCCCTCCTCGAGATTCGGGCGCGGCTGCGTGCGCCGGAAATACGTCTCGGAGACGATGGCGAGCACCGGGATCTCGTAGAGGATGGTGTGCAGCCACGGGCCGCGGATCGTGATGTCGATCTCGCCCGGGGCCTCGCCGTAGCCGGTGTGCAGATATTTCTCGTTGAACTGGAACAGGCCGAGGAAGTCGACGAAATCGGACTTCATGAATCTCAGCCCGCGCAGGTAGGCCAGCTCTTCGTCGCGGAAGCGCAGCTTGCAAAGATTTGCAAGCCCGCGGCGGATCTCGTCGAGATCGGGGCGCAGATCCACCCCCGGAGTGCGGCATTTGAAACGGTATTCGACCTGCGCGCCGGGGAAGTGATGCAAAACAACCTGCATCATCGTGAATTTGTACAGGTCGGTGTCCAACAGCGACTGGATGATCATGCGGCGTGCATTGTAACCTTAGGTGCATGTGCGGCCGTTACGCCCTCCACAGCAATCCCGACGTCGTGGCGCTTCAATTCGGGCTGGAGTCGCTGCCCGATTTCGCGCCCCGCTACAACATCGCGCCGACCGCGGAGGTGCTCATCGTCAAGCGCGACGGCGCCGCGCTCGCGCGCTGGGGCCTGGTGCCGCGCTGGTCGAAGGATGCTTCCATCGGCGCCAAGCTCACGAACGCGCGCGCCGAAACGCTCGGCGAGAAGCACTCGTTTCGCGACGCCTACCACCGGCGCCGCTGCCTGATCCCGGCGAACGGCTTCTACGAGTGGAAGCGCCAGGGCGCGTTGCGGCAGCCCTATTACGTCCACCCCGCCGGCGGCGAGCTGTTCGCCTTCGCCGGGCTTTGGGACACCTGGCGCGACATCGAGTCCTGCACGATCGTCACCACCGAGGCGAACGGGACCCTGCGTTCGATTCATGAGCGCATGCCGGTCATCATCGCTGCCGAGCACTACGCGGGATGGCTGCACGGCGAGGAAGGGCTGCTGCGCCCCGCGCCCGCGGGCGCGATCCGCTGCCACCCGATGCGCTCACAGGTGCAGAAAAGCATCTTCGACTAGGCCGTTCACGCGCGCGCCGAGCAGGCGCACCGGCCGCCGGCCCGCCTGGGTGCGCTGGAGCAGCTCCGTCGCCCACGACGAAATGACGTCGGGATCGGAAGTCGCGCGCGACAGCGTGTGGCTGCGCGTCACGGTCGTGAAATCGGCGTAGCGCACCTTGATCGTGACCGTGCGCCCCGCCAGGCGCTTCTTCTCCAGCCATTCCGCCGTCTCGCGCGCGAGGCGCGCCACCTCGGTCCTTATGGCTTCCAGGTCCTCGAGGTCCTGGGCATAGGTGGTTTCGCTGCTCGCCGACTTGGCCGCGCGGTGCGCGACGACCGGGCGCGGGTCCTCGCCGTACGACAGCCGCCGCAGCCAGTCGGCAAGGCTTCCCACCTCTTTTTCCAGCACCTGCGGATCGAATTCTCGAATATCGACAACACGCTCGATCCCGAGCCTGCGCAGCTTGGCGGCGGTGACCGGTCCTACGCCCCAAAGCGCGTCCACCGGCAGGCATTGCAGGAACTGCTCGACGCGCTCGGGCGAGATGACGGTCAGGCCATCGGGCTTGCGCCAGCCCGAGGCGATCTTGGCGAGAAACTTGTTGGGCGCCACCCCCGCCGAAGCGGTGCAGCCGGTTTCTTCGCGAATCCGGCGCTTGAGCTCCTTGGCGACCAGGCTGGCGTAGGGCATGCCCCAGCGGTTCTCGCTGACGTCGACGTACGCCTCGTCGAGCGACAGCGGCTCCACCAGCTCGCTGCATGAGCGCAGGACGGCCATCACCTGCTCCGATACGGCCTGGTACTTGCCGAAATCCGGCCGCACGACGACGAGCTGCGGGCACAGCCGCAACGCGCGCCCCATCGGCATCGCCGAACGCACGCCGAAGGCGCGCGCCTCGTAGCTCGCCGCGGCGACCACGCCGCGGCTCTCGGGGCTGCCGCCGACGGCAACCGGCCGGCCGCGCAGCGCCGGCGCGTCGCGCTGCTCGACCGCGGCGTAGAAGGCGTCCATGTCCAGGTGGACAATCCGGCGCATATACTGTATATAATGCCACTAATGGATGCGCTTACAGAACGCCAGTCCGAAATTCTCAAGCTGGTTCGGGAGCTGACGGAAGTCTCGGGTTTTCCGCCGACGCGAGCGGAAATCGCCGAGCGCATGGGGTTTCGCTCGGTCAACGCGGCCGAGCAGCACCTGCGCGCGCTGGAGAAAAAGGGCGCCATCGAGATCTCCTCGGGCGCCTCGCGCGGCATCCGGGTGCGCGACAGCCGGCCCATGCGCTCGGGCCGCCTGCTCGAGCTGCCCGTCATCGGGCGCGTGGCCGCAGGGAGCCCGATCCTCGCCGAGCAGCACGTGCAGGCCCGCTATCAGGTCGATCCGAATCTGTTTACGCCGCGCGCCGACTACCTGCTGCGGGTGCGCGGCATGTCGATGCGCGACGCCGGCATCCTGGAAGGCGACCTGCTGGCCGTGCATCGGGCCGAGGAGGCGCGCAGCGGGCAGATCGTGGTCGCCCGCCTCGGGGACGACGTCACGGTCAAGCGTTTCAGGCGCCGCGGCCACGCGGTGCAGCTTCTTCCCGAGAACCCGGATTTCGAGCCGATCGAAGTCGACCTGCGAAACGAGCCGCTCGCGATCGAAGGCATCGCCGTTGGCGTGATCCGCAACAGCAAGACTCTGTAGTTCCCGGGAAGTTTTACCTTTTCGTCTTAGAATGGCGCGGGGAGAATCCTGCGCTGATGAATCATTCGAGCACCGCCCATAGCGCTTCGCTGGCGGTTTCCGAGAAGAGCGTTGTACCCGGCATAGCGGAGCGGACCGACCCGCGCGTGGTGCTCGCGGCCCGCGTCGATCAGCTCTACGGCCAGATGTGGCTCGGCATCCTGGCCACGTTCGCCCTGGGCGCCATCGCGACCTTCGAGCTCTGGGAATTGCGGCTGCGCGAGCTGGTGCTGTTCTGGTGGGGGCTGGTCCTGCTCATCACGGCCGCCAGCGCGGCGCTGCTGTACGCCTACCGGCGCAGCCCGGACAAGGAGGCAAACCCGGAGCAGTGGCTGCGCTGGCTCGGCATCGCGGCGCTTGCCGCAGGCGCCAATTGGGGTTTTGCCGCGGCGGTGTTCTTCCCGTCGCACACCGACGAGCAGCAGGTGTTCCTCGCCTTCCTGCTGGTCGGAATGACCGCCGCGGGCATCCCGGTGTACGCGTCCTCCTGGCCGATCTTCGCGCTCTACGCGGCCGGAATCCTCGCGCCGTTCACCTACGTCCTCGCCACCTTCGGCAACCGCCTGTTCACGGAGATCGCGCTTCTCGTGCCGATGTTCTACGCCATCAACGTGGCGATCGCGTACCGGCTGACCCGGGTTTTCCATTCGGGCTACCGCCTGCGGCATGCCTACGGCCGGCTCACCGAGGACTACAGCGTGCTCAACCAGCGGCTCGAGCGCCAGCTGGTCGAGCTCGAAGAGGCCCGCCGGCAGGTGGAAGCGAGCGGGCGCAAGCTGCAGCTCTTCGCCGAGCGGGCGCCGATCGCGGTTCTCGAGCTCGATGCGCAGGGCGCCATCACCGAAGTGAACCATGCCACGGAGCTGCTCTTCGGGTACGCCGCGAGCGAGCTGATCGGCCGCGATTTCCGCTTCCTGGTAAAGCCCGAGTTCCACGACGAATTCTACCGACGCTGGAAGCGGCTCGTGGACACGCACGCCTCGGAGGCGGGCTTGATCCGCAATACGCGGCGCGACGGCATCGACGTGGTGTGCGAATGGACGGTGACGCCGCTCGTCAATCCCGAGGGGACCATCATCGCCGTGGTCGCGCAGGGCCGCGACGTCACGGCGCAGCGCGAAGCCGAGCGCGTGAAGAAGGAATTCACCTCGACGCTGAGCCACGAGCTGCGCACCCCGCTCACCTCGATCATCGGCTCGCTGCAGCTCATCAACACCGGCATCGTCGGCGACGTGCCGCCCGACGTCGCCGAGCTCACGGTAGTGGCCGAGCGCAACGGCCAGCGCCTGCTCGACCTCATCAACGACCTGCTCGATATCGAGAAGATCGAGTCGGGCAAGGTCACCATGGCGCCCGAAGTGCTGCCGGTCGACGAGGTGGTGCGCGAGGCGATGGTCCTCAACAGGGCTTTCGGCGAGCGCTTCAAGGTGCGCTTCGAGATGACCTCCGGACTGCCCGGACGCGAGGTGACGGCCGACCGCAAGCGCCTGCTGCAAGTCATGACGAACCTGCTGTCGAACGCCGTGAAGTTCTCCCCGGAAGGCGGCGCCGTGGAAATCGGCCTGCGGGAGAACGGCCCGAACGTGCGCGTTGCGGTGCAGGATCGCGGCCCCGGGATCCCCGAATCGTTCCGCACCCGCATTTTCGGACGCTTCGCGCAGGCCGACTCGACCGCAACGCGGCAGAAGGGCGGCACCGGCCTGGGGCTCGCCATCTGCAAGCGGCTCATCGAAATGATGCACGGCAAAATCGGCTTCGAAGACCGCGCCGGCGGCGGGACCACGTTCTGGTTCGAGCTGCCGCGAAACTGAGCAACGGAGACCCTATGCCCGACCGACCATTGAACCGCATCTGCTATGTAGAGGACGACGAGGACATCCAGCGCATCGTGCGCATGTCGCTCGAGCGGGTCGGCAAGATGACCGTGGAGGTGGTGGGCGACCCCACCATGGCCATCGACGCGATCAACGCTTTCAAGCCCGACCTCGTCATGCTCGACTGGATGATGCCCAAGCTCGACGGACCGGCGCTCTTCCGCCAGATGCAGCAGCACGCCGGCATCAAGGCGCTCCCGGTGGTGTTCATCACCGCCAAGGCGTCGCAGCGCGATCTCGATGAGCTCATGGCCATGGGCGCGGCCGGCACCGTCTCCAAGCCGTTCTCGCCGAAGGATCTTCCGGACCAGCTGCGCGAGATCTGGAAGAAGCTGCCTTAGGGCATGCGCAGGGTGCGGTCCGGGTCCGCCTGCCCGAACTTGCGGGCGAGATAGCCGAGCACCTCGTCGGCGTTGCGAAAGCGCGCGTCCCGGTCCTTCTCGAGCAGCTTGTCGAGCAGCCTCTGGTAGGGCGCCAGCTCGTCGGGCAGCGCCGGCGGCGGCGTGTTGAGATGCTGGAGCGCCACCTCGACCGCCGAATCGCCCTCGAAAAGGTGCTGCCCGCTGAGCATCTGGAAAAGAAGCACGCCGGCGCTGTAGATGTCGGTGCGCAGGTCGAGCACCTTGCCCTGCACCTGCTCCGGGCTCATGTAGCGCGGCGTGCCGAGGATCTCCCCGTGCGCGGTCATGTCGACCGCGTCGATGTGCTTCGCGATTCCGAAATCGACGATCGCCAGGCTGCCGTCGTTGCGGAACATCAGGTTTTGCGGCTTGAGATCGCGGTGCAGGATGCCTTGCTCGTGGATGTCGCCGAGGGCGAGCATCAGCTCGCGGAACAGGCGCAGGCACTCGGCCGGCGGGAGCGCCTTGCCGGCCAGGCGCTTGTTGAGGTCTCCGCCCTCGAAGAATTCCATGACGAGGTAGGCATGGTCCTCGGAGGTGCCATGGTCGTGGATGCGCGCCACGTGGCGGCTCTGGATACGCTCGACCAGCGCGTATTCCTCCATGAAGCGGGCGAGCGCCCTGCCGTCGGAGGTCACCTCGCTGCGCAGGATCTTGACCACGAGCGGCTCGTCGTCGCGCTCGCGCGACGCGAGATAGACCCTCGACATGCCGCCCTCGCCGATGAGGTGCAGCACCTTGATCCCCGGTATGCGGACGCGCGCCCCCAGGGTCTGGCCTTCCATGCGCGCCGCGAGTTCGGGCGAGACCGTCTTCTCGACCGCGTCAGCGCTCAGATCGCGCACCGCGGCGATGAGCCGCGCGCGCGTGAGCTCCTGCTTGCGCTGGTAGTCGTCGGCGCCCGCCTTCATCGCGCGCACGGCGATGATCTCGTTGCCCGCGCCCGTGAGGAACAGGATCTTCGGGCAGTCGGCGCGGCGCTTGAAATTCGCAAGCCATTGCAGGCCGTCGCCGCGGCCGAGCAGGTAGTCGAGGATCACGACGTCATAGGAGCCCAGCGGAAACGACTCGTCCGGCATGGCGCGGTCGAGCGGATCGAAAAGCTCGACCTCGGCCTGCGGCCATTCCTGCTTCAGGTAATGCGCGATCAGGCTCCGCAGGTCCTCGTCGTCGTCGATGATGAGCAGACGCACGCCTAGAGCCTGATGGAATACACCGCGGTGGTCTCGGACATGCCGCGCAACGCGATGTCGCCGCGCGCCTCCACGCGGCCGCCGGCCACCAGCTCGCGAATCGACTCGTAGAAGGCTCCCGAGACCAGGACTTCGTCGGCCTGCGCCATCTGCACGAGCCGCGCGGCGGTGTTCACGGTATTGCCGATCACCGTGTAGCTCATGAAATGCGGCGATCCCACGTTGCCGATGATGGCCTCGCCGCGGCAGATGCCGATGCCCACGCCGGTCTCGACGCCATAGCGTCCGCGCCAGGCCGCCGACAGCGGCCCGAACCTGGACACCATGCCGAGCGCGGTGCGCCACGCGCGCGCCGGCGCGTCGGGCTGGGGAAACGGAACGTTGAATCCGACCAGCAGGCTGTCGCCCGCCATGTTGAAGATCGTGCCCTCGTGCTGGTATGCCGCCTCGGTAAGCGCCGAAAAATACTCGTTGAGCATCTCGACCACGTTGTGCACCGCGATGCTCTCGGTAATGCGCGTGAAGCCGCGCAGGTCGGCGAACAGCACGACGACTTCGGCGCGGTGCGCGTGCGCCTTGAACGGCGCGTCGTCGTTTCCCAGGTCGCGGATGATGCTGTCGGCAAGCCGTGGCGAGACGTAGCGGGCGAAAGCCTTGCGGATCGCTTCCTTGCGCTGCACCTCGGCGGCGAGCCGCCGCTCCTCGAGCTCGCGCCGCGTCTCGTGCAGCCGCCGCAGCGTCTTCACGCGGGCGACCAGCTCCTCGCGGTTGACCGGCTTGGAAAGGAAATCGTCCGCACCCGACTGGATGCCGCGCACCCGGCTCTCGCGGTCCTCCAGCGCGGTGACGAGCACGACCGGTATGAGCGCGGTCGCGGAATCGGACTTCAAATGCTCGCAGATCTCGAAGCCGTTCTTGCCGGGAAGCATGACGTCGAGCAGGATCAGGTCGGGCGGTTGCGTGAGCACGCTGAGCAGCGCGCTGTCCCCGTCGTACAGCGTGTCGACCGCCATGCCTTCCGCGGTGATGATCCTCGCGAGGAAGGCGGCCATGTCCGGGTCGTCGTCAACGACGAGCACCCGGAAACTACTCATATGCGATCTGGACCTTGGAGAGGTAGTCGCCGTAATCGGTGATTTGCGCTGCGAGCGCGGCCTTGTCGCCGCTGCGCGCGCCGTCCTCGATGTGCTTGCCGATGACCGAGATGCGCTCGAAGCCGTAGGAATTGCCGACCCCGCGCATGCGGTGTCCGAGCTGGCGCAGCTGCTCGAAGTCCGCGGCGGCCAGCGCGACGCGCAGCGCGTCGAGCTCTTTGCGGCGATTGCCGAGGAACGTGGGAATCAGGTCTTCAAGGTCCTTGGCGACCTTGACTTTATATGCATCTTCGCCCATGCCCCCATTATAGGCGCGGCATCGATGGACGGCCGCGCGCTGCGGCGTCAGTCTTTGTCAGACAGCGCTTCGCGCGCGCGCCGCAGATGCGGGTGCACCGTGAGCGCCGCGTGGAAGGCGAAGCGCGCCTCGTCGGGCGCGCCCGCGGCGAGCAGGAGCTCGGCGAAGTGCAGCATGGCGGCGAAGTGCCGGGGTTCCAGCTCGAGCGTACGGCGGATGTCGTGCAGGCACTCCGTGTCGCGCGCTAGCATGTAATAGAGGGTCGCGCGCTTGTGCCAGGCTTCGGCAAACTCGGGCGCCCGCCGCAGCAGCAGCGTGAGCCGCGTCTCGGCAATGTCGTAACGCTGCGCGGCGATGTCTCTCGTGGCGAGGTCGAGCGCGCGGGCGGCGGCGCGATGGGGATGGTCCATCCAGACGTCCCAGATCAGGTCTTCGGTCTCGCTCGCTTCCGCGCCGCCGCAGCACGCGAGGCGGCGGAACAGCTCGTCGAGGAAGGGAAGCGCGCGGGCCGGGCGCCTTGCGCGCCGCGCAGCGATCAGACCGAGGATGTCGACCTGGTTCGTCAATGGGATGATCTTAGTGGAAATCCCGCGACGGTGCAGCGAGGGGCCCGAGCAGGCCGCTGTAGTCCAGGAGACGCCGCGCGACCAGGTGCACGACGTCGCCGTCGCGCTCCACGACGCCATGCACGCCAAGCAGGCGCGCGCCGAGCAGCTCGGCCTTCTGCCGCTCGACAAGATTGCGCCATACCACCACGCTGGCGTTTCCCGTTTCGTCCTCGAGAGTCACGAAAATCACCCCGCTCGCCGTATCGGGACGCTGCCTGCAGGTCACCAGCCCCGCCATGCGCGCCGTGCCGCCATGGCGGACCTCCAGCAACTCCCGGGCCGTGATCAGGCGCCGCTTCGCCAGAGCGCTTCTCAGCAATGCCAGCGGATGGCGGCCGAGCGTGAGGCCGAGGCTCGCGTAATCGGCGACGATGTCCTCGCCCTCGCCCGGCGCCGCGAGCTCGGGCACGCGCTCGAGCGCCGGCACATCGAGCGGCGCGCGGCGCGCCGCGCCCGCGGCCGCCCAGTGCGCGAGCCGCCGGTGGCCGGCGAGCGACTGCAGCGCGCCCGCCGAGGCAAGGCAACGCAGGTCCTTTCGATTGAGATTCAAATCGGCAATCGATCGGCAGGGCTTTCCGCTGGCAACGCGGCGGCCCTCCGCTTCCGACAGCCCGCCCACCATGCGCAGGCCCAGCCGCAGCGCGCGGCCTTCGAGCGTGCAATCCCAGTCGCTTGCGTTGACGTCCGGCGGGAGCACTTCCACGCCGTGCCGGCGTGCGTCCTGCACCAGCTGCGCCGGAGCATAGAAGCCCATGGGCTGGCTGTTGAGCAGCGCGGCGCAGAAGGCCGCCGGGTGGTGGCATTTCAGCCACGCCGACACGTACACGAGAAGCGCGAAGCTCGCCGAATGGGATTCCGGAAAGCCGTATTCGCCGAAGCCGAGGATCTGGCGGTAGAGGGCGTCGGCGAACTCCGGCGCATAGCCGTTGCGGCGCATGCCGTCCTTCAGCTTCTGCTCGAACTGCTCCATGCTGCCGGATCTGCTCCACGCGGCCATGGAGCGGCGCAGGCGGTCGGCCTCGCCCGGCGTGAAGCCGGCGGCGACCATGGCGAGCTCCATCACCTGCTCCTGGAAGATCGGCACACCGAGGGTTCTTTCCAGGACTCTCCTGACCTCGGCGCTCGGATAGGCGACCGGCTCGAGCCCGCGCCGGCGGCGCAGATACGGGTGCACCATGCCGCCCTGGATCGGCCCGGGCCGCACGATCGCCACTTCGATCACGAGATCGTAGAAGCTGGCGGGCCTGAGGCGCGGCAGCATGCTCATCTGCGCGCGCGACTCGACCTGGAACACGCCGATGGTGTCGGCCTTCTGGATCATGCGATACACCGCCGGATCCTCGGCAGGAATGTCCTGCATTTTCATGCCGATGAAATCCAGGGCCCTTCTGATCGCTGAAAGCATGCCGAGCGCCAGCACGTCCACCTTGAGCAGGCCGAGCGCCTCGAGGTCGTCCTTGTCCCACTGGATCACGGTGCGCCCGGGCATGGCGGCGTTCTCGACCGGCACCAGCTCGGCGAGCGGGCCGCGCGAGATGACGAAGCCGCCGACATGCTGCGAGAGATGGCGCGGAAAGCCCACCAGCATGGCGGCGAGCTCGAGAACCGGGTTCGTCGCTTCGACTTTGGAGTCCCAGAAGGCGAACGCCTTCGCCATGCGGTCCGCCTCCTCCTGCGGCACGCCGAGCGCTTTCCCGGCGTCGCGCACCGCGCTCTTCGGGCGATAGCGGATCACGGTAGCGGCGAGCGCCGCGCGGCCGCGGCCGTACTTGCCGTAGATGTACTGGATGACCTCCTCGCGCCGCTGGTGCTCGAAGTCGACGTCGATGTCGGGCGGCTCGTTGCGCTCGCGCGAGACGAAGCGCTCGAACAGCGTGTTCATCCTCGCCGGGTCGACCTCGGTGATGCCGAGCGCGTAGCACACCACCGAGTTGGCCGCCGAGCCCCGGCCCTGGCAAAGGATGCCGCGCTCGCGCGCAAAACGCACCGTATCGTGCACGGTGAGGAAAAACGGCTCGTAGCCGAGGTCGGCCACGAGCGCGAGCTCGTGCTCGACGAGCTCGGCCACCTTCTGCGGCACGCCGCCCGGAAAGCGCCCTCTCAGCCCCTGCCCGGTCAGATGGCGCAGCCAGCTCGCCGGCGTGTGACCCTCCGGCACGAGCTCCGCCGGATACTCATATTTGAGGCAATCGAGGGAAAAATCGCAGCGCTCCGCGATCGCCAGCGTCTCGGCGAGAAGCTCGGGCGGATAAAGCTGCGCCAGGCGCATGCGCAGCCGGAGGCTGCGCTCGGCATTCGGGTATAGCGCCTGCCCGCATTGCGCCACCGGCCGCCCGAGCCGCACCGCGGTGAGCACGTCCTGCAGCCTGCGGCGCGAGCGCAGGTGCATGTGCACGTCGCCGGCGGCAACCAGCGGCAATCCGCTTTTCCTCGAAATTTCTTTTAAGGATGAAAGTTTCGCGCGATCATTCGCTCCACAGTGCAGCTCGGCGGCGATCCAGGCGGCCCCAGGAAACCGCTCCGCGAGCCAGCGCGATTCGTCCGCCTCGCCCGGCACCCAGAGCACGAGCGCCCCGCTGCCCGCGAGCGCTTCGACGTCGGGGCGCGAGAGCGCATAGCTGCCCTTCTTGCTGCGGCGGCGGCCGGCGCTGACCAGCGAGGAAATCGCGCCGTACGATTTCCGATCCGTGGCGAGCAGCACCAGCTTCAGGTCCTTGTCGATCCGGACCTCGGTGCCGTGGACCAGCTTGAAGCCGCATTCCTTCGCGGCCTGGTGCGCGCGCACCGCGCCCGCGAACGAGCACTCGTCGGTGAGCGCGAGCGCGGCATAGCCCAGCGCGGCGGCGCGCTCGACGAGCTCTTCCGGATGCGAGGCGCCGCGCAGGAAGCTGAAGTTGGAAAGGCAGTGCAGCTCGGCGTATTCAGGCAAACAGGCCATGCAGGAACCATTCGCCGGCTTCGCGGTAGATCCAGGCGAGCGAGTCGCCGGCAAACCGCGCGACGAAATAGTCGCGGCTCGCCTCGTCGCCGTCCCACCAGCCCGACTCGATGCGCTCGGGGCCGGCGAGCAGCCGGAAGGAATTTTCAGGAATGCGCCTGGGCTCAAGCAGCCACGACGGCCGCGGACCGGGCTGGCGGAATTCGCGCGGATCCCACTCTCCGGGCTCCACGCGACGCCACGCATGCTCGGGACGATGGTCGGGGTGCGTGGCGAGGCCGCTCACCGCCTCGTGCCCCAGCCGCGCGCGCAAGCGCTCGACAAGGCGCGCCCAGTCCTCGGCCTCGGCGCCGGCATCGCCGAACATGCCGGCGCTGCGCTCCACGAGCGGCGCGAAGTCCCGGGCTTCGAGGCGGATCGCCTCCACCGGCCGCGCGAGCTGCAAGGCCGACAATTTTTCGTGCAGCAGCCGCGCCAGACGCTCCGCATCCCGCGCCGCGGATGCGAGGCCGACTTCGACCTCGGATTCTTGCTCTTCGTGAATCAGCGTCAGCGTAAAGGAGCGCACGCCGGCCTGGCGGGCGGCGAGCAGGCCCTCGAGCTGAACCAGCAGCCGCCGCGCCGCGAACAGCAGCGCTTCGGCATGCGCCACCGCCGCGGGCAGCTCGAGCTGCGCGGCGAAGCTCGGCGGCGGCTAGAAATACGCGCGCGGCTCCGCTGCGGCACCAAGCGCGCGGTCGAGATCGTCGAGGAGCGGCTGGCCGCAACGTCGCGCAAGCCCTTCGCGCGGCAGGCGCACGAAGTCACTGAATTTTTCTATACCAATGTTTTTCAGAAAGGCGAGCGGTTCTCCATCGCACATCGACTCGAGTGGCACCTCTTCGAGGATTTGCTTCCCGCCCCGCGCAAGCCATAGCGCGGCGCGCGGCGTGGCTGCCTTGCCCAGGGAAGCTTGAAAGCCGAGCTCGCTCAATCCTTCACCGAGCCGCGCGAAAAAAGCTCGCTCTCCGCCGAAATAGCGCAGGCTGCCCTGCACCTCGAGCAGAAGGGCCTGCGGCGGCTCGAGCGAGACCCTAGGCGTGAACTGGCAGGTCCAGGCGGCGATCGTCTCGAGCGTGCCCGGCGGCAGGTGCGGGAAATGGAGTGCGACCCAAAGCATGGACCGGCCTTTTCACCGGCAAGCGCAGCGGCGCGGCGGCCGGAGCGCCGCGCCTCTTGAGGATGCGCAGCGAAAGCGCGTCGCCATCCGGCTGAAGAGCGATGCGCAGCGCCGCGGGCGAAGATTCCTGCGCCGCCTGCAGCGGGCGAAAAAGCGCCACCCAGGCCCGGCCGGCCTCGGCGGCGACCGCAAGGCGGCGCAACTCCTCGTAGCGCGCGCCCGGAAGCCAGGCGAGCAAGGCATGGCAGCTCGCGGCGCGCAGCACCTGCTCGGCGGCCCACAATGCATCGCGTCGCCCGGGGGCGCGCACCACGGCAAGACGCGCGACATCGATGCCCGCGGCGGCGAGCGCCGGCGCATAGGGAAGATGCGGGGGCGCAAGCCAGACGATGCGTTTGCCCGCCCACGAGAGGGCCGCGACGGCGGGCAGCACGAGCTGCAGCTCGCCGATGCCTTCGCGCTCGCCCAGGATCTCGGTCAGCGCGCCGGCCGGCCAGCCGCCGCCGGGGAGCTCGCGGTCGAGGGCGGCAAAGCCGCTGGGGACGGCCGGCGCGGCGCAGGACAGCGCGCCGCCGCGCCACACGGCATGCCTTTGCAGGAGGTCTTCCAGCGCGCTCATACTGTATTTTTATACAGTACAAGCCGCCTTGGCAAGCGGTAGAAATTACACGCCTAAGCGCGTGCGGCGGAGTCCTTCGGCGTGAAGACCACGAAGACATTCGCGAACACGATGGTCGCGGCGAGGAAGTAGAACACCGTGCCGATGCCGTAACGGTCGGCCACCATGCCGGCGACGAACGGCCCCACCGCGGCGCCGAGCGCCTGCGCGCCGAACAGGATGCCGATGCTCGATCCGCCCATGTTCTTCGGCGTGGTCTCGAGCATCCACGCCTGGATCACGGGCCGGGTCGCGTAGAGGAAAAAGCCGAGCACCGCGACCAGCGCGACGAAGAGCGCGCTGCCCCCGGCGAGCGCCATGGCGATGAGCACCACGGCGGTGGTCGCCATGCTTCCCACCATGATGCTCTTGCGGCCCATGCGATCCGAAAGCAGGCCCGCCACCGGCGCGGCCGCGAAGCCCGCGGCCTGCAGCGCGAACAGGCACGCGCCGATCACGGCGGGCGAATAGCCCATCGCGTTCGCGAGGTACACCGGCAGGAAGGTCAGCAACGCGGCCTGCGTCATCGAGCGGAAAGTGGACCCGGTCGAAAGCAGAACGAGCGCGCGGTTCCTGAAGAGCTGGCGCAAGCCCTTCGCGTAGTCGGCGAGCGACTGCGATTCGGTCTCGCGCGCCTTCTTGGCTCCGAGCCGCAGGCTGCCGAGGAACACGAACATCAGGAGCGCCACCACCAGGCCGGGCAGGACATTCATCACCACCACTTCGCGCCAGGTGAACACGACGAGCGCGGCGCCGACCACCACCGGCGCAACCGCATCGCCGACGTTGCCGCCCATGCCGTGCATCGAGAGCACCAGGCCCTTGCGGTCCGGATAGCGCTGCCCGAGCGTCGGGATCGCGGTCGGGTGCCACAGGCTGTTGCCGAAGCCGACGAGCGCGACGCAGGCGAGCAGCATCAGGTAGCCCTGCGAAAAACCGATCAGCAGATAGGGAAAGCCGACCCAGAAAAGCGACAGCGCCATCAGCAGCCCCTTGCGGCCGATGGTGTCCACCAGCACCCCGCCCGGAACATTGGCGATGGCCGCGGCGATGTACTGGCAGGTGATGATGAGGCCGATCTGGCTGTAGGTGAGGCCGAGCTCGTTGCCGATCAGCGGCAGCAGCAGATAGAACGTCGCCGGGTACCAGTGCGTGAGCGCATGGCCGATGGTGATCAGCCACAGCTCGCGCCAGGCGCCGGCGCGCGGCGCGGGAAGGACCGCGCTCAAGCGGGGGCCTTCTCTTTCGCGCGCAAGAATCGCCGGACCAGCTCCTCCGTGACCTGCAGGTCCGCGACGTACTCGGGCGCGTTTTCGAGCTGCTCGAGGTCGTTGAGCCCGCAGGCCTTGTAGATCCGGTTGGTCGCCGAAATCAGCCGCACCGGCCGCTCCGCGTCG
>Ga0156283_1003_pt2 | contig 24647 bp, 18 predicted proteins | sample RifCSPlowO2_12_FD_107932 | JGI IMG/M metagenome (GOLD analysis project Ga0156283, IMG submission 107932) | Betaproteobacteria bacterium RIFCSPLOWO2_12_FULL_65_14 | reverse complement strand
GCGCCCTTGCTAGGCGCGTTGTCCTGGCCGCAGGCGGCAAGCGCGAACGCCGCCGACACGGCGAGTAGCAGTGCTTTGTTCATACATGTCCTCTAGAGTGAAATTGACTGACGTCAAACCCGACCGGAAGCCGGGCGGGCGGCAATTCTATGAACTCCGAAACGAAAAGTCAGTCAGGCGCCAGTCAGGTTCGCGCCGTTCACAAACCGACGGTGGTGCCCGCGACCGCGGGATAGGAGGCCGCCCAGATCTCGCTGAAGCGCCCGCGCATGGCGAGCGCGTCGTTTTCGTCCGCGAGCCCGATCGCGCCGCGGAAGAACGCCGCCACCGGCCGGCGCAAGTAGTGCGAGGAGTCGAGCACCATGAACGCGTCCTGCAGCTCGCGGATCTCGGCGTGCGTGCGGTTGATCTGGATCGCGTGGGAATAGCGCGCGAGCAGCGACATCATTCGAGGGCACTGGCGCTGCACGTGCTGCGGGTCGTGCAGCACGATGTAGATGCGGCGCGTGCGGCTCGCCTGCAGGAAGCGCTCGATGCGCTCGATGCGCGCCGGGTCGTTCAGGCGCAGCGCCGCGCCGTCGGGATCGAAGATGCGCAGCTCGCGCCCGGGCTGCTCGAACAGCCGGTCGACGGCCGCCTGGAAGCCCTCCTTGGTGTCGAACCGCTCGTAGACCGCGTCATCCATCGCGCCGTCGTTTCTTCGTGTAGTGCAGGTACCCGGCCCGGTGCCATTCTGCGACCAGGTCCGCCAGCGGTGCAAGGCGCGCCGCATCCATGACGCGGCGGTCGGCGAGCTCGCGCGCGAGTCCCGCATGCCTTGCCGGGAACGGCTCCCCGTTGATGAAGAAGCGCGCGCCGGCATAGAGGATCTGCGTCTTCGGGTCGAGCGCCACCCGAGCGCCCCGTCCGGCGCTGCGCCTGAATACGACGTAAGGCTTCGGCGTGCTCAGGTAGCTTCCCAGGAAATCCGCGACATCGCCTTTCGAGAACCTTATTTTCCGCAGTATGCGGAAGGCAAAGTCGATCATGTCGGGCGGCAGGCGTGCCGGGTGGCGCACGGGCGCGAGGCGCGGGTCGCGGTATCGGGCATCCGGCAGGCCGCGCTGGTGCAGCCAGTCGAGAAACGCCGCGCCCAGCTCGGCGCCGCGCGGCGCCCGGAAGCCGATCGAGCAGGTGCTGCACTCGTCGAGCGCCACCCCGTCGTGCTCCACGCCGGGCGGCAGATACAGGAGATCTCCCGCTTCACAAACATATTGCCTGTCAAGCACCCGCCAGCGCCGCCTTCCCGGGCCCTGCAGCAAGAAGACGTCGTAGGAATCGACGTGCGGGCCGACGCCGCCGCCCGGCACGGCATAGCTCACCATCACGTCGTCCAGGCGCGCCTGCGGGATGAACGAGAAGCGGCGCAGCAATTCGTCCGCTGCGGGCACGTGCAGGTTCACCCCGCTGACCAGCAGCGTCCAATCGGCTTTCTTTGCGCTTATTCTCTTGAAAGGGCCGTGCGCCGTCTGCCAGCGCCGGCCGCGGCGTTCCACGATCCGCGACTCGACGTCGTCGCGCGAGGCGAGCGCCGCGAGCGCCCGCTTGTCGATCACTCCCGCGAAGCCGGGAAACGCTCGGCGCACGAGAAGCGGCCGCTTCTGCCAATGGCGGCGCAGAAACTCGCGCGGCGAAAGCGACCCGAACAACGGCGCGTGCATCGCGCTCGATTATATGTAGCGCGGCTACGACAGAGGCGCGGCAACAGTTGTCAAAGTGAAAAAGTTTTGGAATAGAATCGGCGCACCATGCTCGAACCAGGACAACCCGCTCCGGAGTTCGCGCTCCCCGACGCCGACATGCAGACCGTGGATCTGTCGGCGTTCAAGGGAAAGAAGAACGTGGTGCTGTATTTCTATCCCAAGGACGGCACGCCGGGCTGCACCCTGGTGACCACCGATTTCTCCGACCACGAGGATCAGTTCGACAAGCACGACTGCGTGGTGCTGGGGGTGTCGCGCGACGACTGCCTGACGCACGCCGATTTCCGCGACCGCAACGGCGTCACCATCGGGCTGCTCTCGGACACCGAGGGCGAGGTGTGCCGCCTCTACGGCGTCATCCAGGAAAAGGAGATGGAGGGCGTGCGCCGCGAGTGCCTGGTGCGCTCGACCTTCATCATCGACAAGAAGGGCGTCATCCGCCACGTCACCTACGGCGTCAACCCGCGGGGCCACGCCGCCGAAGTGTTCGACGTGGTGAAGCGCCTGCGCGCGTGAGCGCGGTCCCGGTATCCCGGGACACCGTCGTATCGCTTCGCATCGAGATCTATGACGCGCAGGGTTATACCGTCACCGGCATGGCGGACGGAAGCGTGGTGCTCGACGCCAACCATCCGCTCGCGGGGATGGCATTAAGATTCGTGTGTAGCGTGACGTCGGTCCGGCCGGCAACCGAGGAGGAGCTGGCGCGCGGGGTATCATTGCCCTAGGAGGGGCGGGGGATGGTAAAAGACATCCTGTCGTACGGGATCGGGACGCTGGTGGCGTTCGCCGTGATGGCGGCGCTCGCGTTCCTCTTCATCAGCGACATCACCCAGAAGAAGCACGGGGTGCTGCGCAACTATCCGGTCATCGGGCATCTCAGGTACTTCTTCGAGCAGCTCGGCGAGTACTTCAGGCAGTACTTCTTCTCGGGCGACCGCGACGAGATGCCGTTCAACCGCGCGACGCGCGCGTGGGTGTACCGCCTCGCGAAGAACGAGGGCGGCACCATCGGCTTCGGCTCGACCTACGACCTGCACAAGCCGGGTGCGCTGATCTTCGTCAACCATCCCTTTCCCGTGCTCGAGGAGGAGCGGCTGCCGACGCCCTCGCTCGTGCTCGGCGAGGGCTATTGCCGGCAGCCGTTCGAGGCGAGATCGATCGTCAACGTGAGCGGGATGAGCTTCGGCGCCATCTCGGCGCCCGCGGTGCAGTCGCTCTCGCGCGGCGCCGCCGTGGCCGGCTGCTGGATGGACACGGGCGAAGGCGGCCTCTCGCCGTACCACCTGGAAGGCGGCTGCGACATCGTCATGCAGATCGGCACCGCCAAGTACGGGGTGCGCGATCATCAGGGGAATCTCTCCCCCGAGCGCCTGCTGGAGTTGTCCCGGGTCGTCAAGGCCTTCGAGATCAAGCTCTCGCAGGGCGCGAAGCCCGGCAAGGGCGGCGTGCTGCCCGGGAGGAAAGTGACCGCCGAGATCGCGCATATCCGCGGCATTCCCGAGGGGCGCGACTCGATCAGCCCGAACCGGCACCGCGACATCTCGAGCATGGCCGAGCTGCTGGAGCGGATCGCCTGGATCCGCGATCTCACCGGGCGCCCCGTCGGGGTGAAGACCGCGGTCGGCGGCTGGCGCTTCATGCACGAGATGGCCGACGTCGTTCACCGCCGCGGCCTGGAGTTCGCGCCGGATTTCCTGGTGGTCGACGGCGGCGAGGGCGGCTCGGGGGCGGCGCCGCAGGCGCTCGCCGACCACATGAGCCTGTCGATCGAGGAGGCGCTGCCGCGGGTGGTCGACGCGCTCATCGAGACCGGCCTCAAGCCGCGCGTGCGCGTCGTCGCCTCGGGCAAGATCGTCACCTCGGCGCGCGCCGCGTGGGCGCTTTGCGTGGGCGCCGATTTCGTCAACACCGCGCGCGGCTTCATGTTCGCGCTGGGCTGCATCCAGGCGCTGCGCTGCCACCAGAACACTTGCCCGACGGGCGTCACCACGCACAACAAGCGCCTGCAGCGCGCCCTGGTGGTCGAGGAGAAGTACCTGCGCGTGGCGAACTACGCCAACAACATGAACCGCGAGATCGACATGATCGGCCACTCCTGCGGCGTGCGCCACGCGCGCGAGCTCAAGCGCGAGCACGTGCGCATCGTGCAGGCGAGCGGGCAATCGGTCGCGCTCAACATGCTCTACCCGTACCCGGAGCCGAAGGTGCGGATGAAGGTCGCGTGATCCGTTTTCTGGTCCTGGCGCTTTTTTCGGCAAGCGCCCTGGCGTTGTCCCCGGCGGCGAAGGAGTTCATGGCCATCGCCGGCAAGCTCGAGCCGCTGCATTGCGAGAAGCGCAAGCTGCGCCGCGAGATCGCGCTCGCCGAAGCGCAGCGCCTCGATGCGAGCGAGCTGAGAAAGAAATTCGCCGCGCTCGATCGCGACCCGACCACCGCGAAGCTCGAGCGGCGCCTGGGCGAGCTCGAGCCGCGCGTCTCGAAGAGCGCCGACCCGGAAGACCTGGCGGCGATCAGCCGGCAGCAGCGCGAGGCGTTCTACCGGTGCGAATAAGGTAGGCTTACGCCATTAGAACGAGGAGGAGGTCCCCATGTTGTTCCCAATGAAGAGAAGTCTTGTATTGTTGGCTTGCCTTGCGGCGGCGTCCGCCGCGCTCGCCCAGAGCTACCCCAATCGCCCGATTCGCGTGATCGTGCCGCAGCCGCCGGGCGGCGGGTTCGACCTGGTCGCGCGCACGCTCGCCGAGCCGCTCTCGCGGGTGATGGGCAATCCGGTGGTGGTGGAGAACCGGCCGGGCGCCGGAATGCTCATCGGCACCGAGGCCGTCGCCAAGGCGGAGCCCGATGGCTATACGCTGCTGCTCGGCGCCAAGCCGAACCTCGCGTTCAACGCGGGGCTGTACGCCAAGCTGCCGTACGACCCGAAGGATTTCGTGCCGGTCGGCCTCGCGACGTTCAACCCATACACCCTGGTCGCGCGCAACGACCTGCCGTTCAGGTCGCTGAAGGACCTCGTCGATTTCGCACGGGCGAACCCCGGCAAGCTCAACATCGCGAGCGCCGGCAACGGCACCGGGCAGCACATCATCGCCGCCGTGACCTTTCACCTCGCCGGCGTGCAGATCACGCACGTGCCGTATAAAGGCGCCGGCCCGGCCTACCAGGACCTGATCCCCGGACGCGTCGATCTCTTCTTCGACAATTCGGCAACGGCGCAGCCGCACATCGACGGCGGGCGCGTGAAGCCCATCGTCGTGTCGTCGAGCCAGCGCCTCGCGTCGCTTCCCAACGTGCCGACGGTGCGCGAGGCCGGGCTCGATTTCGACAACGAGACCTGGATCGGCTACTTCGCGCGCCGCGGGACGCCCGAGCCGATTCTTGCGCGGCTGCGCGCCGATTTCGCCAAGGTGGTGGCCATGCCGGAAATCGCGGCGACTCTCGAAAAGCGCGGCTACCGGGTGATCCGGCTCTCTCCCAAGGAGAGCGAGGAGCTCGTGGCGCAGGACCTCGAAAGATGGACACAGCTCATCCGGGCAGCGGGAATTCGCGCCGCCGACTGACGGAGCACCGGCGCGCCGCGGCGCGCGCCGGCTTGAGCTACGTCAGCGATGGCGCCAAAGGAATCACCCGGCGTCGCGTCGGGACCGGGTGGGCGTATTACGCGCCCACCGGGGCGCGCATTGCCGACTCCAAGCAAAGAAAGCGCTTAAACGCGCTCGCGATTCCGCCGGCCTGGACCCACGTCTGGATCTGCCCGAATCCCGAAGGGCATATCCAGGCCACGGCGCGCGATGCCCGCGGGCGCAAGCAGTACCGCTACCACCCGGCGTATCGCGAGGCGCGCGACCGCTCCAAGTTCCGCCACATGCTCGAATTCAGCGAAGTGCTGCCGCGGCTGCGCGAGCGTATCGAGCGCGACCTGCGCGCGCCCGATCACACGCGGCGGCAGCTTCTCGCCACCGTGGTGCGGCTGCTCGACAAGACGCTGATCCGCGTCGGCAACGACGAGTACGCGCGCGAGAACAACTCCTTCGGCCTCACCACGCTGCGGCGCAGGCACGTGCGCGTGGACGGCGGCACGCTGCGCTTCAGCTTCCGCGGCAAGAGCGGCGTCGAGCACAGCATCTCGCTCGCAGACCCGCGGCTCGCGCGCATCATCCAGCGCTGCCAGGACCTGCCGGGATACGAGCTGTTCCAGTACCTCGATACGGCGGGCAAGCGCCAGTCCGTGTCCTCCGACGACGTGAACGCCTATTTGCGCGACCTCACCGGCAATGACGTCACCGCGAAGGATTTCCGCACCTGGGGCGGCACCATGCTCGCGGCGGTGGAGCTGCGCGCCATGGGCGCCGCCGCCAGTCGCCGCGAAGCCGACCGCAACATCCTGCGCGCGATCGATGCGGTGGCCGAGCGCCTCGGCAACACGCGCGCGGTGTGCCGCAAGTACTATGTCCACCCCGCGCTGCTGCGCGCCTATCTCATGGGGCAGACGGTGCCGCTACCCAAGGTGAACGGCGGCGCCCACCAGCGGCGCCGCAAGGCCGGCGCCGCGCTGCGCCGCGACGAGATCGCGGTACTGCAGTTCCTCCAGCAGAGATACTGAAAAATCGGGGTCAGAGCGTTAGCCCTGACCCCATTATTTGAGCCAGCGGTTCCAGATCCGGCGCGCCGGCTCGATCAGCTCGCCCGCGGCGAGACCGACCGGTCCTGCACCCGAGGCGGCGAGCTCATCGGCCGCGCAGCCGTGGAGGTGCACGCCGAGCGTGAGGGCGGCTTCGCCCGCATAGCGTTGAGCGAGAAGCGCGCCGAGAATGCCGGAAAGCACATCGCCCATGCCGGCGCTCGCCATGCCTGGATTGCCGGAGCGGTTCATGAAGAGGTGCCCGTCGTGCGCGACGACAAGGCTGCCGTTGCCCTTCAGCACGGCGTGCGCGTTGTAGCGCTTCGATAGCGCGCGCGCCGCCGCCAGGCGGTCGGCCTGGACCTGCTCGGTGCTTGATCCGAGCAGCCGGCCCGCCTCCGCGGGATGCGGGGTGAGCAGCGTGTCGCCGCTGCGCCGCTCGCACGCGAGGCGCAAATCCTTGTCGTCGGCCATCAGGTTCAACGCATCGGCATCCAGCACGCACGGCATTTCGGCTGCGAGCACTGCGCCCACCAGCGTCGCGGCGTGGTCGGTGCGGCCCAGCCCCGGGCCGACGACGATCGCGTCGAGATCGAGCCCGAGAACATCGTCCGCATGCCGCAGCATGAGCTCCGGCGCCGCGGCGTCGACCGCAACGGGCTCGAGCAAGCCGACGTAGATCCGCCCGGCGCCGAGCTTGAGCGCGGCGCGCCCGGCGAGCAGCGCCGCCCCGGTCATGCCGCGCGCGCCGCCGAGGATGCCTAGCGACCCGGCAGCGCCTTTATGGAAGTCGCGCGGGCGACGCTTGAGGACGCCTTCGAAAAGCTCCGGCCCCGCCACCCAGGCGCTGGGGCGCTGCAGCGTCGGCGCGTCGAGTCCCAGCTCGGCCACGCTCACCTCGCCGCTGCAATCCGGGCCGGCGAGCGTGAGCAGGCCGGGTTTCAGCGCGATGAAGGTGAGGGTGTGCGTCGCGCGCACCGCGCAGCCGAGAACCTGGCCCGTGTCCGACTGGATGCCGCTCGGCACGTCGAGCGCGAGCACCGGGCAGCGCTGGCGGTTCGCGTATTCGACGAGCGTTGCGTATTCGCCGGCGATGTTGCGCGCAAGGCCGATGCCGAAGAGGCCGTCGATCACCAGGCCCCAGGTCCTGCCGGGCGGGATCTCGCCGGGGCTGCCGGCCACGGTGACGCGGAAAAAACGCTCCTGCAGCCGTGCCGCCGCAATGCGCGCGTCGCCGCCGTTGTTGCCGGGTCCGGCGAGAACCAGGATGTCCTTGCCGGCGACGATCTTCTCGGCGAGCTCCGCGGCCGCCGCGCCCGCGCGCTCCATGAGCGGCGGCGTTACGTTGCCCGTGGCCTGCTCGATGCGCCGGATGTCGGCGGTCAGATAGATCGGCTGCGACATGGGAAATCGTGCTCCGTCCCTGATTTTCCTACTTCTTGGCCACCCCGAGGAGAACATCGGGCAGCCAGGTGGCGATCTGGGGGAAGGCGACGACCACCACGACGGCGACGAGCATCAGGAAGAAGAAAGGAATCGAGGCGTAGGCGACGTAATTGGCGTCGCGACCGCTCATGGTCTGGAGCACGAAGAGGTTGAACCCGACCGGCGGGGTGATTTGCGCGATCTCGACGAGGATGACAATGAAGATACCGAACCAGACGAGATCGAAGCCCGCCGCCTGCACCATCGGCAGGACGATCGAGGTCGTCAGCACGATCATCGAGATGCCGTCGATCACCATGCCGAGCGCGAGGTAGATCACCGCCAGCACGGCGAGCAGGGTCACGGGACTCGCCTGCAGCGACGCCACCCAGGCGGCGATCTCGCGCGGGATGCCGGTAAACGCCATGCACGAGCTCAGGAAGGCCGCGCCCGCCAGGATGAACAGGATCATGCACGATAGTCGCGTCGCGCCGCTCAGGCTCTCCCAGAAATTGTGCCTCGTGAGCGAGCCGCTCCACCATGCGATCAGCAGCGCGCCGAGCACGCCCACCGCCGCCGCCTCGGTGGCAGTGGCGTAGCCGGTGAACATGGTGCCCATGACGAAGGCGATCAGCGCGAGGCAGGGGATCAGGTTGCGCCCGCGCCTGAGCCGCTCGAGCATCGTCATGCGCTCGACCTGCTTGGGGGTCTTGTCGGGATTCAGCAGGGCCCAGCCCACGATATAACCGGAGAAGAGGAGCACCAGTAGCATGCCGGGGAACACTCCGGCGACGAACATCTTCAGGATCGATACTTCCGCGGCGACGGCGTAGACGATCATGATGATCGAAGGCGGAATCAGCAGCCCCAGCGTGCCGGCGCCGCACAGCGACCCGAGGCACATGCGCTCGTCGTAGCCGCGCTTCTTGAGCTCGGGCAGCGCCACCTTTCCGATGGTCGCGCAGGTCGCGGCGGAGGAGCCGGATACCGCGGCGAATATGCCGCAGCCGAACACGTTCACATGCATGAGGCGGCCCGGCAGCCAGCCGAGCCAGGGCGACAGCCCCTCGAACATCTCGTCCGATAGCCTCGTGCGGAACAGGATCTCGCCCATCCAGACGAAAAGCGGCAGTGCCGCGAGGGTCCACGAGGCGCTCGATCCCCAGAAAGCCTGGAACAGGTTCACCTCAGGCGGGCTCGACGTGAAGAATTGCAGCCCGAACCAGGCGGCAACCGACATTGCCATGGCGATCCATAGCCCACCCGCGATCAACGCGATCAGCAGACCAAACAGCACCAGCGAGACGTTGAGGATGGTCACAGGCTTTCCGTGAAATCCTTGCGCGCGCGGCGCGCGTTCTCGGCGGCCTGATAGGCGGTGGGGCCGCCGCGCAGCAGCACGACGAACTCGTCCAGCACCGCGATGAAGAACACGATCGCCCCGGCCACGAAGCTCATCTGCGGGATCCAGATCGGGATCTGGATCAGCCCCTGCGCCACTTCCTCGAACTTCCAGCTCTCGTACACGAAGCGAACCGCGGCGTACACGATGTAGCCGACGACCAGGAGTGCAACTATGAGAGTGGCGATCTCGGTGGGACGCCGCACGCGCGCCGGCAGGCGCTCGATGATGAGCCCGACGCGCACCAGCTCGCCATGGCGGAAGGTATGGCCGAGCGCGAGGAAGGCGGAAGCCGCGCACAGCCAGGCGACGATGTCGTCGGCGCCGCGCAGCAGCAGGCCGGCTTCGCGCATGCCGGCCTGCAGGAGCATCACCACGGCGATCGACGCGAGAGAAACCGCGGCGAGCGCTCCGCTCGCCGCGTACAGGCGGTCGAGAAACCGCCTCAAACTACTTCTTGCCGCGGTAGGCCTTGAGGATCGCCTGGCCGTCGGCGCCGGCGCTCTTCTCCCACTCCTGCGCCATCTGCTCGCCGATCTTCTGGAAGCGCGCCTTCATGGCGGCGTCGGGGTCGCGCACGCTCATGCCGTTCTTCGCGAGCGTCTCGTCGCCTTCCTTCTCGCGCGCCTTGGACATGTCCCAGCCGCGCTTCTCGGCGGCGGTCGCGGCCTTGACGAGCGCGTTCTGCTGGTCCTTCGGCAGGCGCGAGAAGCCGCGCTGATTCGCCACCACTACATTCTTCGGATGGAAAGCGCTCGTCTTGTAGTAGTTCTTGACGAACTCCCAGGCCTTGGTCGACGTGCCGGTGGCCGAGGAGGTGATCATCGCGTGCACCGCGCCGGTCGCGAACATCTGCGGTACCTCGGGCACCTGGATCACCGTCGGGCTGGCCCCGAGGAGCTCGGCGAGCCGCGCGGTCAGCGGGCTATACGTGCGGAACTTGGTGCCCTTCAGGTCGTCGATCGACTTCAGCGGCTCCTTCGTGTAGATGCCCTGGCCGGGCCAGGCGACCGAGTAGAGCAGCTTCATCTCGCGCTTGCTCAGGCTCTTCTCGAGCTGCGGCTTCTGCGCCTGGTAGAACTTCCAGGCCTGCTCATAGCCGGCGGCGACGAAGGGAATGTTGTCCGCGGCGAACACCGGATCCTCGTTGCCGAACTGCCCCAGCAGGAACTCGGCGATATTCACCTGTCCGGTCGACACCGCGCGCAGGATGTCCGGGTGCTTGATGAGCGAGCCGTTCGAGTGCACCTGGAGCTCGAGCTTGCCGCCGGTCGCCTTCTGCACGTCCTCGGCGAACAGCCTGACATTGCGGGTGTGGAACTCGCCGTCCGAATACGGCGTCGGCATGTCCCACTTGGTTTGTGCCTGGGCGCCGGAAGCTATCCCAGCGGCGAGTGCGGCCGCAACAAAGGTCAATGGCTTCATTTGGAGTTCCTTCCCTGTCGTGGATGGCGGAATCTTAGCTCATGCTTGCCGCCATGACCGCATCCGCAAGAGCCAGGCTCGCGGTGAGCCCGGGCGACTCGATGCCGAAGAGATGCACCAGGCCCGCGATGCCGTGCCTCTGCGGTCCCTGGATGTCGAAGTCCGGCGCCGGCTCGCCGGGACCCGCGGTCTTCGGACGGATGCCGGCGTACCCCGGCGCGAGCGCGCCGTCGGGCAGCCCGGGCCAGTAGCGCCGGATCGCGGCGTAGAAGCGCTCGGCGCGCCGCGGATCGACGTCGTAGGCGATGCGCTCGATCCATTCGACGTCCGGCCCGAAGCGCGCCTGGCCCGCAAGATCGAGCGTCACGTGCACCCCCAGGCCGCCCGGCTCGGGGATCGGATAGACCAGGCGCGAGAACGGCGAGCGGCGCGTCAAGGAATAGTAGTTGCCTTTCGCGTAGAGCTCCCTCGGGACCAGCGCCTGCGGAAAGCCTTCGATGCTGCGCGCGATCGTCGGCGCGCGCAGCCCGGCGCTATTGACAAGGATTTTCGCTTCGATCGGATCGGCTCCTGCCACGTGCACTTCGAAAGCATTTCTTCTTACGAAGGCCCTCTCAAGGGGACTTTTCAGGGCAAGCATCGCGCCGTGCGACTCGGCGTCGCCGAGATACGCGAGCATGAGCGCGTGGCTGTCGATGATCCCGGTGGAAGGCGAGTAGAGCGCCGCGGCGCAGGCGAGCTCCGGCTCGAGCGCGAGCGCCTGCGCGCGCGTGAGCCAGACCACGTCGGTCACGCCGTTGCCATGGGCCCTTTTTTGAATGTTTTCCAGCTCTGTCAGTTGTGACTCGTCGGCAGCGACAATGAGCTTTCCAGAGCGCCGGTGCGGCACGCCGTGCGCGACGCAATACTCGTAGAGCCGTGCCCTGCCTTCGACGCAGCTGCGCGCCTTCAGCGAGCCCTTCGGGTAATAGATGCCGGCGTGGATGACTTCCGAATTGCGCGAGCTGGTGTGCGTGCCGATCGCGTCCTCGGCTTCCAGGATGACCACTTCACGGCCCGCCATGGCGAGCGCGCGCGCGATTGCCAGGCCGATCAGCCCCGCCCCGACCACCACCGCGTCAAGCTTTTCCACGGTGCAGCGTCCTTTCGAACAGAAAAGCGCCGAGCCCGGCGAGTGCGGCGACGGTGGCCATCGGCCGCGCGGTGCCGTCGAATGCAGCGCCGAGGCCCGCGCTGACCAGGGCACCGGCCGTGAAACCGATGGTGCCGATGAGCGACGAAGCCGTCCCGGCGGCTCCCGGAAACGGCGAAATCGCCGCCGCGGTGGCGTTCGGCACGATGAGCGCGGTGCCGAAGAGGAAGGCGACGAAGGGCGCCACCACTGCGAGCCAGTGGCCGACGCCCATCCAGGCAAGCGCCGCCGCTGCCGCGCCGCTGCCGAGCATGAGGAATGCGCCCAGGCGCAGCAGCCTGCCGATGCCGAGCCGCATCACCATGCGGCTGGAGAACCAGGCGCCCGACATCTGCCCAAGCGCCACGGCGGCGAACATGAAGCTGTAGGCAGTGACCGCCACGCCGAGGCCGCCCACCAGCGTAAAGGCGGAATTGGACACCCAGGCGAGGATGCCGATGTGCGAGCACAGCAACAGGAGGAACGGCGCGATGAAACGCCGGTCGCGGAGGATCCCCCAGAAGGTCCTGGCGAGAGTCACCGGATGCACCGAGCGCCGCGGCATGGGCGCTGTTTCTCTCAGCGCCGCCGAGGTGGCAATGAGCAGCGCGGCGGCGGCCGCTGCCATGCCCCAGAACACGGCTTCCCAGCCGCCGAGCGCGGCAAGCTGGGCACCGGCGAGCGGCGCGGCAATCGGCACGATGCTGAACACGATGGTGATGCTCGAGAGCAGGCGCGCCGCCTGCTCGTGGACATAGAGATCGCGCACGATCGAGCGCACCACCACGGCGCCGCTCGACATGCCGAGCCCCTGCGCCAGGCGCGCGGCCGCGACGGCGGCGACGCTCTCGGCCATGCTCGCCGCAACCGAGGTGAGCAGCATGGTGACGAGGCCCGCGAGCAGCACCGGCTTGCGGCCGAAACGATCCGAAAGCGGCCCCCACAGGAGCTGGCCGGCGGCGAGACCGACGAAATACAGGGTGAGCGTAAGCTGCGCTGCGCTTACCGGCGCCGACAGCGCTCGCGCCAGCACCGGCAGCGCGGGAACGAACATGTCGGTGCCGAGCGCCGGCAGCGCGATGAGCGCACCGAGCAGCACGGTCAACCGCAGCGGAGTGACCTGCTTATTCAAGATAGGATTCGATTGTAATGGTTGAGGCACGAGCCACTTTGGCGAACTGGCGCAGCGCGCCGCATAACCGATGGGCGTTTCACCACGTGCGCGAGCTGGTGCCCTCCGCGGACATTCCGAACGACCAGAGACGCGTGCGCGAGCTGCCTTCGCAGCCGCTCGACTTCGCGCTTGACCAGTTCCTCGAGGAAACGAGCACCGACGGCATCGCAATCCTGCACCGCGGCAGGATCGTCTTCGAGCGCTATGCGAACGGCATGACGCCGCAGACGCCGCACATCCTCATGTCGGTCTCCAAGTCCATGCTCGGCCTGCTGGCGAGCATGCTGGACTTGCCCCCGGACCGCCTCGTCACCGACTTCGTTCCCGAGCTCGCGCAGACCGCGTACCGCGGCGCCAGCGTCCGCGACCTGCTCGACATGCGGGCCGGCATCGCGTTCAACGAGGATTACCTCGCGACGTCCGGGCCGATCGTGGAGTACCGCAAGGCCACGGGCTGGAACCCGCTTGCTGGCGGGGAGCAGCCTTCGGACCTGCACTCATTCCTGACGACGCTCAAAGAGCAAGACGGGCCTCACGGTGGCCCGATGCACTACGTCTCGCCGAACAGCGATCTTCTCGGCTGGGTGGTCGAGCGCGCCACCGGACGGCGCTACGCGGAGCTGATGAGCGAGACGCTCTGGAAGGCGGCCGGCGCGGAGCGCAGCGCGTATGTCACGGTCGACCGCCTGGGGGCGCCGCGCTGCGCCGGGGGCATGTGCGTCACGCTGCGCGACCTCGCGCGCGTCGGGCAGTGGATGATCGAAGCGCGGTCGGGCTTCCTGGATGACATCGGGATGCAAGGCGATGCGCGGGCCTGGGCCGCCGGCGACATGGCTGTCTACTTTCCCGGGCTGCCGATCCGCTACCGCAGCCAGTGGTACATGCTGGAAGGCGAGGCGCCGCTTTACTTCGGCTACGGCATCCACGGCCAGTTCCTGTACGTGGATCCTCGCAACGAGCTGGTCGTCGTGAAGCTCTCTTCGCAGGCGCTTCCGATGGACACCGCGCGCATCGGCCTCGCCATGCGGGCGGTGTCGGAGATCCGGAAATTCCTGGCGGCGGCATGAGCGGCTGGCAGTTCTGGATCGACCGCGGCGGCACGTTCACGGACGTGGTCGCGCGCCGCCCCGACGGCGGGCTTCTCACGCACAAGCTGCTCTCGGACAACCCCGAGCGCTACGGCGATGCCGCCTTGGCAGGCATCAGGCAAATACTCGACGTGCAAGAGGGGCGGGCCATTCCGGTTCAGTTGCTCGAAGCCGTGAAGATGGGCACCACCGTGGCGACCAACGCGCTGCTCGAGCGCAAGGGCGAGCGTACGGCGCTGTTCATCACGCGCGGCTTCCGCGACGCGCTGCGCATCGCCTACCAGAACCGGCCGCGCATCTTCGACCGCCACATCGTGCTGCCCGAGATGCTGTATTCGAGGGTGGTGGAGGTCGGCGAGCGGATCGGTGCGCGCGGCGAAGTGGTTTTGGAGTTGAACGAGAGCAAGGCCTGCCAGGACCTGCAGGCGGCGTACGACGAAGGCTACCGCTCGATCGCCATTGTCTTCATGCACGGCTACCGCTACCCCGACCACGAATCCAGGGTTGGGGAGTTGGCCGAGCGCATCGGATTCACGCAGGTTTCGGTCTCGCACCGCGTGAGCCCGCTCATGAAGCTGGTCGGCCGCGGCGACACCACGGTCGTGGATGCCTACCTCTCGCCGATCCTGCGCCGGTACGTGGAGCGCCTGGCGGGCGAGCTGGAGGGGGTGCGGCTGCTCTTCATGCAGTCGAACGGCGGGCTTACCGATGCGCGGCGCTTTCAGGGAAAGGACGCGATCCTTTCGGGCCCGGCAGGCGGCATCGTGGGCGCGGTGCGCACTTCGCTCGCCGCCGGCTTCGAGCGCATCATCGGCTTCGACATGGGCGGCACCTCGACCGACGTGTCGCATTACGCCGGCGAGTTCGAGCGCGAGTTCGAGACGCGCGTGGCCGGAGTACGCATGCGAGCGCCGATGATGAGCATCCATACGGTCGCGGCGGGCGGCGGCTCGATCCTGCACTTCGACGGCGCGCGCTACCGCGTCGGCCCGGACTCGGCCGGGGCGAATCCCGGCCCGGCGAGCTATCGCCGCGGCGGCCCGCTCACGGTCACCGACGCCAACGTCATGCTCGGCAAGGTCCAGCCCGGGTTCTTTCCGCGCGTTTTCGGTCCAGGCGGCGACCAGCCGCTCGACTCCGATATCGTCGAGAAAGAGTTTTCTGAATTGACGACGCGCATCGCCGACGGTCGCTCCCCCGAGCAGGTCGCGGACGGGTTCGTGCAGATCGCGGTCGGCAACATGGCGAACGCGATCAAGCACATCTCGGTGCAGCGCGGCCACGACGTCACGCAGTACACGCTGTGCTGCTTCGGCGGCGCGGCGGGGCAGCACGCGTGCCTCGTCGCCGACGCGCTCGCGATGACGCGCGTGTTCATCCATCCGTACGCTGGCGTGCTTTCGGCCTACGGCATGGGGCTCGCCGACCAGGTCGCAATGCGCGAGAAGGCGGTCGAAAGAAAGCTCGACGAGAGCTGCGCGCTGGAAGAGGTGGCCGAGGCGCTCGCGCTCGAAGCGAGAGACGACCTCATCGCGCAGGGCGTGGCGCCCGGCGTCGTGCGGGTGGTGCGCCGCGCGCATCTCAAGTACGAGGGAACCGACACGGCGCTCGTCGTGCCGCTCGGGCCCGTCGGGCAGATGGTCGAGCAGTTCGAGGCGGCGTATCGCAAGCAGTTCTCTTTCTTGATGCCGGGCAAGCCGCTCATCGCCGAGGCCGTTTCCGTGGAAGCGATCGCCCAAGGCGAGACCTTCGAGGAAGGGATCCAGCCCGAGAAGGCGGATGCAGCGCCGGCGCGCACGGTGCGCATGTTCACCGGGGGACGCTGGCACGAGGCGCCGCTCTACCGGCGCGAGGATTTCGGCCCGGGGCGGCGCATCGACGGCCCGGCGATCATCGCCGAGGCCAACGCGACGACGGTGGTCGAGCCCGAATGGCGCGCGAGCGTGACGCCGCTGAACCACCTGGTGCTCGAGAGGATTCGGCCGCGGGCCGGCCGGGTGGCGCTCGGCACCCAGGTGGATCCGGTGATGCTCGAGATCTTCAACAACCTCTACATGTCGATCGCCGAGCAGATGGGGCTGCGGCTGCAGAACACCGCCTATTCGGTGAACATCAAGGAGCGGCTGGATTTCTCGTGCGCGCTGTTCGACGCCGAAGGCAACCTCATCGCCAATGCGCCGCACATGCCGGTGCACCTCGGCTCGATGGGCGAATCGATCAAGACCGTGATCCGGCTGAACCTGGGCAAGATGAAGCCCGGGGACGTCTACATGCTGAATGCGCCGTACAACGGCGGCACGCACCTTCCCGATGTGACGGTCATCACGCCTGTCTTTTCTTCCGGTAATGAAATTCTTTTTTATGTCGGATCGAGGGGCCATCACGCCGACATCGGCGGCATCACGCCGGGCTCGATGCCGCCGGGCTCGAAGGTGGTCGAGGAAGAGGGCGTGCTCATCGACAACTTCCTGCTCGTCGAGCAGGGCCGCTGGCGTGAAAAGGAACTGACCGCGCTGCTCGCCTCGGGCCGCTATCCCGTGCGCAACGTGCAGCAGAACATCGCCGACCTCCGGGCGCAGATCGCCGCGAACGAGAAGGGCGTGCAGGAGCTGCGCCGCATGGTGGAGCATTTCGGCCTCGACGTGGTGCGCGCCTACATGCGCCACGTGCAGGACAACGCCGAGGAGTCGGTGCGCCGCGTGATCGGCGTGCTGAAGGACGGCGAGTTCGACTATCCCCTGGATAACGGGGCACGCATAAGGGTGCGCATCGAGATCGGCAAGGACCGGCGCAGCGCGAGCATCGATTTCAGCGGCACGTCGCCGCAGCTGCCGAACAACTTCAACGCGCCGGCCGCGGTGTGCATGGCGGCGGTGCTGTACGTCTTCAGGACGCTGGTCGAGGACGACATCCCGCTGAACGCCGGGTGCTTGAAGCCGCTCGCGGTGTCGATCCCCGACGGCTGCATGCTGCGGCCGCGCTATCCGGCTGCCGTCGTGGCGGGCAACGTCGAGACGTCCCAGTGCATCACCGACGCGCTGTACGGCGCGCTCGGCGTGCTCGCGGCTTCGCAGGGCACCATGAACAATTTCACTTTCGGCAACGAGCGCTTTCAGTACTATGAGACGATCGCCGGCGGTTCCGGCGCGGGGCCGGGCTTCGACGGCGCCGACGTGGTGCAGACCCACATGACGAACTCGCGCCTCACGGATCCCGAGGTGCTGGAATGGCGCTTCCCGGTGCGGCTGGAGAGCTTCGAGATCCGGCACGGTTCGGGCGGGCGCGGCCGCTGGCGAGGCGGAAACGGAGCGGTGCGGCGCATCCGCTTCCTCGAGCCGATGACCGCGGCCATCCTGTCGGGCCATCGCCTGGTGCGGCCGCACGGCCTGGCGGGAGGCGAGCCGGGCGCCGCGGGGCGCAATTACGTGGTGCGGGCCGACGGCCGGCAGACCCCGCTCGGGCCCTTCGAGCAGACGGAGATGGCGCCGGGCGATGTCTTCGTGATCGAGACGCCCGGCGGCGGCGGATTTGGCACTATAAAATAGCCACAAACAATGAATCCGAGCGTGATCTACTCGAAGTCGGGCAAGGGGGTCCAGGAAGCTTCGGGCAAGACCAGCCTGCTCAAGCGAGCGGACCGCGCCGTGCTATCCGCGATCGACGGGCGCGCCACGCTCGCGGACGTGGCGCACAAAGTCGGCAGGTCCTTCGATTCCGCCTTCGAGGCGCTCATCACCCAGCTCGATCGCGACGGTTTCGTGCGAGAAGTGTCGGGCGGCTCGGCGGCGAAGGCCCCGGCCGCGCGCGGCGGCGCAGCAGCGGGCGGCGGGCCCGACCTCGACTTCACCACCATCATCCCGATTCCGAAGGTGTCCGCCAAGCCGGCGGACCCCGCCCAGCGCGCCAAGGAGCAGGAATCGGCGCTTTACAAGGCCCGGCAGGAAGCCGAGGCGCGCGCGCAGGAGGAGCGCGACCGCCTGAAGGCCGAGGGCGAGGCGAAGGCGCGCGCCGAGGCCGAGGCAAAGTTCCGCGCCGATGCCGAAAAGAAAATCCGCGAGGAAACCGAGGCCCGGCTGAAGGCCGAGGCGGAAGCGAAGACCAAGGCGGTCCGCGACGCGGCTCTCAGGGTCGCGGCGGAGGCAAAAGCCAGGGCCGACGCGGAGAAGGCGCGGCTCCAAGCGGAGCGCGCGAAGCTCGAAGCCGAGCGCAAACAGCGCGAAGAGGCGGAGCGCAAGGCTCGCGAAGAGGCGGAGCGCAAGGCTCGCGAAGAGGCCGAAAAGGCGCGCCGGGAGGCCGAAGAGCTGCGCCAGCGGCTGGAGGACGAGCGCAAGGCGCGCGAAACCGAGGAAAAACGCAGGCGCGAAGAGGAAGAGCGGCGCCGCAAGGAAGAAGAAGAGCGGCGCGCGCGCGAGGAGGCCGAGCGCAAGGCCCGTGAAGAAGAGGAGCGCATGGCTCGTGAAGAGGCGGAGCGTCGCGCCCGGGAAGAGGAAGAGCGCAGGGCGCGTGCCGAGGCCGAGCGCAAGGCGCGCGAAGAAGAAGAGCGGGCGCGCAGGGCACAGGAGGAAGAGGTCGAGCGGGCGCGGCGCGAAGCTGAGGAGGCGCTGGCCGCGTCACAACCGCAACCGCAAATCCAGCCCGAGCCGCCGTCCGCGCCTTCGACCGCGGCGACGGTCGTTCCGGGCAGCCTCGATACGCTCATGGCCGACCTCGACTCGTTCTCCCAGCGCGAGGAGGACGAGCGCAGGTCGAGGGAGGGTGCCGAGCGCAAGGCGAAGGAGGAGAAGGCGCGCAGGATGCACGAGGACTCCGAGCGCCGTGCGCAGGAGCAGGCGCACATCGAGCGCCGCGAGGCCGAGGAGCGTCGCCGCAAGGAAGAGGAGCAGCGCCGCGCCCAGGAGGAAGCCGAGCGCCGGGTGCGCGAAGCCGAGGAGGCGCGCAGGCAGGAGGCCGAGGATCGCAAGCGCAAGGCGCGCGAGTCGATGGCTGCGGCGCAGCAGGCGCCGCCGGTCGCGTCGGCGGACGACATCGGGGTCACGGACGAAGACCTCGACATGGAGGACGTGCGCCGCGACGAGGCTCTCGTCGCCAAGGATTCGCGCCAGGCGCAGCGCGAGCGCGAGCGCGAGGAGAGGGAACGCGAGCGTGAAACCCGGGAGCGCGAGCGCGAAGCGCGCGAACGGGAGCGCCGCGCCGCCGAGGAGCCGCTCAAGCCGTCCAAGCCGCGCCGGCCGGTCAAGTGGGGCAAGCCGCTCGCCATCACCCTGTTCGTGCTGCTGGCCGCCGCCATCGGCCTGCTGCACGTCATGCCGATCCCGACGGAGCCGTATGAGCGCGCCGCGTCCGAGGCGCTCGGGCGCCAGGTACGCATCTCGTCGGCGCGGCTCTCGCTCTTCACGGGCGTGCGCCTGAACCTGCAAGGCGTGAAGCTCGGCGATACAGCGACCATCGCCACCGTGCACGCCTATCCCGAGCTCGGCTCCCTCTTCGGCGAGCGCAAGAGCTTCAGCCGCATCGAGCTCGAGGGCGCGACGGTGGCGCAGCAGGCGCTCGGCGAAGCGATGTTCGCCAAGATGAAAGGGGAGAGCTTCAGCGTCGGCCGCGTCGTCGTGAGGCAGCTCAAGGTCGAGGGCGGCCTCGCGCTACCGCAGCTCGAAGCCGACGCGCTCATCGGCCCGGACGGCGCGGTGCGCAGCGTCACCCTGCGCGGTCCGGAAGACCTGGTCGGAAAGGTCACGCCGAGCGGCGGAAACATCGAGTTCGACCTCACCGCGAGCAGCTTCGCGCTGCCGGTGCTGCCCGCCGTGTCGCTCAACAGCTTCGCCATGAAAGGCACGGCCACGCGCCAAGGCATGAACGTCGCCTCCTGGGGCGGCGCGATTTACGACGGCGCGCTGAACGGCGTCGCCAACGTGCGCTGGACCGGGGGCTGGCAGATCGACGGCGTGGTGACGGCGCGCAACATCAACGCCGCGGTGCTCGCGCCCGCCCTGCTTTCGGAGGGCCGTGCCGAGGGCACGGGCAAGTTCTCCATGAGCGCTCAGGACCCCGCGAAGCTCGCTAACGGCGGCCGCATCGAGGGCAAGTTCACGGTCTACAAGGGCGTTCTCGGGAGCTTCGACCTGTCTCGGCTGATTCAGACTTCCGGGCGGCAGTCGTCCGGCAGGACGCAGTTCGCCGAGATGACCGGCCAGGGGGTCTACGATCGCGGCGCGGTCGCGCTGCGCGACGTGCAGATCAGCGCCGGCGCGCTCAACGCCGGCGCCAGCGCCGACATCGCGCAGAACGGAGCGCTGTCGGGCCGCATCGTGGCCGACGTGAAGACCGCTTCGCAGACCTTGCGCCAGACTCTCGTGCTCGGCGGGACGGTGAAGGAGCCGCAGGTCAGAAACTAGTGCACCAAGTCCTCCAGCTCCGCGGCCCGCGTGCGCTGTCGGAGTTCCGCCTCGCCAAGCTGCTGGCCGCCCTGCAGAAAGTCGATGCCGGCGTGCGTTCCGTCGCCGCCGAGCTCCGCTATTTCGTGGCGACCGAACGCGCCCTCGCCGCCGGCGAGCGGCGGCTCCTCGAGCGGCTGCTCGACGACGGCACGCCCATGCTCGAGGCGTCGCGCGGCGAGATGTTCCTCGTCGTGCCGCGCCTGGGCACCGTCTCGCCGTGGTCTTCGAAGGCCACCGACATAGCGCGCAACTGCGGGCTCGCAGCGGTGCGGCGCATCGAGCGCGGCACGCTGTACACGCTGAATAGCGGCGATCCGCGGCTTGCCGCGCCGCTGCACGACCGCATGACGCAAACCGTGCTGCGGTCCTTCGAGGAGGCGGCGAAGCTTTTCCAGCACGTCCCGCCGAGACCGCTGCAAGCGATTGCCGTGGAAAAAATCCGGGAGGCCAATCGGTACCTTGGCCTCGCGCTCAGCGAAGACGAGATCGAGTACCTGGAGCGCGCCTACCGCGGCCTCGGGCGCGAGCCGACCGACGCCGAGCTCACCATGTTCGCGCAGGCGAACTCCGAGCATTGCCGCCACAAGATCTTCAATGCCGACTGGATCGTCGACGGCGAGCGCCAGCCGCAGTCGCTGTTCTCGATGATCCGGCATACGCACGCGGCGAGCCCGCAGGGGACGGTGCTCGCCTACGCGGACAACGCGGCGATCATCGAAGGCGGGCAGGCGCAGCGGTTCTTCCCCGGCGAAAAAGGCGTCTACCGCTACCACGGCGAGCTCACCCACCTCGTCATCAAGTGCGAGACGCACAACCACCCGACCGCCATCTCGCCGTTCCCCGGCGCGGCGACCGGCGCGGGCGGCGAGATCCGCGACGAGGGCGCGACCGGGCGCGGCGCCAAGCCCAAGGCGGGGCTCGTCGGCTACTCGGTGTCGCACCTGCGCATCCCGGGGCTGGCGCATCCGTGGGAGGCGTCCGACCCGGGCAAGCCGGGGCGCATCGCTTCGGCGCTCGACATCATGATCGAGGCGCCGATCGGCGCCGCCGCGTTCAACAACGAGTTCGGCCGGCCGAACCTGTGCGGCTATTTTCGTACGTTCGAATTTGAAAACCGGGGTTATCACAAGCCCATCATGCTGGCGGGGGGCGTGGGCAGCATCCGCGCCCAGCACACCGCCAAGGCGCCGCTGCCCGCGGGAAGCCTGCTCATCCAGCTCGGCGGGCCGGCGCTGCTCATCGGCATGGGCGGCGGCGCGGCCTCGTCGATGGGCGCCGGCGCGAACGTCGAGGATCTCGACTTCGATTCCGTGCAGCGCGACAACGCGGAGATGGAGCGCCGCGCGCAGGAGGTGATCGACCGCTGCTGGCAGCTCGGGGACGAGAACCCGATCCTGTCCATCCACGACGTGGGCGCCGGCGGGCTCTCCAATGCCGTGCCCGAGCTCGCGCACTCGGCCGGGCGCGGCGCGCGCGTCGAGCTGAGGCGCATTCCCTCGGAAGACAGCAGCCTGTCGCCGCGCGAGATCTGGTGCAACGAGGCGCAGGAGCGGTACGTCCTCGCCATTTCTCCAGAGTCGCTGGATTTGTTCAGAGCCATCTGCGAGCGCGAGCGCTGCCCGTTCGCGGTGCTCGGCGAGGCGACCGACGATGGGCATCTGCTCGTCACCGATTCGGAGCTGAAGAAGAACCCGGTGGATGTGGACCTGGCGCTCATTCTGGGCAAGCCGCCGAAAATGCTGCGCGACGTGAAGCGCGTGCAGCCGGCGCTTCAGGGGCTGTCGCTGGAGAAGATCACGCTCGCCGGCGCGGCGAACCGCGTGCTGCGGCACCCGGCGGTCGCGGACAAGACGTTCCTGATCGCGATCGGCGACCGCACCGTCGGCGGACTTTGCGCGCGCGATCCCTTCGTCGGACCGTGGCAGGTCCCGGTGGCCGACTGCGCCGTGACGCTCGCCGACTACCAGGGTTACGCGGGCGAAGCGTTCGCGGTGGGCGAGCGCACCCCGCTCGCGCTCATCGACGCGCCGGCTTCCGGGCGCATGGCGGTCGGCGAGGCGCTGACCAATCTCGCCTCCGCCTTGATCAGCGAGATCTCGAAGGTAAAGCTGTCGGCGAACTGGATGGCCGCCGCCGGCCATCCGGGAGAGGACGCGGCGCTCTACGACACGGTGCGCGCGGTCGCGCTCGAGCTGTGTCCCGCGCTCGGCGTCTCGATCCCGGTGGGGAAGGATTCGCTCTCCATGCGCACCGCGTGGGAGGACAAGGAAGTCGTCGCGCCGCTTTCGCTCATCGTCTCGGCCTTCGCCCCGGTGGTGGACGCACGCGCCACGCTGACGCCGCAGCTGCGCACCGATTGCGGCGAGACCGAGCTGGTGCTCGTCGACCTCGGCCGCGGGCGCAACCGGCTCGGCGGGTCGATCCTCGCGCAAACCCACTGCCAGATGGGCGACGCCAGCCCGGACCTCGACGAACCGGGGCTGCTGAAGGGCTTCTTCGCGGCGATCCAGAAGCTCCATCCGCTGCTTCTCGCCTACCACGACCGCTCGGATGGCGGCCTGTTCGCCACCCTGTGCGAGATGGCGTTCGCCGGGCACTGCGGCGTCACGCTGAGCCTGGACAGCATCGCCTTCGACGGCGTCGCGGACGACGTCGACGCCTTCAAGCGCGACGCCGAGGAGCAGCTCGCCGGCCGCATGAAGGACCTCGCGCTCGCCGCGCTATTCTCGGAAGAGCTCGGCGCGGTGCTGCAGATCCGCGCCGCCGATCGCCGCCGGGTGATGGACGCGCTGCGCGAGGCGGGCCTGGGCGAGTGCAGCCACGTCATCGGCCAGCTCAACCCGCGCGACGAAATCCGCATCACGCGCAACAACCGCAGCGTGTTCCACGCCAAGCGCGACCACTTGCAGCGCACCTGGTACGAGACGAGCTGGCGGATGCAGGCGCTGCGCGACAACCCGGAATGCGCGCGCGAGGAATACGACCGGATCATCGAGCACAACGATCCCGGCCTTTCGTTCCAGGCCGGTTTCCAGGAGAAGGACGTTTTCGTCGCCACGGGCGCGCGGCCGCGCGTCGCGATCCTCAGGGAGCAAGGCGTCAACGGCCAGGTCGAAATGGCCGCGTGCTTCGACCGCGCCGGCTTCGAGGCGCAGGACGTGCACATGACCGACCTGATCGCGGGCCGCGCCTCGCTCGAGGGGTTCAAGGGCTTCGCCGCGGGCGGCGGCTTTTCCTACGGCGATGTGCTGGGGGCAGGGCAGGGATGGGCCAAGACCATCTTGTTCAATCCCAGGGCGCGCGCCGAGTTCGAGCGCTTTTTCGCCCGCAGCGACACCTTCGCGCTCGGCGCTTGCAACGGCTGCCAGATGATGGCGGCGCTGAAGGAGCTCATCCCCGGCGCCGGCGACTGGCCGGTCTTCGTGCGCAACCGCTCGGAGCAGTTCGAGGCGCGCCTCGTGATGGTCGAGATCCTGCCGAGCCCGTCGCTCTTCTTCCGCGGCATGGAAGGCAGCCGCATGCCGATCGCCACCGCGCACGGCGAGGGCAGGGCCGCGTGGCGCGGGACGATGCCGTCCGGGCTGCAGGTGTGCATGCGCTACGTGGACAACCGCGGCGAGGCGACCGAGATCTATCCGTACAACCCGAGCGGCTCGCCGCAGGGCATCACCGGCCTCAGCACGCCGGACGGGCGCTTTACCATCGTCATGCCGCACCCGGAGCGCGTGTTCCGGACGGTGCAGCTCTCCTGGGCGCCGGACCGCTCGGCGGAGGACTCGCCCTGGATGCGGATGTTCCGCAACGCGCGCGCGTGGCTCAAGTGAGCGGGCTACCCAAAGGAGACGACAAGTGATGAGCATCGCCCGACACGAGCAGAGCAGCATCCTCGCCCAGGCCGTGGTGCACGGCGATACGGTCTATCTCGCGGGCGTGGTCGCGAAAAACCTGGACAAGGATGTCAAGGGCCAGACCAAAGAGGTGCTCGAAGAGATCGACCGCCTGCTCGCGAGATGCGGCTCGAGCAAGTCGAAGATCCTCTCGGCGCAGATCTGGGTCACCGACATCCGCAATCGCACGCCGATGAACGAGGTGTGGACCGCGTGGGTCGACGCCTCGAACATGCCGGCGCGCGCCTGCATCGAGGCGCGGCTCGCCGATCCCCGCG
>Ga0156283_1084_pt1 | contig 24823 bp, 27 predicted proteins | sample RifCSPlowO2_12_FD_107932 | JGI IMG/M metagenome (GOLD analysis project Ga0156283, IMG submission 107932) | Betaproteobacteria bacterium RIFCSPLOWO2_12_FULL_65_14 | reverse complement strand
CCAGTTGGCGACAGTACAACGTGCAGCCGCCACTGGACTGGCTGCCGAAACTATGTCCAGTGCTACGCCGACCTCCAGGCGCAAACACAGCCCAACTGCGCATAGTTGCGATCTGCGCATAGGGGTCGGAACCGGCCGTTTACTACTATTTGCGCTGCTGCTGCCGCACTGCCGCGATGATTGCCGCCAGGCGCGCGCGCGAGGATTCGTCGGGGCGCGGCCTGGCAGCGGCATCGAGGAGCCAGCGCTCGAGGTCCTGCGGCGTGTTCACGACAGGCCGGCGGCTTTCCATCGCGTCTTTCAGCGCGTGCAGTTTCAGGCGTCGCCGGTCGGCGAGAAATTCGGCCGGGCTGTCGATGCCGCAGGCGAGCTCGAGCTTGAGCAGCAGATCGGGCAGGCTCTCGCTGGATTTCGATCCGGCGGCTCGAAAGCGCGCCTCCAGGCTTGCTTTCCACGCATCGGGGAGATCTTGAAGGGCATTCCAGCGGGCTTCGAGGTCCGCCGGCGGCGCCTCTGAGGTTTCGAGCTCGTCGCAGAGCGCCATCGCCGCAGTGAGCGCATCGAAGCGCGCTTGCGCCGCGTGTGCCGCGAGCTCGCCCAGGCGCCGTGTGGCGGCATCGCGCGCCGCGCGATAGCGCGCGTCGAGCCTGGCGGCTTGCGGCCTCGGGGCTTCGCCGCTGGCGCGCCAGGCGGCATCGGCTTCGGCGAGCTCGCGCTTGATGTCTGACGCAGCGCCGCTGGAAGAAAGCGCGTCCACGCGAGCGATGATATCTTCGCGCGCCTTCAGCCCTGCGTTGAATTGCGCTTCCTTCGCGCCGCGTGCGGCATCGCGTTCGGCGAATACCGCGCCGGTGGCGGCCTTGAATGCGCTCCACAGCGCGCTCTCCTCACGCCGCGGCAGGGCGAGGGCCTTGGCATGGGCCTGCCATTGCGTTTGCAGCGCTCGTACCTTGTCGATCGTATCGCGCCCGCCGGAACCGGCAAGCTTCCGCGCGGCGGCAACGATCTGCTCGCGCTGCTCGGTCGCCTGGCGATAGGCTTCCTTGAGCGGCGCCTCCAGCGCCTGCGTGGCGGCCGCAAAACGGGCGATGACCCCGTTCTCGCCCCGCTGCGCCTTGCGCGGCACGGTGTGCTCTACCGGCCCCAGTTTTCGCCAGGCGATTTGCGCCTCTTCCAGTGCGCGCGCGATCGCCCGCCACCCTGCGACCGGAAGGTGTTTCTCCGCCGCCTGCGCCAGGTCGTCGATGACGCGATTGCGCGCCGCGAGATTCTGATCGCGCTCGGCTTTGAGCTTGTCCAGGTGCGCCGCCACCGGCGCGTAGGCCGCCTTCAGCGCGCCGTCGAAGGCGCGCCACAAGCCCTGGTTGGCCGGGGCGCCGAGCTTGTCCAGCTCCTTCCAGCGTTCGCGCAATTTGTCGATGGCTTCGGCATGCGCCTTGATCGCGACATTGCCGGCGGCGGCGCGCTCCAGGACTTGCGCCTCCGCGACCAGTTGCTCGCGACCCTGCCTGCCGCTCCAGCGCTGCCAGTCCCGCAGGCGCAACAGGCCCTGATGCAAAGACCCGATGCGCCGGGAGAGCGCGGCGTTCGCCGGGCCGTGCTTGAGCGCGCGGTCGATCAGCGCCATCAGGCGCGTGAGCTCCGCCACCTGCCCGGCGGCGTGCGCCGCCTCGGCCGCCTTCACGTCGCCCTCGATCGCGCTCAGGCGCTGCTGTTCCTGTTCCGCCCGCTGTTTTTGCTCATGGGCGCGGCGCGCATCGTGCTCGAGTCGCCGCTCATGGGTGCTCGCATTGCGCCAATCCGCGAAGCGGCGGGCGAGAACTTCCTGCAGTTCCGCCTCGGGAACCTCGGGAATGTCCCGCCACTGCGCGATCTTCGCCTTGTCGCTTGCTTCGTCGGCAATTTCCGCAGCAGGCAAGGCCTGCAGGAATTCGGCGCGCTGCACCACGCTGGAAGCGAGCGCCAGGGCCCGATTCGCGGCGTCGGTTTTTTGCATACAGCCCGCATCCTTTGCATCCGGAACGCCGCCGAGCAGCTCCAGCAGGCCGGCAGCAAGGGATTGCGCCGCGCCGGGCGGCAGGTCGCCTCGCGCCACGCCGGCCAGGCTCGCCCTCAGCTTGCCGATGGCGTCGTCCGCCGCCGCCAGCCAACGCGTTATCGCCTGCTCGCCCTCGCCGCGCTCGCGCGCCCTGGCGCCAAGCTGCGCGCTCAACGCTGCGAATTCAGCCCGCAGCTCGGCGTCGAGCCATTCGGCAGGCAATGCGTTCCAGGCGCGATCCAGCTCCACTGCGCGATTGACGGGTTGGAGTTCCTGCTCGAGCAGGGCGCGCGCGCTTGCGATCAGGGCGATGGCCGTGCGCTTGCCGCCTATTGCCTGCCAGCGCAATTTGGCGGCGCGATACAGGCGCTTGTCACCCTCGCGCAATTCCCGCATCGCCTGCCTGGAGGATTCTTCCTGCGTTATCGCCTCGATCGCGGCGAGCTTCAGGTCCACGCCGGGCGCCTGGTGCGCGAGTCGCAGCAGCGCGGCATCGTCCGATCGTGCGGCGAGTATCTTGTCTGTCCACGCCTGCAGCTCGTCCTTGGAAATAGCGGATGCCGTCTCCGCGACGGGCGCAGGCGTCGCTTCGCGCGACGTCTGGAGCAGATTCTTGAGCAGGTCCAAGCGGCTTACCACGTGCCGGCCATTGTGACAGACCTGACGATGTTCAACGGTCCGGTGCGGTTCGTCCGGCGGGCTGCGTTGAGGACGCCCACGGGGGCGGCCAGGAATCCTCGGCGGGGTAGATGGTGGCGTACCGGCAGCGGTGCGCCGCGGCGATCCGCGCCACGAGCGCGTGAACGGTCTCGCCCGGAACCGGGCCGGTGTCGTCGCGCTCCACTTCGTACGGGCCGTCGCCGCCAGGGCGCATCACGTGGACCTCGAGGCTCTGCTCGCCCATCCCTTCGCCCATGATTTCCGCGAAGACCACCGGTTCCTTGCGGACCAGTTCTTTCGCCCGTTCACGGTCAATGAAGTCGAGGATCGCAACCATGCGGCCAAACTATGGCGGCCGCTGCCACGGTGGCTTGATCTACCTCAATCGAATTTCAAAGTAGGGCAACGAACGACATGCGAATCAGGCATCAGCTATCGTCGGCGAGCAGGCGAGAAAGCGAGGGATCGATGTCGCCGAGGAGGTTGATGCCGGCGGCGGCGAAGCGCAGGGCGGCGGCGAGGGGGCGGCGGTCCTGCTCGTGCTCGAGCGACCACTGCGCCTGGCGCGCGAGGAGCGCGGCGGCGGTGCTGCGGCCGAGGGTCATGGCGAAGCGGCGGGCGCCGGCTTCGAGGGTGGCTTGGTCGCGGCCGGCGTTCTTCTGCCACCACGCTTGCGCCATGTCGAGGGCGCCCTGGATACGCGCCGAGAGGGCGAGGAGCCGGGCCTCGCGCACGGCGCCGAGGATGAAGCCGGCTTCGCGCGCGAGCGGGGCGAGGCCGCGCGGGCCGATGGCGCGCAGGGCGTCGAGGGCGAGGACGTTGGTGGTGCCTTCCCAGATGGAGAACACCTGCGCGTCGCGCAGCAGCACGGCGAGCCCGGTGTCTTCGAGGTAGCCGGCGCCGCCGAAGGCTTCCAGCACCTCCGACACCACGGCCACCGACTGGCGTCCGGTGGTGAGCTTCGCGACCGGGGTGAGGAGGCGCAGCAGCGCCTGCTGCTCTTCGCTCGCCTGCCCGCTCTCGTCGCGGCCGAGCAGCTCGACGACGCAGAACGCGAGGTGGAAGGCGGCCTCGAATTCCGCCTGCAGGCCGGCGAGCGTGTCCATGTGCAGCGGCTGCTGCGCGAGCGGCGCGCCGAAGGCGACGCGCTGCTTCGCGTAGGCGCGCGCGAGCGCGAGGCCGCGGCGCATGTAGGCGATCGCCGCTATAGCATTCCAGCTGCGCGTGATGTTGAGCACCGTGCTGATCGCGCGCACGCCGTTTGCCAGCTCGCCCACCGGGATCGCCGGCGTGCCCTCCAGGGTCAACTCGGCGGTCGGCAGCTTGCGCGTGCCGAGCTTGTCCTTGAGGCGGTCGATGCTGAGGCGATTCGGACGCCCCTGCGCATCGCGCGTCTCGACGTAGAACATCGCCAGCCCCTTGCCGCCCGGGCCGGCGCCTTCCGGCCGCGCGAGGGTGAGCGCCATCTGCGAGGTGATCGCCGAGGTGAACCATTTGCGCCCGTGCAGCCGCCAGCCCTCGCCGGGCGTGTGGCGCGCCACGGTCTCCGCGAGCCCGACATCCGAACCGCCGATCGCCTCGGTCATCCATTGGCCGCTGGTCCAGAAGCGCGCCGGGTCGCGGCTGGTGAGATGCGGCACCGCGCGCTCGATCAGCGCGCGGTTGCCCGAGGCAAGCAGCGTGCGCGCGGCGCCGTCGCTCATGGCGAGCGGGCAGGCATAGACGTCGGTCGAGGGCGTGAAGAGATACGCCAGCGCGAGCTGCAGCACGCGCGATTGCCGGCCGAGCGGCGCTTCATAAGCCAGGGCGACCAGGCCCTCGCGCGCGGCGAGCTCCTCGGCGCGGCGCCATAGCGGCGTTACGGTAATGCGGTCGACGCGGTTGCCCCAGGCGTCCCATTGCTCGAGTACCGGCTCGAGGTCGCGCTCGGCAAGCTGCTGTGCGTACAGCTCGCCGCCCGCGGCGGCGCCCATGCGCTCGAGCGCGGGCGCGGCGCTGCGCATTTCCTCCTCCGGCAGCGTGCGCGCGAGATAGCCGCGCAGCACGCGGTCGTCGGCGTACTGGTTGCCGAGCTGCGGGGGTGCCTGGATGAAGCCGCTCACCTTACAGCTTGCCCATATTTGAAAGCGCAACGCTACTACAGATCCGCGTTGGCGCTTTCAGTCAGGCCGCACGGGTCTGACTTCGGCGCGGCTCGGAGTTATCGCCTTCCCGGAGCCGCGGCAGGCGTCGAATCGCCGCTCCCGCTTTGGCTTCGGCCATACGCAATTCGTACAGCTTTTGCAGGTTCAGCCAGAACTCCGGGCTGGTGCCAAAGAAATGCGCGAGCCGGAGGGCGCTGTCGCCGGTTATTGCCCGCTGACCGTTCAGAATTCCGGTAATCCTGTTGGTCGGCACCTTGAGCTGCCGGCCGAGCTCGGCAGCGCTCATGCCGAGTTCCTTGAGCTGCTCGGCGAGGTGTTCGCCGGGGTGGATAGCGGTGCGTGCCATGCTTTTGTTCCTCAGTGATAGTCCACGATCTCGACATTGACCGGCCCCGCCGACCGGTCCGGCCACTCGAAGCAGATGCGCCACTGATCGTTGATGCGGATACTGTACTGACCCTTGCGCTCACCCCTTAGGGCTTCGAACCGGTTTCCGGGAAGAACCGCGAGGTCCTTCAGTGACGCCGCTGCCTCGAGCTGATCGAGCTTCATCTCGGCCTGCCGGGAAAACCCCGAGAACGCCTTGACGTACTTTCCTGCCGCGAGCTCGCGCGTGCGTTTGTCGCGGAAGCTCACGATCATGGGCGCAGCATAGCAATCACTTATGAGTTACGTCAAGCGTAACGGCCGGAAGCGCGCGCCGGGTCAAGACGCAATCGGCCAGCGCCCCATTCAACGGCCATCTCCTGGAAACACGGCCCGCAAATTGCTATTGCGCCTTAGCGATGACCCAAGAGCTTTCCACCGCGAAATTCATCGCCCTGCTCTCGCTGCGCGTCGACCTGGGGAAGCCGAGGCGAATTCCGGACCCGCTGCCGAAGGCGAAGGAGACCTTGACGATGGCTGGGATCAACGGCTCCTACAGCAAGGGCCAGTGGCAAGCGTCAGCCCGGTCCACCGAGAAGGCGGTCGAGGGTCTGGGAAAACGTCCTCGCTAGGAACGCTTCCAGCCCTCTTGCGCACCACTGCAGCTTGTCGGCACGAGCCAGCTGTTTGAAGGCGTGCTCGGCGCGCAGGGCTTCGCCCTTCGTCGCCAGGGTCGCCTTGCCCAGGATGCGTACCGGCCGGTTCAGCCGGGTGAATATCGCGCCCTTGCCTTTGACGTGCGCCTCGAAGCGCGCGTCGACATCCTTGGCGATGCCGGTGTAGAGCACGCCGCGCCGGCATTCGAGGACATAGAGCCACCACATCTCACTACCTGCCGCCGGATTTCACGAATTCCAGCGAAGCCCTGAACAACTCGAGGTCCTTCTCGTAATCGGCCCCCTCGGGACGATTGATCTGGATCCACTCCCGGGTGCTGCCGATACCCGCAGGCTGGAAGGGGACGACGTCCTCCCGCGAGAACTGCAGCTCGGTCGCGGCGCTGACGGGCAGGCGCAGCCCGACCCCCTCGCCGCTGATGCAGGCGAACATCCGGTCGCTGACGAAATAGGCGTCGAGGCCGTGGATTTTCTTCGTGCTGACGCCGGGGAGTTTCAGAAGCACAGCGTCGATCTGCGCCTTGCGGATCGACGCGGGTGAATGGGTGGGCAAGATGCATCCGCCTCGGTTGTAAAGGGAAATGATAGCTGCATTGCGGCTAGACCTGCAGCACCTTCCCCGGATTCATCAAATTATCCGGATCGAGCGCGTGCTTGATGTCGCGCATCACGGACACGGTGTCCTCGCCGTGCTCGGCGACGAGGTGCTTCACCTTGCCGAGGCCGACGCCGTGCTCGCCGGTGCAGGTGCCGTCCATGGCGAGGGCGCGCGCGACCAGGCGCTCGTAGATCGCCTTCGCTTCATCGAGCTCGCCGGGCTTTTGCGGGTCGAAAAGGATGCCGAGGTGAAAATTGCCGTCGCCCACATGGCCCGCCACCACGATGGGCAGGCTCGATTTCTCGAGGTCCCTTTGGGTCTCGACCAGGCACTCGGAGAGCCGCGAGATCGGCACGCAGACGTCGGTGGACACGTAGCGCGCGCCGGGCTTGAGCTGCATGCCGGCGAAATACAGGTTGTGCCGCGCGTGCCAGAGGCGCGAGCGCTCCTCGGGCCGCGTGGCCCACGCGAAATCGCTGCCGCCGTGCTCGCGCGCGATGGCCTGCACCGCGGCCGCCTGCTCGGCGACGCCGGCCTCGCTGCCGTGAAACTCGAGGAACAGCGTCATGCGCTCGGGATGGGCGGTCTTGAAATGCCGGTTGATCGCGCGCATCGAGAGGGCGTCGAGGAATTCGCAGCGCGCGATCGGCACGCCCGACTGGATGATCTCGATCACCGAGTCGACGGCGTCCTTCACGCCGGGGAACGAGCACACCGCCGCGGACAGCGCTTCCTGCACCGCGTGCAGGCGCACGGTGACTTCGGTGATGACGCCCAGCGTGCCCTCGGAGCCGACGAAGAGCCGCGTCAGGTCGTAGCCCGCCGCCGACTTGCGCGCGCGGCGCGCGGTATGGGCCACGCGCCCGTCGGCGAGCACCACGGTGAGCGCGATGACGTTGTCGCGCATGGTGCCGTAGCGCACCGCGTTGGTTCCGGAGGCGCGCGTCGCCGCCATGCCGCCGAGGGTCGCCTCGGCGCCGGGGTCGACGGCGAAGAACAGCCCGCTGTCGCGCAGATGGTCGTTCAACTGCTTGCGCGTCACGCCGGCCTCGACGGTGGCGTCCATGTCCGCCGCGTGCACCTCGACGATGCGGTTCATCTGCGACAGATCCAGGCACAGGCCGCCGTGCACCGCGAGGATGTGGCCCTCGACCGAGGTGCCCGCGCCGAACGGGATGACCGGCACGCGATGCGCGCGGCATACCGCAATGATGCGCGCCACCTCGTCGGTGGAGCGTGCGAACGCCACGGCTTCGGGAGGCACGGGCGCAAAGTACGATTCGTCCCTGCCGTGATGCTCGCGCACCGCCTGCGAGACGCTGAAGCGCTCGCCGAGCAGCGCGCGCAATTGGTCGATCGCCGGTCCCGGAATCATCTTGACAGCGAAAAACCACATCGTATACGGTGGCCGCACCGGGAGGAAACTAAATGAAACGCTTGCTCGCATCTTTCGCAGTCGCCACCGCGGCCAGTGCCATGCCGGCCCTGGCCCAGGACCGCATCACTGCCACTCACGTTTTTCCGAAGAACTTCGTCTATGCGCAGAGCTTCCTCGAATTCGTGCGCAAGGCGAACGCGGCCGGCAAGGGCGCGTTCGAGATCTCGGTGCGCGGCGGCCCCGAGGCGATCCCGATGATGGAGCAGGCCAACGCCGCGCGTAACGGCGCGGTCGACATGGTGTACTCGGCGTGCTCCTTCTACGCGGCGACGGTACCCGAGTGCGACGCGGTAGTGGCCTCCAGCATCGTCGGGCCGATCGCGCGCAAGAGCGGCGCCTACGAAGCCTTCAACCAGGCGCACGAGAGCCGCATGGGGGTGCACTATCTCGGCTGGTTCGACAGCGGCATCGAGTTCCACCTCTGGTCGACCAAGGCGTTCAAGTTCGACGCCAAGGGCGACCTCGACATCCGCGGCTTCAAGGTGCGCGGCAATCCCATCTACAACGCCTTCCTCACCAACCACCTCGGCGCGCAGGTGATCACCCTCAACTCGCCCGAGATGTACACCGCGCTCGAGCGCGGCACGGTGGAGATTTCGCCGTGGACCTCGATCGGCGTCATGGATTCCCAGTGGGACAAGTACCTGAGGTACCGCCTCGACCCGGGGTTCTTCTCCACCGACCTGGGCGTGATCGTGAACCTGCAGAAGTGGAAGGCGCTCAGCGCCAAGACGCGCGAGATCCTCACGCGCGTGTCGATCGAGCATGAGCAGTCGAGCCTCGAGACGCTCGGCGAGCTGCGCAAGAAGGAGTTCGCCGAGCTCGAGCGGCGCGGCGTCAAGGCGCAGGCGATGCCCGCCGAGGCCGGCAAGCGCTTCGTCGAGGCGGCGCGCAAGTACAACTACCAGCGCATGAAGGAGCGGCTCGACAAGCTGCCCGACGGGCCGGCGTCCTACGAGCGCTTCGTGAAGCTGTTCGGGCCGGGCGCCTGATCTCGCGGGCCTTCGACCGGCTCGTGACCGTGATGGCGGTCGCGGCCGGCGTCCTCATGGTGGGCATGTTCGCGACCACCATGATCGACGTGGTGCTGCGCAACCTCGGTTTCCAGAGCTCGGCGCATTTCTTCACCTTCACCGAGTACGCGCTGCTCCTGGTGCCGATGCTCGGCTCCCCCTGGCTGGTGCGCGAGAAGGGCCATGTCTACGTGGAGATACTCATCGGCGCGCTCGGCCGGCCGGCGCGGCGCCGCGCCATCCAGGCGATCACCGTCGCTTCGATCGCGGTGTGCCTGGTCCTCGCGTGGTACGGCTTCGACGTCGCGTGGCGCAACTTCTGGGCGGGCGACAAGGACGTGCGCACGCTCGACCTGCCGCGCTGGGCGCTGGTGGTGTGGGTTCCGCTCGGCTTTTTCATGATGGCGATCGAGTTCGCGCGGCTCCTGCGGCGCGGCGAGTCCATCTACCCGGGGTCCACGGCCGAGCGCGCTAAGAGCGAGATGTAGGCAATGGAGTGGTACTTCGCCGCCGCACTGCTGCTCGGCCTCGCGGTGGGGTTGATGCTGCTCGGGCTGCCCATCGCCATCGCGTTTCTCGGGGCGAACATCCTGGCCGCCTTCGTGTTCATGGGAGGCGAGCGCGGCATCGCCCAGGTCATCAACAGCGGCTTCGGCAGCCTGACGAATTTCGCGCTGGTGCCCATCCCGATGTTCCTGCTCATGGGCGACCTGCTGTTTCACACGGGCCTCGCGACGCGCTTTTTCAACGCGGCGGACCGCCTGCTGGGCAACGTGCCGGCGCGGCTGTCTTACGTGACGCTCGCCGGCGGCACCGCGATCGCCGGCCCGGCGGGCTCGAGCCTGGGCGCCTGCGCGCTCCTGGGATCGTTGATGGTGCCGGAGATGATGCGGCGGGGCTACAGCAAGTACCTGTCGATCGGGCCGATCATGGGCGTCGGGGGGCTCGCCATCATCATTCCGCCGTCGGCGCTTACCGTGCTGCTCGCCACGCTGGCGCGCACCGACGTGGGCGATCTGCTCATCGCCGGCGTCGTCCCGGGCCTGGTGCTCGCGACGATGTACGGAATCCTGATCTACGGCTGGACGCTGGTCGACCCGAAAGCCGCGCCGCGCTACGAGGCCGGGCGCGCGCCCGGGCGGCAGCTCTGGCGCCTGATCGTCCTCGATGTGCTGCCGATGATCGCGGTGATCGTGTTCTCGGTGCTGATCATGATCGTCGGCTGGGCCACGCCGACCGAAGCGGCCGCAGTGGGGGTTTTCACGGTAGGCGCGCTCGCCGCCGCGTATGGCTGCCTCACGTGGAAATCGGTGCTGCAGTCGGTGGAGTCGGCGCTGCGCGTGACCGTCATGGCGTTTCTCGTCATTTTCGGCTCCTCGACCTTCGCGCAAGTGCTCGCGTTCTCCGGCGCGGGCAGCGGCCTCATCGACTTCGCGCTGTCCTTCCAGGTGTCGCCGCTCGCGATGCTCGGCATCATGATCGCGGTCATTCTCTTTCTCGGCTGCTTCATGGACCAGCTGTCCATGATGCTGCTCACCGCGCCGATCTTCTTTCCGCTCGCGAGCACCATGGGGTTCGACCTCACCTGGTTCGGCATCATCATGCTGCTCGCGCTGGAGATCGGCTACACCACGCCGCCGTTCGGCCTGCTGCTGTTCGTCATGAAGGGCGTGGCGCCGCCCGGCATCTCGATGCGCGACATCTATCTTTCGGCGCTGCCTTTCGTCGGCTGCGTGCTGCTGCTGATCGTGATGATCATCGCCTTCCCGCCGCTCGCCACCTGGCTTCCCAGCCTGAATTGAGATGCGCGCCTGGCGAGTGCACGAATATGGGAAGGCTCTGCAACTCGACGAGTGCGCGCTGCCCGAGCCGGGCCCGGGCGAAGCGCGCGTGCGGGTTGCCGCGGCGAGCATCAACCCCATCGACTGGAAGCTCGCCGCGGGTCTCTTGAAAGGCGTCTTTGCACCGGAGCTTCCGCGCGTGCCGGGTCGAGACTGCGCCGGCACGGTCGAAGCCGTCGGTCCCGGGGTCACGCAATGGGCGCCGGGCGACGAGATCGCGGGCGTAGCCGACATGGCGCGCGACGGCACGCATGCCGAGTACTGCCTTCTCCCGGCGGCGCAGGTTGCCCGCCGCCCGGCCGGTCTGCCGCCGGCCGACGCGGCCGCGCTCGGGGTATCCGGCGTCTCGGCCTACATCGCGCTCGTCGAGGTGGCAAAGGTGACGAGCGGCGTGCGCGTGCTGGTGCACGCCGGCGCGGGAGGGGTCGGCAGCTTTGCGATCCAGATCGGCCGCCAGCTCGGCGCCGAAGTCACCACGACCTGCAGCGCTGCAAACGCGGAGTTCTGCCGCTCGCTGGGGGCGCGCCACGTGATCGACTACGCGACCGAGGACTTCGCAAGGCAGCGTGGCTTCGATGTGGTGCTCGACACTCTCGGCGGCGCGGTGCACGAGCGCTCGCTCGTGGTACTCAAGCCGGGTGGCACGCTCGTCTGGCTCGCCGCCGCACCGTTCGACGCCGCGCTCACCCGCGACGACGTGCGCGTGGTCCGCGCCGAGATCCGCTGCACCGCAGAGCGGGTGGCGACCCTGCTCGACTGGGTCGCGCGCGGCACGCTGCGCGTGCCGGTCGAGACCCGGATCGCCTTCGCGGACGCGCCGCGCGCCTATGCCCTCAGCCGCTCCGGGCATGCGCGCGGGAAGATCGTGGTTGTCCTCTGAAACTGGACAAGCCGACGCCGGCCAGGACGAGGGCTATGCCGGCGAAGTGGTACCAGCTCGGGTACTCGCGCAGGAAGATCGCGGAGAGGATCACGCCGAAGGCCGGCATGAGGTGCATCGTCACCCCGGCGCGCGCCGCGCCCAGGTGCCGCACGACGTAGCTCCAGCCCGCGTAGGCGAGCAGCAGCGAGCCGATCGCCGAATACAGCACCGCGGCCGCTCCCGGCAAGCTCGGGACCACGCGCTTCTGCAGGTAAAGCTCCACCGCGACCCAGGGCACCATGAAGGCGAGCCCGAAGGCGCACACCATGACGAGCAGCTCGAGGATGGTCAGGGAATCGCTGCGCACGCGCAGCAGCACGGTGTAGCCGGCCCACATCATCATCGAGGCGATCGCCAGCAGGTCCCCGACGTTGAAGGTGACGAGGCGCGGGTCGCCCTGCGTGGCGATGAGCGCCACGCCGCCGAACGAGATCGCGACGCCCGCCCACTGCAGGGCGCCGATGCGCTCGCCGAGCGGGATCGCCATCAGCAGGATGAAGATCGGCGTGGTGGAGAGATAAAGGGTGCCGCTCGTGGCGGTGGTGAAGTGCAGGCCGAGCCACTGCAGCCCGAGATGCACGCCGCCGCCGGTGAAGCCGAGGGCGGCGAGGACCCGCCAGTCCTTGCGCTTCAAGGAGGGAAGTTTTTCGCGCAAGCCCGCAAGCGCAAAGGGCAGCAGGATCGCGAGCACGATGAGCAGCCGCCCGACGGTGGCAATGCCGGGGGCGATTTCCTCGCGCACCGCGCGCGCGACGATCCAGTTGCCCGACCAGAGAAGCAGCGTGGCAACGAGCACCAACCAGGCGGTGAAACGCATCGGGGGACGATTATGCCCGCGTGCTAACCTCGACCGATGCCGTTCGTGAATGCCGCCGGACATGGGCTGTGCTACGAGTGGATCGAAGGCGGCGCTCCGACGCTCGTTTTCCTGCATGAGGGGCTCGGCTCGATCGGCCAGTGGCGCGATTTTCCGGCGCAGGTGGCCGAGGCGACCGGTTGCCGGGCGCTCGTCTACGACCGCTACGGCTATGGCCAGTCCGATATCCTCCAGGAAGCGCGCCGCACCGTGCGCTTCATGCACGACGAAGCTTTGCTGTTCTTACCGGATATCAGGAAACACCTCGGTATCGACGATGCCATCCTGGTGGGGCATTCCGACGGCGCGTCGATCGCCCTCATCCATGCGGGCGCGGGCTATGCCGCGCGCGGCGTGGCGGTCATGGCGCCGCACGTCTTCATCGAGCCCGTCTGCCTGAGCTCGATCGCCGCCGCGATGCAAGCCTTCGAGACGACCGACCTGCCCGAGCGGCTCGGCCGCTACCACCGCGACGCGCGCAAGACCTTCTACGGCTGGGCGGACGTGTGGACCGGGGAGAACTTCAAGAGCTGGGACATCCGCAGCGACTACCTGCCGAACATCCGCTGCCCGGTGCTCGCCATCCAGGGCGAGCAGGACGAGTACGGCACGATGGCGCAGCTCGACGACATCGCCCGCAATGTCGCCGGGCCGTGCGAGCTTCTCAAGCTCGCCGGCTGCGGCCATATTCCGTTCCGTGACCAGCCCGAGGCTACGCTCGCCGAAGTGACGCGGTTCGTCGAGGCGCTGAAATGAACGAAGACGCCTCCGTCATGAAGGACGACGCGAGCGTCGTGGCGGTCGTCGGCACGGCGCACGCGCTGAGTCACTTCTGCCAGCTCGTCCTGGCGCCGCTCTTCCCGCTGATCCGCGAGGAGCTCGGCGTTTCCTACGCCACCCTCGGATTCGTCGTGATGCTCTTTTATACCGGCTCGGCGCTGCTTCAGCCCTTCGCCGGCTTTCTGGTCGACCGCATCGGCGGCCGCGGCATGCTGCTCGGCGGAGTAGGGCTGCTCACGCTGGGCGCGCTCGTGATGAGCGCGGCCGACGGCATCCCCGTGCTGGGGTTGGGCGCAGCGCTCATGGGCATCGGCAACAGCGTGTTCCACCCCGCCGACATGTCGGTGCTCAACGGCCGGGTGTCGCCGTCGCGCCTCGGCTACGCCTTCAGCGCGCACGGCATCGCGGGATTTCTCGGCTTCGCCGCCGCCCCGGTATTCGGCGCGACGATAGCGGCGGCGTACGGCTGGCGCGCCGCCATGCTGGGCACCGCGGCGCTCGGCCTGGCGGCGCTCGTCATGCTGCTCGCGAATTCGCATCAGCTCCATGTGACGCACGCCGCGCCCAAGAAGCGCGCGGCTGCCTGGGACGCGCGCGTGCTCCTCGCGCGGCCGGTGCTGCTGTGCTTCCTTTTCTTCACCATCTGGGGCGGCGCCTACGCCGGCCTGGCGAATTTCGCCATCACAGCAATGCAGCTGCAGTTCGGCATCGGGCCGGCGCTCGCCGCGTCGGCGCTCACGACCTACATGCTCGCGAATGCCGTCGGCATGGTCGCGGGCGGCGTGCTCGCGGCGCGCTTCGGAAGGCACGAGCTCGTGGCGGGCACCGGGCTCTCGTGCGCGGCGCTCATCATCCTCGCCATCGCGGCGGGCGCGGTTTCCGGGGCGGCGCTGCCCGTCGCGCTCGGGGCGGCCGGCCTGGCCGCGGGGTTCACCTATCCGTCGCGCGACCTCATCGTGCGCGCCGCCACTCCGCCGGGCGCGGCGGGGCGGGTCTACGGCTTCGTGTACTCGGGGCTCGACATCGGCGTGCTCGCGACGCCGATGTTCTACGGCATGCTGATCGACAGCGGCGCCCCGCAGGCGGTGTTCTACGCGATCTTCGGCTTCGCCGTGGCCGCGATTTTCACGGTGCTGCAGGTGCCCGGCCGCAGGCGGCTTATTCCGCGTACCTGACGCCGCGGCGCTCCAGCATGCGCAGCAGGGCCGGCCAGTCCTTGTAGCCCGACGGCCGGTCCGGGCGGCTGAACTGCTCGCTGGAGGTTTTCGCCGCCGCTTCCGACATCAGCTGCACGTTGTGCAGGCCGGCCGCGCACGCGTCGACCTGGATCTGGCAGGCGCAATCGAGGTAATACATGACCTCGAAGGCTTCGCGCACGCTTTCGCCGAGCGCGAGCAGGCCGTGATTGCGCAGGATCATCGCCTTGGAGCGCTTGCCCAGGTCGCGCGCCATGCGGGCCTGCTCCTCCCGATAGAGCGCGATGCCCTCGTAGTCGTGGTAGGTGACCTCGGCCTGCACGCGCATGGCGTGCTGGCTGATGGGCAGCAGGCCGCATTTCATCGCCGACACCGCCACGCCGGCGCGCGTATGGGTATGGATCACGCAGTTGATCTCCGGCCGCGCCGCATGCACGCAGCTGTGGATCACGAAGCCCGCCTCGTTCACGCCCATGCCGAGCGGGTCGTCGAGGATCCTGCCGTCCCCGTCGATCTTCACCAGGTTCGAGGCGGTGATCTCGTCGAACATCATGCCGTAGGGATTGATGAGGAAGTCCTCGGTCCCGGGCACGCGCGCGGAGAAGTGCGTGTAGATGAGGTCGGTCCACTTGTAGATGTGCGCGAGCTGGTAGGCGGCGGCCAGGTCGACGCGCATCTGCCACTCTTCCTTGCTGACGCGGTCGCGGATAGAGGGCTTGATCGTTCTCGGGTTTGCGCTCATGAAACGATCATACCGGTCTCCTCGACGGCGGCAAGCGCCTCGAGGAGCAGCTCGGGGCGGTTCTCCTTGAGGAGCTCCGAGTCCGAAAGCATGCGCCGCCACAGGCGCGCCTTGCGGTGGCCGTGGTACAGGCCGAGCATGTGGCGCGTGACGTGGCGCAGCGACTCGACGCCCTTCGCGTACTCGTACATCGCGTGCACTACCCCGGCGCGGGTCTTGTCCGCGTCGGCGAGCATCCAGGGGTTGTGGTACGCGGCGCGGCCGAGCATCACGCCGTCGACGTAGGCGAGGTGGGTGGTGATGTCCGCCCAGGTGGCGATGCCGCCGTTGATGACGATCTCGAGCCGCGGAAACTCCTCCTTGAGCCGGTAGACGTAGTCGTACTTGAGCGGCGGGATCTCGCGGTTTTCCTTGGGCGAGAGACCCTTCAGGATCGCGTTGCGCGCATGCACGATGAATGTGCGGCAGCCTTTTTTAGAAACAACATCGACGAAGTCGCGCACGAAATCGTACGCCTCGATGCTGTCGATGCCGATGCGGTGCTTGACGGTCACCTCGAGGCCGCTCGCCTCCCGCATCGCCCGCACGCAATCGGCGACGAGCGAGGGCTCGGCCATCAGGCAGGCGCCGAAGGCGCCTTTCTGCACCCGCTCGCTCGGGCAGCCGACGTTGAGGTTGATCTCGTCGTAGCCGTAGCTCTGCACCAGGCGGGCGCACATCGCGAGCTCGTCGGGCTCGCTGCCGCCGAGCTGCGCGGCCACCGGATGCTCTTCCGGGCTGAACGCGAGGTGGCGCTCCACGTCGCCGTGGATCAAGGCCGCCGTCGTGATCATCTCGGTGTACAGCCGTGTCCGCGACGACACCTGGCGCTGGAAGTACCGGCAGTGCCGGTCGGTCCAGTCCATCATCGGCGCCACGCAGAGGCGATGATTCAGCATGATTAAAGAGTTTATCTTTCTTCACGGGCGCGCTAAGTCCGACGCGCTTGGCCGGCGAAGTACTCGACGATTGCGTCCCCCGAGCTTCCCGGCGGAAAGACCCTGGCCACGCCCCTCGCCAGCAGCTGCTCGATCTGCTTTGGCGGGATGTTGCCGCCGCAGACAACCGGAACGTCGGTCAGTTCGTGCTCCTCGATGAGGCTCATGAGGTCTTCAACCAGCGCGAAGTTGGAGGCGTGCAGGCTGACGCCGATCACATCCGCGTCCTCCTCGATGGCGGCGTTGACGATCATGGCGGGGGTCTGGTTGGTCCCGAGGTACACCACCTCGAACCCGGCGTCGCGCAGCAGCGTGGCGACCACCTCGGCGCCGGTGGTGTGGCTGTCGAGGCCGATCATGGAAATGATTACTTTGATAGCTCGAACGGGCATCGGATCAATTTGAACGGGTCGTAGTTCAAGCCCCGGGCCACGCGGATGACCCCCAGGATCTCGCCAGCCGTGGCGTAAGCCTTGACGGCATCGATGATGGCCGGCATCAGGTTGTATCGGTCGCCCTTCCTCGCGTCCGCATGAAGCCGTCGCACGCTGGTTTCGATTGGCGCCATGTTGCGCGTCTTCTTCCAGTCCGCCATGCGCTGGGCGATGGCCTCCGAGTCGCTCCCCTCGACCGCTTGAACAGGAATTTGGAACATTTCTTCTTCCGGAGGGATGACAAGGTGGTTGACGCCGACGACCAGCCGTTCCTTGTTGTTCAGCTCCTGGAACTTGAGGTTCGCCTCTCTCTTCAGCATGGTCTGGATGTGTCCCTTCCCGATCGCGGCGACGAGCCCGCCCAGCGCGTCGATCTCCTCCAGGATGCGATAGGCCGCGGTCTCCACCTCGTTGGTGAGACTCTCGACGAAATAGGAACCGGCGAGGGGGTCGACCACGTCGGCCACCCCGGTCTCGTGGGCAACGATGTGCTGCGTGTTCAGCGACATCTGCGCCGCGAGGGCGGAGGGCTCGGCATAGGCATTGTCCAGCGTGGCGTTGTCCAGGGCCGTGCAGCCGACCATGGCGCCGGCCAACGTCTCGATGGCGCAGCGCGCAATGTTGTTCAGCGGCTGCTGGTAGGTCATGGTCCGTCCCGAGGTATGGACCGCAATCAGCAGCTGGCAAGACTTCTCGTTCTTCGCGCCGAAGTGCTCTTTGGCCATCCTCGCCCACATGCGGCGCAGCGCGCGTACCTTGGCGATCTCCTCGAAGAAACGGGTACCGATGCTCACCAGCTGGTAGGGCACGCGCATCGCGTCGTCGAACTGGAGCCCGCGCTCGGCGACCAGGCGGCCGCAGATCTCCTTCAGCATCGAGAGCTCGACGGCGAGTGCCTGCGCGTTGTTGCCGCCGGATTCCTGGAAGTGCTGGCCGACGAAGCCGGCGCGCATGCGAATGCCGTTGCGCACGATGTACTCGGAGGCGTCGAGGAACAGCTTCATGTCGAGGTCGAAGGGTTGCACGTCGGTCTGTCCGAAGACATTGCCGAACGGCGATTCGGTGACGCTGCCGTGGATCTCGGCGAGATCGATGCCGCGCTTTTCCGCGAGCGCCACCACGTAGGCGAGGCGCAGCGTCGAGGGCGCGCAGCAGCCGAGCACGGTAATCGATTGGCCGGTGAGCGGAATCTCGTCCATCAGCTCTTCGAACTCGAGCAGCGAGCTGCCGGGCCAGCCGAGGACGCCGTTCTCGCGCCGCGCGAGCGGATGGTCGGCGTCGATGCATGAGGAGGAAACGCGGTCGTGAATGACGCATATGCCGCCGCGCTGGCCCATCTCGCGATATTTCTTCAGGACCGCGTTGGTGTCCCTGGACGAGCCAAGGCCCGCAGTCATCCTGCGGGTCCACATGCGGCTGCGGTAGCCCTGCGCGTGGTAGCCCCGCGTGTAGGGAAAGCGCCCGGGATCCCCGAGGTCGCGCTCGTATTCCAACCCCTCGACATCGCGCGGTCCATAGACCGGCTTGATTTCGTAGCCGTAGTCGGTGGCGTATTTCATGACTGCTCCTTCGGAAGAACCCGCCGCGCCTTCGCTTCGTAGCGCGGCAGCGTGCCGTACGGATGACACTCGACCGGCACCTTCAGACCAAGGCGGCTCGACAGACTGCGCGCCACGATCGCGGCGAGATCGGAGCGCAGGCCGCCGTGGCCGGCTTCGCATTCGATCGCGACCGTCATCGACTTGGGCGAACCATCGATCGTATCGACGTAGATTTGCCAGGCGTCCTTGACAGTCCCGGGCGTGCCGGCGACGACGTCTTCGATCTGGGAAGGGAACACCAGAACACCCCTCACCTTGAGCACGTCGTCCGACCGTCCGATGATGCGGCCGATGGTGGGCATGCCGCGGCGGCCGCATTCGCAGTCGTAGGGTTTCTCGGACATGCGTACCAGATCGTGGGTTCGCCAGCGCACCACCGGCGAGGCCTCCTTGTCCAGGGTAGTCACCACCACCTCGCCGACCTCGCCAGGGCCTGCGGGCTTCAAGGTCTCAGGATCGAGGAGTTCGGTGATCACAGTATCCTCGTTGATGAGGTGCATTTCGTCCTGCCGGTGAGCATAGGGGCAAGCGGCGCCGAGATTCGGGCCGCCGGACTCGGTGGTGCCGTAGCTGTTACGGGCCGAAAAGCCCGCAGTCATTTCGGCTTCCAGTTCTTCGCGGAAGGCGCGCGATATGGCCTGGCCGCCGATGATCGCCATGCGCAGCTTCCAGTCCTTTCGCGGATCGATGCCATGCTCTCGCGCCACGCGTAGCAGGTGTGCGAGGAAAAGCGGCGACACGGCGGCCACGTCCCAAGCAAGGTCGCGCATCCACTGGACCACGAGCTCGCTCCGACCCGGACCGACCGGAAAGCAGGTCGTCCCGAGCGCCTCGAGGCCCAGTTCATGCGCAGGACCACCGATCCACAGACCATAACCGAAGCCTTGATAGACCCGATCCCCCGGACGCACGCCGCTGCAAAAGAGCTGTCGCGCCACCTGGACAGCGAGTTGCTGCAGATCTTTGCGAGTGAACCCGAATAGCACCGGCAGGCCGGTGGTGCCCGAGGTGGCGAAGAAGCGGATCACCTGGGAGGCCCGTACCGTCAGCATGGGGAACGGATAACGCGCGCGCAGGTCCGCTTTTTCCAGCGTCGGCGCGTTGGCCAGTCCGTCTGCGGCCGCCAGGTCGCGCGGATGCATGCCTGCCCTGGCGAAGTGCTCGCACCAGTCGGGCGAAGCGGCCAGTCGCTCGCCGAGGGCGGTCAGCTTGCGCGCTTGGAGAGCCTTCATGCCGTCCCGGTCGAGCGACTCGATTTCCGGATGCAGCATCATGGTGTCCCCCTCGTGTACCTATCCGAGTAAGAAGATACGCTACGATTCGCCCGACTATGGCGGATCATTTTCGACGACTTCTCGTGAGGCTCGCAGGGCCGTTGATCGTCGCCGTTGCTCTGATCGCGTTCGCCGGCACGGTGGCGGCGGAGCACGAGGCCGACCATCGCTACGACGTGAGAGGCTATGTGCTGAGCGCCGACAAGCGCCCGCTCGGGGCGGCGTACGTCGTGATCCGGCAAGGCGACAAGGTCATTGGCAGCGGCCGAACCGATGGCGAGGGCTACTATGCCATCCAGCTTCACCTGCACGACGCCGACATCGGCAGTAGTTTCGCTGTGCGTACCGGCGAGCATCAGGTGCTCATTCGCATGCAGGCCGAGTACGCGAACCGGACGACGGCGCGCGTGCACCACGTGAACTTCATCGGCGGCGAGGTCATCGAGAAGAATCTTTCGTGGATAAGCGTTCCGGCCTGGGTTTACGTCGTCGCGGCGCCGGTAGTGCTTTGGGCGGCGCTGTATCTCACTGGCGTGATCCGGCGAAAATTCCGCAAACTGCGATTGGCGAATGCGCCGCAGGAACCGGGCCGGGAGAAAAAACGCAGGGGTAAGCGCAGGCGCTGAAATCTTTACCGCGCGCGCGTCAGGGCAAGCCAGATGCCGCCGCCGATGAGGCACCAGCCGCTGAGGCGAGAGACGAGCCGCACTCTCTTCCGGGAAAGCAGGGCGCCTGCGCGCCCGGTCAGTAGCGCATAGGCGCCGTCGGAGAGCAGGGCGACCGCCATCGCGGTGAGGCCAAGCAGCACGATCTGGCCGACGTAGTTCCCGCGCGGGTCGACGAACTGCGGAATGAACGCGCCGAAGAAGAGCAGCGCCTTCGGGTTCGCCATCATGACGAGGAAGCCCTGCAGGAAAAAACCGGCCCTCGGGGCGGCGGCGTCGCCCGCTTCGGCGATGGCCTCGGGAGAGCGCAGCAGCTTCCAGCCCAGCCACACCAGGTAGGCCGCGCCCGCGTAGCGCAGCCAGTCGAAGATCCAGCCCATGGCCGCGATCACCGAGGCGAGCCCGACGACGAGCGTCGCCATCATCAGCGCGAGGCCGAGCTGCGTGCCGGCGACGTTCAGAAGGCCGGCGCGCGTGCCGTGCCGCAGGCTGTTGGCGACGATCACCGTTACGGTCGGCCCGGGAATGATGGCGATCAGCACGCAGGCGAAAACGTAGGCGAGGTACAGGTCGAGAGACATGCTTACCTCATGTCGAGCGCGCGCCGGCGCGTGAGCTCGACGACGCAGGCGAGCTGCGCGTCCTCGGCCGAGACGCCCGCCGGCGCGAAGTCCCGGTGCCGCGCGCACTCGGCGTCGCGGTACTGCCGCCATTCGTCGTTCGACTTGCGATGCGCCGCGAGCGCCTGCTCGCCGCGCTCGTTGGCCTCCTGGAAGCGCAGGCCGTAGAGGACGGTCAGGTCCTGCTCCGCGGTGCGCAGAAGCAGCTCCAGGCACGAGCGCGCCTGGGCGCGCACCTCGTCGCTGCGGCGGCATTGCGCGAGCGCCCGGACGTTCTGCCGCGGCAGCCAGTTGAAGAACACCGGGCGCTTCTCGTCGAGAAGCAGGCAGATGAACGACAGCTCGATGCTGGGCGCTTCCTTGAGCACCACCGCGCCGTTGCCGGTGAGGATCGAGCTGACGAACTGGCTTCCCACCTTGCGCGTATAGCGCTCGATGGCGAGCGCCGCGTCGCGCTCGAGGAGCACCTGGTTCGCGCGCGTGCCTTCGCGCTCGAGTTCCTTCGTGGCGTACGCGCGGCAGGCTTCGACCGCCGGGCCGTTGTACTGCGCGAAGGCCGGGACGGCAAGAAACAGAAGCAGGAAGAAGATCGCTCTCATTGATATTGACCGGTCGAGGTGGCCCGGGCGCGGATCAGGCCGTAGAGGCTTTCGGTGAACGGCGCGCGCACGCCGGCCTTCGCGGCGATCTCCAGCGTGCCCGCGAGCAGCCCGTCGATCTCGAGCGGCTTGCCGGCCTCCAGGTCCTGCAGCATCGAGGTCTTGAACTTGCCGAGCGCGCGCGCCATGTCGATGCGCGCCTCGGGGTCGATGTCCGCGTCGACGCCGACCGCGCGCCCGATGGCGAGCACCTCGCGAATGATCTGCACCATGTACTCCTTGACCTGGCGGTCCTCGATCAGACGGTCGGAGGTGCTCAGCGTGAGCGCCGAGACCGGGTTGAAGCTCACGTTGCCGAGGAGCTTCACCCAGAAGTCCTTCTCGATCGACTCGCTCGCCACGATGTCGAACCCGGCGGCCGCCAGCGCGTCGGCGATGCGCCGCGTGCGCTGCGTGATCCTGCCGCCCGGCTCCCCGAGGATCAGCTTCTTGCCCATGTTGTGGCGGACGAGCCCGGGCTCGGGCGTCGAGGCGGCGAGATGCACCACGCAGCCGACGACGCGCTCGGTCGGCATGGCGCGCGCGAGGCGGCCGTTCGGGTCGAGCGATTCGAGGCGCTGCTTGCCGCCGCCGAACTGCAGGCGGTCGAAGAACCACCAGGGCACGCCGTTCATCGCCGTAAGGATGGAGGTGTCGGCGCCGACCAACGGCCCGATGCCTTGCGCGACCTCCGGAAGACTGTGCGCCTTCACCGCGACGATCACATAGTCTTGCGGCCCGAGCCTCGCCGGGTCGCCGTCCGCTTTGACCGGGAAGGACGCCGTTTCGCCGCTGGTGCTGCGCACCCGCAGGCCGCGTTCCCGGATGGCGTCCAGCTGCCTGCCGCGCGCGATGACCGACACGTCCTGGCCGGAACGCGCGAGCCAGCCGGCGATCAAACCACCGACCGCCCCCGCGCCGTAAACGCAAACTTTCATGGTGTTATTCTAGGGCCATGTTCTCTTTCATGAAGAAGGCGACCCGGCTGCTCCCCGCGGAAAGCACGCTTCCCGGACGCGCGGAGAGAATGCCGGTGCCCGACGCGCATTTCATCAGCGGCCATCCCCTCGTGCCGCCGTTCCCGGCCGGCATGCGGCTCGCCCAGTTCGGCATGGGCTGCTTCTGGGGCGCGGAACGCGTGTTCTGGGAGATGCCCGGCGTGTATTCGACCGCGGTGGGCTACGCCGGCGGCGAGACGAAGAACCCGACCTACGAGGAAGTCTGCACCGGCCTGACCAATCACGCGGAGGTCGTGCTGGTGGTCTTCGACCCGAACATCGTGAGCTACGAAGAGCTGCTCAAGCGATTCTGGGAAAGCCACGACCCGACGCAAGGCATGCGGCAGGGGAACGACGCGGGCACGCAATACCGCTCCGCGATTTATGCCTGCGGCGACGAGCAGCTTCGCCTTGCCAGCGCTTCGAAAGACCTGTTCCAGAAAGCGCTCACTGCGAAAGGCTTCGGCGCGATCACCACGGAGATCCGGCCCGCGCCCGAGTTCCACTACGCCGAGGACTACCACCAGCAATACCTGGGCAAGAATCCGTCGGGCTACTGCGGCCTCGGCGGCACCGGCGTGAGCTGTCCTGTCGGAGTGCTCGCGAAGGCGTAATGCGCCTCGACAAATGGCTTTGGGCGGCGCGTTTCTTCAAGACGCGCAGCCTTGCCCAGCAGGCGATCGAAGCCGGCCGCGTCAAGCTGAGCGAGCAGCGCGTCAAGCCCGCGCACGCGCTGAAGGTTTCGGATTCGCTGTGGATCCGCGTCGGCGAGCTCGAGTGGCGAATTCATGTCAAGGCGTTATCCGAGCGCCGCGGACCGGCCGGGGAAGCGCGCAAGCTCTACGAGGAAACCGACGCCAGCCGCGCGGAGCGCGCGCGGCGCGCGGACCTGCGGCGCTGGGGCGCCGAGCCGGCCGCCGAGATCAAGGGCCGGCCTACGAAGCGGGACCGCCGCCGGATGGAAGCGCTGACCAGTCCCCCGGACGAATCCGACCGATCACGGTGAAGCGCATCGCCCCTTCGGGGCGAAAGCTAGAAAAGGGGTCAGGACCCTTTTTCTAGCTCAGCGCCAAGGGGATGCCGAAAAAGGGTCCTGACCCCTTTTCTAGGCGGCCCGGGCGCTCGCCGGCCCCGCGCTCGCCATCAGCTCCCGCAGCACGTACGGCAGGATGCCGCCGTGCTTGTAGTAGTCGACTTCGATCGCGGTGTCGATGCGCGACTTGATGCCGATCTGCTTCTCGCTGCCGTCGGCCTTGCGGATTCTGAGCTGCAGCTCCTGCTGCGGCCGGATGTCGTCGAGGCCGAGGACATCGATCGTCTCCTCGCCGGTCAGGCCGAGCGATTGCGCCGAGTCGCTTCCGAGGAACTGCAGCGGCAGCACGCCCATGCCGACGAGGTTGGAGCGATGGATGCGCTCGAAGCTCCGCGCGACCACCGCCTTGACGCCGAGGAGCTGGGTGCCTTTCGCCGCCCAGTCGCGGGACGAGCCGGTGCCGTACTCTTCGCCGCCGAACACCACCGTAGGGGTGCCTTCGGCGATGTAGCGCATCGCGGCGTCGTAGATGGGAACCGTCTCATTGCGGTACCGGGTTACGCCTCCCTCGGTGCCCGGCAGCAGCAGGTTCTTGATGCGCACGTTGGCGAAGGTGCCGCGCATCATCACCTCGTGGTTGCCGCGGCGCGCGCCGTAGCTGTTGAAGTCCGCCACGGCGACGTCGTACTCCTGCAGGTAGATGCCGGCAGGCGAGGTGGGCTTGATCGAGCCCGCGGGCGAGATATGGTCGGTGGTGACCGAGTCGCCGAAGACTGCGAGGATCTTCGCCCCGGTCACCGCGCCGGTCCGGCCGGGCGTCATCGAGAAATCGTTGAAAAAGGGCGGCTCGGCGATATAGGTGGACTTCGGCCAGCTGTACACCTGCCCGGACGGCGCGGAGACTTTCTTCCACAGCGGGTTGGTCTCGGCGAGGTTCGAGTACAGCCTGCGGAAGGTCGGCGCGTCCATCGCGAGCTTCATCAGCGACTGGACTTCCTCCGCGCTCGGCCAGATATGGCCAATGTAGACCGGCTGGCCGTCCTTCGACTTTCCGATCGGCTCGCGCTTGAAATCGACCAGCATCGACCCGGCAATGGCATACGCCACGACGAGCGGGGGTGAAGCGAGGAAGTTGGCGCGGATGTTGGGATGGATGCGCGCCTCGAAATTGCGGTTCCCGGAAAGAACCGCCGCGCACACCAGGTCGTTCTTCACGATCGCCTCTTCGATCGGCTGCGCGAGCGGACCCGAGTTGCCGATGCAGGTCGTGCAGCCGTAGCCGGCAAGGTAGAACCCGAGCTTCTCGAGATAG
>Ga0156283_1002_pt2 | contig 24858 bp, 23 predicted proteins | sample RifCSPlowO2_12_FD_107932 | JGI IMG/M metagenome (GOLD analysis project Ga0156283, IMG submission 107932) | Betaproteobacteria bacterium RIFCSPLOWO2_12_FULL_65_14 | reverse complement strand
TTTTCGATCCGGGCAAGGGTCCCGGCGTCTGGCTGGTCCAAGGCGAAACACCTCGGGTTACCTGGCGGGCCGTGCAAATCGCCGGCCTCAGCGGCGAAGCGGCTTCGGTTATCGGCAATCTCGAGGCCGGCGATCGCGTCGTGGCGCTCGGTGCGCATCTGCTGCACGAAGGCGAGCACGTGCGACTCGCGCAAAGCGAGGCCGCGCGAAGCGTGGCCGTCAACGGCCCGAGGCCGCGATGAGCGGCTTCAATCTCTCCGCCCTCGCCGTACGCGAGCGCTCCGTTACCTTGTTTCTGCTCGTGGCGATCTCTATTGCCGGCGTCGTGGCGTTTCTGACGTTGGGCCGGGCGGAAGACCCCTCCTTCACCATCAAGCAGATGACCGTCGTCACGGCCTGGCCGGGCGCGACGGCGAAGGAGATGGAAGAGCTGGTCGCCGAAAGGCTGGAGAAGCGGATGCAGGAACTGCGCTGGTATGACCGGACCGAGACCTTTACGCGGCCGGGCCTGGCGTTCACCACGGTGTTCCTGCGCGACGGCACGCCCCCCGCCGATGTCCCGGAGCAGTTCTATCAAGCGCGGAAGAAACTCGGCGACGAGGCGCATAAGTTGCCGCTTGGCGTCATCGCTCCGATGGTGAACGACGAATATTCCGACGTGACCTTTGCGCTCTATGCGTTGAAGGCGAAGGGCGAGTCTCATCGCCGCCTCGTCCGCGATGCCGAAACCTTGCGCCAGCGCCTGCTGCAGGTGCCGGGCGTGAAGAAAGTGAACATCATCGGCGAGCAAGCGGAAAGGATCTTCGTCGAGTTCTCCTACGACCGCCTCGCAACGCTGGGCATCTCCCCTCGGGACATCTTCGGCGCGCTCAATAGCCGCAACGCCATGACGCCCGCCGGGGCGATCGAAGCCAAGGGCCCGCAAGTCTTGATCAGGCTGGACGGCGCCATCGACGATCTGCAGAAGATCCGCAATACGCCTGTCGCTGCGCAAGGCCGCACGCTGAAGCTCGCCGACATCGCCGACGTGAAGCGGGGCTACGAAGATCCGGCGAGCTTCCTGATCCGCAACAACGGCGACCCGACGTTGCTGCTCGGCGTGGTCATGCGCGAGGGATGGAACGGCCTCGACCTCGGCAAGGCGCTGGAAGCGCAAGCGGCGGCGATCAACGCGGAGATGCCGCTCGGCATGAGCCTCTCCAAGGTCACGGACCAGTCCGACAATATTCGCACGGCCGTCGACGAGTTCATGGTCAAGTTTCTCGTCGCCCTCGGCGTGGTGATGCTCGTGAGCTTTCTCAGCATGGGATGGCGCGTCGGCATCATCGTCGCGGCGGCGGTTCCTCTGACCTTGGCCGCGGTATTCATCGTCATGGCAGCCACCGGCAAGGACTTCGACCGTATCACGCTTGGCTCGCTGATACTGGCCCTGGGACTGTTGGTCGACGACGCGATCATCGCCATCGAGATGATGGTCGTGAAGATGGAGGAGGGTTACGACCGCATCGGCGCAGCGGCCTATGCGTGGAGTCATACCGCCGCGCCCATGCTCGCCGGGACGCTGGTGACCGCGATCGGCTTCATGCCGAACGGCTTCGCCAGATCCACCGCCGGCGAGTACACCAGCAACATGTTCTGGATCGTTGGCATCGCGCTCATCGCATCCTGGGTCGTCGCTGTAGTGTTCACGCCTTATCTCGGGGTGAAGCTGCTCCCGAACATCAAGAAGCGCAAGGGCGGGCACGAGGCGATCTACAACACGCCGCGCTACAACCGCTTCCGCCAGCTTCTAGGATTTGTAATTCGCCGCAAATGGGTGGTCGCGGGGACCGTGATCGGTGCGTTTTTCGTCGCGGTGCTGGGCATGGGCGTGGTGAACAAGCAGTTCTTTCCGACTTCCGATCGACCGGAAGTACTGGTCGAAGTGCAAATGGCGTATGGCACTTCCATCGAGCAGACGAGTGCCACCACCGCCAAGGTCGAGGCCTGGCTGGCCAAGCAGCCGGAAGCCAAGACCGTTACCGCCTATGTGGGCCAAGGAGCGCCGCGCTTCTACCTCGCCATGTCACCGGAGCTACCCGATCCCTCGTTCGCGAAAATCGTCGTATTGACGCAGAGCGAAGCGGCGCGCGAGGCGCTCAAGCTCAGGCTGCGACAGGGCGTGGCCGATGGCCTGGCGCCGGAGGCCCGCGTGCGGGTTACCCAGCTCGTGTTCGGCCCGTACTCGCCCTTCCCCGTAGCTTTCCGCGCGACCGGCCCCGACCCCGACAAGCTTCGTGACATCGCGGCGCAGGTGCGCGCCGTGATGCAAGCCAGCCCCTTGATGAGAACGACCAACAGCGATTGGGGCGAGCGCGCGCCGACGGTTCGTTTTGTGCTCGATCAAGACAGGCTGCAAAGCATCGGTTTGACGTCCAGCGACGTAGCTCAGCAGATGCAGTTCCTGTTGAGCGGCGTCTCGATCACCGAGGTTCGCGAAGACATCCGTTCGGTACAGGTCATGGCGCGTTCTGACGGAAACGCCCGGCTCGATCCGAGCAAGATCGCCGACTTCACGTTGGCGGGAGCGGCCGGTCAGCGGATTCCGCTGTCCCAGATCGGAACGGTGGAAATCCGCATGGAAGACCCGATCCTGCGTCGCCGGGATCGCACGCCGACCATCACCGTGCGCGGCGACATTGCCGAGGGCTTGCAGCCGCCGGACGTGTCCACCGCCGTATGGAAGGAGCTCCAGCCCATCATCGCGAAGCTGCCTTCGGGCTACCGCATCGAGCAGGGCGGTTCCATAGAGGAGTCCGGCAAAGCAAATCGCGCCTTGGCTCCGCTGTTCCCCATCATGCTCGCCCTCACGCTGATCACGATCATCTTTCAGGTCCGCTCGATGTCCGTGATGATGATGGTGTTCGCAACCGCACCGCTGGGCCTCATCGGCGTCATTCCGACCTTGCTGTTGTTCCAGCAGCCGTTTGGCATCAACGCGCTGGTCGGGCTGGTCGCCCTTTCCGGAATCCTGATGCGCAATACGCTCATCCTGATCGGCCAGATCCGCCAGAACGAGAAGGATGGATTGGCACCAGTCGATGCCGTGGTCGAGGCAACCGTGCAGCGCTCCCGCCCGGTCATTCTGACGGCGCTTGCGGCGATGCTGGCGTTCATTCCGCTCACCCACTCCGTTTTCTGGGGAACGCTGGCGTACACCTTGATCGGCGGAACCTTCGGCGGGACGGTTCTCACGCTCGTGTTCTTGCCGGCGTTGTACGCCATCTGGTTCAAGATCAAGCCGGTCGCGCAGGGCGAGCACGCCGCTCGCGAGATTCGAGCGGAGCCTGTCCCTGCCTAGAAACCAGCTTCGAGCGTTGTCGGAATCACCCCAGGGCTGTGCGGGAATTGTGTTGTTGGAGGGATTTGTTCAGAGTAGGGATGAAGCGGGGTAAGTGGTGGCTGGCCCTGAGCACTCCCTGATAGATTAACCACTTACCGCTACTCATCCGAACCTGTCACGCCGGGGGTCGCGGGTTCGAGTCCCGTCCGCTCCGCCAAATCTCTCACGCAGCTCAGTAGCGGCCCACCCAGTCGCGCTTGAATTCCGCGAGGATCACCGCGTCGTCGCCGCCTAGCAGACGGCTCGAGTAGTAGACGGCGCAGACCGGTCGTGCGCCATCCGGGCTTCCGGCGGGTTCGGCAAGCACGCTGGCTATCGTAGTCGGCGCTTGGGCGCCCGGCACCCCGGCCACGCGCTCGGCCGGGGCAGGCGCTGCGGCCTCGGCACGGGAGTACCCCAGAAAGCGGGCAGCGGTCATCGTCACGCCGGCGCGGCTTACACCCGGCACGAGCGCCATCGCCTGAGCAAACCCGATCAGCGCCGCGTCCCGCAGATCCATTTCCCCGAGCGAGCGCTTGCCATCGGTGCGGTCGGCGAGGTAGAGCAGGATCCCGAACGCGATGGTCATCCAGGCAATCACGACCCCGTTGCGCAAATCACCTTCAACGAGACCCTTGAGCAGCAGTCCGGCAAGGACGACTGGCACCGTGGCGACGACCACTTTGAACAGCAGTCGTTCGCTTCACGGGCGCGCGCGCCCCCTTGGCCGAGGGCCCCCTTCAGCATTTGAGTCGCGTCGCGCCGGAAGTAGACGATCACGGCGAGAAGCGTGCCCAGGTGTGCGGCAACGTCCACCGTCGTCCCCTGATCGGTCCAGCCGGTCAGTGCCGGGATCAGAATCAGATGTGCAGACGAGCTGACCGGCAGGAACTCGGTGATCCCCTGCACGAGGGCGAGCACGATCAACTGGAGCAGATCCATGCGTCCATCAACCATGCGTCAGGCGCACCGAAGCGGTCAAGCTTGGTTCAAGGCGGTTGACTAGTTAATTCAGCTTAGCGCGCCGCGCTCAACCTTCCGGAATGGCCGCCGGCAGGTCAGCCGGTCTCGCTCTGCCGCATCTCGAGCGAGAAGCGCACGAGCGCGATGACGAGCGCGAGGACGAGAGGCCCTGCGATTACCCCGATCGGGCCGAAGGCCGATATGCCGCCCAGCACACCGATGAACACCATCAGCGCACCGACCTCCGCACGGCCGGCAACGAGCATCGGGCGCACGACATTGTCGATCGTCCCGACCGCGCCGCCCCAGACGAGGAGGAAGATTGCCGCGACCCAGCGCTGCTCGACGGCGAGCCAGATGACGGCCGGCACCCAGACGACCGGCGTGCCCGCCATCGGACATGGTGCTCGCCGATGACAATTTCGCTTCCATCAGCGCGGCAGTGGAGGAGGGCCGCAGGGTCTACGACAACCTCGCGAAGTCGCTCGCCTTCATCCTGCCGACCAGCCTTGGCCAGGCGATGATCATCCTTGTCGCGGTGCTCTTCTTCCCCGTCACCGAGGGGCACCTGCTGATGCCGATCGAGCCGGTGCAGATTCTATGGGTGAACCTGGTCGTGGCGATCGCACTCGCGCTGCCGCTGGCGTTCGAGGCGCATGAACCGGGCCTGATGAAGCGGCCGCCGCGCCCGCCGGAGGAACCGCTGCTTGGCCCTTTCCTCCTCTTTCGCACCTTCCTGGTCGGCGCGCTCATGACGGCAGCGGCAGTGGGCCTGTTCTTCTACGAATACAACGCGGACCTGCAGGACGGCGTCGCGCCCCCGCTTGCGCTCGCCGAATCGCAGACGGTCGCCGTCACGACTATCATCGTGTTCCAGTCGATCTATCTGCTGGACTGCCGCTCGCTCACCGAAAGCGTGTTTCGCATCGGCCTGTTCAGCAATCCGTACGTGTATTTCGGCATCGCGGCGACCATCGGGCTGCAGCTGGGCTTCGTTTACCTGCCCTTCCTGAACCGCTTGTTTCACAGCCATCCCCTGGATGCGACGGACTGGATCGCACCGGTCGTGGTCGCGCTGGCTGGCCTTCCGGCGATCTCGCTGGAGAAGTGGTTCTGGCGCCGCCGGCGGATTGCAGGTCAGAATTAGGACGCGGGGTCGCGGGTAACATCATCACGCGCGGCAGTCTCATAGCGGAGGGCATCTGCGTTCCATGAGCATCTCTGTCCGGCATGTCCTGATCGCCGCCCTGTGCTTGCTGCTTCTGGCCGGGGGATACGGGTATCTACGCCAGTACCAACCTCTGCTCGTGCTGGCCGACATCGGCGCCGGCCACGGCCCGTCGCGCTGGAAGGAGGTCACCCAAGCTCCCCGCCGGCAATCCGTGGCCTTCAGCGTGAACGGCCGCGCCCGCACGTTGGGCGACCTCTATCTGCCGGCGGACGCTGAACCGGCCGCCGGTATCGTGCTGGTGCCGGGCGCTGTGCCGCAAGGCAAGGACGATCCGCGCCTGGTGGCCTTTGCCACGACGCTCGCGCGGGCCCGCTTCGCGGTGCTCGCGCCAGTGCTCTCCGGGGTCCGGGAGCTGCGCGTGCGGCCAAGCGACGCCCGGGAAGTCGCCGACGCCTTCGCCTGGCTGGCGAGCCGGACAGACTTGGCCCCGGGAGGAAGGGCGGGCATCGGCGCATTCAGCTACGCGGTGGGGCCGGCGGTGCTCGCCGCCTTGGAGCCCGACATTCGCGAGCGGGTGCGTTTCATCGTGGCGGTCGGGGGCTACCACGACCTGTACCGATCGGTCCGCTTCTTCACCACCGGCTACTTCGAGGAGGATGGAAAGGCGGGTCACATGAAACCCGACGACTACGGCAGGCTGGTGTTCGCGTACGGCGCCAAAGCATACCTGCACGCGCAGCGGGACCACGAGCTCATCGAGGCCATCGCCGAACGCAAGCGGCGGGATCGGGCTGCGGACGTGGCGGACCTCGTCGCCGGTTTGAGCCGGGAGGCCAAGGCGGTGTATGAGCTGGCGGTCAATTCCGACCCGGCGCGCTTCGCGCCGCTCCTCGCCGGGCTGCCGCCCGCCATGCTCGCCGACCTCGACGCCCTGTCCCTGCACAACAAGGATCTCAGCCGGCTCAAGGCGCGCCTGCTGCTCGTGCACGGCCGTAACGACAATCTCATCCCCTATCCGGAAACCTTGGCGCTGGCGCAAGCCGCGCCGCAGGGAAAGGCGAGGGTGTGGCTCATCGGCCGGCTCCTCGGGCATGTGGACCTGAGTCCGGGCCGAGTGCTCAGCTGGCAGTTCGTCAGCCAGGCGTTGCCCGACATCTGGCGCATGCTCCGCGCGGTGGCCGCGTTGCTCGGCGAGCGGGACCGAGGCAAGGATTCGCAATGGACGGACCGGTCAGCGCAGGCCTGAGAGAAGACGCGGGGCGCCGCATCCATGGGATGCGGCGCGTGGCGAAGACAGCACACCAGGCAATCGCCGCGCCGCGGCTACTGCTGCTGACGTCCACGCTGGGCTGGGGTCATGTGCGCGCCGCACAGGCCGTCGAGGCAGCCCTGCAGGAACGCTCTCCCGCCTCGATGGTGCAGACGCTCGATTTCTGGTCTTTGATGGACGCAGGCGTCGCACAAACCGTGCGCCAGACCTATCTGCGGCTGGCGCAGGAGCGTCCCGAGCTGTATGACCGGATCTTTCAGCTCGACGAACGCACCTGGCGCCAGATCCTGGAAAGCAACGAGGCGCCACCGCCCGCCCTGGCCGAGGGCCTGGAGCTGCTCGCGGCCACCGGCGCGCAGGCAGCAGGGCCGGGGCCGGACCACGGCCGCCGTGCGCTGGATCGGCTGCTGTTTCGCCTGCTTTGCGCTGTGCTACCCGAGCGCGCGCGGGGGGGCTCGCGAAATGGTGCGCTGGCGCGGCGCGCGCTGATCAACTGGGGCTGGGCGCGGCTTGCACGACGGCTGCAAGCGCGCCTGCAGGCCTTCGACCCCGACGTGGTGATCGCCACGCAGATGTGTCCTGCGGCCCTGCTCTCCTTCTTGAAACGACGCCGCGGGTCAACTACACCGTTGATCGGTGTATTAACCGATTTCGGCGTGCACGACTTCTGGATCCAGCCCGGGATCGACCGCTATTGCGTGGCGCACGAGGCGATCGCCGGCTTGCGGGGCGTCGCCATCGAACGCTCGCGGATATCCGTGACCGGTATTCCGCTGATGCCCGGCTTCCGCAACCCGCCCGACGTGCGGCAAGCGCGGCTGCAGCTTGGCCTTGGCTCTGACGCTCCGGTCGTGCTCGTGCTGGGCGGCGGTCTGGGCCTGGGCGTGGAGGCAATCGCCACACGTCTGCTTGCCTGCGCGGCTCGCGTGCAAGTGCTCGTATTGGCAGGTCGCAATGCGTCCGCGCGCGGCCTGCTCGCGCCGCTCGTCACTCGGTATCCGGGACGGCTCGGCGTGTGGGATTGGACCGAGGAGACAGTAACCTTCATCCGTGCTGCCGATGTCGTGGTCGGCAAACCCGGCGGACTGACCGTGGCCGAGGCGCTGGCATGCGGCCGGCCGCTGTGGGCGACGCACTCGCTGCGCGGTCAGGAAGGCTTCAACGTGCGCTTCCTCGAGCGCCACGGCGTCGGCCGCTTGGTGCCCGAGGCCGATCTGGCGCCAAGTATCGAATCCCTGCTCGCCCATCCCGGCGAACTGGCCTGCATCCAGGATCGTGCGTGGACTCTGGGCCAGCGTGACGGCGCCTCGCGGATCGCGGCATTGGCCCTGGCACTCGCGCCATCGCGAAGCCGCAGCGAGGCGGCGCATCAATACTGATGGACTGGGTGCGGCAAATCGCGCAAAGCTGTCTGGGCACGGTGGACGACCTGTACCACAAGCGGCATCGCTTGCAGCCTGTCGGGGAGATACTCTATGCGGGACGCTCCCGCTATCGCGGGCCGGCAAGGCAGTTTACCGACGGTACCCGGTTGGCGCCCGGCGATCTCGTGGGCACGCTGCATTTCAACAATGCGCGCTTTCCCCGGATCGAAGCCGACAGCTCCAGCCGCGCGGCGTTGCGCTTTATGCGGCTCATGCTCGAATCCATGCAGATCCTGGCAGACCGGGCGCGCCACGATCCGCTGTTCTCGGACCTGGTGGTCTACCACGCGGTGAGCTGGCTGCCCCCGCATGGCCGGCGCATGGGTTTCACCACTGAGCCGTTCCCGCACGGATCCAGGAAGCGCCTGATCGCCGCCTACTTCCGACTTCTGGTGTGGGCGTTTGCGCCCGCGGGGCAGACCCGCGCCTCGGCCAGGCCGGATCCGACCATTTACTGGCTGACCCGCAGGCAACTGCTGCATAGATTCGGCGAGCTGCGCGATGCCAGCTGAGGCCGGGTGGGTGCACCTCACCTTCGATGACGGGCCGGATCCGCTCTGGACGCCGCGCATCCTCGACATTCTGGCGCAGGCGAACGTTCGCGCCACGTTTTTCCTGGTCGGGCGCTTCGCGCTCGAGCAAGCGCCACTTGTGCGCCGCGTCGCGTCGAACGGGCACGAGCTGGGAAACCACACCTGGAGCCACCGCCACCCGTGGACGATGCCCGCGTCGGCCGCGCGCAAGGAAGTTCGCGATGGCGCGGCCGCAATCGCCGACATCCTCGGCCGGGCGCCGAAGCTCTTTAGGCCGCCGCACGGGAGCTTGCGTCGTTGCATGATCGAGGAAGCCGAACGCGGCGGTCAGGCCCTGGCGCTATGGAACCGCAGCGCGGTCGACTGGGGGCCGCTGGGCTCTGCGCGAGGGATTGCCCGCAGACTGAGGGCGGTGCAGGCAGGCGACATCGTCCTGATGCACGACGGCGGCCGAGGCATCAACCGGCCCGAAGAGCTGGTCAAGGTGCTGCCCGAGTTTCTTTCCAGCCTCCACCGGCTCGGCTTGACTACCAGGTGATCCGGCGCCTGCCGGCGTTGAGCCGTACCGGAGGAGTACGCAGCCGGTCTTACGCTGTGGCGCCCGCGCCGGCCGCCGTCTCGCCCGCGATTCTCGAGATCCTGATCTTGCCGATGTTGTGGCCGTCCATGGTGACCACCTCGAAGGCGAGGTTGCCGGCGGCCACCCGCTCACCTGCCTTCGGCAGATGACCGAGTCGCCACAGGATGTAGCCGGCGAGGGTCGAGTAACGGTCGGCCTCGTCGACCAGGTCGGTGCCGATCAGGCCCGAAAGCCGCCGGATGTCGATCCACCCGTCGACCAGCCAGGATCCGTCCGCGGCCTGCTCGGCGGTCATTTCTTCCTCGCCTTCATCGGGGAACTCCCCGGCGATCGCCTCGAGGATGTCGCTCGGTGTCGCGATGCCTTCGAGCGAGCCGTGCTCGTCGAGGATGATGGCCATTTGCAGCGGTGACTTGCGCAGCATCTCCATGAGCCGCAGCGCGTTGACGCTCTCGTGCACCACCAGCGGCTGGCGGGTCGAACGCTCCAGATCGATCCGGCCCTGTTGAAGAAGGTCGCGCAGGAGATCCCTGGCGAGCGCCACGCCGATGAAGTGCTCGAGGTTGCCGCGCGCCAGGAGGAAGCGCGAATGACCCGATTCGAGGATCTTGCGGCGCAGCTCCTCCTGCCCGGCATCGACGTCGAGCCAGTCTATCTGCGTGCGCGGCGTCATGATGGACTTCACCGGACGCTCGGCCAGTGTCAGCACGCCCTGGATCATGTCCTTCTCCTCGGGCGCGAAGATCTGCCTGGCGGCCGCGTGCCGGGCGATAACGTCGGCGGTCTCGCCCAGGCCGCCCCCGGAGCGCTTGCCGCCCAGGAGGGTGAGCACGGCATTCGCCGTACGCTCGCGCAAGTCGCCGCTGGTGACCAGCCGCTCGCGCTTGCGCCGGGCGGTCTGGTTGAACGCCTCGATCAGGATGGAGAAGCCGATCGCCGCGTACAGATAGCCCTTGGGCACGTAGACGCCGAAGCCTTCGACGATGAGCGAGAAGCCGATCATCATCAGGAAGCCGAGGCACAGGATGACGACCGTCGGGTGCTTGGATACGAACGCCATCAGCGGCCTGGAGGCGAGCATCATCACCGCGATCGCGGCGACCACGGCAATCATCATCACGGACAGCTCGTCGACCATGCCGACGGCGGTGATCACGCTGTCGAGCGAGAACACGGCGTCGAGCACGACGATCTGGACGAGCACCTGCCAGAAGACGGCATGCGCGATTTTGCCCTCCGCGTGCCCGTGCTGGCCTTCAAGGCGCTCGTGAAGCTCCATCGTGCCCTTGAACAGCAGGAACAGGCCGCCGAGTAGCAGGATCAGGTCGCGGCCGGAGAATTCCTGACCCAGCACGGTGAACAGCGGCTCTGTCAGCGTCACAATCCATGCGATCGAGGCGAGCAGCGCGAGCCGCATGAAAAGCGCAAGCGAAAGACCGATGAGTCGCGCTTTCTCGCGCTGATGCGGCGGCAGCTTGTCGGCGAGGATCGCGATGAAGACGAGGTTGTCGATGCCGAGCACGATCTCCAGCACGATCAGCGTCGTCAGTCCCGCCCATGCAGCCGGGTCGTTCATCCATTCGAGGATCATCGGTCGGTTGTCGCGGCGAACACGCTCGAGCGCTTGCCGTCCCTATCAGTTGAAAGCATTGGCGAAGATGAAGAGCGCGCTTCTGATGAGCGCGTAGAGCACGCCCCAGACGAGAGCCACGGCGGCGGCTGCGGCCGCGAAGCCCGCGAGCACCCAGGCCCCGTCGCGCTCGAGAATGCCGAGCGCGAACAAGCAGATGGCGAAAGCCGGCAGCATGTTCCCCAGAGGAATCGGCAGGAACAAGATGATCGCGAGAAGCAGGCAGGTGACGCCGACCGCGTACTCCGCCGGTGGGCGGGCGAGGCTGCCGAGGCGCGGCCTCAGCAGCCGCTCGGCGCGCACGAGCCAGGGGCCCGCGCGTGCGATCAGGGCGGCGAAATCGGCCCGCGCCATGGAGCGCTCGGCGATGACCTTCGGCAGCCAGGGGCGCATGCCGAGCGCGAGTTGCGCAGCGAGGAAGATGAGCGGCGCGCCGAGAATGGCCGACGTCCCCGGGGGCACCGGCACGACATTGGGGACCGCGAAGATGAACATCAGCGCGGCAACGGCCCGATCATGCATCGCCGCGAGCAGATCGGCGACGGAGATGCGCTCACGGCTCGCGTCGTTGGCGACCGCAGCGAGGATCTCGGAGAGTGCGCGTCCTTGCAGCCGTGCCTGCGGAACGGGTTCGGAAAGCACAAATAGACAAAGCGGTGGATTTTAGAGGAGATCGTATCCGCCACGTTCGAATCGAAACTCCGGTGGAGATCCTGAAGCCAGATTGGCCGCGCCGTGGTAACTCTGCCCGAAATCAGGGGCTTGGGAAGAGATGACCGCTGAAAGGATCTAAGCGGGAAACCGTGATGAATGTGTAAGGGCCGTGAGGCAATGAGCTAAACCAGCACGTTGAATAGTGGAACGCTGGAAACTCACGCTTGATATCTGCATCGAATCTTCCTTTGCACGAAAACAACAATTGACCTCAAAGGTTGCGACGGCTGTGATCCACTAAGTCCCTGCGCTTGCCTCGCCGTCCGAGTAGTCCGAGGCCCTTCTCCTCCTCCCTGGCTAGGACCCGCTCGGACGGCGAGCACTCGTAGATGTCGATGGCCCGCTGTTCGCAATACGACGCCGCCCTGCTCGTTGTGGTGCTGGAGGTGCTGGAGCGCTATCTGGGTCTCTCGCTAAAAGCTCCGAGTACATGGAGGCTATGATGACGAAGCGAAAGAGGCCCATGAAAACGAGTAGGGTGCTAAGAATTCTCGCCCTCACAAATCAGGGAAGCACCCCGATTACGGATTCCGGGGATTGTGCGGAAACTGTGTCGTTTGGATAATTTGCTCAGAGTGGGGATGAAGCGGGGTAAGTGGTGGCTGGCCCTGTCGACTCCCCTGTTGCATTAACCACTTACCGCCGCTACTCTCCGCCTGTCACGCCGGGGGTCGCGGGTTCGAGTCCCGTCCGCTCCGCCAACACGTTAAATCCCTTAGCAGCGTCCAGGTCGTTTGCTTTACCAGCACACTGTGTGGGAAGTGCGGGTAGTCACGCCGGAGGAGAAGGGCCAGGTCACGCGGGAAGAACGCTTTTTCGAGAGAGTGGGCAACGTGTATACGATGTGCGCCCAGGATCGTAAGTCGCGTAGCCGGACTGGGGCTCGCTCGCCTTCAGTCCGCTACGGCGATGACCACCTTGCCGGTTACCCGGCGCTGCAGCATGGCATGCATGGCCTCGCTCACCTGCGACAGCGGGTAAACCATCGACACGTGAGGGCGGATGCGCCCCTCGCGGAACCAGGCGCCCAGTTCCTCTACGGCAGCCTTGAATTCTTCTTGCGCCCGCGGGACCCAGGCGCCCCAGTGCACGCCGATGATGTCGCGCTCCATCAGCAGGGGCAGATTGAGCGGAATCCGGGGGACGTCCCCCGCGGCGAAGCCGATGACCAGCAGGCGCGCGCGCCATGCGGAGGAGCGCAGGGCCGCCTCCGTGTATGCGCCGCCCACCGCGTCGTAAATCACGTCGACACCCTGGCCGCCGGTGATCTCCTTGATCCGGCCGCGCAGATCCTCGCGGCTGTAGTTGATCGTCTCGCCGGCTCCATGCTGCCGGCACAGGGCCAGCTTGTCGTCGCTGGAGGCGCAGGCGATCACGCGCAGTCCCAGCAGCTTGCCGACCTCCACCGCCGCGAGCCCCACGCCGCCGGCAGCGCCGAGCACAAGGAGGCTCTCGCCGGCGCGGCACCGGGCGCGGTGGCGCAGCGCATGGTGGGCGGTGCCATAGGCCATGAGGAAGGCCGCGGCGGTGCTGAAATCCATGCCGGACGGAATCGGCACCAGCCGCTCCACCGGCGCGACGCACTCCTGCGCGAACGCGCCGTAGCCGATGACGCCAAGCACGGGGTCACCGGGCTTGAGGCAAGTCACGCCCTCGCCCACTTCCCTGACCACGCCGGCCATTTCGCTGCCGGGCGTGAACGGCAGGGACGGCTTCACCTGGTACTTGTCCTGGATGATGAGCGTGTCCGGGAAGTTAAGGCTGGCCGCCTTTACCGACACGACCACCTGTCCGGCCGCGGGTTTCGGCGACGGGACATCCTCGATCGTCAGCGTTTCCGGTGGACCGAACTGCTTGCACACGACTGCTTTCATCCTAGCCCACCAGGTAATAGGGCGCAGTCGAGCCGCGGCTAGCCTTCGCCTTGCGCAGCTCGTTGCGCGCGATGACGCGCAGGTGTACCTCGTCCGGACCGTCGAAGAAGCGCATGGCGCGTCCCCAGGTCCACAGAAAGGACAGGGGCGTATCGGGGGTCAGGCCCATGGCACCGAACACCTGGATGGCGCGGTCCAGCACGCGCGTCTGCAACCGGGCGGCGACCAGCTTGATGGCCGACACGTCGATGCGCGCCGCCTGGTTACCCTGCTGGTCCATAAGCCAGGCGGCGCGCAGCACCAGCAGCCGCGCCTGGTCGATCTCGACCCGCGAATAAGCGATCCAGTCCTGCACGTTGGCGAAGTCGCTCAGGTACTTCCCGAACGTGCGCCGCTCCAGGGCGCGCTCGCACATCATCTCCAGCGCCAGCTCGCACTGGCCGATGGTGCGCATGCAGTGATGCACCCGCCCAGGGCCCAGGCGCGCCTGGGCCAGGGCGAACCCCCGGCCTTCCTCGCCCAGCAGGTTGGCCACCGGCACCCGCACATCCCCGAACAGCACCTCGCAGTGCCCCTCGGGCGCGGTGTGATGCATGATCGGGACGTTGCGCACCACCTGCGCGCCCGGGGTGTCCATGGGCACGAGGACCATGGAGTGGCGCCCGTGCGGGTCGGCTTCCTCGCGCTCGTCGGTGATGCCGAGGACGATCGCGAACTTGCAGTTGGGATGGGCCGCGTTGGTGATAAACCACTTCCGGCCGTTGATGACGTATTGATCACCATCGCGGCGGACCGTGGTGCGGATGTTGGTGGCATCCGAGGAAGCGACGTCGGGTTCGCTCATCGCGAAGCAGGAACGGATATCGCCGCTGAGCATCGGCTTGAGCCAGCGCTCGGCCTGCTCCGGGGTGGCGAACATGTGCAGCAGCTCCATGTTGCCCGTGTCCGGCGCGTTGCAGTTGAACACTTCAGACGCCCAGGGAATGCGGCCCATGATCTCGGCGAGCGGCGCGTACTCGAGATTGGTGAGGCGCGTGCCCGGCTCATTCGACCGCAGTCCCGGCAGGAACAGGTTCCACAGGCCCGCCTCCTTGGCGAGCGTCTTCAGCGGCTCGATCACTGCCAGGGGATAGGTGCCGCTCCCGGCCTGGCGATGCCATTCCAGGTTGGCCGGCAGCACGTGGCGCGCCATGAATCGCCGCAGCGTCTCCTGCATCGCCTGCACTTCTTGCGAGAATTCGAAATCCATGAGTGAGTCTCGTTCGGTGCTGGATTTACTTACTATCGCAGCAGGCCAAGCGTTCTTGCCTGGCCCTCCAATGCTTCACGGTGCGCCGGCGCCGCTACGGCAATCATTCTGCGACAGCGTTCTCCCACGCTTGCGCCGCGCAGATCCGCCAAGCCGTATTCGGTGGCAACCACGCCCGCCTCCGTGGCCGGTATCGACACCGGCCCGGAGAGCCGGGCTACGATCCGAGACTCTGTTCCGGCCACCGCGGGCAGCGCAATGATGGACACCCCGCCTGGTGAGCGGTTCGCCGCCCGCACGAAATCCAGCGCTCCGCCCACGGCGCCTACGTATATGCCTTTCGCCACTTCGCCGTTCACCTGCCCGACGAGATCGACTTCGACGGCCGAGTTGATGGCGACAAAGCGCGCGAGTGCCGAGAGCACCGACGCGCTGTGCGTGTAGTCCGAAGAATGCAGCCGCAGTAACGCATTGTTGCTCGCCCAGTCGAAGAGAAATTGCGTCCCCATCAAGCCGCCTCCGTGAATCTCGTCCTCTATGATGCCCCGTTGTGCGAGGTCTGCGACCCCGTCTGGCACCACGCCGGAATGAAAGCGCAACGAGCGCCGGTTTCCCAGCAGCCCTAGGATTGCGGTAGGGAGGTTGCCGATGCCGCATTCGAGCACCGCGCCGTCGGGTATCAGTTCAGCGACGTGTCTCGCAATGGCGTTTTCCACCTCCCCGACGCGCGTAGGCATGTACACAGGCGCGCGCGAGCTTTTCACCATAAACGAGAAGTCTTGCCGGCTAAGAAGCGGCTCTGTATGGGTCCACGGAACCCGGTCGTTTACCTCGGCAATAACGGCGCGGGCCGTTTTGATTCCAGGGGCGAGAAACTCGACGCCGAGGCCGAGGCTGTACTCGCCGCGGGAATTGGGCGGAGCCACCTGCAGCAACACTACGTCGGTCTTGATATGACCGTCGCGGATCAACGCGCCGAGCTGCGAATAGGGAGCCGGGTAGATGTCGAGGACGCTCGCCTCTGCGAGCGCGCGATTGGTCCCCGTGCCGCAGTAGGAGCTGAGTCTGAGATGGTCGGCGTGCTCCGGCTTCAGAATGCCCGAGAAGCTCATGCCGGTGAAAACACGCGCGCCGCTGAAGGACGCGCGCTGTTCCACTACCGCTTCGACAAGGGTCTGGGCCTCGGCGCAGGCCTGTCCCCACATGATTCCATCGCCGGGACGGATAACGCCGCTGAGGTCGACCATGGCGCGATGCTAGCACCATGTCCGTCTGATCAGAGGCAGGGAAGACTGCCTCAGAACACCGGGTTCTCCCGGTAGGTGCCCCAGAGAGTCCTCAGCTTCTCGACGATATCGCCCATCGTCGCGCCCTCGCGCACCAGCTCGATGGTCACGGGCATGATGTTGCGCGACTCGTCCCTGGCCACTTCGAGGAGCTCGTCGAGCAGCCGCTGAACCTTGCGCTCGTCGCGCTCGCGGCGCACGCGCTGCGTGCGCGCGATCTGCCGCTCGGCCGTCGAAGGATCGTAGGGATGGAGCTCGATGTCGTGCACTTCCTCGGGCAAGACGAACTTGTTCACCCCGATCACCGCCTTGTCGCCGGTCTGCTTGCCGATCGCGGTCTCATAGGCGAAATCCGCGATGTGCTTCTGGAACCAGCCTTCCTCGATGAGCTTGAGGGTGCCGCCTCGCTCCTCGACCTCGTCAAGGAGCGCGAAGATGCGCTTTTCGAGTTCGTTGGTCAGGCTCTCGACGTAATACGATCCGCCGAGCGGGTCGATGACGCTGGCGACGTTGGTCTCCTCGGCGATGATCTGCTGGGTGCGCAGCGCCATGCGCATCGCGTCCTCGGTCGGGATGGCGAACGCCTCGTCGTAGCCGTTTGTATGCAGCGACTGGCAGCCGCCGAGCACCGCTGAAAGCGCCTGCATCGCGGTGCGCACGATGTTGACCTGGTACTGCGGCTTGGTAAGCGTCGCGGCGGCGGTCTGGCAGTGAAAGCGCAGCCGCATCGACTCGGGATTCTTCGCGCCGAAGCGGTTCTTCATGATCTTCGCCCAGCAGCGCCGCGCGGCGCGGAACTTGGCGATTTCCTCGAAAAAGTCCCCCTGCGACACGAAATAGAAGGCGAGCCGCGGCGCGAATTCATCCACGTCCATGCCGGTCTTCAGCACTTCCTGGACGTACACGATGCCGTTCGCGAGCGTGAATGCCGCCTCGTGCAGCGGCGAGGACCCGGCCTCGGAGATGTGGTAGCCCGAGATATTGATCGGGTTGTAGCGTTTCATGTGCTTCGCGCAGTAAGTGATGCAGTCGCGCACGATGCGCACCGAGGGCGCGATCGGGTAGATGTACTCCTTCTGCGCCATGTACTCCTTGAGAATGTCCGCCTGGATGGTTCCCGAGAGCCGGTTGAGGTCGTAGCCGCGCTTTTGCGCGAGGGCGACGTACATGGCGAGCAGGATCCACGCCGTCGGATTGATGGTCATCGACACCGAAATGTTCTCCAGGTCGATGCCCTCGAAGAGCGCTTCCATGTCGGCGAGCGTGTCGACGGCGACGCCCTCGCGCCCCACTTCGCCCTCGCACACCGGGTGATCGGAGTCGTAGCCCATCAGCGTGGGCATGTCGAAATCGGTGGAAAGCCCGGTCTGCCCCTGCGCGATCAGGTACTTGAAGCGCTTGTTGGTGTCCTCGCCGGTGCCGAAGCCGGCGATCTGGCGCATCGTCCAGTAGCGGCTGCGATACATCGTGGGATAAGGCCCGCGCGTGTACGGATACCGGCCCGGCAGTCCGACGTCCTCGAGCGGCATGTCGGCGATGTCTGCCGCCGTATAGAGCCGCTTGACGGGGATGCCGCCGCCGGTGAAGAACTGGCTTCGCCGCTCGGCCTGCTTCTTGAGGAAAGCAGCGAGCTCTTTCGCCTCCCACTCCGCGATCTCGTCCTGCAGCGCGCTACGCAGTGCTGGATTGTGCATCGTGCTCATCGGCATGTGTCCTCTGGAACGACGAGCCGAGCAGCTCGCCGGCAAGTGAATAGGGATCGCCATCGCGGCGCGCAAGCCGCGCCGCGAGCGGTTTGCCTGCCTGCGACACGACTTCTCCCAGTCGCTCGAGCAGCAGGTTCTCCGCGGTCTTGCGCAGCCGGAAGGCCGCTATGGCAAGCGAGCGCTCGCGCCCTGATTGCGTCTCGAAAGCGATGCGCCGGTGGCGCTGGATCGCCTCGACAAGCTCGTCGATGCCATCTCCCGAGACGGCGCTCGTGCCGATCACGGGCGTCGCCCATTCCCTCGGCGCCGCGCCAATCGTGCCGAGCGTCAGCATCTGCTGGAGGTCGATGAGTGTGCGGTTCGCGTCGCTGCGATCGTATTTCGACACGACGTGGATGTCGGCGATCTCCAGGACGCCCGCCTTGATCGCCTGGATCTCGTCGCCCAGCCCCGGCGCCGAGACCACGATGGTCGTGTGCGACGCGCGTGCGATCTCCACTTCGTCCTGCCCGACACCGACGGTTTCCACGATGATGGTTTCGAATCCGGCCACGTCCAGGATATCCACCGCATCGAGCGCCGCTCTCGCGAGCCCGCCGATCGCGCCGCGTGTCGCCATGCTGCGGATGTAGATGCCGCTGTCGCCGGCAAGGTCGCTCATGCGGATGCGGTCGCCCAGGATGGCGCCGCCCGAATACGGGCTGGATGGATCGATCGCGACCACGCCCACCTTGAGGTTCCTCGCCCGCAGCTTCTGCGCCAGCTTGCCGACCAGGGTGGATTTTCCGCTGCCGGGCACGCCGGTGATCCCGACCACGTGCGCGCGGCCTGCGAGCCGGTAGACGCGTGCGAGCGCCGGGCGAGCCTCCGGCGATCCCGCCTCGGCTCGCGAGATCAGCCGAGCGATCGCCGCCGGATCGGCGCCGCGCACCCGATCGAGCAGCGCAAGAGAAGAAACGGCGCGGCTCAGCGGGTTCCTTTCAGCGCGGACCGCGTTCGGCAACCAGGCGCTTCAGCGTGTCCACGATCGCCTGCGGCGGCGTTTCCTGCAGCAGGACTTCCCGCACGCCCATCCGCTTGAGGGCCGCGGCGTCCTCGTCGGGCATCACCCCGCCCGCCACGACGATCATGTCCTCGGCGTCCTGCTGGCGAAGGCGCTCGAGAATCTTCGGGAAGATGGTCATGTGGGCGCCCGAAAGGAGGCTGACGCCGAGGACATCGACGTCTTCCTGCACCGCCGCCGTCACCACGTCCTCGGGCGTACGGTGCAGTCCCATGTAGATAACGTCCATGCCCGCGTCGCGCAGCGCGCGAGCGACCACCTTGACGCCTCGATCGTGGCCGTCGAGGCCGACTTTCGCAAGCAGGATGCGGATTGGCGTTTCCATGTATAGGTATGCGGGTCAGATCACCTGCTCGCGCACCAGCTTCTCGATTTCGGCTTCCGGGATGCCGAGCCAGTCGCCGTAGATCGCGGCGTTGTCGCAGCCGAGCTCGCCCGAGGGGCGGATCGCAGGCGGCTCCACTCCTTCGAAGCGCAGCGGCGAGTTCGGCAGCACCACGCGACCGAGAAGCGGATGCTCGATCCATTCGAGCGCGCGGCGCTCGTGCATGTGGGGATCGTTCACCACGTCCGTCAGGTCGCGCACCGGGGCGCACGGCACGCGGTGCTTGATCAAGAGCTGGAAGAGCGGCTCCTTGTCGAAGCGCTGAGTGAACTCACTCACCGTTGCATCGACATCCGCGATGTGCGTCACGCGCGCTTTCAGGTTCGCGAAACGCGGGTCGTCCTTGAGATCCATGCGATCCATCGCCTTGAGGAGCGCATGCCACTGGTTTTCGCCTACGCAGATGACGGCAATGTAGCCGTCGCGAGTCGGGTAGACGTTGTAAGGCGCTTCAGCCAGCCCGCCGTGAAAATTGCCTGTGCGCGGCGGCGCTTTGCCCCCGGAGCCGTACCACAGGCCGAGGTTCGAGCCGAGCGAAGCGTAGACGGCTTCCTGCATCGAGACTTCCACGAGGCGTCCCTGCCCGGTGCGCTCACGCTCGAACAGCGCCGTCACCAAAGCGGCGTAAAGATGAACGCCGCCGAAGAAATCGCATAACGCGACGCCCGCCTTGACCGGGGGGCGATCGGGAAATCCGGTGACCGACATGATGCCGGCGATCGCCTGGACCGTGAGGTCCATCGCCGGATAGTCGCGGTTCGGGCCGCTGCGCCCGAACCCCGAGCCCTGCGCATAGATGAGGCGCGGGTTCTCCTGCCGCAACGCTTCGTAGCCGACGCCCAGGCGGTCCATCGCCCCGGGAGAGAAGTTTTCCAGCAGCACGTCGGCCTTGCGCACCATGTCCTTCAGGATCTGGCGCCCGCGCTCGGTCTTCAGGTTGAGCGTCACGAACCGCTTGTTGGAGTTGAGCATGGCGAAAGGCAGCGCCGCGCCGCCCACGACGCCGCGGCGGCGCAGATGCTCGCCGCCCGGCGGCTCCACCTTGATGACGTTCGCGCCTGCCATCGCGAGCATGAAGCCGCAGTAAGGGCCGTTATAGATCTGTCCGAGGTCGATGACCGTCACGCCGGTGAGCGGGTGCTGCCTCATAGCCTTGCCGCGTCCTGATTCTTGATCGACTCGAACGTGGCCGACAACACGATGTCCGTGGAGGCCTGCGTCCGCAGATGCTCCGAGTAGGCCATGACGTGGCGTCCCATGCGCCGCGCGGCGGCGTCGCCGTCGCCTGCCTGGATCGCGTCGAGCACCCGGCGGTGCGCTTTGAGAACCGCTGCTACGAGTTCCGGCCTGTTGGTGAGCACGTCGATGTTGGCGGCGGCGCGCATCATCCGGCTGATTGCCCGCCAGAACGCGACGAGCAGCGAGTTATGGCTCGCCGCCGCCACCGCCTCGTGCCAGGCGATATTGAGATCCGTCCAGTCCGTGAACGACCCAATGGCTTTTCCCATGTCCGACTGCAGTTGCTCTAGCCGTTCCAGATCCGCCTCGGTCCGATGCAATGCCGCAAGACGCGCCAGTTGCGGCTCGATCGTCTCCCTTACCTCCAGCAACGTGCCGAAACGCACGCGCTGGGCGCGTACGAAAAGATCGATCGAACGGTCGAGGGCGTCCTGCCCGGGCAGCTGTACTGCGGATCCCCCCGTCCGGCCGGTGCGAGTGCTGATCAGTCCTTCGGTCTCGAGCATGCGTAACGCCTCGCGCACCGAGGCGCGGCTGAGGCCCGATACCTCGGCGAGCTCCCGCTCGGTGGGCAGCGATTCGCCTGCGGCGTAAGTGCCGTCGAGAATCTTCTCGCGCAGGAAATTGGTCAGGATTTCCGACGCCTTAGGGACTTTGATCTTGCCTAGACTGAACTTCAGCTGCGCTTCGCTGCTCATCTGATGCGTCAGTTTAGTCAGTAATCTTTTGGCCTGTCAATTTCTATGGTCAGTCCATTGACTAATCTAATGATTAAATGGTTAGATAGGGGTACGTTCCACCGAGTTGGAAGCAATGCGCGAAGTCGTGATCGTCACGGGTGCGAGCAGGGGAATCGGTGCGGCAACCGCTCGCCTGCTCGGGGCGCGCGGCGCGGACGTCGTCGTCAATTACCGCAGCGCGCAGGCGGCGGCCGAAGCGGTCGTAGCCGCGGTGCGCGCGGCCGGCGGCCGGGCGGAAGCAGTGGCCGCCGACGTGGGCAAGGAAGCCGGCGTGCTGCGGCTTTTCGCCGAAACCGAGCGCGTCTTCGGCATGCCCACGGGGCTCGTCAACAATGCAGCGATGGTCGGCCCGGGCAAGCGCCGCATCGAAGCCATGGACTACGGCGTCATGACGGCCGTGTTCGGCGTGAACATCATCGGTCTCATGCTTTGCTCTCGCGAGGCAGTCAAGCGAATGTCGACCGAGCGCGGCGGCAAGGGGGGCTCGATCGTCAACGTGTCCTCGATCGGCGCGCTGACCGGATCTCCGCGTGCGTTCATCGACTATGCGGCTTCGAAAGGCGCGGTCGATACCGCGACCGTCGGCATCGCGGCGGAGGTCGCGAAGTGCGGGATTCGCGTCAACGGGGTGCGCCCCGGAATGATCGACACCGAGATGCATGCCCGGGTCGGCATGCCCGATCGCATCAAGCGCTTCGGCCCCACCATGCCCATGGGGCGGGCCGGCACGGCAGAGGAAGTGGCGCAAGCCATCGTCTGGCTCCTGTCGGATGCGGCGTCCTATGTCACTGGGACGTTCATCGACGTCACCGGGGGCTTTCGCTGATCTTAAAGAGTCGAAAGGGGGCTGACATGTCAATCGATGTAAGCGTGGACAACGGCGTAGCGACGATCGTGATCAACCGGCCCGAGCGCCGCAATGCCATGGACGCCGAGCACTACAAAGCGCTTTCCAACGCGTGGACGCGCGTGCGCGACGATCCGGAAATCCGGGTCGCCGTCATCACCGGAGCGGGTGACCTGGTCTTCAGCGCCGGGGCCGATATCAAGAGCTTCCTCACCGCGCCGCCGCCCTTTTCCGAGATGTGGCTCACGCAGCGCGATCAGCTCCTCAACCGTGGCCTCGAGGTGTGGAAACCCGTGATCGCTGCGGTGAACGGCTATTGCCTCGCTGGAGGCATGACGCTGATGCTCGCGACCGACATCCGGGTTGCCGCCGAGCATGCCCGCTTCAATCTCGCGGAGGTCAAGCGCGGCATCATCCCCGGAAACGGCGGCACGCAGCGCATTCTCGAGCAGCTGCCGTACGCGATCGGCATGGAGATGCTCCTGACCGGCGACGACATGGACGCCAAAACGGCGGCTCACTTCGGGCTGGTCAACAAGGTGGTGCCCAAGGAGCAGCTGATGGCAACGGCGCATGCCTACGCAGCCAAGATCTCGGCCAACGCCCCGCTCGCGGTGCAGGCAGCCAAAGAGCTCGCGGTGCGCTCGCGCGAGATGGACCGCACTACCGGCTTGAGGTTCGAGGTGCTCATCAACCGGCTTCTGCAATGCACCGAGGACGCAAAAGAAGGCCCCGCCGCGTTCGCGGCCAAGCGCGCGCCGAATTTCAAGGGAGCCTGACGATGGCCGCCAGAGGCGTCATTGCGGGAATCGGCCACACGAAATTCGGCCGGCTCCCCGGGCGCGGCACGATCTCGATGAATATCGAGGCTTGCCGCAACGCGCTGGCCGATGCCGGCATCGAGAAGCGCGAAGTGGACGCCCTGTTCGTCAAGGTGCCGACCTCGCGCTACGAGGCGATGTATGGCCAGAAGCTCGCCGACGCGATGCGGCTTCAGCCGCGCGTAGGCGGCGTCTGGGATCAGGGCGGCGCAGCGCCCATCAGCATGATCTCGTTCGCCTGCATGGCGATCGAGGCCGGGCAGTGCGAGGTCGCGCTCGTGGCGGTGGCGGACGATCCCAAGAGCGGCACGCGCCAGGCGTATGTGAAGCCCTCCGGGGACGACGCGATCTATGGATGGTTCGGCGTCGCGGCCGGCTACGCCATGATCGCGCGGCGGCACATGGCGGAGTACGGCACCAGGGCGGAGCAGCTCGGCGCGATCGCGGTCGCGTGCCGCAACCATGGCGCGAACAATCCGCATGCCCATCTTCGCTTGCCGCTCACGCTGGACAAGTACATGGCCTCGCCGTATGTCGTCGAGCCGCTGCGGCGCGACGACATCTGCCTGGTCTCCGATGGCGCCGCCGCGGTCGTCGTCATGAGCGAAAAGCGCGCGCGCGAGCTCAAGATGAAGGCGCCGGTGCCGATCCTGGGCTTCGGCCAGGGCCACACGTCATGGGACGTCGTGCAGCGGCCGATCCTCACTTCGACCGCCGCCAAGGTTTCCGCCAAAACGGCATTCCGCATGGCCGGGCTCTCGCCCAAGGACATGGACGTGGCGCAGATCTACGACTGCTACACCATCGCGGTGCTGATGACGCTGGAAGATTACGGCTTTTGCCGGAAGGGCGAGGGCGGCCGCTTCATCCAGGATGCCGGCGTCGCGCTCGGCGGCAGGCTCCCCATCAATACCAGCGGCGGGCTGCTTTCCGAGACCGGCATGCCGGGGATGCAAATGGTGCTCGAGGGCGCGCGGCAGATGCGCGGCACCTCGGTGAACCCGGTTGCGAACGCACGCAAGTGCGTCGTCAGCAACCAGGGGGGAGTCATGACCACACATTCCACCTTGATCCTGGGGCAATAGCGATGAACGAGCTGCCACTGCCTGAACGCACCACGCTCACCGAGCCCTACTGGAAAGCTCTGGAAGAGGGCCGGCTGCAGTTCCAGAAATGCAAGCACTGCGGCCATGCGTGGCTGCCGCCGCGCACCGAGTGTCCCGAGTGTCTTCGCGAGGACTGGGCGTGGCAGGGCGCGAGCGGCCGCGCGAAGCTCGTCAGTTGGGTGGTGTTTCACCTCGCCTATCACGACTACTTCAAGGACCGCGTGCCCTACAACGTCGCCGTGGTCGAGCTGGAGGAAGGGCCGCGCATGATCAGCAACATCCTGCAAGGGCGTGAGCTCAGGATAGATCAGGCATTGAAGCTGGTGATCGAAAGGGAAAATGGCATCGCAATCGCCAGGTTCAATAGCGTTTAAAAACGTCGTTTTATCAATATATTACAGGTAAATCGGCAGATTGGTCTGACCTTTTTATTTACAAAATAATTATCCCGTGCGATATTTTCGAACGGTGAAGCTCGAGCGGGTTAACGTGCCTAAGGCGTCCGACGTGCTCGCGCAGCAACTGCGCCAGAGCATCCGTTCCGGCGCGCTGGGCGTGGGCGCGCTGTTGCCGACGGAGCGCGAACTCGTGGAGCAGACCGGGCTCAGCCGCTCGTCGGTCCGAGAGGCCCTGCGTATTCTGGAAGTGGAGGGGCTGATCGAGATCCGGACGGGTCGAAGCGGCGGCGCGAGGGTGCGGCGTCCCGGCAGCGACGATTTCGGCAGGCACCTGGATCTGTTCATCTGGGGGCGAAACGTCAGCTTCGAGGAGCTGCACGAGGTGCGCGAAGCGCTCGAAGCGCTGGCCGCAGAAGGCGCGGCGCGCCGGCGCACCGAGTCGGACATCGCGATGCTCATCGAGAAGACCGAGGCGGTCGAGGCCGCCGTCGATGATCA
>Ga0156283_1226_pt1 | contig 25288 bp, 18 predicted proteins | sample RifCSPlowO2_12_FD_107932 | JGI IMG/M metagenome (GOLD analysis project Ga0156283, IMG submission 107932) | Betaproteobacteria bacterium RIFCSPLOWO2_12_FULL_65_14 | reverse complement strand
CGCGTCACTTCCGCAGCGAACGAGCGCAGCTGGTCCACCATGGTGTTGATGGTGTTCTTGAGCTCGAGAATCTCGCCCTTCACGTCCACCGTGATCTTCTTCGACAGGTCGCCGGCGGCCACCGCCTTCGTCACGTCGGCGATGTTGCGCACCTGCGAGGTGAGGTTGCCCGCCATCGAGTTCACCGACTCGGTAAGGTCTTTCCACGTCCCCGCGACGCCCTGCACGTCGGCCTGGCCGCCGAGCTTGCCTTCCGTGCCCACTTCCCGCGCGACCCGCGTCACCTCGGAGGCGAACGAACGCAGCTGGTCCACCATGGTGTTGACGGTGTTCTTCAGCTCGGCAATCTCGCCTTTTACGTCTACCGTGATCTTCTTCGACAGGTCGCCGGCGGCCACCGCTTTCGTCACGTCGGCGATGTTGCGCACCTGGGAGGTGAGGTTGCCCGCCATGAAGTTCACCGACTCGGTGAGGTCCTTCCAGGTGCCCGACACGCCTTCCACTCGCGCCTGGCCGCCGAGAATTCCGTCCGAGCCGACTTCGCGCGCCACCCGCGTCACCTCGGAGGCGAACGAACGCAGCTGGTCCACCATCGTATTGATAGTGCTTTTCAACGTAAGAAATTCGCCTTTTACGTCGACTTCGATCTTCTTCGAGAGGTCGCCTTTCGCCACCGCCGTGGTCACGTCGGCGATGTTGCGCACCTGCGCGGTGAGGTTGCCCGCCATCGAGTTCACCGAGTCGGTGAGGTCCTTCCAGGTGCCCGCGACGCCCTTCACCTTCGCCTGGCCGCCCAGCTTCCCTTCGGTGCCCACCTCGCGCGCCACCCGCGTCACCTCGGCCGAGAAGTTGCCGAGCTGCTCCACCATCTTGTTGATCGTCTTCGCGGTGCGCAGGAACTCGCCCTCGAGCGGCCGGCCGTCGAGCTCGAGCGCCATCGACTTGGAGAGATCGCCCTGCGCCACCGCGCCGATGACCCGCGCTACTTCGGACGTGGGATGCACCAGGTCGTCGATCAGCGAGTTGATGCACTCGACCGACTCGGCCCAGAAGCCGTGCGCGTTGGGCAGCGCCGCGCGCTTCTTGAGCTTGCCCTCCTTGCCCACGACCTGCGACAGGCGCGCGAGCTCATCGGCCATCATCGCGCTCTGCTCAACGAGGTCGTTGAAGACCTCGGCCACCTTGGAAAACGCCCCCGTGCCGTGGTAGGGCAAGCGCGCCTTGGCGTCGCCGCGCTTGAGCTGCGTAAGCGAGCTCAGAATCATCGTCATCTCGTCGGCATGCGAGAACGCGCTCGATTCGGGGGCTAGGACGGGCTGGTTCATCCGGAATCCTCTTAATTTCCACTCGTGGGATGCGCGCCGAGCATACCGGGGATGGCCATGCCGCAGTAGTCGCAAAATGTCGACACTTTGTCGCTGTTCGTACTACAGAAGACCGCACTGCGCGGAGCCGCGGCCGAATCGCATTGCGACTCACACAGTTTTTTATTTGGAGCCGCACCCCCCATTGCATAGAATTCGGCAACCCATTCCCGGTGTCCCATGACGCGCGTCCTCGTCATCGACGATAACGACGATTTCCGCAAGCTCGCCCTGCTGTGGTTCCAGATCCACGGCATCGAGGCCGAAGGCGCGTCGAACGGCGCCCAGGGCCTGGAAATGCAGCGCGCCCGACCCGCGACGGTCATCGTCACTGACATATTCATGCCGGAGAAGGAAGGCATCGAGACGATCCAGGACCTGCGCCGCGAGTTCCCGGACGCCAAGATCATCGCCATGACAGGGCGCGAGTCACTGACCGACTACGACGTCTTCCAGGTGGCGCGCGAGCTCGGCGCCGCGCGCACCCTCAAAAAGCCGTTCAAGCTCGACGACCTCGTCGCCGTCGTGAAGGAGCTCAGCCCCGAGTCGTAAACGCGACAAGTTCCACAGTAGCGGTTTCCGCGACAAAGCTACAATGCGCAATGCGCACCGCGGAATGCCGATGCTGAATATCGATTACACCCCGTTTGCCCTGCTCACCGTGGTCGCCATGGGGGTGACGTTCGCGCTGCTGCGCACCCGTCCGCACGAGCGCTCGACCTTCCTCAACACCCTTTGGCTGTTCCTCATTTCGGTCGCCGGCCTGGCAGGCGCCGCCGCGCTCCTGGCACTGGACTTCCCACGCGCGGGCGGCACGGTGCGCACCCTCTTCAGCGTAGTTGCCGCGATCGCGCTCATTCGTTTGTCCGGCTTTACCGTGTTCCGCCTGCTGCTGCCGCTCGCCGGCCGGCAGCCGCCGCGCATCATCGAGGACCTGGCGATCATCGTCGTGTACGCGATCTACGGCCTGGCCCAGCTGCGCAGCGCCGGGCTGGACCTTTCGAGCATCGTCACGACCTCGGCCATCCTGACCGCGGTGCTCGCCTTCGCCATGCAGGACACGCTGGGCAACGCGCTGGGCGGCCTGGCGATCCAGCTCGACAACACCGTGCAGGTCGGCGACTGGATCAAGGTGGACGACCTTACCGGGCGGGTGCGCGACATCCGCTGGCGCTCGACCCTCATCGAGACGCGCAACTGGGAAACCGTGGTGATCCCGAACAGCCAGCTGATGAAGTCGCGCCTGGCGATCCTCGGGCGGCGCGAGGGCGCGCCGCTGCAGTGGCGGCGCATCCTGCACTTCATGGTGGACCCGGGCGTGCCGCCCGCGCGCATCATCGCGCTCGTCGATGACGAGATGCGCGAGGTTGCAATTCCCAATGTCGCGCGCTCGCCGGCGCCGAGCTGCGTGCTGATCGGCTTCGAGCAGGGCAACCTGCGCTACCAGCTGCGCTATTTCCTGACCGACCTGCTGGAAGACGATTTCACCGATTCGATGGTCCGCGTGCACCTCTTCGCGTCTCTGCAGCGCGCCGGCATCCGCATCGCCGAGCCGCAGCACACCGTGCACGCGGTGCAGCGCGACGAGGCGCACGCCGAAACGGTGCGCAAGCGCGAGCTCACCCGGCGCCTCGACATCATGCGCGGGGTAGATATCTTCTCGACGCTGGACGAAGCCGAAAAGGCCGAGATCGCCGAGCGGCTGCAGTACGCCCCGTTCGCGCGTGGCGACGTCATCACCAAGCAGGGCGACGCCTCGCACTGGCTCTACATCGTGGCGTTCGGCGAGGCGGAAGTGCGCTACGAGCCGAAGCTCGGCGCGCCTCAAGTCGTGGGCAGCTTGCAGCCGGGGCAGTTCTTCGGCGAGATGGGCCTGCTCGCCGGCGAGGCGCGCTGCGCGACGGTGGTCGCCAAGACGGACGTCGAGTGCTACCGGCTCGACAAAGCCTCGTTCCAGGGGCTGCTGCTCAACCGGCCGGAGATCGCCGCCGAGGTGAGCCGCATCGTCGGCTCGCGCAAGACCGACCTCGACCAGGCGCGCGAGAGCCTGGCATATATCGGCGACATGGGCGGTGACAAGCAGGCGAAGCTGCTCGGCCGCATCCGGAACTTCTTCGGCCTACGTCGCTAGGAACTGGTCTTCGGAAAGCGCCATGACGCCGGCGCCGCCGTTGACCACGGTGTCGCGCAGCGCAGGCGCCTGCACCAGCACGTGATCGGCGAAGAAGCGCGCGGTGGCGATCTTCGCCTCGAGGAAGCTGCGGTCGCCTGAACCGAGCAGCCTTTCCGCGGCGAGCGCGGCGCGCGCCATCTGCCAGCCGCCCGCGACGATGCCCATCAGCTTGAGGAACGGCACCGCTCCCGCAAAGGCGGCATGCGGATTTTTCTCGGCGACGACGAAGTCGACGCAGTCCGACACCGCCTTCGCTCCCCGGGCAAGGGCGCTGCGCAGCACCTTGACGTGCTCGTTGCCCGAACGGCCCAGCTCCGCATCGAAGGCCTGCAGCGCGCGCAGCCACTCTCGAGCGGTCGCGCCGCCCTCGCGCGCGATCTTGCGGCCGAGCAGATCGTTCGCCTGGATGCCGGTGGTGCCCTCGTAGATCGTGGTGATGCGCGCATCGCGCAGGTGCTGCGCGGCGCCCGTCTCCTCGATGAAGCCCATGCCGCCGTGGATCTGCAGGCCGAGCGAGGCGATCTCGATGCCGGTCTCGGTCGACCAGCCCTTGACCACCGGGATCATCAGGTCGACGAAGGCCTGATACCGCTTCTGCACTTCAGGATCAGGGCTTTTATGTGCAAAATCCAGCGAGGCGGCAACCACGTACGCGAGCGCGCGCATCGCTTCGGTCTGCGCTTTCATCAGCATCAGCATGCGGCGCACGTCGGGATGGCGGATGATCGGCACGGTCTTGCCGCCGGTGGCGAGATCCCTGCCCTGCAGGCGCTCCTTGGCGAACGCCAGCGCCCGCTGGAAAGCCCGCTCCGCGATCGCCACGCCTTCCAGCCCGACACCGAAGCGCGCGGCGTTCATCATGATGAACATGTACTCGAGGCCGCGGTTCTCTTCGCCGACGAGGTAGCCCAGCGCGTTGTCGTACACCATCACCGCCGTGGGGCTGGCGTGGATGCCGAGCTTGTGCTCGAGCGAGACGCAGCGCGCGGCGTTACGCTCGCCGAGCGAGCCGTCGGGCTTGACCACGAACTTGGGCACCACGAACAGCGATATGCCCTTCACCCCCTCCGGGGCGTCCGGCGTGCGCGCAAGCACCAGGTGCACGATCTGCTCGGTAAAATCGTGCTCGCCGTAGGTGATGAATATCTTCTGCCCCGAGATGCGGTAGTGGTCGCCTTCGCGCACCGCGCGCGTCTTCACGAGCGCGAGGTCCGAACCGGCCTGCGGCTCCGTCAGGTTCATGGTCCCGGTCCATTCGCCGGCCACCATCTTCGGCATGAATGTCTGCTTCAGCGCCTGCGAGCCGCGCAGGGAAAGCGCGTGCACCGCGCCCTGGGTGAGCAGCGGGCAGAGGGAGAAGCTCATGTTGGCGCTCGTCCACATCTCGTCGACGGGCGTGGCAACGAGCTTGGGCAGCCCCTGCCCGCCCCACTCCGGCTCGAAAGGCAGGGACACCCAGCCGCCTTCGGCGAACTTGAGGTAGGCCTCGCGAAAACCCTTCGGCGTGCGCACGCGACCGTCGCTCAGAGACGAGCCTTCCCGGTCGCCCGGTTGGTTCAGCGGATCGAGGACCTCGGTCGCAAAGCGTGCCGCCTCTTCCAGGATCGCGTCCACGGTTTCGCGCATCGCTTCCCCGTAGCCCGGCAGCTTCGCCACCTCGGAGAGCCCGGCGAGCTCGTTCAGCACGAACCTCATGTCCTTCAGCGGCGCGGCGTACGCGCTCATGGGGCGCTCCTTATTTCTTCAGCTCCTCCACTACTGCGGGGACGATCTGGAACAGGTCGCCGACGATGCCGTAATCAGCGACCTGGAAGATCGGCGCTTCCTCGTCCTTGTTGATCGCGACGATGACCCGGCTGTCCTTCATGCCGGCGAGGTGCTGGATCGCGCCCGAGATGCCGACCGCGATATACAGGTCGGGCGCGACGATCTTGCCGGTCTGGCCGACCTGCCAGTCGTTGGGCACGAAGCCCGCATCCACGGCAGCCCGCGAGGCGCCCATCGCCGCGCCGAGCTTGTCCGCGAGCGGCTCGAGCACCTTGGTGAAGTTCTCTCCGGACGCCATGCCGCGCCCGCCGGAAACGATGACTTTCGCAGCCGTCAGCTCGGGGCGCTCGGACTTCGAGAACTCGCGGCTCACGAAAGCCGAAAGGCCCGCATCCGCCGGCGGCGAAACCGGCTCCACCGGCGCCGAGCCGCCGCTCGCCGGCGCGGCGTCAAAGGCGGTGGTGCGCACGGTGATGACTTTGACCGGGTCCGCGGACTTCACCGTGGCGAGCGCGTTGCCGGCGTAAATCGGCCGCACGAACGTGTCGGCGCTCTCGACCGCGCAGATATCGGAGATCTGCTGCACGTCGAGCAGCGCGGCGACGCGCGGCATGACGTTCTTCCCGTTCGACGTCGCCGGCGCGAGGATGTGGGAGTAGCTCTTGGACAGACCCGCGACCAAGGCAGCCACGTTCTCGGCGAGAAAAGCGCCCAGATGCGGCGCATCGGCAAGCAGCACCTTCGTCACGCCGGCGATCTGCGCCGCGGCTTCCGCCGCCGGCCTCGCCTGGTCGCCGGCCACCAGGACGTGGAGGTCCGCGCCCAGCTTATGCGCGGCCGTGACCGCGTTCAGGGTGGCTTTTCTGATCGACTTGTTGTCGTGCTCTGCTACGACGAGAACGGCCATGTCAGAGCACCTTCGCTTCGTTGCGCAGCTTCTCGATCAGCGCCTTGGCGTCAGGCACCTTGATTCCGGCCTTGCGCTTCGCGGGCTCGACGACTTTGACGGTGGTCAGGCGCGGCGCGACATCGACGCCGAGGGCCTCGGGCTTCAATGTCTCGAGGGTCTTCTTCTTCGCCTTCATGATGTTCGGCAGGGTCACATAGCGCGGCTCGTTGAGCCGCAGGTCGGTCGTCACGACCGCCGGCAGCCTGATCGACAGCGTCTCCAGGCCGCCGTCGACTTCGCGCGTGACCTCGGCCTTGTCGGAGGAGAGCTTCAGCTTGGAAGCAAACGTCGCCTGGGGCCAGTTGAGCAGCGCCGCGAGCATCTGGCCGGTCTGGTTGGCGTCGTCGTCGATCGCCTGCTTGCCGAGGATCACCACCCCCGGCTGCTCTTTTTCAACTATCTTTCTCAACAGCTTTGCAACCGCAAGCGGCTGCAGCTCGGTGTCGGTCTCGACCAGGATCGCCCGGTCTGCGCCAATGGCGAGGGCGGTGCGCAGAGTCTCCTGGCAAGCCTGCGGACCGCAGGACACGACCACGATCTCTTTCGCGACGCCCGCCTCCTTGAGGCGCATCGCCTCTTCGACCGCGATCTCGTCGAAGGGATTCATCGACATCTTGACGTTCGCGGTCTCGACGCCGGTGCCGTCGGCCTTCACCCGAACCTTGACGTTGAAATCGACTACACGCTTGACACTGACGAGGATTTTCATGGAGCGGAAATTATAAGGCGCTCGACCAGAGCATCGACCGCCACCGCGCCCTGTCCTGTTTCAAACACGATCACGGGATTGACATCGATCAACGAGACCGTCCCTTCCCATTCAAGCATCGCCTCGCCCAGGCGCACCGCCATCCTGGCAAACGCCTGCACATCGCGCGCCGGCCGGCCGCGAAAGGCGCCGAGGAGCGGCGCGACGCGCAGCTCGCCCAGCCTCTCCAGCACCTCGGCCTCGGTGAACGGCGGCAATAGCAGCCGGAAATCGTTCAGCGCCTCGAGGTATACGCCGCCGTCGCCGATCAGCACCACCGGCCCGAATTGGGCATCGAGACGAGCGCCGAGGGCGAGCTCGTAGCCCTTGGGCGCGAGCCGCGCCACGATAACGCCCGCGAAGCGCGCGCCCAGCTCCGCCGCCCGCGCTTTCATTCTTGCGAACTCGGCGGCCGGATCGCCGCTGGCCAGAACGACGAGCCCGTGATCGCTCTTGTGCGGAAGATCCGGTGAGCAGGCTTTCACGACGACGCGTCCGAACTCGGCCGCCGCCGCCTGCACCTGCGCTTCGTTGCGGCACAGCCGGTGCTCGATCACCGGCAAGCCGGCGCTCTCGAGGAGGGCAAGGGATTGCGCCTCGTCGAGGAATGATGCCGGCCCCGCGGGATACTTCCGATAACGCGGCTCGCGGGCTGGGCGGCGCAAGAGCGCCGTATGCGCCGCCACCTGCGCGAGTGCGTCCATCGCTTCGCGCTCCCGAGCAAAGCCCGCGATGCCCATTTCCTCGAATTCTTTCCGTACCGGCTCCTGCGGCGCCGCCACGGCGACCGCATGGCCGTACGCGTCCTGAAACGATTTCAAGTCCCGTGCAAAGCGCGGGACGTCGTAGCCGGTGCCGGCCACCGGCAGGGCGAGCAGCAGGAGATCGCTTTGTGCATCTTCGCCAATGGCGGGGAGCACCGCGCCGAGAAGCTGCGGGCTGCCGAGGAGCGCGCCGGTGACATCGATCGGATTGTCGAGCGCGGCGAAGCCCGGAAGCGCGCTCGCGAGCCTCGTCTTCGCCTGCGGGGAGATTACCGCGAGAGGGAACCCCTTCTCTTCCGCGTAATCCGCGGCCATGACGCAGCTTGCGCCAGAATTGCTGACGAACACGAGCCGCTTGCCGCGCGGCCGCGGGCCCGAGATATAGAGCGCCGCCGCCGCGACCAGCTCGTGGGGATCGGCCGTGCGCCAGATGCCGTGGCGCTCGAAGAATGCGTCCACGACGCGGTCCTCCGCCGCGAGCGCGCCGGTGTGCGAGCTTGCCGCCTTCTGGCCGCGCGCGGTGCGCCCGGCCTTGAGCGCCACGATCGGAATGCCTTTTTCGCGCGCGGCCTCGGCGGCCACCGCCAGACCTTGCGGATCTGCGATGGCTTCCATGTAGAGCAGAAGCAGGCGCACGCCCGGGTCGCCGAGGACCGCCGCGGCGACATCGGCCACCGTCACGTCCGCTTCGTTGCCGGTTGCGTGCACATGCCGCACGCCGAGCCCCTTGCCGTGCAGCAGAGCGTAGATGGCCTGCGAGTTCGCGCCGCTCTGGCTGACGATCGCGACCGGCCCGTCGCGGCCCTCGAGCTCGTGGAAGATGGTCGAGAAATTCGTCACTACGCCGGTAGCGAAATTGGCGAGGCCCTGGCAATTCGGCCCGATCAGCCGCATGCCCGCGCGCCGTGCCGTTTCGACGAGGGATTGTTGAACGCGCAGCCCCTCCGGACCGGTTTCGCCGAACCCCGAGGCCATCACCACGGCGACGCGCACGCCTCGCGCAGCACAGGCTTCGACGGCGCGCACCGCCTCCTCGCCCGCCACTGCGACGATCGCGAGCTCGGGCACCTCGGGAAGATCGTCGAGCCGTGCAAATGCGCGCAAGCCCTGCACGCTCGAGCGTCCCGGGTTGATCGGGTAGATGGCGCCGCGGAAACCGTAGCGCTGCATGTAGAGGATCGGCCGGCCGCCGACCTTGTGCGGATTGTCGGAGGCGCCGATCACGGCGACCGAGCGGGGCGAAAGTGCGGCTTCCAGCATGGGGCAGGCATAATACGTCCATGAGCGACCTGTCCGAATTGAAAATCGAGTCGATGCGCGACCGCGTCTCGCCGGAGGAATGGCAGACGCGCATGAACCTGGCCGCCTGCTACCGCCTGGTGCACCACTACGGCATGGACGACCTGGTGTACAACCACATCTCGGCGCGCGTGCCTGGCGAGGAAGGCCACTTCCTCATCAACGCTTACGGCATGACCTACGACGAGATCACTGCCTCGAGCCTGGTGAAGATCGATTTCGACGGCAACATCGTGCGTGACTCGGGCACCGGTTACGGCATCAACCACGCCGGTTTCGTCATCCACAGTGCCGTGCACCGCGGCCGGTCCGACGTGGCGTGCGTGATCCATACGCATACACCGGCCGGAATGGCGGTTTCGGCGATGAAGTGCGGCCTGCTGGCTCTCACGCAGAACGCGATGTTTTTTTCAGGGGTCGGCTACCACGACTACGAGGGACCGGCGGTGGATCTCGACGAGCAGCGCCGCCTGGTCGCCGACCTGGGCAGCCACGCCGCCATGGTGCTGCGTAACCACGGGCTGCTTGCGGTGGGGGCCACCATTCCCGAGGCCTTCATCACGATGTATTGGCTGGAACGCGCCTGCCAGGCGCAGGCCCTGGCCATGGCGAGCAAGGCCGATCTGATTCATCCTTCTTCTGAAACGGTCCTGAAAGCCAACGACCGCTACAAGCCCGGCCAGCGGCGCCGAATCGGCGAGCTGGAATGGGCCGGGCTGCTGCGGCTCCTCGAGAGAAGGTACCCGGGCTTCCGCGATTGAAGCTGCTCGCAGGAAAGGCCATCCTCGTGACCGGCGCCGGCGGCGGCATTGGGCGCGATTTCGCTCTCGCCATGGCGGCGGCCGGCGCCCGCGTGGTGGTGAACGACATTGGCGCCTCCGTGAAGGGCGAAGGCCGGGACGCCGGCCCGGCGCAGAAGGTGGTGGACGAAATCCGCTCGGCAGGCGGAACGGCGGTGGCGAACACCGACAGCGTCGCCGAGTGGGAGGCGGCCAACCGCATCGTCCAGTGCGCGCTCGACGCGTTCGGGCGCCTCGACGTGGTGGTCAACAACGCCGGCATCCTGCGCGACCGCTTCTTCTTCAATATGTCCGTCGAGGAATGGCGCGCGGTGATCGACGTGCACCTCAACGGCTCTTTCTACGTGTCGCGCGCGGCTGCGCCGCATTTCAAATCGCAGGAGTCGGGCTGCTACGTGCACATGACGTCGACCTCGGGCCTCGTCGGCAACCTCGGGCAGGCAAACTACTCCGCCGCGAAGCTCGGCATCGTGGGCCTTTCCAAGTCGATCGCGCTCGACATGGCGAAGTACAACGTGCGCTCGAATTGCATTTCCCCCTTCGCCTGGAGTCGCATGATCGGCTCGATCCCGACCGAGACCGAGGATCAGAAGAGGCGCGTGGAGAAGCTGAAGGCGATGGAGACGGCCAAGATCGCGCCGCTCGCCGTGTTCCTCGCGAGCGACGAGGCGCGCGAGGTGAGCGGCCAGATTTTCGCCGTGCGCGCGAACGAGATCTTCCTCATGTCGCAGAGCCGGCCGCTGCGCTCGGTGCACCGCGCCGAAGGCTGGAGCGCCGAAACCATCGCCGCGCACGCCGTGCCCGCCCTGCGGGCGCATTTCTATCCGCTGGATCGCTCCCAGGACGTGTTCTCCTGGGATCCGCTTTGAAGCGCCGGCCGGCATGCAGCGGGTTCTGATCGTGCGAATCGCGGGCGCGCTCGAGCGCCGCGGCGGCGGAAGAGATGCTGCGCATGCTTGCGGGCGAACGCCCGCGCAATTTCGTGAATCCCTTTAAACTCGGAAAGCCATGAAAAAGATCCTTCTCGTCATCATCACCGCGGGCGTCAAGGCCGAGTGATGGAAAGAAAGCCGCTGCGCTCCGATCTCGCCTGGTCCACGGTCGACCGCATCGTGGTGCGCGGCAAGGATTTGCCGGGCGAAATCCTCGGCCACCTGAACCTCGGCGACATGGCGTTCCTCGAGCTTACGGGCCGCACGCCGAACGAGCGAGAGTCGAAGCTCTTCAACGCGCTGGTGGTGACGCTGGTCGAGCACGGCATCACGCCGAGCGCGCTCGCCGCGCGCCTCACGTACCTCGGCGCCCCCGAGGCGCTGCAAGGCGCGGTCGCCGCCGGGCTGCTCGGCCTGGGCAGCGTGTTCGTCGGCTCCATGGAGGGGGCGGCAAAGCTTCTCTCGGAAGCCATTGCCGCCGGAAAGGATGCGAAAACCGTCGTCGCCGAGAACAAGCGCATCCCCGGCCTGGGCCATCCGATTCACAAGCCCATCGACCCGCGCACTACGCGCCTCTTCGAGATCGCCAGGGAAACGGGCTATTACGGCAAGTACTGCAAGCTGATGGAAGCGATTTCAAGAGAAAAGAATCTGACCTTGAATGCCACGGGCGCCATCGGCGCCCTCGCCTGCGAGCTTGGCCTCGACTGGAAGGTGGTCAAAGGCCTGGGCGTGATGGCGCGCGCGGTTGGCCTGGTCGGCCATATCCTGGAAGAGAGCCGGGCGCCCATGGCCGAAGAGGTGTGGCATCGCGTCGAGGAAGAATCCACCCGGCATATCAAGAAATGAATCTTGCGCGAGACAACTACCCCGAGCTGCGCGACGCCGTGCGCGCGCTATGCGGGAAATTCGACTCGGCCTACTGGCAGGACATCGACGAGAAGCGCGCCTATCCCGAAGCGTTCGTCGATGCGCTGACCGGGGCCGGCTGGATGTCGGCCCTCATCCCCGACGAGTACGGCGGCTCCGGCCTGTCGCTCACCGAGGCGACCGTCATCATGGAAGAGGTCACCCGGTCCGGCGGCAACGCCGGCTGCTGCCACGGCCAGATGTACAACATGAACACGCTGCTGCGGCACGGCTCCGAGGCGCAGAAGAAGAAGTACCTGCCCAGGATCGCCGCCGGCGAGCTGCGGCTGCAGGCCATGGGCGTCACCGAGCCCACCGCCGGCACCGACACCAGCAAGATCAAGACGGCAGCAGTCAGGAAAGGCGACCGCTACGTCGTGAACGGCCAGAAGGTCTGGACTTCGCGCCTGCAGCACTCGGAGCTCATGATTCTGCTTGCCCGCACCACGCCGCTCTCCGAGGTAAAGAAGAAGTCCGACGGCATGTCGGTGTTCCTGGTCGACGCCAAGGCGGCCTGGGGCAAGGGGCTGGACGTGAAGCCGATCCGCAACATGGTGAACCACGAGACGAATTCGGTGTTCATCGACAACCTCGAGATCCCGGCCGAGAACCTGATCGGCGAGGAAGGCAAGGGCTTCCGCTACATCCTCGACGGACTGAACGCCGAGCGCATCCTGATTGCCGCGGAGTGCATCGGCGACGGCTATTGGTTCATCGAGAAAGCGGCCAAATACGCGAACGAGCGGGTGGTGTTCGACCGCCCGATCGGCCAGAACCAGGGCATCCAGTTCCCCATTGCCGAGTCGTACATGGAGGTGGAGGCGGCGAACCTGATGCGCTACAAGGCTTCCGCCCTGTACGACGAGAAAAAGCACTGCGGTGCCGAGGCGAACATGGCGAAGCACCTCGCCGCCAAGGCATCGTGGGAAGCGGCCAATGTCTGCCTGCAGACCCACGGGGGCTTCGGTTTCGCCGCCGAATACGACGTGGAAAGGAAGTTCAGGGAGAACCGCCTGTACCTCGTCGCGCCGATCTCCACCAACCTGATTCTTTCGTACCTCGCCGAGCACGTGCTCGGACTGCCGCGCTCCTTCTAGCGCTCAGGGCCGCCGGATCGCCTCGGCGAGCAGGCGGTTGGTCTGGTCCAGCCGGTCGATCAGCACGCGCGTCACCGCCTTGTTGAACCCGGCCTGCAGCGCATCGGTGGCGGCGCGCAGCGCCGCCGCCTTGATCTCGATGACCGTGACCTCGCTCGCTGCGCTGATGGTGGTGGTGCGGCGCGGATTGGTCTTGGCAAAGTAGACGATCTCGCCGAAGCAGCCGCCCGGCTTGATGGTGGCGAGCTGCTTCGCCTCGAGCGTCACCCGCACTTCGCCCTTGACGAGGAGAAAGAAGCTTTCGCTCTCGTCACCCTCCCGGGTGATCGCCGCTTCGGGCGGTAGCGTTCTCCACGCGCCGATGCGCACCACCTCCCACAGGGCGACGTCGCCGAGGTCCTCGAAAAAAGGCATGTTGCGCAGCTCATTGAACTTCTCCGAGTCCGACGCCGATTCGCCGACCAGGCGCAGCGTGGTGAACGCCTGACTGAGGTCCTTGCCGAAGTCGAGCCACGAGCGATAGCGCAGCGCCGGCTCCTTGCTGATCGCCTTGAGCACGATCTGGTCGAGCAGCGGCGGCAGGTCGGGACGCAGGGTCGCCGGCTTTTCGGGCGCGGCATTGAGGATCGCGTAGGCGAGCGCCGCCTGCGTGGTCGCCTCGTACGGCAGCCTGCCGGTGAGCAGCCGGTACATGGTGACGCCGAGCGAGTAGATGTCGGTCTGCTGGGTGAGCGGCTCCATGCGGATCTGCTCGGGCGACATGTACGCCGGCGAGCCGACGCCGGCGATCTGCGTCGTCGTATGCCCGTGGCGCTGGTGGAAGGAAGCGCCGAAGTCGCTCACCTTGGTCTCGCCCCGATGGGAAAGGAGCACGTTGCCGGGCTTGATGTCGCGGTGGATGACCCCGTGCTGGTACGCGTACTCGAGCGCGCGGATGCACTTGAAGATGATCTCCACCACCTTGTGCAGAGGCAGCAGGCTCGAGACGCTGGCGTGCGCTTCCAGGGTCGTGCCGGGCACGTACTCCATCACGAGGTAGCTGTGGTCGGGCTCCACTACCGCGTCCAGGATCTCGACGATGTGCGGGTGGTTGAGCTTGCCCGCGAGAGAGGCTTCCGCGACGAAGGCCTTGTGCTTCATGCGCTCGGTCTGCGGATCGGCGTCCTGGTCGAACAGGAACACCTTGATCGCGACCTCGCGCTGGCTGAGCGGATCGCGCGCCAGGTACACCGAGCTCGTCGCGCCGCTGCCGATCTCGCGTACCAGCGGGTACTTGCCCAGCTGCTCCTGCAGCTCGAACTTCAATGCACTGCGGCGCCCAGGTGGGCGCTGATCTGCTGCAGCAGCTCCGCCTCCTGGTAGGGCTTGCCCAGGAAGGCGTTGACGCCCAGGCTCGCCGCCTGGTTGCGGTGCTTCTCGGCCGTGCGCGACGAGATGATGATGATCGGGATATCGCGTGTGCGCGCATCGCCACGCACGTTGCGCGTCAGGTCGAAGCCGTCCATGCGCGGCATTTCGATGTCCACCAGCAGGACCGCCGGCAGCGTGTCGCGCAGCTGCTCCAGCGCGTCGAGGCCGTCCTTGGCCGTCAGCACCTGGTAGCCCTCGCGCTCGAGCAGGCGGCTGGTGATCTTGCGCACCGTGAGCGAGTCGTCGACGATCATGATCACCGGGGCGGCGCGCTTCGCTTCGACATCGGCGAGCGGCGGCACGAGGGTCGTCGTGTCGAAGATGGAAGCGCCGCGCATGCGCTGCGCGAGCACGACGGGATTCATGATCGGCACGATGCTGCCGTCGGCGAGCACCGTGGCGCCCGCGATCCACGGCAGGCGCGCAAGCTGTGCGCCGATGTGCTTCACCACGATTTCCTGGTTGCCGAGCAGCTCGTCGACGCGCAGCGCGATACGCTGGATACCGCTGCGCAGCAGGAGAACCGAGTTGTATGCCTGGACCTCGGCCCCGCCCGGGGTGCCGAACAGCTGCTGGAACGCGTGCAGCGGGTAGGCGCGACCCTGGAACTCGACCCGCTTGGCGGCATGAAGAGCGCTCATGTCCTCGGCCTTGAGGCGCAGCACCTGTTCCACCATCGCGGTGGGGATGGCGTACAGGGTGCCCGCGGAGCGCACCAGAACGGCCTGGGTTACCGCCAGCGTGAGCGGCAGGTAGATCGTGAAGGTGGTTCCGGCGCCGCGCTTGGTAGCGATGTCCACCCGGCCGCCGACGGCCGCGATCTCGTTCCGCACGACGTCCATCCCCACGCCGCGCCCGGAGAGCTCGGTGACCGTCTCGGCGGTCGAAAGGCCCGAAGCGAACACCAGCTGCAGCCGTTCGCTGTCGCCGAGCGCAGCGCCCGCCGGCACTATGCCCTTGTCGATTGCCTTGCGCAGCAGCAGCTCTGCGTCGATACCCGCGCCGTCGTCCGCCAGGATGAGGGCGATCTCATTGCTTTCCTGCCGCAGCGTGATGCTGATGCGGCCGGTCTCGGGCTTGCCCGCCGCCGAGCGCTCGCCCGGCGACTCCACGCCGTGCGCGAGCGCGTTGCGCAGCATGTGCTCCAGCGGCGCGCCGATGCGCTCGAGGACGCTGCGGTCCAGATCCACCTCGGCGCCTTCGATATGCAGCTCCGCCATCTTGCCCAGCTCGCGCGCGGTCTGGCGCACGACGCGGTAGAGCCGCTCGTTGAGGTTCGAGAACGGCACGGCGCGCATCCGCATCAGCTCCTGCTGCACGTCGCGGCTCGTGCGCGCCTGATGCAGTAAGGCCGAATCCGACTCGCCCAGGTTCCTCACCAGACCCTGCTGGATCGACAGCACGTCGTTCAAGCTCTCGGCCATCAGCCGCGTGAGCTCCTGCAGGCGCGTATAGCGGTCGAACTCGAGCGGGTCGTATTCGCTCTGGCGCTCCTCGAGCACCGAGAGCCTCGATTGCATCTGGCTGTCCGCCTGGATCTCCACTTCGCGGAGCTGCGCACGCAGCCGCGCGACGCTTTCGCTCAGGTCGCCGAGCGCCTGGCGCATCGCGCGCACCTCGGCCTCGACGCGGGAGCGCGCGATGCTGACCTCGCCCGCCCCGTTGATCAGCTGATCGAGCGTATCGGCGTTGATGCGCAGCATCGCCGCCGCGCCCGGCCGCAGCGTTGCGGCGGCAGGGGCAGCCGCCTGGGGCTTCGGCTCTACCTTGACCGGAGCCTTCGCCGCGGCGCCGCCCATGCGCTCGACGTCCAGGCTCAGCCGGTCCATCTTCTCTTCGAGCTCGGCGAACAGCTCTGCCGGAAAGCGGTTGGCCTCGATCGCCGCTTCGATGCGGCTCTCCATGAGGTGCGTGAGCTCGCCCAGCCGAATCGCGCCCGCCATGCGCGCGCTGCCCTTCAGCGTGTGCAGCGCCCGGCGCAGCGACTGCGACACTTTCTCGTCCGCCGGGTTGGCCTTCCAGTCGCGCAGATCGCCGCCGATCGCCGGAACCAGTTGCTGCGCCTCCTCCAGGAACACGGGCAGCAGCTGCTCATCGATGTCGTCGCGCATCACGCGCTTTTCGCGGCCGTCCGTCTTCTGCGGCGCGTCCGGCGCCGCAACGGGCGCGACCGGCTCCGCGCGCTCCAGCAGCGGCAGCGGACTCGACTCGAGCCGGGCGGTGAGCTCCTTCAGCCGGCTCGCCTGGGCGCTCGCTTCGCCCGGCGCTTCGCGCCGCGCCACCGCCTGGGTCATTGCGCGCAAGTGCGCAATGGCTTCCTCAACGGCGTTCACATCGGGCGCCGCTTTGACATGGCGCGCGTACGGAACCCATTGCTCGAGCGCAGCCGCAAGCTCCGCGATGGCCGGGAAGTCAGCGGTGCGCGAGCTGCTGTGCAGCGTGTGTGCCGCGCGCATGAATTCGTGCGAGGCCTCGCTTCCGGGCGCAGCGCGCCATCGGACGAATTCCGCTTCCAGCGCCGCGACGTGCTCCGCGGCTTCCTTGCAGTAGATTTCGAGGAATGTCGGCTCGACCGCCGGCGGCGCTGCCGGCGCGCCGCCGCTCTTGAGGCGCCGCGCGCGCTCCACGAGCTCCGCTCCCTCGACTTCCCCGGTCAGGCTGCCCTCGCGCAGCGCCTTGATCCAGCCGGAGAACGACGCGCCCGCGTCTGCGACAAACGAGAGCAGGTCGCCGGTCGCCGGCTGCTTTTTCTCGAGCCACGTGTTGAGCAGTTGCTCGATTTCCCAGGCGAGCTCGCCGAGGTCCATGAGGCCGACCATGCGGCCGCTGCCCTTGAGCGTATGGAAGCCGCGGCGGATGGCTGTCAGCGATTCAAGATCATTCGGCTGCTCTCTGCACAGCGGCACGGCGGCGTCGATGTTGCGCAGCACCTCGTCCGCTTCGTCGAGGAAGATGCCGAGCAGCTCGGGGTCGGCACCCGCCCTGGGCCCGGTCGCCGCTGCCGCCGGACGCAGCTGGCTGGTCTTGTCTGCCCAGGTGCCGGGCTCGGGCTTGTCGATGCGCTTGCTGAAGCGCTGGAAGAACAGGTCGATCGCCTGTTCGGCCGGCTCGCGGCCGTGGAGGCAAGGATCGAGGAAGAAGCCGACGCTGCTCAGCCCCTCGGCGATCCAGTCCATTTCCTCGGCCGCCTGCTCGAGCTCCACGACGCAGCAAGCCGCGATCATGTTCTCGCTAACGGAGACCACCTCGGCCGCGCGCTCGAAGCCGAGCACCTTCAAAGCACCGTGAATCTGGCGCGCGTAAGGCTTCAGGCCGGCGAGCGTGTCGCGCTTGCCCGGGTCGCGCGCAAAAGCGTCGAGCACCTGCTCGATGTGCTGAAGATTGGTCCTGATCTCCTTGGCCACCTGCGCACGAAGCTGCAGCGCGCCTATTTGCTGCACCAGATCGCCGCGTAATCCCGGGGGCGGCTCCCCGGTGGACTTGCCTTCCGCGGAGTCGAGCAGCCAGCCGCCCAGGATGACGATCTGCTCCTCGAGGTCGGGCGCCGGGCTGGTGAAATGGTCGATGACGTTTTCCACGAGCAGGAACGCCGAGGCCATCTCGATGACCATGAACTGGTTCTGCGGCGGGTACGGGTCCGGCAGGTGCTTGGCGACCAGCGCAATCGCGTCGAGCAGCTTGATCATGTGCTGGTTCCCAAGCTCGGCCGCCCTCGCCTTGAACGAACCGACGAGCTCGCGGAACCGCGCGGCCGTCTTCTGCTCGCCGGAGACGTAGTGCACCCAGGCCGACTTCAGCGCTTCCAGGCGCGAATGCATGTCGTAGAGCGCCGCCTCGAGCCATTCGGTATTGACCTCGAGGCCCGGGCTGGGCTGTTCCGGCGCCGGGAAAAGGCTGTCGAGCTGGTAGAGCTGGCGGATCTCCGCGGCGCGGGGGGTATCGGTCGTGCACTTGGCGAGCGCGTACAGCAGCTCGCGCGGGAGCGCCTCGTTCACCGTGCGCACGCCTGCGGCAAGGTCGCGCATCTGGAAATCGATCTTGTTGCACAGCGCCTTCGAGCTCGCCAACCATTCCCCGTCCGGCCCGGCGGCAAGCGTTTCTATGAATCCGCCCGCCACCCACCACAGCGAGCGCGGCTCCGGCAGTTGCGCGGCCACCTGGTACAGGGCGTCGACTGCCTGCCTCATAGCCTCCAGGCCGCCGGGCTGGTTGCGCAGCCAGGCGAGCAGCCCGCGCTGGAACAGCACCCGCTGCCCCTGCATGAAGGCGCACAGGCCCTCCTCGGGCAGCGCGCTCGGGGTGGGATGCGCCGGCGCCTGCAGCGATAGATCGGGAAAGAACAGATCCTTCTCGGATGCTTGCGCCTTTCCCTGCAGCGAGCCGAGCTCCCGGTAGACGGGGTACAGGCGCAGCGGCACGTTCGGCTGCCCGCGCTCCAGGCCGTCGACGAACTCCTTCAGCGTGAGCACTGCGCGGTCGATGATGCCCATCGTTTCGCTGCTCGGCCGCGCGCCATTGACGGCGGGGAAGCTGCCCTCGATTGCCTCGCAGAAACGGGTGGCTCCGCTCAGTCCGATCATCCGCAGAGCCCCGCTCACCTGGTGCAGGTGGTCCGGACAGGCACGCAGCGCTGCGGCATCCGCCGGCTCGGCGCTGAACCGGGCGATATGGTCCCGCACCACCGACAAGGCCTGATTCACCTCGGCGGTAATCCAGGAGAGCAGTGTGGAGTCGGGGTTTGCCATCCGGATAGGGGTCGGGATTCGCCTGGCTCGGCTAGCCGAGCTTGAAGCCCGCCACCGAGTTCTTGAGGCCGTCGGCGAGTGCCGTCAGGCGCGCCGCCGATGCTGCGGTCTTCTTCGTGCCTTCGGTAGTGAGCTGGGTAATGGCAAGAATGGCCTTCATGTTGGTGGCCACCTTGCCGGCCGACCCGGCCTGCTGCTGGGTCGAATTCGAGATCGAGCCGATCAGCTCGGCGAGGCGGTTCGAAATCTGCTCGATCTCGCGCAGCGCGTCGCCCGCCTCGTCGGCGGTCTTGGTCCCCTCGACCACCCCGCGCGTGCTGCGCTCCATCGCCTCGACCGCGTCCTGGGTGTCACGCTGAATGCTCTTCACGATCGCACTGATGTGCTTGGTGGCCTCCGCCGAGCGCTCCGCGAGGCGCTGCACCTCCTCCGCCACGACGGTGAAGCCGCGCCCCGCTTCACCGGCCGAGGCGGCCTGGATGGCTGCGTTGAGCGCGAGCACGTTGGTCTGCTCCGTAATGTCCGAGATCAGCTGCACGATCTCGCCGATCTCCTGCGAGCTCTCGCCGAGCCGCTTGATCCGCTTCGATGTCTCCTGGATCTGCTCGCGGATGTCGTTCATGCCGCGGATGGCGTTCTGCACCGAATGCGTACCCTTTTCCGCGGCTCCCAGCGAGGCCCTTGCGACGTTGGCGGAATCGTTTGCGCTTCTCGACACCTCCTGCATCGACACCGTCATCTGCGCCACCGACTGGCCCGTTCCCTGGATTTCGGCGGCCTGCTTCTGCGCGGCCTGCAGGAGCTGCCCGGCGATCGCCTGCGCTTCCTGCGTCGCGCCCGTCACCTGCTGCGCGGCCCCGTTGATGCCGGTCACCAGCCGCCGCAGCTCGTCGATGGTGTAGTTGATCGAGTCGGCGATGGCGCCGGTGACGTCCTCGGTCACCTTGGCACGCACGGTCAAATCGCCGTTCGCCAGGTTTCCGATTTCATCGAGCAGCCGCAGAATCGCGTCCTGGTTTGCCCGGTTCTGCCGCTCGCTCTCCTCCGCCCGGCGGCGGCTGTCGTCCACGTACACCTTACCGATCAGCAGCAGCACGAGCAGCGCAAGCACCGACACGCCGCCCAGGGCCAGGTAGTTCCACTGGCGGCTCTGCAGCTCACCATCGTAGGCGTCGTTCAGCTGCTCGGAACTGCGCAGCAGCGTCTCACTGTCGTTGAACAGATCGAAGCTCGCGCGCTTCGCATTGACCAGGCTCTGCTGGTTTCCGAGAATGCTGGTCACCGCGCGCTGGTACTCCTTGAACGCCACCTCCATCTCGCCCAGCTTGCCGCGCAGCTCGGGATCGGAGGTGCGCTGGATGCGCATGGTCTCGCTTCCCTGCAGCAGGCCCTGCAGCGTGTTGCGGAAGGTGTTCACGTCCTTGCCGAGCAGGAACGCCACCTCCGGGTCGACCACCGCTTCGGCCAGCATGGTGTTGGCGTTCTTCGCCATGCGCTGCGTCAGCATCATGAGCTGCGCGGTGATCGCGTTCTGGCGCGCCGAGCCCCCTGTCTGGACGCTGAGTGCGGCGATCTCGTCGGCCAGCTCCTGCATCGCGGGGTTGTTCAGGTTGATCGAGCGCACCGACTGGCCGAGCGCGACCAGGTTGCGTTCCTCTGCGATCACGAGCGCGGCGTTGCGCTCGTTCTTCTTCCATTCCGCGCCGAGCGCGTCGAGCGCCGGGCGCACGCCGGATGGGCTCGGCGGGAGGCTCACCTGCGCAGCCGTGCCGCCTTCCATCAGCAGCTTCAACAGCGCGGCGAACTCGTCGCGGCTTTCACGCAGCTGCTTGAACGCAGCAGCGTTGCCCTGCGAAGCCTGCTGGGCGGCCTTGGCAAGGCGCTGGGAAAGCATGCGGATCTTTCCTACCGTGGCGATGTAGATCGTGCCGAAGGTGCCTTGACGCGTATCGACGGCGACGATGGCCGCATCGACGGCGAGCAGAACGATCAGCAGCGCGGTCAGTAACTGCAGCTGCCGGCCGATGGGGAGGCGCCCGATGAGCCATAGAGGCCGCGCGAAGAACCCGGTCGAGGCCGGCGCGCGGGTGACGCTCTCCGGCTCCGCGTCGGCGTCGCGGCCGACGAACGGAAGTCTGAGGGCTAGCTTGAATGCCATGGGATCTCCCTATCGCAGAAACTTGCCGTCGCGCCCGATGATCGTGAGGTCGACGAATTTCGACCCCGTGTGAGTCTTGGGCGAATATGTGACGTAGAAGCCGCCGAGGTCGACATCGAGCTTCTCCATCGTGTCGATGAACTTCTCACGGGTCAGGTCGCGGCCGGTGCGCTTGAGGCCCTCGACGAGCACCTTGGCCGCCAGGAAACCCTCGATGGCGCTGAAGTTGTAGTCGGTAAAGCCGGCCTTTTTCGCCAGTTGCTGGTATTCCTTGACCACCGGCACGGCCGTGCCCCACGGAAACGGCACCACCTGGGAGATGGCAACGCCGACGCCGTCCTTGCCGAGCGCGTCAGCGAGCGCCTTCGAGCCGACAAAGGAGACGTTGTAGAACGTGGTGCCGCTGCCAGCCCTTTTCATCTGGCGGATGAACTCTGCGCAGGACGTATAGGCGCTGATCATCACCACGGCGTCCGGCTTCGACGCGTTGATGGTCTTCACCGCGTTCTCGACCTTGATAGTGTTGCGCTCTACGGTGCCGAGCGCGGAAATCTTCATGCCGCGCTTCGCCACGGCGATCTCCACGCCCTTGAGGCCCGCCAGACCATACGCGTCGTCCTGATAGAAGACCGCGATGCTCTTGCCTCCTGTCGAAACGACCTGCTCGACGATCGCCTCGGTCTCGTCGTAATAGCTTGCGCGCACATGGAAGACATAGCGGTTGAACGGAACCCGCAGCGCTTCGGCTCCTGTGAACATGCCGACCAGCGGCACCTTCGCCTGCGTGATGACCGGCAAGTGCACGACTCCGGTCGGAGTTCCGACGTAGCCGACGAGCGCGAACACTCTGTGCTGCTCGATCAGCTTCTTGCTCGCCCCGGGCGCTACGGAAACCTCGTAGCGATCGTCCTCGGTGATCAGCTCGAGCTTTCGACCATGCACGCCGCCTTTTTCGTTCACGTAATCGAAATAGGCCTTGATGCCGTTGCGCATCTGAATTCCAAGCTGCGCCGCGGGCCCGCTGAAGACGGCAGCCTGGCCGAGCAAGATCTTGTCGTGACTCACGCCCTGAGAGAACGCCGGCTGCGTCAGCAGCGCCGCGATAAGAAGTATGAGTTTCTTCGTCACTGTCCCTCCTCAGACGCCCACTGAAAGAAAATCCGGGTGCTGGACCAACTGCGGCAGATCCAGCTCCTTCCACTGCTTGCCATCACTGTCCGCGTACTCCGCCCTCGCCCACTGGGCGATCTCGCCCGCGCGCGGCTTGAGCTGCGCAGGATTGCGCAGGCCGAGTGACCGGTCGACGAGCAGGGCCGCGGCGAGGCGAAAGCGCTCGCTGACCAGCAGCAAGCGCGACTGGTCGCCAACGGCTATCGGAGGCCGGCCGAGGAACGCGGGGAAATCCACCACGCTGTACAGGTTCCCGCGGATGTTCGCCATGCCCTTGAACCAGGGTCGCGTCAACGGAACCGGCGTGATCGCCGGCACCGGGATGACCTCGCCGGCGTCCGCCAGGTCGACGAGCCAGGCGTCGTCACCGACCTGTACGCCGAGCTTGGACGCGCTGCGTCCGACCCCGGCATTCTTCAGGCGCTCGGCGAGATCGCGCTGGTAGTCGCGCAGCGAGGTTTTTCCAGCCATTAGCCGAGCGCCGTGATCTTGGCGAGCAGGTCGGCCTGCTTCACCGGCTTGACGACGTAGTCGCGCGCGCCCTGGCGCATGCCCCAGACCTTGTCGGTCTCCTGTCCCTTGGTGCTGCAGATGATGATGGGAATGTGCTTCGTCGCCTCGTCATTGCTCAGCGTGCGCGTTGCCTGGAAGCCGTTTTGGCCGGGCATGACCACGTCCATGAGGACGAGGTCGGGCTTCGCCGCTTTCACTTTCGCGATCGCTTCTTCGGCGCTTGCGGCGGTGGACACTTTGAAACCGCTCTTCGACAGCATGTCGGCGAGGTACTGGCGGTCGGTGGGCGAGTCGTCGACGACGAGGATGCTCTGGATCGGCATGGAATGGCCTCTCAGGTTGAAGGTGGCGAGGGATTGACGGTTTCCTGGACGGCCTGGATCAGGCCTTCCTTCGTGAATGGCTTGGTGAGGTAGCGATCCGAGCCCGCCAGCCGGCCGCGCGCGCGGTCGAATACGCCGTCCTTGCTGGAGAGCATGATGACCGGCGTGGATTTGAGCTGCGGGTTCTGCTTGATGAGGGCGCAGGTCTGATACCCGTCGAGCCTGGGCATCATGATGTCGACGAAGATCACGCGCGGCTGGTGGTCGCTGATCTTGGCCAGCGCGTCGAAGCCGTCCTCGGCAAGGATGACCTCGAAGCCGGCCTGGCGCAGGAACAGCTCCGCGCTGCGCCGGATCGTGTTGCTGTCATCTATCACCAGGACCTTGATCGGCCCCGCCTGCGCCTCGCCCACCGCAGCGGCCTCCCAGTACTAGAACTCGGCCGACCCGTTCTTTTTACGGATCAGGCCCTTATTGCAACTTTTTCATGTGGAATAATACCTAGCTGTCGGGGCAAAGCAACAACAAATGTCACGCTGGCCGAACAAATCCGGCGGGAAATTTTGCAGTTTGTCCGGACTCGATAATGGGAATGGAGGAATCGCCCGCATGAAGAAGAAATGGGACCTGCTCATCCGCAATGCCCGAATCGTGCGTCCGCGCGGCGACGCAGCGCACCAGGGCGACATCGCCATCGCGAACGGCAAGTTCGCCGCCGTCGCCTCTTCGCTGGACGCGGCGCGGGCGAAACGCGTCTACGACGCTAAAGGGCGGCTCGCCTTTCCCGGCGTGGTCGATGCGCACATGCACACCGGGATTTATTCGCCGCTCGCCGAGGATGCGGTCAGCGAGAGCCGCGCCGCGGCGCAGGGAGGCGTGACGAGCAGCCTCAATTACTGGCGAACGGGCCAGTACTACCTGAACAAGGGCGGCCCGTACCGCAAGTTCTTCCCGGAGGTGCTCAAGCTCTCAGCCGGGCGCTTTCACGTCGACTACGGCTACCACCTGGCGCCGATGGACTCGACGCACATTGCGGAGATCCCGGAGCTCGTCGCCAAGCACGGCGTCGCCTCGTTCAAGATCTTCATGTTCTACGGCTCGCACGGGCTGCACGGGCGCTCGGACAGCCAGCGCGACTTCCTCATGATCGGGCCCGAGGAGCGCTACGACTACGCGCACTTCGAGCTCATCATGCGAGGCGTTCAGGCTGCGCGCGAGCGCCATGCCGACAAGGCCGGGCAGATCAGTCTTTCCCTGCATTGCGAGACGGCGGAGATCATGACCGCCTACACGAAGATGGTGGAGACGCAGGGCAGGCTGAAGGGCCTCGCGGCCTACCACGCGGCGCGCCCGCCGCATTCCGAGGGGCTCGCCGTCTTCATCGCGGCGTACCTCGCGAACGAGAGCGCGCTGCCGAACATCAATCTGCTGCACCTGAGCTCGCGCAAAGCGCTGGACGCGGCGCTGCAGATGCAGGACCTGTTCCCGCACATCGACTTTCGCCGCGAGGTGACCATCGGCCACCTGATGCTCGATACCGAGGCGAAGGCGGGCGTCTTGGCGAAGGTCAACCCGCCCATCAGGCCGCGCGAGGATGTCGAATACCTCTGGCAAAAGCTCATCGAAGGCAAGGTCGATTGGGTGGTCAGCGACCATGCCTGCTGCCGGCACGAAACCAAGGCGGCGAAGAAATATCTGGGCAACATCTGGCTCGCCAAATCGGGCTTTGGCGGCACCGAGTACCTGCTGCCGGCGCTGGTCTCCGAGGGTTCGAAGAGGGGACTCTCGTATAACCGCATGGCGAAGCTGACGAGCTGGAACCCGGCGCGCCGCTTCGGCCTGAACTCCAAGGGCGATATCGCGGCGGGTCTGGACGCCGACCTGGCGCTCGTCGACCCGCGCGAGGCTTGGACCATCCGCGCCCGCGAGTCCGAATCGACGCAGGGCTACACTCCGTTCGAAGGCCTCGAGCTCTCGGCGCGTGTCAAAGCCACGTTCCTGCGCGGCGAGCTCATCTGCGAGGATGGCAACATTGTCGGCAAGCCGCGCGGCCGCTACCTCAGCCGCCCGACTGCCTAGCCTGGATTTCCACGCCCGAAGATTAATCTAACGCGGTCCGCAAGGCGGGTCGCTCTTACCACTCTCTCCACCGGCATCGGCCCTGGCT
>Ga0156283_1237_pt1 | contig 25506 bp, 26 predicted proteins | sample RifCSPlowO2_12_FD_107932 | JGI IMG/M metagenome (GOLD analysis project Ga0156283, IMG submission 107932) | Betaproteobacteria bacterium RIFCSPLOWO2_12_FULL_65_14 | reverse complement strand
GCGAACTTCCGCGAAGGCCTGAACGTGCTGCAGTACTTCATCTCTACGCACGGCGCGCGCAAAGGCCTGGCCGACACCGCCCTCAAGACCGCGAACTCCGGCTACCTCACCCGGCGCCTGGTCGACGTGACCCAGGACCTGGTGGTCACCGAGGACGACTGCGAGACGCAGAACGGCGTCTCGATGAAGGCGCTGGTCGAAGGCGGCGAGGTGGTCGAGGCGCTCAAGGAGCGCATCCTCGGCCGGGTGCTTGCCATCGACCTGGTGCATCCCGAGACCCAGGACCTGCTGTACGCGGCGGGCAGCCTGCTCGACGAGGACGCGGTGGATACCATCGACAACCTCGGCATCGACGAGGTCAAGGTGCGCACGCCGCTCTCCTGCGACACGCGCTGGGGCGTGTGCGCCAAGTGCTACGGCCGCGACCTCGGCCGCGGCTCGCTCGTCAACGTCGGCGAGGCGATCGGCGTGATTGCCGCGCAGTCGATCGGCGAGCCGGGCACGCAGCTGACGATGCGCACCTTTCACATCGGCGGCGCGGCGTCGCGGACCGCGGTGCAGAGCCATGTCGAGGCGAAGTCGGCCGGCACGGCGCGCTTCACCCCGACCATGCGCTACGTGAGCAACGCCAAGGGCGACAAGGTGGTGATTTCCCGCTCCGGCGAGGTGATCATCACCGACGACAACGGCCGCGAGCGCGAGCGCCACAAGGTGCCGTACGGCGCGCTGCTGTCGGTCGCCGACGGCGATGCGGTGCGCGCGGGCAAGACGCTTGCGAACTGGGATCCGCACCACCGCCCGATCATCACGGAGTACGCCGGCACGGTGAGGTTCGAGCACGTCGAAGAGGGCACGACCGTCGCCAAGCAGATCGACGACGTGACCGGCCTTTCCACCCTGGTGGTCATCGACGCCAAGCGCCGCACCACCGCCGCCGCGAAGGGCCAGCGGCCCTCGGTGAAGCTCATCAACGAGGCGGGCGAGGAAGTGCGCATCGCCGGCACCGACCACGCCGTGAACATCAGCTTCCCGGTCGGGGCGGTCATCGCCGTGCGCGACGGGCAACAGGTGCAGGTGGGCGAGGTGCTGGCGCGCATTCCGCAGGAAGTGTCCAAGACGCGCGACATCACCGGCGGCCTGCCGCGGGTGGCGGAGCTCTTCGAGGCGCGCTCGCCCAAGGACGCGGGCATCCTCGCGGAAGTCACCGGCACGGTCAGCTTCGGCAAGGACACCAAGGGCAAGCAGCGCCTGGTGATCACCGACCTCGACGCCGTGGAGCACGAGTACCTCATCGCCAAGGACAAGCACCTGCTGGTGCACGACGGCCAGGTGGTGAACAAGGGCGAGATGATCGTCGACGGCCCGGTGGATCCGCACGATCTGCTGCGGCTGCTCGGCATCGAGGAGCTCGCGCGCTACATCATCGACGAGGTGCAGGACGTCTACCGCCTGCAGGGCGTGAAGATCAACGACAAGCACATCGAGGTGATCGTGCGGCAGATGCTGCGGCGCATCGAGATCGAGGATCCGGGCGAGTCGCCGTTCATTCAGGGCGAGCAAGTCGAGCGCGCCGAGGTGCTCGAGGAGAACGAGAAGGCGGAAAGAGCGGGCAAGAAACCCGCGGCCTACCGCAACATGCTCCTGGGCATCACCAAGGCGTCCCTGTCGACCGATTCGTTCATCTCCGCGGCCTCCTTCCAGGAGACCACGCGCGTGCTGACCGAAGCCGCGATCATGGGCAAGCGCGACGAGCTGCGCGGCCTGAAGGAGAACGTCATCGTCGGGCGCCTCATCCCGGCGGGCACGGGCCTCGCGTACCACAACATCCGCAAGGCGCAGGCGGCCGAGCCGGTGCTCGCCGAAATTCCGGCGGCCGCGCCCGAGGCTTCGCCGACCGAGACGGCGGCGACCACTCCGGGCAGCTGATCACGACTCCTTCAAGAAGGAATCTAGGGGCGCCTGCGGGCGCCCTTTTTTTTAACGGGCCAAGGAGATCCTGATGGCAAGAATCGAAGGCACCTGCCGGGAAGTGTGCGACGCGACCGAGTTCGTCGCCATCGTTACCGCCGGAGAAGACGGTCCGCACGTGGTGGGCCACTGGGGCAGCTACATGTTCCTCGACATCCAGGAAGGGCTCATCGCCTTCCCGGTCGGGAAATACCAGAAAACGGAGCAGAACCTGCGCAAGAACGGCCGCATCCAGCTGCTCGTCGCATCGAAGAAGGTGCAGGGAACGAAGAGCCCGGGGCAAGGCTGCCTCATCACGGGCAGCGCGGAAATCATCGCCACGGGCGAGGTCGTCGACGCCGTACGCGTCAAGTTTCCCTGGGCGCGGGGCGCGCTGGTGGTTCGGGTGGAGGAGTGGCGGACGCAGCTTTAAGCGTTACGCCGGCAGGTTTTGGGCGATGCGCCCGCCGTCGACGTAGAAGGTCTGGCCGGTGACGTAGCTCGCACCGTCGCCGAGCAGGAAGGCGATGACTGCGGCGACCTCTTCGGGCTCGCCGACGCGGCCGAGCGGCGTGCGCAGCAGTACCCGCTCGAGCGCCGCCGGGTTGCGCGCGAGCAGCTGGTCGAGCATCGCAGTGCGGATGGTTCCGGGGCCGACTGCGTTCACGCGGATGCCATAGGGCGCGAGCTCGACCGCCATTACCCGGGTCATCTGCGCGATCGCGCCCTTGGTCGCGGCGTAGGCGGTGTGCGTCGCGGTGCCGATCCGGGCGTTCACGGACGACAGATGCACGATGGAGTAGGAGCGCGGCGGCTTGCGCGGCGCGCGCGCCATTGCCTGCGCGACCAGCTGAGCGGCGCGGAAGGAGCCGAGCAGGTTGACGTCCAGGATGTGCTCGAACTCCTCGTCGGTGAGGGCGAAGAGATCGTGCCGGCGGTCGATGCCGGCGCTGTTCACCAGCCCGTCGATCGCGCCGAAGCGCTCGAGCGAGGACGCGACCAGCGCCTGCACCTCGGCGCGCACGGTGACATCGCACTTCTTCAGCAGGACATGCTCCCCGGAGCGCTGGAGCTGCTGCTTCTGCGCCGCGCTGGGCTCGACTGCGTCGGCCACCACGACGTTGGCGCCCTGTGCGAGCAGCATGGCCGCGGTGGCGAAGCCTATGCCGCCCAGCCCGCCGGTGACGATGCAGGTTTGTGCCATCAGCCCGCCTTGCGATCGAAGCAGTGGTAGGCCGTGCGGTTGGCACGGATGAAGTTCCAGTCGAGCGTCACGCCCAGCCCGGGTCCCTCGGGCACCGGATAGCAGCCGTCCTTGCCCACCGCCTGCAGCGCGTCGGAATAGCCGTCGGCGTAGATCGGCGGCAGGATGGTCGGAATCGACGGCCCGACCAGCGCGAGCTCGTAGTAATTGCTGTTGCGCATCGCGCTCATGCAGGCGCGGTGCGCCGGGCCGGAGGAGTGCACTTCGCAATCGAGGCCGAAGGCCTCGGCGAGATGCGCGGTTTTCATGGTCCCGGTGATGCCGAGATCGTACTCGGGGTCGGCGCGCACGAAGTCGGTCGCCTCGGCGGCGATCCAGTCCGCCTTGGGCTCGAGGCCGCGCACGTGCTCCAGGGCGAGGATCGGCGTGCGGATCATCTGGCGCAGCTTCTTTTGCGCATGCTGCGAGGTGCCGTTGTCGCGGAACGGGTCCTCGAGCCAGAAGAAGCCGGCCTCGTCGCAGGCGCGGCCGACGCGCAGCGCGTCGGCGAAGGTGAGAATCTCGCCGCCGAGGTCGAGCATGAAAGTCATGCGGCTGCCGAAGTGGCGCGCGAGGTGCAGCACGTTCTCGACCTCGCGCCCCGCGTCGCCGTCGGTCCAGCCATGGATCTTGAAGGCGCGAAAGCCGTGCCCGTAGCACTGCTCGACGAAGTCGACGAAGGCCTCCTTGCAATGCAGGCCCCCGTTGTCGTCGGCATGGATGGCGCTGGCGTACGCGGGCAGCCGCTTGCGGTAGCCGCCGAGCAGGCGCCAGACCGGCATCCCGGTGCGCTTGCCGAGGAGGTCCCACAGCGCGCAGTCGAGGTGCGAGGCGCCCACGCCGCCGAAGTGGCGCAGCACCTTCTTCAGGTCGTTGAAGATGCGCTCGCGCTCGTCGGCGGCCTGGCCGACCACCAGCGGGGCGACGAAAAGCACCTGTCCGAGGTGCGGCAGCTTGCCGCCGAGGCCCGGCGCGAACTCGCCCACCGCGCCGTCGCTCGCGGTGACGCGCACGGCGAAATTCGAGGTCGTGGAGCGCGCGCCCTTCTGGTAGACGCGGTTGTGCTTGCGATCGGAGCCGAGATTCTCGACCACGAAGCGGTATTCGAAGATTTCGACGCGTTCGATCGTCACGGGCATGGGGGGTCAGCTCGCCGGTATGAGCACTTGCCGCAGCGCCTTGCCGTCGGCGAGCCGGTCGAAAGCGCCGTTGAGGTCCTCGAGCGCGACCGCCTCTCCGGCGATGCGGTCGACCGGCAGGCGCCCGGCGCGGTAAAGCGCGATGAGCCGCGGGATGTCGCGCACCGGGACGCAGGAGCCGAAATAGCTGCCTTTCAGGGTGCGCTCCTCGCCGACCATGCTGGCATGGCCGATCGGCAGCTGCACGTCACCGGCCGGAAGGCCGCCGATCACCGTGGTGCCGCCGCGGCGCGTGACGCGGTAGGCGATGTCCATCGCGCCGCGGGCGCCCGCCATCTCGAAGGCGAAATCGACGCCGCCGCGCGTCGCGTCGCGCACCCGCGCGACGCAGTCGGGATCCGCGGCATTCACGGTGAGGCTCGCGCCCAGCTCGGCGGCGAGGGCGAGCTTGTCGGCGTGCAGGTCGATGGCGACCAGATGCGAGGCGCCGGCAAGCTTCGCGCCGAGCAGCGCCGAAAGGCCGACGCCCCCCAAGCCGATGATCGCGGCCGACTCGCCGGCCTTGAGGCGCGCGGTGTTGAGCACTGCGCCGACGCCGGTCAGCACCGCACAGCCGAACAGCGCAGCCGCTTCCACGGGAACCTCGGGGTCGATCTTCACGAGCGAGGGGCGCGCCATCACCGTCATTTCCGCGAAGGCGGCGACGCCCACGTAATGGTGCACCCGCTCGCCTTTCAGGCTGAAGCGCGTGCCGCCGGTCGCGAGCGTCCCGGCGCCGCTATACGCCGGCGCCGGCTCGCACAGTGCCGGGCGGCCCTCCATGCACGGCACGCAGTGGCCGCAGCTCGGTACGAAGGTGGTTACCACCCGGTCGCCCGGCCTGAGGTCTTCAACGCCGCTTCCGGTCTCGAGCACCTCGCCGACCGCCTCGTGCCCGAGGATGATCGGCAACGGCGTGCGGCTCGCCGGGCGCACGCCGTCGACGGCCGACAGGTCGGAATGGCAAAGTCCCGCGGCGCGGACCGCGAGCAGCACTTCGCCGGCGCGCGGCCCCTCGAGATCCAGGTGCTCCGTCGCAAGCGGGCGGCTCTGCGCATAAGGCCGCTCGGCGCCGATCTTCCACAGTACCGAAGCGCGTACTTTCATGGTCCTAGTCCACCAGCGTTGTGAAGTACAGCGGCAGCTCGGGCCAGATCATCGTTGCCAGGACCACGACGAAGTCGGCGAGCAGGAATACGGCCACGCCCTTGAAGATCGTCCACGTATCGCAGAGCGACCCCACCACGTTCTTGATGACGAACACGTTCAGTCCGACCGGCGGCGTGAGCATGCCGATCTCGAGGAACTTGATGAGGATGGCGCCGAACCAGATGAGGTGGATGTCGAGCGACACCAGGATCGGGTACAGGATCGGGATGGTGAGCAGCATGATGCCGAGCGGCTCGAGGAACATGCCGAGCATCATGTAGAGCACGGTGACGATGACGAAGAATTCGGCGCGCGTCGGATTGAAGGCCAGCACCCAGTCGGAGATCAGCTTGTCGGTGGCGCTCAGGGCGAGCAGGCGCACCAGCAGGCTCGCGCCGATGGCGATCAGGAAGATGACGCAAGTGGTGGAGAGCGCCTCCTCCAGCGCGGCGCGCAGCCCCTCGAGCGTCAGGCTGCGCCGCGTGAGGCCGATCAGCACGGCGAGCGATGAGCCGATCGCTCCCGCTTCCGAAGGCGTGAAGATGCCGCCGAACATGCCGCCGAAGACGACGACCACCATGACGAGCGCCGGAAACGTGCCCTTCAATGCCCCGAGGCGCTCGCCGAGCGACGGCCGCTCGAGCTGCCGGGGGGCGTCTTGCGGCTTCCAGGTGGCCCAGGTAATGATCGTCAGCACATAGGCGACCACGGTAAGCAAGCCGACGGCGAGCCCCACGAGGAACAGCTTGGCGATCGGCTGCTGCACGAAAACGCCGTAAAGGATGAGCAGGATGCTCGGCGGGATCAGCGGACCGAGGGTCCCTGCGGCGGCCACCGTGCCGACCGCGAGGCGCACGTTGTAGCCGCTCCTGACCATTTCCGGCACCGCGATGCGCCCCATCGCCGCGGCGCAGGCAACGCTCGATCCGGTGAGGGCGGAAAACCCGGCCGAGCCGAAGACTGTCGCGATCGCCAGCCCGCCGGGCAGGCCGGAGAGCCACAGCTTCGCCGTGCGGAACAGGCCCTGCGTCAGCTGCGCGTGGTGGGCGATGTAGCCCATGACGAGAAACGTCGGCACCGAGCTGAGCGTCCAGTTGGCCGCGAACTCGTAGGGCAGCGAGCGCAGCAGCCCGGTGGCCGGCCCGAAGCCCAGGATCATGGTGATGCCGGTGGTCGAAGCCAGGATCATCGCGAGCGCGATCGGCACCCGCAGCATGATGAGCACGAGCAACGCCGCGATCGCTGCCACGCCGATGAGCTGCTCAGGCATCCGGCTTCTCCTCCTCGCCGTAGAAAGCCTCGGCGTAGCGCACCTTGCGCGTGAATCGGCCCGGGTGAAGCAGCGCGATCACCAGGCGCGAGCCGGCCACCAGGGCGGCGGCGAAAAAGCCGACGGGGAGCATGAAATAGGAGATCCAGGTGTCGATGCGCACGCTGTGCTCGACGATGAACATCTCCGTGCGCCAGGCGCGCATGGCTTCGTGGCTCGATTCCCAGCCGAGCAGCACGAAGACGCCGAGCGCGATAAGCCATACCAGCACGCGCAGCGCGCACTGCAGCGCCTCGGGCAGCTTCTGCGCGAGCACCTCGACCTCGATGTGCTGGCGCATCTGCTCGGCGATCACCAGCGGCAGGAACGTGACCGCGACCATGTAGTAGTTCGAGACGAAGGCGATGGTGCCGGGCAGCGCGAGATCGAAAAAATAGCGCGCCACCACGTCCACGGTGATGTGGAGGACCATGACGCCCATCACCGCCACGCCGATGAACGAAACGGCGCGCGAGAAAGCGGTGACGACGGTGCGCAGCAGGGACCCGCGCCGCCCTGCGGCGCGGGAGTCGCGAGACGCCATTACTGGAACTTCGACGGATCCTGCTTGGCGAAGATTTCCCGCTGGTAAAGGTCGCCCAGCTTCTGCTGGTCGACCGGCATGCCCGCCGTCAGCTTCTCCCATTTGGCGAGAAGCGCGATGAAGCGGTCGGCTTTCTCCGGCGCGTTCTTCAGCCCGGCGTTCTTCGCCGCCAGCTCGGAGATCGTGTTCTTGTCCTTGCGCAGGAACGCTTCGCTGGCGGCGACCAGCTCGGGCGAGGGTGCGTGCACGCTGACCTTGAGCTGGCCAAGCTTGCCGCGCACGTTTTGTGCCGCCACGATCAGGTTGGTGACGTAGCGCGAGAGCAGGTAGGGCGCCATCTCCAGGATCAGCTTGCGCGCCTGCGGCGAGAGGCTCGCCCAGTTCTTGGCGCTGTAGTTCATCGAGGCGCCGAGGTACACCCCGAGCGGCATGTCGGTGACGTGCTTCACCACGTCGGCCAGGCTCTGGTCGACCAGCGAGCCCACCGAGTGGGTGTGCGCGTCGAGCACGCCCTGGCTCAGCGCCTGGTACGCATCAGGCGCCGGGATCGCCATCTTGACGCCGCCCAGGCCCTCGATCCACCGGCCCCAGGCGTCGCCGCCGCTGCGGATCTTCATGCCCTTCAGCTGCTCGGGCCGGGTGATCGGTTTCTTGGTGAGCAGGTTGTAGGGGAAGTTGGCGATGTTGCCGAGATAGACATGGCCGTTCTTGCGCATCTCGTCCATGCATTCCTTGCAGGTCAGGATGTACTCGGTGGCCGCGCCCGCGGCTGCCGGGTTGGTCTTGGCGAACAGCGAGAAGTCGGCGATGAAGTTCGCTTCGCGGAACTCGGCCGGGTGGTACGGATGCACCACGAGCCCGAGGTCGGCCACGCCGTCACGCAGGCCGGAGGTGATCTCCTTGATGGACAGCAGCGTCTGCGGGAACACGCGCCCGGTGACCTTGCCGCCGGAACGCTCGCCCAGCGAGGTCGCCCACGCCTGCATCGCCTTGACGCCGTCGTGCTGCGGTCCGTCGCCCGTGGCGATCTTGATCTGCTGCGCCTGGAGCGCGACCGGCACGGCTGCGAAGAGCGTGCCCAGGCATATTGCGACTGCTTTCAATACACTCGGTTTCCCCTGCCCTGGTTTCATTGTCTTGCCTCCTTTGATGTGGCCGCTGCCGCGGCCTCGGTTACCCGCTTTCCCGTCAGTCGTATGCGTGCGTCCTTGCGCGCAAGCAGCGCCGGGTCGAGGGCGCTTCCAAGCCCCGGCTTTTCGAGCGGGCGGATGTAGCCGCGCTCGATTTCTGGCATGTCGGTCACCAGCTCGCGGTAGAACCCGGCGACGTGGCTGCGCACGGTCTCGGTGATCAGCGCGTTGGGCGCCGCGGCCAGCAGATGCACGTTGGCGATCAGCGTGACCGGCCCGGTGCAGTCGTGCGGCGCGATGCTGCGGTCGAAGGCCTGGGCGAGGTGCGCGATGCGCTGGCCTTCCGTGAGCCCGCCGATCCAGGCGAGGTCGAAATGCGCGACGTCAAGAGCGCCGCGGACGAACACTTCGCGGTACCACTGCAGGGTGCCGAGATTTTCGCTGCCCGCGACGCGCCCGCGGACCCGCTCGCGGTAGCGCGCGAGGTCGTCGAAGTTCTGCATCCAGACCGGCTCTTCGTGCCAGTAGATGTCGAATTCGGCGAGCGCGGCGGCGATCTGCAATGCGGCGGGCAGGCGCCAGAGGCCGTGGTATTCGATCAGGATGTCCATCCTCGCGCCGACCGCGGAGCGGATCTGCTCGATCGGCCAGATCGCCTTGCGCAGGTCGGAGCCGGAAATCTCCTGGCCGTCGCTGCGCAACGCATAGACGTCGAAGGGCCAGATCTTCATTCCCGTGATCCCCTCCTCGAGCAGCTCCTCGGCGAGGCGCGCCGGCTCGTAGACCTGCATCAGGAGGTCCTCGTGCTTCCCGATGCGCTCCGGCCGGGGATCGTCGCGCGAGACGAGCTCGGTGTTGTACTGCCGGCGCAGCTTGTTGTTGTACGCGCCGCCTGCGCAAGTGTTGTAGATGCGGATGGACTCGCGCGTGCGGCCGCCGAGCAGCTCGTAGAGAGGCACGCCCATCGCCTTGCCGCGCAGGTCCCAGAGCGCGATGTCGAGCGCCGAATTGCCGCGAACTTCCACGCTGCGCGTCGGAAAGCCGTTGAAATGGTTGCCTACTTTGTGCGCGAGGTCGCGCCCGATGGCGTTGAGCTGCCGCGCGTCGCGCCCGAGCAGGGCGGGCGCGCAGGTTTCGTGCAGATAAGTGACCGTTTCCTCGGGGTTGCGGAACGTCTCGCCCAGGCCGACGAGGCCCTCCGCCGTATGCAGGTGAACCCAGACCAGGTTGCCGTACTCGGCAATCTGGATGGTCTCGACGCCGACGATTTCCACACTTCGCTTGTAAGTGGACCGGTAAGCGTGGTCAATCAACCGGCTTAATCTGGATCAAGTGTTTCCAAAGAGCTTGTGGAAAACGCGCGTGCCGAGCGCGTAGACTCTGCGCAGGAAGTTGACAACTACGTTACAAGTTTCCCCTGAGGCCGATGGCGCAAAGACTGTGCGACGAGGTCTACGAAGTACTGATGCAGCAGATAGTCGCCGGCGAGTACAGCGTTGGCGCCAGGCTGCCGAGCGAGCTCAAGCTCGCCAAGGCTGCCGGCGTTTCCCGGCCGGTGCTGCGTCATGCGCTCGCGCGGTTGAGAAACGAGGGGCTGATCCGCTCGCGCCAGGGCGCGGGCAATTTCGTCGTGCGGCACGAGGCGCGTGGCGCGCTCGAATTCGGACCGCTGCAGAGCATCCCCGACGTGCATCGCTGCCTGGAGTTCCGGGCGGCGCTCGAGTCGGCGTGCGCGCGCCATGCCGCGGTGCTGCAGGATAACGCCGGGCTCGACGAAATCGGGCATGCGATGGAGGCGATGGAGCAGGCGGTGGCGAACGGGGCTGCTTCAGTGGAGCCGGATTTCGAGTTTCACCTGGCTATTGCCCGCGCTACGCGCAACCGCTTTTTCGTCATCAGCCTCGAAGCGTTGCGCGCGCCGGTGCTCTTCGGCATCAACCTTACGCGCAGCTTGTCGAAGGAGCCGATGGCGCAGCGTCTGGAGCAGGTGCGCGCCGAGCACCGCCGCATCTACGAGGCAATTCGCGCTGCCGATGCCGATGCCGCAGACATGGCGATGGCGCGGCATGTCGAGGCCGGCATCAGCCGCCTGTTCAACGAGTAGCGACGGCGGCTTCGCCCCTCAGCGCTTGTAGCGCTTCGGCACGAACGGTAAAGAAGCGAGGCGCACCGGCCGGCGCTTGCCGCGCACCAAGGCGTAAAGGGGCGCATCGCGGGGATGGCTCGCCGCGAGGTACGCGAGCATCACTGCATGCTGCGTGGACGGCGAGACGGTCCCGCTGGTGACAACGCCGACTTCCCGTTCCGCGACGTCGACGAGCGCCGCGCCATGACGCACCGGGACGGCCTCCTCTCCCACCAGGCCGACCCGCTTGCGCGCGGTCCCTTTCTCCGCTTCGCGCAGGTAGACCTCGGCGCCCGGGAAACCGCCTTGCTTGGCCCCCCCGGCCCGGCGCGAGCGCGCCACGGCCCAACCGAGGCCTGCCTCGACGATCGTGGTGTTCTCGTCCATGTCCTGGCCGTACAAGTGCAGTCCGGCTTCGAGCCGCAACGTGTCGCGCGCGCCGAGTCCGACGAGTTTCACCGCCGGGGCGCCGGCAAGGCGCCGCGCGAGCGGCTCGAGCGCCTCGCGCGAGACCGAGATCTCGAATCCGTCTTCCCCCGTATATCCGGACCGCGAAACGAGGCCAACGCCGTACGTCCTCGCATGCATGAATGAAAGTGCGCACACGCCCGGCTCAATGGTCGCAAGAACGCGCTCTGCGGCCGGCCCTTGCAGCGCGAGCAGGCCCGCGTCGAGCAATTCGAATGAAAGTGCCGGGCACAGCGCCCGCAGCCGCGCCAGGTCCTTCTCCCGCCCCGAGGCGTTGACGACGATGCGGACTTCGTCCGCGAGCCGCGTCACCATGACGTCGTCCTCGATGCCGCCGCGTTCGTTCGCGAGCAGCGAGTAGCGTTGCTCGCCTTCGGGCCAGCGCTCGAAATCGAGCGGCAGCGCGCGCTCGAGCGACGCGTGCAGGTCCGGACCGCGCACCCGCAGCTGTCCCATGTGCGAGACGTCGAACAGGCCCGCCGCGGCGCGGGTATGCAGGTGCTCGGCGCGCAGACCCTCGCGGTACTGCAGCGGCATCTCGAAGCCGGCGAAGGGACCGAAGCGCGCGCCGTGCTCCTCGTGCAGCGCGTGCAGCGCCAGGCGAATCACGCGCAGGCCTCGACCGGCGGGCAGGTGCACACCAGATTGCGGTCGCCGAAGGCGGGATCGACGCGTTTCACCGCCGGCCAGAACTTGGCCGCACGCAGCTGCGGCAGGGGAAAGACGGCCTCCTCGCGGCTGTAGGGATGGGGCCACTCTCCGGCCAGCTCGAGCGCGGTATGCGGGGCGTTGCGCAGCGGGTTGGCGGCGCGGTCCCATGCGCCGTTGCGCAGCTTCTCCAGCTCGCCGTGGATCGCGATCATCGCGTCGCAGAAGCGATCGAGCTCATGCTTGGATTCGCTCTCGGTCGGCTCGACCATCAGCGTGTCGGCCACGGGAAAGGACAGCGTCGGTGCGTGGAAGCTGTAATCCATGAGCCGCTTGGCCACGTCCTCGGCGCTTACGCCGAGCGCCTGCTTGAGCTTGCGTATGTCCAGGATGCATTCGTGGGCGACGCGACCTGTGCGTCCCGTGTAGAGCACGGGGTAATAAGGCTTCAGCCGCCCGGCAATGTAGTTCGCATTGAGGATCGCAAGCTCGCTCGCCCGGCGCAGTCCGCGCGCCCCCATCATCCGGATGTACATCCACGAGATGGGCAGGATGAGCGGGCTGCCGAAGGGGGCCGCGGACACCGTGCCGCGCGCCTCGTCGCCGCTCGCGGGGTGGCCGGGGAGGTACGCCGCGAGGTGCGCCGCTACCGCGATCGGGCCCATGCCCGGACCGCCGCCGCCATGCGGAATGCAGAAGGTCTTGTGCAGGTTGATGTGGCACACGTCGGCGCCGATGTGCGCCGGCTTCGCCAGGCCGGCCATCGCATTCAGGTTCGCTCCGTCCATGTAGACCTGCCCGCCGCCGGCATGCACGCGGGCGCAGATGTCGACGATCGCTTCCTCGAATACCCCGTGGGTGGTGGGATAGGTCACCATCAAGGCCGCCAGTCGGTCGCGATGCTCATCGATCTTGCGCTCGAGATCCGCGAGGTCGATGTTGCCGCGCTCGTCGCAGCCGACCACCACCACGCGCAGGCCTGCCATGTGCGCGCTCGCGGGATTGGTGCCGTGCGCGGAGGCGGGGATCAGGCAGACGTCGCGCGCGCCCTCGCCTCTAGCTTCCAGGTAGTTGCGGATCGCCAGCAGCCCTGCGTATTCGCCCTGCGCGCCGGAATTGGGCTGCAGCGATACGGCCTCGAACCCCGTTATTTCCGCGAGCATGGCCTCGAGCTCGCGCATCATCCGGTGGTAGCCCTGCGCCTGCTCGCGCGGGGCGAACGGATGCACCGCGGCAAATTCCGGCCAGGAAATGGGCTCGAGCTCGGCGGCTGCATTGAGCTTCATGGTGCACGAGCCGAGCGGAATCATCCCGTGCACCAGGGAGAAGTCGCGATTTTCCAGCCGCTTGAGGTAGCGCATCATCTCGGTCTCGCTGTGGTAGCGGTTGAACACCGGATGCGCGAGCACGCCATCGCCGCGGCGCAAAGGCTGCGGAATGGAAAGCGGCTCGGAGCCGAGCGCGCGCGCCACGGGCTCGATGTCGGGGCGGGCGCCGAGCAGCGCTTCGGCGATATCGGCGACATCGGTCAGCGTGGTGGCCTCGTCGAAGCTCACGCCGACAGTGGCGGCGCCGCTCCAGCGCAGGTTGATGCGCTTCGCATTTGCCCGCATTCGGATCTCGTCGCTTCCGGAGACGTTGAACGTCACGGTGTCGAAAAACGCCGGGTGGACCGGTTTCAGGCGACCCGCCACGCACGCGACGAGCAGGCGGGCCATGAAATTCGCGCGCAGGGCGATGCGCCGCAGCCCTTCCGGACCGTGATAGACGGCGTAGAAGCCCGCCACGATGGCGAGCAGCGCCTGGGCGGTGCAGATGTTGCTCGTCGCCTTTTCCCGGCGGATGTGCTGCTCGCGCGCCTGCAGCGCCATGCGCAGCGCAGGCCGCCCGGCAGCGTCGACCGACACGCCGATGATGCGGCCCGGCATGGCCCGCTTGTATTCATCGCGACAGGCCATGAAGGCGGCGTGCGGCCCGCCGTAGCCCACCGGCACGCCGAAGCGCTGCGCGGAGCCGATCGCCACGTCGGCACCGAGCGCGCCGGGCGGGCGCAGCAGCATGAGCGCGAGCAGATCGCAGCCCAGGGAAACCAGGCCCTGGGCGCGGTGCACCGCCTCGATTGCGCCAGAGAGCTCGCGCACCAGGCCGGAGGTATCGGGGTACTGAAGGTGCGCGCCGAAGACCGACTGTGGATCGAGGTCGCGCTCGGGATCGCCCATGACGAGCCCGATGCCCAGCCAGCGTGCCCGCGTGCGCAGCACCGCGATCACCTGGGGATGACAGGCAGCGTCGACGAAGAAACGGCTCTGCCGGCTCTTCGCGCTGCGGCGGATCAGCGCCATCGCCTCGGCGGCTGCGCTCGCCTCGTCGAGCAGCGAGGCGTTGGCAATCGGCAGCCCGGTGAGGTCGATCACCATCTGCTGGAACAGGAGCAGCGCCTCCAGGCGGCCCTGGGAAATTTCGGCCTGGTAGGGCGTATAGGCGGTGTACCAGCCGGGGTTCTCGATGACGTTGCGCTGGATCACCCGCGGCGTGAAGCAGTTGTAGTAGCCCATGCCGATGAAGCTGCGCCAGGGCTCGTTGCGCGCGGCGATGGCCTTCAGCTCGGCGAGCGCGTTGGCTTCGCTGGTCGGCTCGCCGAGCGCGAGCGGCGTTGACTCCAGGATGCGCGCCGGCACGATGTCGCGGACCAGCGCCTCCAGCGAGGCGACGCCGAGCGCCTCGAGCATTTCGCGCTGCGCGGCCGCGTCAGGTCCGACATGGCGTCCGATGAACTCCCCGGCGTTCAACAGATCGCTTAGCGGGCTCACGGTTGAACGCCCGCCGATTCGGCGTACTGGTCGCGGGAGAGCAGGCTTTCGACCGGCCCGGCGAGCCGCAGCTTGAAGAGCCAGCCGTCCGCGTAGGGGGCGCTGTTGACCCGCTCGGGATGCTTGGCGAGCGCCTCGTTGACCGCAATCACCTCGCCGGCCGCGGGGGCGTAAACGTCGGACGCCGCCTTGCTCGACTCGACGACGGCGCAGGACTCTCCCCGCGCGACGGTCCTGCCCACCTCGGGCAGCTCGACGTACACCAGGTCGCCGAGCTGCTCCGTCGCCACCGCCGTGATACCGACGCTCGCGGTGCCGTCGCCGTGCTCGGCGACCCATTCGTGCGACTCGCTGTACTTGAGGCTGGAAGGAAGCTCCACGACATCTCCCATGTGCAAACGGACGGTTGAGCACGACCATGCAGGTCCCGTGCCCCCTCTGTCCATTTGCCTGAGAGACTGGCGGGCCGCGAGGCACCGCGTGTTCCTTCGGCGAGGTCCGGGCGATCCCGGACCTACTCTCCAGAGCGCCCTGTCCTCGCGCGATCCTTTTGCCTGAGAGTTTTTTGCGGGGCGTTACCCCTTCGGCGCCGGCACGCGGCCGGTCTCTCTCACGCGAAGCGCTTCGGGCTAGGGCAATCTAACGCAACGCCCGCCGCCTAGGCAAGTGTGCGCGCACGCCTGCCTGGATTAGCATGGCAGGCTCGCACTGGAGCGCATGATGATCGTCCGACAGATCTGGACCGCAAACGCGTACCGCAACTTCAACTATCTCATCGCCTGCGCCGAGACCGGCGAGGCGCTCGCCATCGACCCGCTCGACCACGAGAAATGCCTGGCAGCCGCGAAGCAGGCGGGCTGGGACATCACTCAGATCCTGAACACCCACGAGCACCGCGACCACACCGGCGGCAACGCGCCGCTCGCGGCGAAAACGGGCGCCAAAATCCTCGCTCACGAGAATGCGAAAAACCGCATCCCGGACATGGCGCGTGGGCTGCATGCCGGCGACGTGATCAAGATCGGCAAGACCGTGGAGCTCGAGGCGCTCGACACGCCCGGCCACACGATGAGCCACGTCTGCCTGCGCTCGCACACCGACCAGCCGGCGCTCTTCTGCGGCGACACGCTCTTCAACGCCGGCGCCGGCAATTGCCACAACGGCGGCCATCCCGAGGCGCTCTACAAGACGTTCTCGGAGCAGCTCGCGCGCCTGCCGGGCAGCACGCTCGTCTACCCCGGCCACGACTACATCGAGAACAACCTGCGCTTCACGCTCTCCCGCGAGCCGGACAACCGGCGCGCGCAGGAGATGCTCGACAAGCTCAAGGGCCAGGACCCGAGCCGCGCCTACGTCTCCACGCTCGACGTGGAGCGCGAGATCAATACGTTTTTCCGCCTGAGGAGCGCGACCGTCATCGCCAAGCTGCGCGAGGCGTTTCCCGAGCTTCCGGAAAACCCGGATCCGCGCACCGTGTTCCTGAAATTAAGAGAACTGCGAAACAAGTGGTGAGGCGAATTCGGGGTCAGAGCCCTAATTCCGGGACGCGTAGCTTAGGAATTAGGGCTCTGACCCCGAATTCCTAACGGCGGCCGACGAGCGATAGGAATTCCTCGCGCGTCGCCAGGTGCTCGCGGAACACGCCGAGCACCGACGAGGTGATCATGGTGGAGTTCTGCTTCTCCACGCCGCGCATCATCATGCACAGATGCCGCGCCTCGATCATCACGCCGACGCCCTTGGCGTCGACCGCTTCCATGACGACCTGCGAGATCTGCTCGGTAAGGCGCTCCTGCAGCTGCAGCCGCCGCGCATAGACGTCGACCAGGCGCGCCAGCTTGCTCACGCCGAAGACCTTCCCGTTCGGGATATAGCCGATGTGGCAGCGGCCGAAGAACGGCAGCATGTGGTGCTCGCACAGGCTGTAGAGCTCGATGTCCTTGACGATCACCATGCTGCTCGCCGTCTGCGTGAACAGCGCCTCGTTGATCACTGCGTCCGGGTCGGTGCGGTAGCCGTGCGTCAGGAAGGACAGCGCCTGGGCGACGCGCAGCGGCGTCTTCACCAGCCCCTCGCGGTTCGGGTCTTCGCCCAGCTCGACGAGCAGCTGGCGCACCAGCGACTCCATTTTTCCTATGTTCGGTTCCATAGCCGGCAGCCTACCCGGGCACGTCCATTGCTGCCACCAAGAGTGTTCGCTATCCGCTTGGAGGCTGTATGCAAAAGCGGCAGCAGTGGCGCTGGAAGCAGGAAGGCAAGCTCGGGTACATCCTGTTATGGGCCCTTGGCGTGCCGATTCCGGTGCTATTCGTGATTTTCCTGCTGCGCGGCTGCACGTGATGCGCCTGCAGGCACCTACTTTTTTACAACTGGAGGCAACATGAGCAAGTTCTTTGTCGTATTGGGCATCGCGCTCGCTTCGGCCCTCGGTCTCGCAGGTTGCGGCAGCACGGGCGAAACGGTCGGCACGGTCGGCGGTGCGGCGGTGGGCGGGGCGGTTGGCTCCGCGGCCACCGGCGGCAGCACCATCGGTACGGTGGGCGGTGCCGCCGCGGGCGGCATCATCGGCCACGAGCTGGGCGAGCGCTACGAGGAGCGCAACCGGCGTTAAGCCGGCCGCGCGAGCGCAAAGGGCGCTCCGGGCGCCCTTTTTATTTGCCCGTGTCGCCGGGCTTGTCGAAGCTCTTCAGCGCGACCTTGCCGTTCACGAAGCGCACACTGATCACCGCGTCGCCGCTCGCCCAGCGCGACGCCGTGCCCGACACGCCGAGCACGTTGATGCTGTTCGATTCGGTCGGCGCGCCGAGAATCGCGATTACTTCCTGCTCGCTCATGCCTTCCTCGATCTTCGCGAAATTTTGCTGCGTGACCTTCGAGCAGGCGGCGATGACGAAAGCGACCAGCACCGGTAGAAGCCAGGTTTTCATGGCCCGACACTATAATGCAAGCGATGGGCACCATGGACGAGCTGGAGCTCGCGGCCGCGCGCGTGGATCTCGCCGCGGCGTTTCGCCTCGCCGTGCGCATGGATCTCCACGAGGGCGTGTGCAACCACTTCAGCGTGATGCTGCCCGACGGCAAGCATTTCCTGCTCAACCGCTACGGGCTGCACTGGAGCGAGGTCAAGGCCGCTAACCTCCTCCTGCTCGACGCGGACGGAAACGTGCTGCAGGGCGAGGGCGAGTTCGAGAAGACCGCTTTCCATATCCATTCGCGCATCCATCTCGCGAATGTGCGCGCCGCCTGCGTGCTTCACACCCATATGCCATACGCGACCGCGCTTACGCTCCTGGAAAACGCTCGGCTCGAAATGGTCGAGCAGAACGCGCTGCGCTTTTACGATGACATCGCCTACGACGCTACTTACAATGGGCTCGTCGTCGACAACGCCGAAGGGGACCGGCTGGCGCGCGTTCTCGGCGACAAGCGCGTCATGTTCCTGGCCAACCATGGCGTCATCGTGGCGGGACCGTCGGTGGCCGAGGCGTTCGATCTGCTTTACTACCTGGAGCGCGCTTGCCGCCTCCAGGTGCTCGCGCGCTCCACCGGGGGCACCTTCAAGTCGATAAGAAAAGAGGTGGTGCGCGAGACCTGCCGCATGATGCGCGCCGACGCACCCAAGTATGCGGCCGCGCACTTCGGCGCGCTGAAGCGCATCCTCGATCGCGAGGAGCCGGATTATTCTCACTGAGCTGGTGCAGGTGCGGCCGGCCGTCGCCGAAGACCTCCCGGCGATCCACGCCATCTACGCGCATCACGTCCTGAAAGGCCTGGGCTCCTTCGAGGAGGAGCCGCCCTCGCTCGAGGAGATGCGCCGGCGCTACGACGAGGTGATGCGCGGCGGACTGCCTTATTTGATCGCCGAGTTCGGCGGCGTCATCGCAGGGTACGGGTACTGCGCGCTGTACCGCGCGCGCTCGGCCTATCGCTACGCGCTCGAAGACTCGGTCTATGTGCGCCAGGACGTGCAGGGGCGCGGCGTCGGCACGGCGCTGCTGGCGGAGCTCATCCGGCGCTGCGAAGCGCTCGGCTACCGCCAGCTCGTCGCGGTGATCGGCGACAGCGCGCACTCCGCGTCAATTGGGCTGCACGCCGCCCACGGTTTCCTGCGCGTCGGCACGCTGCGCTCGGTGGGCCTCAAGCTCGGGCGCTGGGTTGACAGCGTGATCATGCAGAGGCCGCTGGGTCCAGGCGACGGCACGCGGCCCGAGCGCTAGCCAGGCCTCGTTGCGCACCGCGGTGCGCAGCATCAGGATCTCGATCGGTGTCCGGAAGGCGCGCTCGAACCCCACCTGAACCTGGTCGACCGCACGTTCCAGGGACTGCGCCGCGGCCGCGGCGCTGAAGCTGTAGAGAACGACGATTGCAGCCAATCTGCCGCAGGTTGCCGCCATGGCTTCTCCGGTAAGGGCCCGCGGCCAGTGTACCGCCGGCCTTTCAGTCCGGGATGAGAACTACTTTGCCGCGCGCCAAGCGCCTTGCCGACCTCGACCGCCGCCAAGCCCACGCCGCCGGCGGCGCCCAGCACCAGCAAGGTTTCGCCCGCGCTCAGCGCGCCGCGGTCGCGAAGCGCATGGTCCGAGGTGCCGTAAGTCACCAGAAATGCCGCCGCGCTCGGGAAATCCATGCCCTCGGGCATCGGCAGCAGCCGCGTCGCTTCGGTCTTGACCTCCTCGGCAAAGGCGCCGTAGGCGGTAAAGGCAATCACCTTGTCGCCCGGCTTGAAGCCTTCGACGCCGTCGCCGACCTCCTTCACCACGCCGGCGAGCTCGCTTCCCGGCGAAAACGGCAGCGGGGGCTTGTACTGGTACTTGTTCTGGATGATGAGGAAGTCCGGGAAATTCACGCTCGCCGCCTTGACCCTCACCACGGCTTCGCCGGGGCCCGGGCGCGGCGACGGCAGCTCTTCGAACGTGAGCGATTCCGGCGGCCCGTACTGCTTGCAGACTACGGCTTTCATCAACATAGAATGCCACATGCCCACCCTGACCACCGACGACGGCGTGAAGCTCTATTACGAAGAGGCAGGCGCCGGCACGCCGATCGTTTTCGTCCACGAGTTCGCCGGCGACCTGCGCAGCTGGGAGCCGCAGCTGCGCCACTTCTCGCGCCGCTACCGCTGCATCGCGTACAACGCGCGCGGCTATCCGCCTTCCGGCGTCCCCGAGGATTACGAGCACTACTCGCAGGCGCGCGCCCGCGACGACATCCGCTCGGTGATGGACGGCCTGCGCATTCAGCGCGCGCATGTCGTGGGACTGTCGATGGGAGCGTTCGCCACGCTGCACTTCGGCATGACCTACGGCAAGCGAGCGCTTTCGATCACCGTGGCCGGCGGCGGCTACGGCGCGCATCCCGCGCAGTACGCGCAGTTCCAGAAGGACGCGCGCGCCAACGCCGAATTCATCCGGCGCGAGGGCATGGAGCGCTTCGTGGAGACCTACGGCCACGGCCCCACGCGGGTGCAATTGCAGAACAAGGACCCGCGCGGCTTTGCCGAGTATCTGGCGCAGTTCGCGGAGCACCCCGCACTCGGCTCCCAGGCGCGCCGCCCTTCGCTCTACGACCTGACCGACGACATGGCGCGCATCGAGGTGCCCACTTTCATCATGGCGGGCGACGAGGAGGAGCCCTGCCTGGAAGCGTGCCTGCTCATGAAACGCACCATCCCGACCGCGGGGCTCGCCATCCTGCCGCGCAGCGGCCACGGCATCAATCTGGAGGAGCCGGCCCTTTTCAATCAGCTCGTGGAGAGCTTTTTTCACCAGGTCGAGGCCGGCCGCTGGAGCGCGCGCGATCCGCGCTCGGCCGTCGCGTCGATCTTCGGTCCCGGAGGAAAGCCTTGCTCTTAGTCGAGAAACGCGGCGCAGCCGGCTGGATCATTTTCAACCAGCCGGCCAAGCGCAACGCCATCAGCGATGCCATGTGGCGCGCCATTCCGCCCGCGATGGCCAGGTTCGATGCCGATGCGGAGGTGCGCTGCGTGGCGTTTCGCGGCGCCGGCACCGAGGCTTTCGCGGCCGGCGCCGATATCTCGGAGTTCGAGAAGGTCCGTGCCGACCGTGCCGCGGTCGCCGAATACGACGGGCTGCTCGACACGGTGCTGCACGCGATCCAGGACTCGCGCAAGCCTTCGGTGGCGATGATCTACGGCTTCTGCATGGGCGGCGGCCTCGAGGTCGCGCTCGCCTGCGACCTGCGCTACTGCGGCGAATCCGCGCAGTTCGGCATTCCGGCGGCGAAGCTCGGGCTCGCGTACAACGTCGAGGGGCACAAGCGGCTCATCGAAACGGTGGGTCATGCCCGGGCGCGCGAAATGATGTACCTGGGGCGGCGCTATGGCGCGGAAGAGGCGCTCGCCATGGGGCTGGTCAACCGGGTGGTCGAGGATGGCGGGCTCGAGGCGTACGTCTCCGAAATCGTGAAGACCTTGTGCGCGAACGCGCCGCTGTCGATCGCGAACTCGAAGACCATCATCGAGGAGTTCGTGAAGTCCTCGGGCGTCCCGGATGCCGCGCTCATGGAGGCGGCGATGGTGCGTTGCGCGAAAAGCGCCGATTACGAGGAAGGCCGACGCGCGTTCATGGAGAAACGCAAGCCGGCGTTCACCGGGAAATGAAGATCGAGCGCATCCGCGCCCGGGCGGTAGCGGCGCCGATGAAGCGCCCGCTCGCGGCGAGCACCGGCAAGCTCACCGAGTCGGCGCTGCTCCTCATCGACCTGCAGACCGATCAAGGCATCGTCGGGCGCGCGTATCTTTTCGGCCTGGGCAGGCACAATCTCGCGCCGCTCGCGAAGCTGGTCGAGGCGATGGCCGAGATGGTGAAGGGCGATGCGGTTGCGCCTTTCGACATCGAGAAAAAGCTGCGCGCGAAGTACACGCTGCTCGGCGTGCACAACATCGTGCTCTTCGCCATGGCCGGCATCGACATGGCCGCCTGGGACGCGCTCGGACAGGCGCTCGGGCAGCCGCTCGCGCGGCTCCTCGGCGGCGCGCCGCGTCCGGTTGCCGCCTACAACTCCAACGGACTGGGCATTCTTTCGCTGAAGGAGCTGGAAAAGGAGGCGGTCGAGCTGGTCGAAGAAGGCTTCCGCGCCGTGAAGCTGCGGCTCGGCCGGCCGCAGGCGCAGGACGATCTCGACGCCCTGCGTGCGGTGAAGAAGGCGATCGGCCCGGGGATCACGCTGATGGTGGACTTCAACCAGGCGCTCAGCGTCGCCGAGGCGATCCGGCGCGGCCGCATGATCGACGACGAGGGCGGCGTTTACTGGATCGAGGAGCCCATCAGGGCCGACGACTTCTCGGGCTGCGCGCGCGTGGCCCGCGAGGTGGCCGCGCCGATCCAGATCGGCGAGAACTTCATGGGTCCGGAGCAGATGGCGCAGGCGCTTGCCGCCGGCGCCTGCGACTACGCCATGCCCGACGCCCAGCGCATCGGCGGCGTGACCGGCTGGATGCGCGCGGCTGCGCTCGCCCAGGCCGCGGGCGTGGAGATGTCGAGCCATCTCTTCCCGGAAGCGAGCTGCCAGCTCCTCGCGGTGACGCCGACCTGCAACTGGCTCGAGTACGTCGATTGGGCGGCGCCGGTCCTGCAGGAGCCTCTCGCCGTTAAAGAGGGATTCGTTGCTGCAGCAGAAAAACCGGGACTCGGTATGGCGTGGAACGAGGAAGCGGTGCAGCGTTACCTGCTTTGATGTTCACGCGCCACTTCGCGCACTGGCCGCCGGGCAAGCCGAAAACGCTCGAGCTGCCCCAGCAAACGGTCTACCGCAATCTCGAGGCGAGCGCCGCGCGCGATCCCGAGCGCGCAGCGCTCGATTATTACGGTGCGCGCATCAGTTATCGAAGCCTCAAGCGCGAGGTCGACGCGCTCGCCGGGTTTCTGCAGCAGCGCTGGCGGGTGGCACGCGGCGAGCGCGTATTGCTGTACTTGCAGAACAGCCCGCAGTTCGTCATCGCCTATTACTCGATCCTGCGCGCCGACGCGGTCGCGGTGCCGGTCAATCCCATGAACCGCAGCGAGGAGCTGCGCCACTACATCGCCGACTGCGGCGCCCGGTGCGCGGTCGTCGGACAGGACGTGCTGCGGCACATCGAGCCGCTCGGGCTCGAGCGCATCCTGGTCGCCGCGTATTCCGACTACCTGCCGCCGGCGAGCGACTTGCCGCTGCCCGAGTTCGTCCGGGCGGCGCCGACTTCGAGCGCATGGCGGGAGGCGCTCGCCGCCGAGCTGGTCCCCGGGCCGCACGAGGCGCGTCCCGACGATCTCGCGGTCATGCCGTATACGTCGGGCACTACCGGCAAGCCGAAGGGCTGCATGCATACGCACTCGAGCGTGCAGGCGACGACCGTGCCCTACCTGTATTGGCGCGGCACGCAGGAAAAAGCGGTGGTGCTGTGCGCGCTGCCCATGTTCCACGTCACCGGCATGCAGGCGGGCATGAACTCGGCGATTTACCTCACGTCGACCATCGTCCTGCTGTCGCGCTGGGACCGCGACTGCGCCGCGATGCAGATCGAGCGCGCGCGGGTGACCAACTGGTCGGCGATCACCACCATGATGGTGGACTTCCTCGCGAATCCCGACCTCGGCCGCTACGACCTGTCGTCGCTCGAGATTCTCGGCGGCGGCGGCGCGGCGATGCCCGAAGCGGTGGCGCGCAAGCTGGAGGAGGTGATCGGCCTGCCGTTCATCGAAGGCTACGGCCTGTCCGAGACCATGGCGCCCACGCACATCAACCCGCCGCAGCGGCCCAAGCGCCAGTGCGCCGGCATCCCGTTCTTCAACACCGATGCGCGCGTCATCGACCCTGAAACCGAACGCGAGCTCGGCGTGGGAGAAGTGGGCGAGATCATCGTGCGCGGCCCGCAGGTATTCCGCGGCTACTGGAACGATCCGCAGGCGACGGCGCAGGCCTTCCTCTCACATGATGGGAACCGTTTTTTCCGCTCCGGCGACCTCGGCTATTACGACGAGGAAGGCTATTTCTTCATCACCGACCGGCTCAAGCGGATGATCAACTGCAGCGGCTACAAGGTTTCGCCGGCCGAGGTCGAGGCGATGCTGTACGCGCACCCGGCGATCCAGGAGGCGTGCGTGATCGGCGCCCGCGATGAATATCGCGGCGAAACCGTGAAAGCCTTGATTGTTCTTAAGGAAAATGCACGCGAGCGGATCGCGCCGCAGGATATAACTGCGTGGGCGCGCGAGCGCATGGCCGCGTTCAAGGTGCCGCGGCTGGTGCAGTTCGTGGACGAGCTGCCGAAGACGGCCACCGGCAAGATCTTCTGGCGCAAGCTGCAGGAAGAGGAGAATCGAAAGGCATCATGAAATATCTTTTGTCGGCATTGATGCTGGTCGCGGCGCCGGCGTTCTCGCAGGTCGAGGTCGAGAACGCCTGGTCGCGCGCCACCGCGCCCGGGGCGAAGACCGGCGCGGGCTACATGATGATCCGCAACAAGTCTGCTTTGCCGGACCGTCTGGTGGGAGGCGAGAGCGCGGTTGCCGCGCGCGTGGAGACGCATGTCCACATCAAGGAAGGCGACGTCTACCGCATGCGCAAGGTGGACGGCTTCGACATCCCGGCCAACGGCACTTTCGAGCTCAAGCCGGGCGGCCCGCACCTGATGTTCACGAACATCAAGCGGCCATTCAAGGAAGGCGAGACCATCCCCGTGACGCTCAAGTTCGAAAAGGCGAAGGAAATCGCGGTCGAATTCCATGTCGGGCGCCTGGGGGCACCCGCCCACCCGAAGCACTAGAAAAGCTGCCGGCCGATCCACCAGGCCAGCCCGGCGATGAAGGCCGAGCAGGGAATGGTGAGCACCCAGGCCCACACAATATTCCCGGCGATGCCCCAGCGCACCGCCGACACCGACTGCGCCGCGCCGACCCCGACAATCGAGCCGGTGATGGTGTGCGTGGTCGAAACCGGAATGCCGAGCGTGGTGGCGATGAACAGCATGGCCGCGCCGCCGGTCTCGGCGCAGAAGCCGCCGACGGGTCGCAGCTTCGTGATGCGCTGCCCCATGGTCTTGACGATGCGCCAGCCGCCGAAAGCGGTGCCGAGGGCGATGGTCACGTAGCAGGCGGCGACCACCCACATCGGTATCGGATCCTTGGCGCCGAGGTATCCGGCGGCGATCAGCAGCATCCAGATGATGCCGGCGGTTTTCTGCGCATCGTTGCCGCCATGCCCCAGACTGTAGAGCGAGGCGGAAACGAGCTGCAGCCGCCGGAACCACCGGTCGACGCGCGAAGGCGAAGCGCGCATGAACAGCCAGCTCACCGCCAGCATGAGCAGGGCGCCGAAGAGCATGCCTACGAGCGGCGCGACGAGGATGAAGGCGCAGGTCTTGATGATGCCCGCGGGCACCAGGGCCCAGGTGCCCGCCTTGGCGACCGCCGCCCCCACGAGCCCGCCGATCAGGGCGTGCGAGGAAGAAGAGGGGATGCCGTAGAACCACGTGATGAGGTTCCAGGCGATGGCTCCGGTGAGCGCGCCGAATACGACGAAATGGTCGACGATCTCCTGGTCGACGATACCCTGGCCTACCGTCGTCGCGACCTTGAGCTGGAACACGAAAAGCGCCGCGAAGTTGAAAAACGCGGCCATTGCCACGGCCTGGTAGGGCTTGAGCACGCGCGTCGATACCACGGTGGCGATGGAGTTGGCGGCGTCGTGGAAGCCGTTCATGAAATCGAAGGCGAGCGCCACGAACACCAGCGCGATCACCACCCCCAGCCCGAGCTGCCCGGCCGCCTCCATCAGGAGTTCTCGAGCACGATGCCTTCAACGATGTTGGCGACGTCCTCGCAGCGGTCGGTGATCGTCTCGAGCAGGTCGTAGATCACGCGCAGCTTCATCACCTGCTTGAGGTCGTTCTCCTCGCGAAACAGCTTCGACAGCGCCGCGCGCATCACCCGGTCGGCGTCGGATTCCAGGCGGTCGAT
>Ga0156283_1234_pt1 | contig 25585 bp, 28 predicted proteins | sample RifCSPlowO2_12_FD_107932 | JGI IMG/M metagenome (GOLD analysis project Ga0156283, IMG submission 107932) | Betaproteobacteria bacterium RIFCSPLOWO2_12_FULL_65_14 | reverse complement strand
ATGGAAAGCAATTCCAACGCTCACACTACAGGCGGTCAACGCATGTCGCCCCACCTAAAATATGCGGGGAAACCTCAGGGTCAGAGCCCTAATTAGGTTTGCGCGTACGCGCAAACCTAATTAGGGCTCTGACCCCAGACTTGGATGGTCTGACCCCATTTATTTTTCGAGGATCGCGGTGACTCCCATGCCGCCGGCGGCGCAAATGGAGATGAGGCCGCGGCCCGAGCCGCGCACGGCGAGCTGCTTGGCGAGCGTGGCGAGGATGCGCGCGCCGGTCGCCGCGAACGGATGGCCGATGGCGACGCTCGAGCCCTTGGGATTCATCTTCGAGCGGTCGATGGCGCCGAGCGGCGAGCGGTTCAGCTTCTTCCTGCAGAAATCTTCCGATTCCCAGGCCTTGAGCGTGCACAGCACCTGCGCGGCGAAGGCCTCGTGGATCTCGTAGATGTCGAAGTCCTGCAGCTTGAGCCCGGCGCGCTCGAGCATGCGCGGCACCGCGTAGGCGGGCGCCATCAGCATGCCCTCCTTCGGCCCCGACATGCCGGCGAAGTCGACTGCTGCACTTTCGGAAAAGGTAAGGAAGGCTTGAATTTGAAAACCCCTGGAGCGCGCCCATTCTTCAGAGCCGAGCAGCACGCACGCGGCGCCGTCGGTGAGCGGCGAGCTGTTGCCCGCGGTGAGCGTGCCGGCGGGGCTGCGGTCGAACGCGGTGCGCAGCGACGCGAGCTTCTCGAGCGAGGTGTCGGCGCGCACGTTGTTGTCCTGGGCGAGGTCCCGGTACGGAAACACGAGGTCGTCGAAAAACCCCGACTGCCAGGCGGCCGCGGCGTTCTTGTGGCTCGCGAGCGCGAGCTCGTCCTGCTCGGCGCGCGCGATTTTCCACTCCTTCGCCATCTCCTCGGCATGCTGGCCCATCGACAGCCCGGTGCGCGGCTCGGCGATGCCGGGCGCCGAGGGCTTGAGGTGGCCGGGGCGCAGATCGAGCCACGGCTTCGCCTTCTCGACGAAGGACCTGCCCTTGACGCTCGCCAAGACCGTTCGCGTCAGCTCCGGCCCGTAGGCGAGCGGGATGTCGCTCGCCGAGTCGGCGCCGCCGGCGATGCCGCAGCCGATCTCGCCCGCCGCGATGCGGTGCGCGACCTGGATCGCGGCGCTGAGGCTGGTGCCGCAGGCGCGCTGCACGTCGTACGCGGGCGTCTCGGGATGCAGGCCGCTGCCGAGCGTCGACTCGCGCGCCAGATTCCAGTCGCGCGAGTGCTTGATCACCGCGCCGGCCGCGACCTCGCCGAGCTTTTCGTTTTCAAGAGAAAATTTCTTCACCAAGGAGCGGAAAACCGCGGTCAGCAGCTCCTGGTTGCTCGCCTCGCCGTACGCGGTATTCGCGCGCGCGAAGGGAATGCGGGCGCCGCCGAGGATCGCGACCCGACGTGGGAAAGTGATCATGGGTTCGCACTAAAGGAACAAGGAGGCCCCATGATAGCCTCCCCGCCGCTACGCCGGCTTGCGGTCAGCCGACGTTGAATTCCTGCCGCGTCTGCTCGATCACGCTTCGGACGATGTCGCGCTCGACGGGGTCGAGGTGATGATTCGACTGCAGGCGCGCGTCGCGCCAGTTGCATCCCGCATCGTCCGGGTCCGCCATCGGCCTGATGGAGCTGAAGTGGCAGCCGGACAACTGCTCATAGGCGGCCAGCTCGAAATTGAGGAGCTCGACGAGATCGTGTGGGCTCAAGGCGGGGCGGGAAACTCTGGTATCCATGATGACCTCCCGAATCCGTAATTCTTTACCCGCGCACGAGCCGAATCAAGGTCAGTTCAGGGCTGGTGCCGAAACGCACCGGCGGACCCCAGGTGCCGGTGCCGGCACTCACGTACACCTGCATCCGGCCCTCGCGAGAAAGGCCTGCAACATGAGGCGCATGCACCAGGCGCACGGCGAGCGTCCAGGGAAAGAACTGCCCGGCGTGCGTATGGCCCGAAATCTGCAGATCGAACCCCGCGCGCTCGGCGAGCGGCGCGATCCTGGGGTTGTGGGCGAGCAGCAGCCGGAAGTGCGCCGCCTCGCCGCCCTGCGCGGCGAGGTCCGGCCGCGGCGCGGCGCCGGGATGGCTGATCGCCAGCGCGGGATCGACCACGCCGCCGACCAGCATGCGCGCCTCCCCCTTCTCCACCATGGCTCGCTCATTGAGCAAAACGCGCATGCCCATGTCGCGGAATTTCGCGATCCAGGCGTCGGCGCCGGCGTAGCAGTCGTGATTTCCCAGCACGAAGAAGGCGCGCCCGCCGGCGGCGACGCGCGCGAGCGGCGCGACGTCCGCGGCGAGGCGCGCGACCGGGGCGTCGGCGATGTCCCCGGTCAGCGCCACGAGGTCGGGCGCGAGCTTCTCGGCGAGCCGCACCACGCGCTCGACATAGCGCTCGCCGATCGTCGGGCCGACGTGCAGGTCGCTGATCTGCACGATGCGGTAGCCCTCGAGGTCGGGATGCAGGCCGGCGACCGCGATGTCGACGTGCTTCACGTGCGGCCCGCGCAGCGCGGCGAGCGCGCCGACCGCCACCGCGGCGAGCGAGCCGGCGAGCACCAGCGGCACGCCCACTTCGAGCGTGGCGATGAGCAGGAGATCACGCGCGAGGCTGAATACCAGCAGGAAGCTGATCCAGGCCATGCACAGGTAGCTCGCCTGGTGCACCACCTGGTCGATGATGTTTTCCTTGGCGCGGCGGCCGCCCCAGTACACCACCGGCACGATCCACACCAGGACGAACGGGACCGCGATGGCGACGCGCTGCCACGGCTGCGCGCCCAGGCGCCACGCGAGGTAGGCGTAGGCCACGGCGAGAATCGCCGTGACGGCGAGCACGAAAGGCTGCAGCACCCGGTTCATCGCGCCCGCCTGGACACGATCGCGCGCACCCCGCCGGCGATGAGCGCGGTGACGTCCAGGAGCACGAGCGGCAGCGCCACGCCTCCGGGCGAGGCGAGGTAGCGCGGCGACCACGCCGGCGCGAACTTTTCCTTGTACTGCCGCAGGCCCTGGAAATTGTAGAAGTGCTCGCCGTGCCGGTAGAGCAGCGTGCCGATCCGGTCCCACAGCGTCACCTCGCCTTCGCGCTCGAGCCCCGAGAGCGGCGCGACGCCGAAGTTGAACCAGCGATAGCCCTCGCCCCGCCCCCAGAGCAGGGTCTGGGTGAACAGGAAATCCATCGTGCCGTTCGGCGCGTCGGGCAGGTGGCGCATCAGGTCGACCGACAGCTCCTCGTGCGCGCCGCTCTGCCAGAGGTTGGCGAACGCGAGCACCCGGGCCTCGTCGCGCACGATGGCGGCGGGGAAATAACCGAGATAGCTCGCGGCGAAGCGGGCGTTGGAAATGCCTTTCTCGCGCGTCGCCTTGGTGGCGAGCCACGCCTCCGACACCTGCAGCAGCTCCGGGATCAGCGCGGGCACCTCGCGCGGCGCGACGATCTCGAAGCGGCACCCCTTGCGCCGCAGGCGCGCGCCCGCCTGCCGCAGCTCGGCGTAGCGGGGCGCATCGAGGTCGAAGCGCGAGAGCTCCACGCGCGCTTCCTCGCCCAGCTTGGTGAGCGTCAGGCCGAGACTGCGGTAAAGGGGCTGGCTTTCCTCGCGCACCTCGAAGAACACCGGCCGCCGCCGCGACTCGCGGCAGCGCGCGCAAAAACGCGCCGCGAGCTCGGGCGCCTCCCCGGGAGGCCCGACGGGCTCGCCGATGGCGACGCGGGTGCGGCGCCTTTGCCCGTACATGACGAACGCGTTGCCGCCATCGCTTAACATCACTGCCAGCTCGCCCGCGAGCAGGAGGTTCGGATAGGTCCAGGGCGAGGCTGCGATGATGGGCCGGGCACGGGCGATATCCGCGGCCGAGGCTCGCGGCTCCGGCTTCGCACGATATCCGCCCTGCTTCACGCGACGTATATTAGTCGCATGGATGAAGCGCTGATCCTGGCCCGGGTGCAGTTCGGGCTCAACATCGGCTTCCACATCCTGTTTCCCGCGATCACCATCGGGCTCGCCTGGCTGCTGGTGGTCTTCCGGCTGCGCTACCAGAGCACGCACGACCCGGCCTGGCTGGCGACCTACAAGCTGTGGGTGAAGGTGTTCGCGCTGTCCTTCGCCATGGGCGTGGTGACCGGCGTGGTGATGAGCTTCCAGTTCGGCACCAACTGGCCGGGCTTCATGAACTCGGTCGGCAACATCGCCGGGCCGCTGCTCGCCTACGAGGTGCTCACCGCGTTCTTCCTCGAGGCGACGTTCCTCGGCGTGATGCTCTTCGGCATGAACCGCGTGCCCGACTGGGTGCACGTCATGTCGGCGACCATCGTGGCGATCGGCACCACCGTGTCGGCGTTCTGGATCCTCGCGCTCAACTCGTGGATGCAGACGCCCGCCGGCCACGTCGAGGTGGCGAGCGAGCTCATCGCGGGAAGCTGGCTCGCGGTGATCTTCAACCCCTCGTTCCCCTACCGCCTCACCCACATGCTGCTCGCCTCGGGCATCACCGCGGCGTTCCTCGTCGCCGGGCTCTCGGCGTGGCGGCTGCTGGAGGAACGCGCCGACGCCGCGGCGCTGAAGACGCTGCGCTTCGGCGCGAAGCTCGCCGCGGTGCTGGTGCCGCTGCAGATCGTGGTGGGCGACCTGCACGGGCTCAACACGCTCGCGCACCAGCCGGCCAAGATCGCCGCCATGGAGGCGCTGTGGCACACCGAGCGCGGCGCGCCGCTCGTGCTCTTCGCGGTCATCAACGAAGCGGAGCGGCGCAACGACTTTGCGCTGAGCATCCCCAAGGCCGCGTCGCTCATCCTCACGCACCAGCTCGAAGGCGAGGTCAAAGGCCTGAGCGCCTTCGGCGAGGATGTGCCGCCGGTGGCGCCGGTGTTCTGGTCGTTCCGGGTCATGGTCGGCGTGGGGGTACTGATGCTGCTCCTGTCGTGGGGAAGCCTTCTCCTGCTGCGCAACGCGTTGCCGCCGGCGTGGCTCCTCTGGACCTTCGCCGCGTTCACCTTTTCCGGGTGGGTGGCGACGCTCGCCGGCTGGCTCGTGACCGAGATCGGGCGCCAGCCCTGGCTCGTCACCGGCGTCCTCTACACCGCGGACGCCGTGGGCGACGCCACCGGCGGGCAGGTCGGCGCGAGCCTCACCGCCTACGTGCTCACCTACACGGTGCTCCTCGTCTCCTACGTGGTGGTCCTCACCCACCTTGCCGCAAAGGGCTCCCGATGAGCGAGCAGCTGCCGTTGATCTTCACCGGGCTGATGGGCTTCGCGATCCTCGCCTACGTGGTGCTCGACGGCTACGACCTCGGCGTCGGCATGCTGATGCCGAACGTCGAGCGCGCGGAGCAGGACCGCATGGTGTCCTCGATCGGCCCGTTCTGGGACGCGAACGAGACCTGGCTGGTGCTCGGCATCGGCCTGCTGCTCGTGGCGTTTCCGCGCGCGCACGGCGAGATCCTGGGCGCGCTCTACCTCCCCGTGGCGGCGATGCTGGTGGGGCTCATGCTGCGCGGCGTGGCCTTCGAGCTGCGCATCAAGGCCGAAGGCTGGCACCGCGAGCTGTGGAACTGGCTCTTCTGGGCGGGCTCGACGCTCGCCTCGTTCGCGCAGGGCTTCATGCTCGGGCGCTACATCACCGGCTTCGATAAGGGCGCGGCCTACTGGCTGTTCGCCGTCGTGGTGGGCGCGAGCCTGTGCGGCGGCTACGTGCTGCTCGGCGCCACCTGGCTCATCCTGCGCACCGACGGCGAGCTGCAGCGCAAAGCGCTCGGCTGGGCGCGCTGGGGATTGCTCTGGGTCGCGCTCGGCGTGCTGCTGGTGAGCGTCGGCACGCCGCTCGTGAGCGAGACGGTGCGCGAGAAGTGGTTCTCTTACCCGAGAGTCCTCTATCTCTCGGCGCTGCCTCTCGCCACGGCCGCCGCCTGGCTGTGGGTGTGGCGCTCGCTCGGCCGATCGGAGGGCCAGCCCTTCGCCGGCGCCGTATTGATCTTCGTGCTCGCCTTCATCGGCCTCGCCTACAGCCTGTTTCCCTACGTGGTGATCGACCGCCTCACCATCTGGGAGGCGGCCGCGCACCCGAGCGCGCTCATGTTCGTGCTCGCCGGCACCGCGGTGGTGCTGCCGTTCATCCTCGGCTATACGTTCTGGAGCTACCGCATCTTCCGCGGCAAGGCGACCGGCGGCGACCCCTACGGCTAAATAAAGGGGTCAGAGCAATTTTCCTGTAACACGTGTGCGTCACGCCCTAGGTGTTACGGGAAAATTGCTCTGACCCCTTTATTGGTTTAGCGCCCGAAGATGCCGCGCAGGGCTTTGATCCCCTGCTCCACCGGGTCGGCGGGCGCGGGGGCTTCGGTTTTTTCCGGTTTTTGAGATTCGGTTTCTGCCTGAGTGCCTTGCGCCGAGGCGCCGAGCATGAGCTGGGCGGTGGACTTGAAGCGCGCCTTGGCGGTCCACTGCATCTCCCACGGGATCTTCGGATCGCTCGGGCGCGGCGGCTGCACGAAGTTGGCCTCGGGGCCGTAGGCGATGAAGCTGAGGAACGGCGCGCCGCCGGCGCGCTGCACCACCTCGCCCGGCACGACGCACTCGGTGGTGGCAGGCGGCAGCACGACTTTTTCGCGGATGAGGCGCGCCACTTCGGCGGGCGGCACGTAGTCCATGAGCATCGCGCCCATCTCCTGCACCTCGCTCGAGGACCAGAACACGACTTCCTTCTCGCCGGTGCCGCCGAACAGCGTGGCGAAATAGCCGGTGGCGGTCGGCACCGATTTCCAGCGGAAGCGGTTGCCTTCGCTCGAGAGCGCGACCTTCTCCATGAAGTCGTGCGTCTCGCCGAGCGCGAAGCGGATCTCGGGCGCGTAATTGCCCTTCACCGTGTGCTCGCCGCGCAGCGAGCCGTCCTCCGGAACGCTCTTCGGATCCTCCGGGTTGGGCCAGTCGCCGTAGGTGCGGCTGCGCCCGAGCGCGGGCGGCGTCGGCGCCGAGACGCGCCGCGACGCCATGTTCGGCGGCGTCTGCCCCTCGGCGACCTTGGCGAAATCGATCACCACCGGCTGGCCCGCGCGCACGTTGTCGCCGCAGCCCCAATAGATGAGCATGCGGCCCTTCGGGCGCTCCATGCCGCCCGGCGTGCCGTCCGAGGGCGCGCTGCGCTCGACCTTCGGGCGCTGCGGCGTGACGAGCGGCAGCGCCTCGCCCATCTTGAGGCCCGCCGGCACGAGGTGGTCGGCCTTCGGCGCGGGCGCGCTTTGCTGCGAGCCGAGCTGCAGCGTCATGGTTCGGCCGCCGCGCCCGGGCCCGCCCATCATTCCCGAAAGGATCGAGGACATTCCCGGCATGCTCATGCCGGCCGCCGTCTCGACGCTCATCCAGTACTGCGCGATCGGCGGCTTGACGACCTGCTTTCCGGTTTGCGCCAGCGCAGCCGCCGGCAGAAGGACGACCAGGAGGGCTCCACGCATGGGAGCCAGTCTACTGAAAAAAGAACGGCCCCGATTACGGGGCCGCTCGTATGTTGAGATGGATCAAGCGCTCAGGATGGACGCGGGATGGGAACGAAGAAGGATTCGCGCACCACGTCCTTGCCGGCGATCAGCTCCTCGGCGCCGCGTCTTTCTTCGTCGAATACGACTGCGGCAAGCCTCTGCAGCGTCTCACGCGCCTCGTCGATCGTGCGGCCGTGGGAGTTGACGCCGGGAAGTTCTTCGATGAAGCCGATGTAACCGCTGTTGGACTTGAGATACACCGCGGTGAACGCGAGTCTGCCTGTTTCCATCTTGGCCCTCCTTGAAGCAAACAAGAAGGTTACGCCTTCAAGCTGTCAAAAGTATGACTTGCGCGCGCGAAAACACACTTCAAAACTTCTGTGGTCGGATGCACCACAAAAATATTGCGTTGCGAGATTTTTGCTGCGGCGCGTATGCGATTTTTGCTGCGCCGCTTTTTATTTTTCGAGGAGATTTTTCTTCGACGCCACCTTCGCCCATTCGTCGGCGTCGGACGGCGCGGGCTTGCGCTCGATGATCGGCTTCCATTGCTTCGCGAGCTCGGCGTTGAGCGCGGTGAACTCCTTCTGCGCATCCGGCACGTCGTCCTCGGCGAAGATCGCCTCGACCGGGCATTCGGGGACGCACAGGGTGCAGTCGATGCACTCGTCGGGATCGATGACCAGCATGTTCGGCCCTTCGCGGAAGCAATCCACGGGGCAGACGTCGACGCAGTCGGTGTACTTGCACTTGATGCACGACTCGGTGACCACGTAAGTCATAAGGGCTTTCTAATCAATACGTTAGTATATCTCTTGGGAAGCGCGGCCGGCGCCCCCATAATAAAGGCGATCCCTGTCAACCCCTTGAGGAGCCATGAGCAGTCCTGCGATTCAACGCGTTACCGACGACACATTCGAACCCGAGGTGCTGAAATCGGACACCCCGGTGCTGGTGGATTACTGGGCGGAGTGGTGCGGCCCGTGCAAGTCGATCGCGCCCATCCTCGACGAAGTCGCCAAGGAGTACGAGGGCCGGCTGAAGATCGCCAAGATCAACGTCGACGAGAACCAGCAGGTGCCGGCAAAATTCGGCATCCGCGGCATTCCCACCCTGATGCTCTTCAAGAACGGCAACGTCGAAGCCACCCGCGTCGGCGCGCTCTCCAAATCGCAGTTGACGGCGTTCCTTGACAGCAACATCTGAAGCTTTTAGGCTTGCCTAGGTAAGCGCCCCGCCCGGAGGAGGACTGAAGGGCGGGGAGAGTTCCAACAAGGTTGTCCGGCGCCGAAGTTCGAGGCGCATTTCCCGAGCATTTCCCGAATATGAGCAGGTCACAAGCGGCCCAGCCGGAAGCAGTGCGTTCATCCCCAGGTCCCGAGGCGGCGCCTTCGCCGAACGGAGCACCGGTCCCCATTCCCATGCACCTTTCAGAACTGAAGGCGCACCACGTCACGGCGCTCGTAGAGATGGCCGTGGCGAACGGCATCGAGAACGCGAGCCGGATGCGCAAGCAGGACCTGATCTTCGCGCTGCTCAAGAGCCAGGCGAAGAAAGGGGTCTCGATCTTCGGCGACGGCACCCTCGAGGTGCTGCCCGACGGCTTCGGCTTCCTGCGCTCGCCGGAGACCTCGTATCTCGCGAGCACCGACGACATCTACGTGTCGCCCTCGCAGATCCGCCGCTTCAACCTGCACACCGGGGACTCGATCGAAGGCGAGATCCGCACGCCGAAGGACGGCGAGCGCTACTTCGCCCTCGTCAAGGTGGACAAGGTCAACGGCGAGGCGCCCGAGGCCGCGAAGAACAAGATCCTCTTCGAGAACCTGACGCCGCTGCATCCCGACGAGGCCTTCAAGCTCGAGCGCGACATCAAGGCCGAGGAGAACCTGACCGGCCGCGTGATCGACATCGTCGCGCCCATCGGCAAGGGCCAGCGCGGCCTCATCGTCAGCCCGCCCAAGGCCGGCAAGACGGTGATGCTGCAGCACATCGCGCACGCCATCGTCTCCAACCATCCCGACGTGACGATGATCGTATTGCTGATCGACGAGCGCCCGGAGGAAGTGACCGAGATGTCGCGCTCGGTGCGCGGCGAGGTGGTCGCCTCGACCTTCGACGAGCCGGCCTCGCGCCACGTGCAGGTCGCCGAGATGGTCATCGAAAAAGCGAAGCGCCTGGTCGAGCACAAGAAGGACGTGGTCATCCTGCTGGACTCCATAACCCGGTTGGCCCGTGCGTATAACACGGTGGTTCCAGCCTCGGGCAAGGTGCTGACCGGCGGCGTGGACGCCAACGCGCTGCAGAAGCCCAAGCGCTTCTTCGGCGCCGCGCGCAACATCGAGGAAGGCGGCTCGCTCACCATCATCGCCACCGCCCTCATCGACACCGGCAGCCGCATGGACGACGTGATCTACGAGGAGTTCAAGGGCACCGGCAACATGGAGATCCACCTCGACCGCCGCATGCACGAGAAGCGCATCTATCCGGCGATCAACGTGAACCGCTCCGGCACGCGGCGCGAGGAGCTGCTCATCGAGCAGCCGATCCTGCAGAAGGTCTGGGTGCTGAGGAAGCTGCTGTTCCCGATGGACGAGCTGGAAGCGGCCGAATTCCTCGTCGACAAGCTGCGCGCCACCAAGACGAACGCGGAGTTCTTCGACTCGATGCGTCGAGGGTAACAAGACTAGAATCGGTTCCCTGGGGAGGGGGGCCGGATGCTCGACACCACCCGTCGAGTCGCAACACCCGAAGGCATCGAGCTCACGTTGCACCTCGCAGGCGCGGTCCCGCGCGCGATCGCCTGGGCCATCGACTTCGCCCTGCGCGCCGCAATCGTCCTCGCCGTGATGCTGCTCGCCGCCCAGTTCGGCCAGGCCGGCTGGGGCGTGGTGCTGCTGACCGCGTTCTTCGTCGAGTGGCTGCTGCCGGCCTGGTTCGAGGCCGCCTGGCGCGGCCAGACGCCGGGCAAGCGCGCGATGGGGCTCGCGGTGCTGAACGACGACGGCACGCCGGTGCGCTGGCCCGGCGCGCTGACGCGCAACCTGCTGCGCGCGGTCGACTTCCTGCCGTTCCTCTACGGGATCGGGCTGCTGACGATGCTCGCGAACCGCGACTTCAAGCGCCTCGGCGACCTCGCCGCCGCCACCGTCGTGGTCCACCAGCTCGACAAGGCCGAGCAGAAAAAGGACATGCCCTCCGCGCCGCCCATCGCGCCGCCGGTCGCTCTCGACCTCGAGGACCAGCGCGCGCTGCTCGAGCTCGCCGAGCGCTCGGAGAGCCTGACGCGCGAGCGCTTCGAGGAGCTCGCGGAGCTGCCCACCCCGCTCGTCGGGCAGCTCACCGGCGAGCGCGCCGCCACGCGCCTGCTCGGCATGGCCAACTACATCGCCGGGCGCCAGTGAAGCAGACGCCCTTCGAGCGCGCGCATGCCGGCGAATGGGACGAGTTCGCGCGCTTTCTCGACCGCGCGCCCTCGTTCGACCCGGCCGAGCTGCCGGTGCGCTACCGGCGCCTGTGCCAGAGCCTCGCGCTCGCCGCCGACCGGCAATACAGCCCGGCGCTCGTCGATCGCCTGAACCGCCTCGCGCTGCGCGGCCACCACGCGCTGTACCAGAGCCGCCGGCGCCAGTCGCAGCGCGTGTGGGAATTCATCGTCGCCGGCTTTCCCGCGCTGGTGCGCAGCGAATGGCGCCTGGTGGCGGTCGCGGCGCTGCTCTTCTTCGGCCCGCTCGCCGGCCTCATCGCGGTGCTGCAGCTGTTCCCGGAGTTCGTCCATTACCTGCTCACCCCCGAGCAGATCGCCCGCTTCAACGAGATGTACGACCCGGCCGCGCGCAGGATCGGCGTGCGCGAGGCCGACACGAGCCTCCTCATGTTCGGGTTCTACATCTGGAACAACGTGCGCATCGGCTTCCAGACGTTCGCCGGCGGGCTGCTCGCCGGCGTCGGCTCGGTGTGGTTCCTGGCGGCGAACGGCGTGGTCATCGGCGCGGTGGCGGGCTACCTCACCGAGATCGGCTACAGCGAGACCTTCTGGTCGTTCGTCGCCGGCCATTCCTCGCTCGAGCTGCTGGCGATCGTGCTCTCGGGCGCCGCGGGGCTGCGGCTCGGGCTCGCCGTGATCGCCCCCGGGAACCGCAGCCGCCGGGCCGCGCTCGTCATGGCGGCGAAGCCGGCGGTGCGCGTGATGTACGGGGCCGCGCTGATGTTTTTCGCCGCGGCCTTCGTCGAGGCCTTCTGGTCGCCGCTCACCGAGGTGGGCTTCCAGGTGAAGATCGGCGCGGGAATCGCGGGTTGGGTTTTTATGGGAATTTATTTTGGTCTCGGGGGGCGCGCGCATGCAGCCCGCTGATATCGCGGTCACGCTGCGCCGGCGCACGCCGTGGGAAGCGACCGATCTCGGCCTTGCCATGATGCAGCGCTGGTGGCGCCCGGTGTACGCGGCGTACGCGCTGGTCCTCGGCCCGGTCGCCGCGCTCCTGGTTTTCGCCGGCTGGCACGCCGGCGCGGTCTGGGTCGCGATCCTCGTGCTGTGGTGGCTCGAGCCGCTGTACGACCGCGTGGTGCTGCACGTGCTTTCGCGGGCGGTGTTCGGCGACACGCCCGGGGCGCGGGCGGTGCTGCGCTCGGCGCGCGAGTGGCTGGCGACGGGGCTCCTTTCGGCGCTCACGCTCGACCGCTTCGATCTCGCGCGCTCCTTCAACCTGCCGGTCGCGCAGCTCGAGGGCCAGCGCGGGCGCGCCGCGCGCGCGCGGCGCGCGGTGCTCGGGCGGCGCGCGCGCGGCACCGCGGTGTGGCTCACCGTCGTCTGGGTGCACTTCGAGGCCGCGCTCCTCTGGTCCGCGGGGGCGCTCGGCGACCTGCTGCTGCCCGCCCGGCTCGAGCGCGCGCAAGGCGCGGAGGATCCGTTCGCCGGCGGCCTGTTCGAAGCGGTGCGCCTCGCCTCGGTGGAGGACGCGCTCGTCTACGCCGCGGTGATTCTCGTCCTCGAGCCGTTCTACGTCGCTGCCGGCTTCGGGCTCTACCTCAACCGGCGCACGCTGCTCGAGGGCTGGGACATCGAGGTGGCATTGCGGCGCATCGCCGAGCGCCACGCCGCCGCGGCGCTGGTCTTGATGTTCTTCGCTTTTGTTTGCATTGGGCTCCCCGGGCCTGCTTTTTCCCAGGAGAAAAATCCAAAGAAAGAGATCGCCGAAGTGCTGAAGGCGCCCGAGTTCGGCCATTTCCGCGAAACCATGCGCTGGCAGGCGCGCGAGCCGGGCGTGCCGGGCGATACCGGGCCGGACTGGCGGCTGCGCGGCTTCGGCTATGCGCTCGCCAGGGCGGCGGAGGTGCTTTTCTGGGCGCTCGCGGTCGCGGCCGTCGCCTACGCGCTGTGGTGGGCGCGGCGCCTGCTGCCGCGCTTCCAGACGCCGGGCCCCGAGCCCTACCGGCCGCCGCCGGCGCTCTTCGGCATGGAGCTCGCCCCCGAGACGCTGCCGCCCGACGTGGCGGCGGCCGCCGCGGCGCTCGCACGCGAGGGCCGGCTGCGCGAGGCGCTGAGCCTTCTGTATCGCGGGGCGCTGTCGGAGCTCGTGCACCGGCGCGGCATCCAGCTGCTCGCGAGCCATACCGAGGGCGAAGCGGTGAGGCTCGCCGGCATGCCGTATTTCGCTGCGCTCGTCGATGCGTGGCGCCGCTGCGCCTACGCGAAGCGCGAGCCTTCGGCCGAGGAGATCGAGAAGCTCGCGCAAGGCTACAAGGAGGCCTTCGCGTGAGGCGCTGGCTCATTCCGGCCGGCGTGGCGGCGCTCGCGGCGCTCGCCGTGATCTGGTTCCTCTCGGCCTACGAGCAGGTGCCGACGAAAGAATGGATCGGCCCCTCGGGCGAGGCGCGCCGCAATCCCTACCTCGCCGCCGAGCGCTTCGCGGAACGCATGGGAATGCGCGCGCGGCAGCTGCGCGCGCTTCCCGAGCTCGATGCGCTTCCGGCCGGCGGCGTGCTGCTGCTGCCGAACCGCAGGCAGGCGCTCGACCCGCGCCGCATCCGCGAGCTCGTTTCCTGGGCCGAGGCGGGCGGCCACCTCATCGCGGAAGCCGAGCTCCCCGGGGTGCCCGATCCGCTCTTCGAGCGCCTGTCGGTGCAGCGCGGCCCCGGCGCGCGCACGCCGAAGCCGCTCAGCGTCGAGACGCCGGAGGGCGCGCGGCTGAGCGTCTCGCTGCACGACGCCGCCGCCCTGCAGCTGCCGGCCGGGCCGCTGCTCATGCGCGCGGGGATCAAGGACGTGGTGAAGCTCGCCGTGTTCCAGCGCGGCAGCGGCATGGTGACGGTCGCGACGAGCCTGCATTTCGCGCGCAACAACCTGATCGGCGAGCACGACAACGCCGAGTTTCTCTGGCAGCTGCTCGAGCTCACGCCGGCCGCGGAGCTGCACGTGTACGTGCGCCCGGAGCGTTTGTCGCTGTGGGGCTTCCTCAAGGAGCGGGCGGCGCCGGTGCTCGCCGCCGGCGCGGCATTGCTCGCCTTGTGGCTGTGGCACGTCGGTCCGCGCTTCGGCCCGATCGCGCCCGACGCCCCGCCGGCGCGGCGCAGGCTGCTCGACCACCTGCGCGCGAGCGGCCGCTACTATTGGGCGCGCGGCCTGCGGCCGCGGCTCGTGAGCGCGGCGCGCGACGCGGCGCTGCGACGCGTGGCGCGCGCGCAGCCCGACTTCGCGACCGACACGCCGGCGCAGCGCGCCGCGCGGCTGGCCTCGCTCGTCGGCATATCGACGGCGCAGGCCGAGCGTTTCCTCCGCGCCGGCGAAACGGTCAGCGGCGTCGAGTTCATCCACCTCATGCATACCGCGCAGCGCGTGCACCGCGCGTTGGAAAAAGGCAACCGATGAAAGAAGAAAACTTCACCCAGGCTGCAAAAATCGTCGCCGCCATGCGCGCCGAGGTGTCCAAGGCGCTCGTCGGCCAGAACGACGTCATCGACCACGTGCTGTGCGCGCTGCTCGCCGGCGGCCATGTGCTCGTCGAAGGCGTGCCGGGGCTGGGCAAGACCCTGCTCGTGCGGGCGCTCGCGCGCACCATCTCGGGCCGCTTCGGCCGCATCCAGTTCACGCCCGACCTGATGCCCGCCGACGTCACCGGCCACACGCTCTACGATCCGAAGAACCAGGTCTTCACCACGCGGCGCGGCCCGGTGTTCGTCAACCTGCTGCTCGCCGACGAGATCAACCGCGCGCCCGCCAAGACGCAGGCCGCGCTGCTCGAGGTCATGCAGGAGGGGCAGGTCACCATCGAGGGGCAGGCGCACGCGCTCGAGCCGCCGTTCATGGTGCTCGCGACGCAGAACCCGATCGAGCAGGAAGGCACCTACGCGCTGCCCGAGGCGCAGCTGGACCGCTTTCTGCTGAAAGTGCGCATCGACTACCCGTCGCAAGCCGAAGAGACGGCGCTGGTGCGCCACGTGATCGAAGGCAAGGTGGGCGATCGGCTCGACGTCGAGCAGGTGAACCCGCTCGTCAAGCCCTCTACCGTCGCCTCGCTGCAGGCGCTGACCGCCTCGCTGCGGATGGACGACGCGGTGCTCGACTACGCCATCCGCCTGGTGCGCGCCACGCGCAGCTGGGCGGGCGTGGTCGCCGGCGCCGGCCCGCGCGGCGGCATCTCGCTGATGCGCGCGGCGCGCGGCGCGGCGCTCCTCGAGGGCCGCGACTTCGTCACGCCCGACGACGTGAAGCGCATGGCGCTGCCGGCGCTGCGCCACAGGATCTCGCCGGCGCCCGAGCTCGAGCTCGAGGGCCGCGACACCGACGCGATCCTCAAGGGCCTGCTCGAGAAGATCGAAGCGCCGCGCAAGTGATGCTGCCGTCGACGCGGCTGCTGTGGATCGGCGTGATCCTGCTCGCGGCGGCGCTCGGCGTTTCCCTCTACGGCTACCAGGAAGCGTGGGCCGTGCTCGCGGCGGGCGTGCTCGCCGCCGCGCTGCTCGACGCGTGGTGGGCATCGCGGCTGCCGGTCCCTGCGGTGGCGCGGCGCGTGCCGGCGTCGCTCGCGCTCGGCGTGCGCACCGAGGTGCTGCTGCGGATCGCGAACCGGGCGGCTCGGCGGTTGCGCTGCGAGCTGCACGACCACCACCCGGCGAGCTTCGAGTGCGAGGGGCTGCCGCGGGCGCTGGAACTCCCGGCCGAGGGCTGGACCGAGGCGCGCTACCAAATCCGCCCGGTGGCGCGCGGGGAGGCGCGCTTCGAGAAGACCGAGCTGAGGATTTTTTCGCCGCTCGGTCTTTGGGCAGCCAGGAGAATGTCCGGCGAAGGGCAGGCGGTGCGCGTCTATCCCAATTTCCGCGCCCTGGCGAAGTACACGCTGCTCGCCACCGACAACCGCCTGTCGCAGATCGGCGTGCTGCAAGTGCGCCGCCGCGGCGAGGGCACGGCGTTCCACCAGCTGCGCGAATACCGCCAGGGCGACCCGCAGCGCGCCATCGACTGGAAGGCGACCGCGCGCACCGCGCGGCTCATTTCGCGCGAGTACGAGGAGGAGAAGGACCAGCGCCTGCTGCTGGTCATCGATTGCGGGCGGCGCATGGCGTCGAAAGACGACGAGCTCTCGCACTTCGACCACACCCTGAACGCGGCGCTCCTGCTGAGCCACGTCGCCCTGCGCCAGGGCGACGCCGTCGGCATGCTCACCATGGGCGGGGTGCGGCGCTATCTCGAGCCGCGCAAGTCGGTGGGCGCGGTGCACGCGATGCTGAACAGCGTCTACGACCTCGAGCCCACGCTCGCGGTCCCGGACTACGACCGGGCGGCGCGCGAGGTGATGCGCCACATGCGCCGCCGCGCGCTCGTCATCCTGCTCACCAACCTGCGCGACGAGGACGACGAGACCCTGCTGCCGGCGCTCAAGCTCCTCGGCACGCGCCACCTCGTGGTGCTCGCCTCGCTGCGCGAGGCGATTCTCGGGCGCGCGCTCTCGGCGCGCGTCGACAGCTTCGACCGCGCGGTGACGCATGCGGCCGCCGCCGAATACGTGGCCATGCGCGAGCGCGTCTTCCGGCGCATCGGCGCCGCCGGGGTCATGGCCCTCGACGTCGAGCCCGAGCGCCTGCCGATCGCGCTCGTCAACCGCTACCTGGAGCTGAAACGCGAGGGCCGCCTCTAAATCGGGGACGGACCACGTTTTCCCGGTTTTTCCTTTATAATTCGGGCCCTTTCAGCGGCCGCACCAGGACCTCAGCACATGAAACCCGGAACCCCCCCCGAATACAAGCCGGTGATCTTTTTCGACACCAGCGCGAACCACGGCTTCCTCACCCGCTCGGCGATCGACACCAAGGGCCGCGAGACCATGAAGTGGACCGACGGCAAGGAATACCCGGTGGTGAAGCTCGAAGTGTCTTCCGAGTCGCACTCGTATTACACCGGCAAGCAGAAGATCGTCGACACGGCCGGGCGCGTGGAGAAGTTCAAGCGCCGCTACACCAGGAAGACGACCGAGAAGAAGGCCGAATAGGCCCGCGGGGGTGATGCTCCCCCGCCTGACCCTGCCGCTATCGCCCGCGGCGCTCGCGCTGATCGCGCTGGCGTTCGCCCTGCCTGGCCTCGCCGGTCACGATCCCTGGAAGTCGCACGACGCCATCGGCCTGGGAATCGTGTACGAGATGGCGCAAAGCGGCGACTACCTCGTGCCGCGCGCTGGCGGCTGGCTCTGGCTGAAGGACCCGCCGCTCTATCACTGGCTGGCGCTCGCTTTCGGCAAAGCGCTGCAGCCCGTTCTGGAATTCCATTCCGCGGCGCGCCTCGCGAGCGGCGCCTTCGTGCTCGCGGCCTTCTGGCTGATCTACCGCGCCGCGAACCGGTGGACCGATGGCGCCACCGCGGCGGCGGCGATGCTCCTGCTCCTCGGTTCCGTCGGCTTGATGGTGCACGCGCACGAGGCCGTCCCCGAGCTCGCGCTGCTCGCCGCCCTGTGCGGCGCCCTGGCGGCGCTGCCGCGCGCCTCGAGCCATCCGCTGGGCGCCGGCATCGGCTTCGGGCTCGCCCTCGGCGCCGCCTACCTGTCTTCGCTGTGGGTCGCCCCGACCGCGCTCTTCATCGCGGTGGCCGCGGCGCATTTCGCCTGCCCCGAGTGGCGCACGCGCGGCGGCGTGCTGTTTCTCGCCACCGCGCTGCTCCTCGCGGGAGTGATCGCGGCGCTGTGGCCGTTCGCGCTCGGCAGCCGCTCGGCGGAGCTGTTCGCCCTCTGGTGGACGGCAAGCTCCGAGCCGCACGACCGGTTCATGGCGAACCTGCGCTACTTCCTCGGCGCGGGCAGCTGGTTCGCCTGGCCGGCGTGGCCGCTCGCGCTCTGGGCCCTGTGGTCGCTGCGCCGGCGCTGGCGCGACCCGCGCCTTTTCGTCCCGGCGCTCGCCGTGCTCCTCATGCTGGCGGGCTTCGCCTACTGGGGCGACCCGCAAAGCGTGACGCTCATCCCGCTGCTCGCGCCGCTCGCCCTGCTGGCGGCGCAGAGCCTGCAGTCCCTGCGCCGGGGCGCGGCCGCCGCGCTCGACTGGTTCGGGCTCGTCACCTTCGCCTTCTTCGCCGGGCTGGTGTGGCTCGGCTACATCGCCATGATGACCGGCGTGCCGCCGCGCGTGGCCAACAACTTCGCCAAGGGCGCGCCGGGATTCGCGCCGGAATTCCAGCTCGCGTACTTTCTCGTCGCGCTCGCCCTGACGCTCGGCTGGGCGTACCTGATGTTCTACACGCCGTACTCGCCGACGCGCAGCGTGACGCGCTGGGCGGCCGGCATCGTGTTTCTCTGGGGCAGCTTCGCCATGCTGTGGATGCCCTGGGCGGACTTCCAGAAGAGCTATCGCTCCGTGGCGCTGCAGCTGCGCTCGCGAATTCCGGTCGGCGCCTCCTGCATCTCGCAACGCGGCCTCGGCCTGCCGCAGGCCGCGGCGCTCGCCTACCATGGCGATATCGAACCGCGCCCGTTCGACATCGCCCGGCCCGACGCCTGCCCGCTGCTCATCGTGCAAGGCAATCCGCGCCACGAGTACGACGCGCCCGGACGCGGCTGGACCAAGCTGGCCGACGTCGGCCGCCCGGGCGACAAGTCCGAGCGCTACCGCCTTTACCGCCTGAATAAATGAACACCACTTCCCCCGTCCAGTGCAAAGCCTGGGGGCAGCTCGCCGTTCACGCCGAGAGCTGGCGCGGCGTGCATCTGCGCGAGCTGTTCGCGAACGACGTCGCGCGCAGCGTGCAGTTCGCCGCCGAGGCGCCCGGGCTGCGCTACGACTATTCGCGCCAGCGCCTCGGTGCGGTGACGCTGCGCCTGCTCGCCCATCTCGCCGCGGAGCGCGGCTTCGCCGACTGGCGCAGCGCCTTGTTTTCCGGTGGACACATCAACCACACGGAAGATCGCGCCGCCTGGCACACCGCGCTGCGCGCGACCGATGCCCCGGCCGAAGTCGGAGAAACCCTGGGCCGGATGAAGGCGCTCGCCTCGAAGCTGAGGGCCGAAAAGCGCTTCAAGCGCATCGTCAATCTCGGCACCGGCGGTTCCGACCTCGGCCCGCGCCTGGTGGCCGACGCGCTGAGCGACCGGCAGCTCGACGTGCGCTTCGCCGCCAACGTCGATCCGAAGGACCTCGAGCGCGCGCTCGAAGGCGCCGAGCCGGCGAGCACGCTGTTCATCGTCGCCTCCAAGACCTTCACCACCCAGGAGACCCTGGCGAACGCCGAGGCCGCGAAGCGCTGGGGCGGGAAACATTTCTTCGCGGTGACTTCGAATGTGGAAGTGGCCAAGAGGTTCGGTGCGGATGAGCTCCTGCCCATGTGGGACTGGGTCGGCGGGCGTTTCTCGGTCTGGTCGGCGGTCGGGCTGGCCGCCATGTGCGCGATCGGCCCGCAAGCGTTCCAGGATCTGCTCGACGGGGCGAGGGAAATCGACGGGCATTTCGCGCAAGCCCCGCTCGAAAGGAACGTGCCGGTGCTGATGGCGCTGATCGGCGTGTGGAACACGAACTTCCTCGGCGCGGCCACGCACGCGGTGCTGCCGTACTCGAATGCGCTGCGGCTGCTGCCGGCCTACCTGCAGCAGCTCGAGATGGAGTCCAACGGCAAGCGCGTCGACCGTGAGAACCGCGCGCTCGAGTACGCCACCGCGCCGGTGCTCTGGGGCGCCGAGGGCACCGTGAGCCAGCACTCGTTCCACCAGCTGCTGCACCAGGGCACGCAGATCGTTCCTTGTGACTTTATAGATCTTAATCTTGAAAAAAACCTGTCGGCGAATTGCCGCGCGCAGGCCGACGCGCTCGCCTTCGGTACGCACGACGCGAGCCTGCCGGCCTATCGTCAATACCCGGGTAACCGGCCCTCGAGCATCTTGTTTTTCGAGGAATTGACCCCCCGCAACCTCGGCCGGCTGATCGCGCTCTACGAGCACAAGGTGTTCACGCAGGGCGTGCTCTGGAACATCAACAGCTTCGACCAGTGGGGCGTCGAGCTCGGCAAGGAGCTCGCAAAGAAAATTCTCAAAGGAGATCGGTAATGGACCAGGAAACTTTCAACCTCAGCATCCGCAAGTTCCTCAAAATGGTGGGCGTCAATTCGCAGCGCGAGATGGAGCAGGCCGTGCAGAAATCGATCGAATCGGGGAAGCTGAAAGGCCATGAAGCCATCCCTGTTAAGTGCACGCTCGAGATCCCGTCGCTCGGGCTCAAGGTGCCGTTCGACGGCGAGATACGACTAAAATAGGTCCATGAACAAGGCGCGCGAATTCGATCAATCGGTGCTCGTCGAGCTGAAGACGCTGCTCGGAGACCGGGTCACGACCTCGGCGGCGGTGCGCGAGCACCACGGCAAGGACGAGTCGTACTTTCCCTACGCCCCTCCCGACGCGGTGGTCTTCGCGAAAACCACCGAGGAGGTGCGCGACATCGTCAACATCTGCCGCCGCCACCGGGTGCCGATGATTCCCTACGGCGTCGGCACCTCGCTCGAGGGCCACATCCTCGCGGTGCAGGGCGGCGTGTCGATCGATCTTTCGCAGATGAACCAGGTGCTCGCGGTGCACGAGGAGGACCTCGACGCCGTGGTCCAGGCCGGCGTGACGCGAAAGCAGCTGAACGAGTACATCAAGCACACGGGGCTGTTTTTCCCCGTCGATCCCGGCGCCGACGCGACCGTCGGCGGCATGGCGGCGACGCGCGCCTCGGGCACGAACGCGGTGCGCTACGGCACGATGCGCGAGAACGTGCTGTCGCTGAAGGTGGTGCTCGCCGACGGCCGCATCATCCAGACCTCGCGGCGCGCGAAGAAATCGGCCGCCGGCTACGACCTGACGCGGCTCTTCGTCGGCTCGGAAGGCACGCTGGGGATCATCACCGAGGTGACAGTGAAGCTCTACCCGGTGCAGGAGGCGATGTCCGCGGCAGTGTGCGCCTTCGACTCGGTTGACGGCTGCACGAACACCGTGATCCAGACGATCCAGTCCGGCATCCCGGTGGCGCGCTGCGACATCGTCTGCGACAAGACCATCGAGGCGATCAACCGCTACAAGAAGACGAGCTATCGCGTCGCGCCCACCGTGTTCTTCGAGTTCCACGGCTCGAAGAGCTCGGTGGTCGAGCAGGCCGAAGCGGTACAGGCCATCGCCAGGGAGCACGGCGGCATGGACTTCGTCTGGGCGACCCGGCCCGAAGAGCGCAGCCAGCTATGGCAGGCGCGCCACGACGCCTACTTCGCCTGCCTGCAGCTGCGGCCGGGCTCGCGCGCCGTGTCGACCGACGTCTGCGTGCCGATCTCGCGCCTCGCCGAGTGCGTGCACGAGACGATGGAGGACGTGAAGAACTACATCGTCCCCGTGCCCCTTCTCGGGCACATCGGCGACGGCAACTTCCACCTCATCTTCCTCATCGACCCGCAGAAGCCCGAGGAGATCGACATCGCGAAGACATTCAACAAGCGCCTGATCGAGCGCGCGCTGCGCATGGAAGGCACGTGCACCGGCGAGCACGGCATCGGCATGGGCAAGATGGGCTCGATGCGCATGGAGCTCGGCGACGACGTGATCGAGGTGATGCGCGACATCAAGAAGCTCTTCGATCCCGACAATCTCATGAACCCGGGCAAGGTGGTTTCGCTGTGAGCGCCGAGCAACGCCTGAAGGAATTGAACCTGGACCTGGGCGCCGTATCGGCCCCGGTGGCCAATTACGTCAACGCGGTGCGCACCGGCAACCTGCTGTTCCTCGCCGGCAAGGGACCGCGCAGCGCCGACGGCAAGCGCCCGACCGGCAAGGTCGGCCGCGAATTCACCGCCGAGCAGGCCTACCAGCACGCGCGCAGCGTCGGCCTCGATCTGCTCGCCGTGATGCGTTCCGAGCTGGGCAGCCTGGATCGCGTGAAGCGCGTGGTGAAGGTGCTCGGCATGGTGAACGCGGTGCCCGAGTTCCAGGACCACCCGAAGGTGATCAACGGCTGCTCGGACCTCTTCGTCGAGGTGCTCGGCGAGCGCGGCAAGCACGCGCGCTCGGCCGTGGGCATGGGATCGCTCCCGATGGGCATCCCCGTCGAGATCGAGTGCATCGTCGAGGTCGAATAAAAAGGGGTCAGAGCAATTTTCCTGTAACACTTGGAGCGCGCTTACGCGCGTCGTTTTGTGTTACAGGAAAATTGCTCTGACCCCTTTTTAGATGGTCATTACGGTCTTGCGGTAGTACTTCAGCTCCTCGATCGACTCCAGGATGTCGGCGAGCGCCTCGTGCTTGCCCTCCTTGGAAAAGCCCTTGCCGGCCTCGGGCTTCCAGCGGCGCACCAGCTCCTTCAGGGTGGAGACGTCCAGGTTGCGGTAGTGGAAATAGCTTTCCAGCCGCGGCATCCAGCGCGCGAGAAAGCGCCGGTCCTGGCAGATGGAGTTGCCGCACATCGGCGAGGCGTTCGCCGGCACGTGCTGGGCGAGAAAGGCGAGGATCTGCGCCTCGGCCTGCGCCTCGCCGAGCGTGGAGGCGCGCACGCGCTCGATGAGGCCGCTCTTCGCGTGCGTGCCCTTGTTCCAGGAGTCCATGGCGCCGAGCACCTCGTCGGGCTGGTGCACCACCAGCACCGGGCCTTCGGCCACCAGCTGGAGCTGCGAGTCGGTGACCAGCACCGCCATCTCGATGATCCGGTCGGCATCGGGCTGCAATCCGGTCATCTCCAGATCGACCCAGATGAGGTTGTCCGCAGGATTGTTCGACGCGGCGGGCATGCTTTATTCTCTCATGGCGTGTTCAATGCCCTGACCTGGACCTTCCTCGCAGCGCTTCTCGCAGTCACCGCGGCGCGCTTCTGGCTCGCGCTGCGTCAGATCCGCCATGTGCGGGCGCACCGCGAGGCGGTGCCCGGCACCTTCGCCGAGGCGATCCCGCTCGGCGCGCACCAGAAGGCGGCGGACTATACCGTGGCCAAGGCGTACCTGGGCGTGCTCGAGATGCTGATCGGCGTCGCGGCGCTGCTCGCGCTCACGCTGGGCGGGGTGATCGATCTGCTGCACCTGCAATGGGCACGCGTCCTGGAGCCCGGCGGCCTGTGGCACGGCGTGGCGCTCATCGCGTCCGTGGTGGTGCTGTTCGCGCTCGTCGAGCTGCCGCTGTCGATCTACCGCACCTTCAGCATCGAAGCGCGCTACGGCTTCAACCGCATGACGCCGTCGCTCTTCGTCGTGGACCTCGCGAAGCAGGCGCTGCTCGCGGCGGCGCTCGGCATTCCGCTGCTGGTCCTCGTGCTGTGGCTGATGCAGAAGATGGGCGCGCTCTGGTGGCTGTACGTGTGGCTCGCCTGGATGGCGTTCAACCTGCTGGTGCTGCTTCTCTTCCCGACGTTCATCGCGCCGCTGTTCAACCGCTTCACCAAGCTCGACGACCCGGGGCTCGCGGGCCGCATCGAGGCGCTGCTCAAGCGCTGCGGCTTCCGCGCGAGCGGGCTTTACGTCATGGATGGCTCCAAGCGCTCGAGCCACGGCAACGCCTACTTCACCGGCTTCGGCGCCGCCAAGCGCATCGTGTTCTTTGACACGCTGCTTTCGCGGCTCGCGCCGCCGGAAGTCGAGGCGGTGCTCGCGCACGAGCTCGGCCATTACCGCCTGCACCACGTATGGAAGCGCATCGCGCTGCTCTTCGCGGGCTCGCTTGCCCTGCTGTGGGTGCTCGGCCGGCTCATCGAGGAGCCGTGGTTCTATGCCGGCCTCGGCGTCTCGCAGCCCAGCACCGCCGCGGCGCTGCTGCTTTTCATGCTGGCGGTGCCGGTGTTCACCTTCTTCCTGCAGCCAATCGCCAGCCTGTACTCGCGCCGCCACGAGTTCGAGGCCGACCGCTATGCCGCGCAGCACGCCGACGCCTCCGAGCTCGTGAAAGCGCTGGTCAAGCTCTACACCGACAACGCCGCGACGCTGACGCCCGACCCGGTACACTCGGCGTTCTACGACTCGCACCCGCCCGCGGCCATCCGTATCGCACGACTGAGAGGCGCCACATGAACGAACTCGCCGCACGCAAGTGCAAGCCCTGTGAAGGAGGCGTTGCCCCCCTCGACGCGCAGCAGCAGAACGCAATGTTGAAGAGCCTCGAGGGCTGGAGCCTGGAGAACGGCAGGCTCGTGAAGCTGTACCCGTTCGCGAACTACTACCAGACGATGGCGTTCGTGAACGCGCTCGCCTGGATCTCGCACCGCGAGGACCATCACCCCGACCTCGCGGTCGGCTACAACAAGTGCCGCGTCGAGTACTGGACGCACGCGATCGGCGGGCTCTCCGAGAACGATTTCATCTGCGCGGCCAAAGCCGACGCGCTGTTCGAGATCTGAAAAGAATCTACAGCTCGTTCGACCGCATCGCGGTCCACCACGCGAAGAACGTCCTCGACGCGGCGGGCATCCGCGCGGTGGTGCGCAACGAATTTCTCTCCTCGGCCATGGGCGAGCTGCCGCCGGCGGAATGCCAGGCCGAGGTGTGGGTCGTCGACGACGCGGACGCGGTGCGTGCGGAGCGCATCCTGCTCGCGGGCCCGGCGCAAGGCCCGGACTGGAAATGCGGTTGCGGCGAAGTGCTCGGCGCGCAGTTCACCCAGTGCTGGCGCTGCGGCGCCTACCGGACCTAGAGCAGCCGCGCGACGGTGATGAGGACCAGCACGAAAACCCAGACGACGAGCGCGCGCCAGACGAGCCCCACGGTGCTGTCGAGGAACGGCCCGTCGGCGGGCTCGCCGACGCCGAGCTCCGGGCGCGGCTGCATGCCCTCCACTTCCTGCACCGGCATGCCCAGGCGCACGCCCATCGCGCCCGCGCCGGCGGCGAGCACCACGCCCGCACCCGGGTCGGCCCAGCTGCGCGCCTGCGTGCGCCAGCAATAGACCGCGTCCTCGAAGTCGCCGACCACCGCGAACGCGGCCGCGGTGAGGCGCACCGCCGGCCATTCGAGCAGAGCGAAGGCGCGCTCGGCGAAGCGCCCGAAAGCGCCGAGGTTCTGCCAGCGGTATTTGAGGAACGCCGCCATGCGGTACAGGATCGCGCCGCTCGGCCCGGGCAGCAGCACGTACCAGAGCAGCACGCCGAAGACGTGCCGGTGCGAGGCCACCAGCGCCTCCTCGATCGACAGGCGGATCACTTCCTCGCGCGTGCGCACCACGCCCGAGGCGCCGCGCCACTCCTCGAGCAGCGTGCGCGCCCGGTCCATGTCGCCCGACTTCACCGCGAGCTGGATGTCGGTGAAGTGATGGCTGAACTGCCGGAAGCCCAGGGTGAAGTAGAGCGCCGCGATGTTGAAGAGCAGCGCGAGCAGCGGGTGCGCCCAGTAGAGCGCCGCGTGCAGCGCGATGGCGAGCGCGACCGCCGGCAGCACCGCGACCAGCCACGCCACCGTGCCGTGGTGCCGCTCGCCGCCGTTGAACTGCTGCTCGAGCCACCCGGCCCAGCCCGCGAGCACGGCGTGCACCGTCCTGCCGTCGTCGAGCGGCCGCCATTGCTCCAGCACCAGCGCCGCGATGATCGCCACAACGCTCATTGGTCGATAGCTGGCGCGAGCCCGTCACACGGACCCGATTCCAGCACCTCCTTTCAAACCGTGCGTGCAGATTTCCTGCACACGGCTT
>Ga0156283_1162_pt1 | contig 25647 bp, 23 predicted proteins | sample RifCSPlowO2_12_FD_107932 | JGI IMG/M metagenome (GOLD analysis project Ga0156283, IMG submission 107932) | Betaproteobacteria bacterium RIFCSPLOWO2_12_FULL_65_14 | reverse complement strand
GTCGGCTGGCGGCGCTACGCGGTGGCGGGCGCCGAATACACGCATTGGCTCGGCGAGAGCTGGGGCCTCGCCGCCTTCGTCGATGCGGGCAACGCCTGGGACGACACCACTTTCGTCAAGGCGGCGCTCGGTGCCGGCGTGGGCGTTCGCTTCCGCACCCCCATAGGCCCGATCCGCGCCGACATCGCCTACGGCGAGGAAACGCGCGCCTTCCGCCTGCACTTCTCCGTCGGGTACAGCTTCTGATGAAACGGCTCGCCGGCGCGCTCGCGGTCCTCGTCGCCGCAGCCGTGCTCGCCGTATGGTGGCTGCTCGAGACCGAGCCGGGCCTGCATTGGGCCGCTTCGCGAGCGCAGGCCGCTGCCGGGGGCAACCTTGCGCTCGAAGGCTTGCGCGGAGCGCTCGCGCGCGAAATTCGCCTGGAGCGCGCCCGATACTCGGACGGCAAGACCGAATTACGGGCGCAGCGGATGGTTCTGCGGCTCGAGCTTCTTGCGTTTCTCGGCGGCCGCGCCGGCATTCGCTTCCTGAGCGTCGAATCGCTCGAGCTCGAGCTCGCCGGGGACGGCGAAGCCCCTTCGCCGCCGGCCCTGCCCTTCGGCTTGCGCGTCGAAAGCGCGGAGGTCGCGCGCATTGATGTAGCGCTCCGGGGACAGCGCTTGCTCTTTGAGGAGGTGCGGCTGCGCGACGCCGCCCTGCGCCGCGACGGCGCGGTCGCCGGGCTGGCCTCGTTCAGGTTTCGCGACGAGCGCACTCCGGTGGCCGCGGAGCTCCGGCTGGGCGGCACGCTCGAGCGGCTCGAGGTCTCCGGCCGGGGAACGGTGGCCGCGATACCCGCCGCAGCAAGCGCGCTGCTCGCGCCTTTCGCGCCGCGCCGCCTGCAAGCGATCGAGGCCGAGGCGGGCCCGATCGATCTCAAATCGCTGGACGCGAGCTGGCCGAGCACCGCCTTGAGCGTGAAGCTGGCGGGCAAGGCGGCCGATGCCGCCGCGCTCGCCGGAACCCTGGCGGTGCGCAACGCGCAGCCCGGGCCGCTCGACAAGCAACGCCTCCCTGCCGCCGCCGCCGAGGCGCGCTTCGCGACCGATTTCGCGGTGCTCTCGCTGGAGGATCTCAAAATCTCCCTGGCGCCCGCCGGAACCCTCGCGGGGCAGGCCGAATTGCGCGCCGGCCGCGCGAGCTTCGACCTGCGCGCAGACGCGCTCGACCTGCGCTCGCTGCGCAGCACCTTGCGCCGCACTGCGCTGCAGGGCCGCCTGCGAGGGGTCGCGAGCGAGAAAAGCCAGACCCTCCAGGGCACCCTTGCCCAGGCCGGCATGACCCTCAGCGCGGACGCCGTGCGCACCGGCGATGTGCTGGAGATCCGCAGCCTGCGCGCCGCAGCCGAAGGCGGCGAGGCGACCGGCAGCGCTCGCCTGCGCCTGGGCGAACCCCTGCGCTTCGAAGCGAGGCTCAAGCTCGCAGCGTTCGACCCGGCTCGCTTCGGCGACTATCCGGCGGGCTCCATCAACGGCAGCCTCGATGCGACCGGCGCCCTCGGCACCGATTACCGCGTCGATGCGCGCTGGATCGTCCGGGAGAGCGCGTTGCTCGGCGAAGCGTTCTCGAGCCGCGGCGCGGCGCGCTTCGTTCCGAGCCGCGTCACCGAGCTCAATGCCGACGCGCGACTCGGCGCAGCGAGCGCGAAGGCGCGCGGCGGATTCGGCCGTCCCGGCGATGAGCTCGCCTGGCAGCTTGAAGCGCCCCGGCTCGGCCAGTTCTTCGACGGCATCGAGGGCCGGCTGCGGGCGAGCGGCAGGCTCAGCGGAAACTGGGACAGCCCGCAAGGCGACCTCGAGGCGCAGGCGCTGGCGTTGCGGCTGCCGAACCGCATCCTGCTCAAGGCGCTCTCCGCGAAGGCGAGCGGAAGCCTGGCGAAGCACGAAGCCCAGGTATCGGTGCAGGCCGACGGCGTGGATCTCGAGGCCCGCCTGCGCGGAGGATGGCGAAGCGCGCAAGGCTGGGCGGGCGAAATACGCGCGCTGCGCAACGCCGGCGTCTACCCGATGCAGCTCGGCGCGCCTGCGCCGCTGGAGATCGCGCGCGAGCGCGTCACGCTCGGCCGCCTGGACGCGAAGCTCGCAGAAGGGCGGCTCGTCGTGAAAGAGCTCGCCTGGTCGCCGGAGCGTCTCGACACCAGCGGCGAATTCAGCGCGCTTCCAGCGCAGTGGCTGATTCTGGCGGCAGGACTCACCGAGCGCCTACGCTCCACCCTTCTCGTGGACGGCCACTGGGCGCTGAGAGCCGCGCCTCGCCTGACCGGAACGGCGTCGATGCGCCGCGCCGCTGGAGATCTCACGATCACCGGCGGCGCGCCCTTGGCGCTTGGCCTGGAGAGCAGCGCGCTCGAGGCACGCTTCGAAAACGGCACGGTCAAGGCCAAAGGCGCCGTGAGCGCGCGCTTTGCGCGCGTCGCGTTGGAGGGCGAGGTTATCCCCGAGCCGGGGGCGCCGGGCCTCGGCATCACCGCGCAGTCGGCACTTGCGTTCAATGCGCGCGTCGCCTTCGCGGATCTTCGCTTGCTGACGCAGCCGATGGTCCGCGAGGCCCGCTTCGATGGGCGCATGAGCGCCGAGCTGCGCGGCAGCGGCACGCTGGCGAGCCCCGCGCTTGCCGGCACCGTGCGCGGAGAAGCCATTACGCTCGATGTGCCGCCTTACGGCGTTTACCTCAAGAACGGCGAGCTGCGGGCAGTCCTCGAGGGCGACCGGCTGCGCGTGACCCGCTTTTCCATAGAGGGCAACGAAGGCCGGCTCACCGCGAGCGGCTCGTTGCCCCTGCGCCTCTCCGAAGGTGCCGCCCGCATCGCGTGGCAGGCCGAGCGCTTCGGGCTGCTCGAGCGTCCGGACCTGCGGCTCACGGTTTCCGGCGCAGGCGAGGCGCAACTGCTGGACGGGAAAGCGCTGCTCGTAGGCGCGTTGCGCGCGGACCGTGGCTTTCTCGAGCTGGAGCGGGAGCGCCTGCCGCGGCTGGGCGACGACGTAGTGATCATCGGCCAACAACGCGCCGGGCCCAAGGAGCGCCCGCGCGTGCCGGTCGCGCTCGACGTGCAACTCGACCTCGGCGATGCGCTCGAAGTGCGCGGGTACGGCCTCGAAGGCAGGCTTACCGGGCGGCTGCAGGTAGCGACGACGAAAGAGGGCGAGCTGCGCGTGTACGGGCGCGTGCAGGCCGTCAATGCCACGTTCTTCGCCTACGGGCACCGCCTGCAGGTCGACCCCGGCGTCGCGGTGTTCGACGGGCCGCTCGACAACCCCGCGCTGCAGATGACGGCATGGCGGCGCAACCAGCAGGTGGAGGCCGGCGTGCAAGTGACCGGCACCGCGCGCACCCCCCGCGTGCAGCTGGTATCCAAGCCGCCGGTGCCCGAAGGCGAGCGGCTCTCGTGGCTCGTGCTCGGCCGGCCGCCCAGCGACGCGACCAAGGCGGATCTGGGGCTCCTGCAGGCGGCCGCGGGAGCGCTGCTCGCGCGCGGCGACCAGATGCCGCTCGACCGGCGCATCGCGCGCGCGTTCGGCCTGGACGAAATCTCGCTTCGCGGCAGCGGCGAAGTCGCGGACCGCGTGGTCGCGCTGGGCAAGCGGCTTTCCGAGCGGCTCTACATCAGCTATGAACAGGGCTTGGGCGCCGCCGCCTCGGCGCTCGTGAAGCTCGACTTCTCGCTGACGCAGCGGCTCTCGGTGCGCGCGGAGACGGGCACCTCGAGCGGCGTCGGCCTCTTCTACCGCTTTTCCTGGGACTGAGCCATATCACTAGTTCACGAATCGACGCATCTGCCGGTCGTGCAAGCGCGCAAGCAGGACGAGCGCAAGGATCGCACCAAGGAGCGCCATGAACATGTCGGACTGGGTGTCCCATGGGTCGCCCTGGGTTCCGAGAAACTCATCCGCGCCCTGCCCGAGCGCGAGCGCCGCCGACCACTCGATGAGCTCGTAGACCGAGCTCACCGCGAGCGCGACGCACACGGCGAGGAAGTTCGCCATGCGGCCGCGGGCGATGTGGCCGGCGCGGATGAGAATCTCCCGGGCGACCATGGCGGGCACGAAGCCCTGCATGAAGTGCCCGAGCTTGTCGTACGGGTTGCGCGAAAGCGAAAGCAGGTCCTGCACCCAGAAGCCGAGCGGCACGCGGGCATAGGTGTAGGCGCCGCCCAGAACGAGCACGAAGGCGTGCAGCGCGATCAGCACGTAAAGCAGCCTGGTGAGCGGAAAGCGCTCATGGGTGGCGAGGAGAATCGGCGCGGCGATCAGCACCGGCGCCACTTCCATCCACCACGTGGCGCGGTCGTACGGCGAAATGCCGGAGACGATGAGCGCGACGAGCACCGCGGCGCCGAGCGCGAGGAGCCAGATGCCGCGGCTGTTCATCGTTATCGGTTAAATTATATGCACTTTGAAGCTGCCGCGATGGTTGAAGGGCGTTGAACGAAAGGCCGCGCCGCCCGACGAAAACGCAGCAACCTGGCTCGAGCGAGGGGCGCGCAGCGAAGCCCAGGGCCAGCTCGCCGATGCCGTCGACTGCTTTCAGCGCGCTTTGGCCCTCGAGCCCGATTCCTTTGAAGCCGCGCGCGCCCTTGCCTTCGGATGGGCCCGGCTCGGAGACGTCGATCAGGCGGAGTACTTCACCGGCGCGGCGCTCAAGCTTGATCCGACCTGGGCGCCGCTGCAGCTGCTGCTCGCGGACCTGCTGCGCCAACAGGGCCGCCTGGAAGAGGCTCTGCCCGCCTGCGAAGAGGCGGTGAAGCTCGCGCCGCAGCTGCCGCAGGCACGCAATAACCTCGGCAATGCGCTCAAGGACTTGGGCCGCACAGCCGAGGCCATCGCGCAATTTCGCGCGGGGCTGGCACTCGATCGAACGCTGCCCGAGCTGCATTTCAATCTCGCGCTCAGCTTGCAGCTCGCGGAGCAGTTCGCCGAAGCGCAAGCGCATTACCGCGCCGCCGCGGAGCTAAAAAGGGATTTCGTACAGGCCTGGCTCAACCTGGCGAGCCTGCACGAGCAGCAGGACAACGTGCCGGGCGCGCTGGAAGCTTATCGCGGCGCGATCGCGAGCGCGCCCGATGAAGTCGCGGCACACATGAATTATGCGCAGCACCTCCTTCGCCTCGGTCGCTTCGACGAGGGATGGAAGGAGTACGAATGGCGTTGGCGCCTGCCGGAAATGGCCGCATGGGCGCCGCGCTTCGACCGGCCCGCGTGGGATGGCTGCGGGCTGGCCGGACGAACGGTGCTCGTCTATGCGGAACAAGGCTTCGGCGACGCCCTACAGTTCGTGCGTTACGTTCCGCTCATAGAGAAGCGCGGCGGGAAGGCGGTTCTGCGATGCGCCGCCACGCTGAAGCCGCTATTCGCCGGCGTTCCCGGCACTGGTCAGGTCGTGGACGAGCGCGAACCGTTATCCGCCTTTGACTTCTGCTGTCCATTGCTGAGCCTGCCGCGGCTGTTCAATACCACCCTCGACAGCATTCCGGCCGATGTTCCATACATCCGGGCCGATGCGAACAAGGCACGTGAGTGGCGCGACAGGCTAGCATCGCAGCAACCCGCCGTGCACGTCGGTCTCGTTTGGACCACCGATTCCAAGATCGCGCACCATAAGGCGCTGCCGCTTGAAGCGCTCGCCCCGCTCGCTCGGATCGGGGGCGTAGTGCTTCATAGTCTCCAAACCGGTACGGCGGCAGCCGAAGCCGACTGGCCGCCCCCTGGCATGGCGCTAATCAACCAAAGCGCGCACTTGCGGGATTTTTCCGACACGGCCGCGCTGATCGCCAACCTGGACCTGGTCATTTCGATCGACACGGCGGTGGTGCACCTGGCCGGCGCCATGGCGAAGCCGGTCTGGACCGTCCTTGCCCAGCCGGCCGATTGGCGCTGGCTCGTCGACCGCCAAGACAGCCCTTGGTATCCGACGATGCGCCTGTTTCGAAAGCCCCGCGGTGCGCCTTGGCTAGACATCAGCCAGCAACTGGCCAAGGCATTGCGGGATTGGGTTGATGGTCGGGGCGGCGAGATTTGAACTCGCGACCACCTGCACCCCATGCAGGTACGCTACCAGGCTGCGCTACGCCCCGAACCGGGAAACTATTGCGGGATTCTACCCTTGGAGCTGCTCGAGCACGGCGCGCAGCTCTTTCTTTATCGCGCCGAGATCGACGCCGTTGCCGCCTGCGGCGGGACGGCCGTTGCGCACGGCAGCCTCGGGCTTTTCCTCGGCCTGTCCGGAGCTGTCGAGGCGGTTACGCGCGCCGCTGATGGTGAAGCCTTCCTCGTAGAGCAGCTCGCGGATCCGCCGGATCAGCAGCACCTCGTGATGCTGGTAGTAGCGGCGGTTGCCGCGCCGCTTCACCGGCTTGAGCTGAGTGAACTCCTGCTCCCAATAGCGCAGGACGTGCGGCTTCACCCCGCAGAGGTCGCTTACCTCACCGATGGTGAAGTAGCGCTTGGCAGGGATCGGGGGAAGTTCAGCTTTCCTGCGGCTTTGCTCCATGGCGGGCCTTCTCGACCATGGCCTTAAGCTTCTGGCTGGCGTGGAACGTCACGACCCGGCGGGCGCTGATGGGGATCTCCTCGCCGGTCTTGGGATTGCGCCCCGGGCGCTGCGGCTTGTCGCGCAACTGGAAGTTGCCGAAGCCGGAGAGCTTCACGCTCTCCCCCCGTTCCAGGGCGCCGCGGATCTCTTCGAAGAACGCCTCGACCATGTCCTTGGCTTCGCGCTTGTTCAGCCCGACCTTCTCGAACAGCAGATCGGCCAGCTCGGCCTTCGTCAACGTCATTCCAGCGCTCCCCTGGCTCCCTAAGTTCTTAATGTTGCGGAGAATCTTCGGCCAAGGAGCGCCACCAGTGCATCGCGGGCAGCGTCCGCCTCCGCATCCGTAAGAGTTCGTTCAGTATGTTGCATAACTACCCGGAAAGCAAGGGATTTTTTCCCTTGAGGGAGACCCGCGCCGCGGTACAAGCTGAAAAGCCGGACCGAGCGCACGATGGGCGGTTTTTCGGCCCGAATCGCGTCGAAAACGGCCTCTACCGGCGTCCGCGCGTCGAACACCAGAGCAATGTCGCGCACCACCGGCGGGAAGCGCGAAGGCACCTCGGGCCGGGGTAGCGGGCAGGCGAGCAGCGGCTCGACCTCGAGCTCGAACAGGATCGCCGCCTGGGGGAGCTCGTACTTCTGCAGCCACTTGGGATGGAGTTCGCCGATCCAGCCCGCGGGTTTGCCTTCCACCAGGACTTTGGCGCAGCGCCCGGGGTGGAACGCGGGCTGCACCGCCGTCTCGAAGCGCACGGCCAGCGGCGCCACGAGCGCCTCGATGTCGGCCCTGACGTCGAAGAAATCGACCGCGCGCTCGGCGCCGTCCCACTGCTCCGAGAAGGCGCGCCCATAGGCCGCTGCGGCGATGCGCAACGGCTGCCGCAGGCCGGCCACGGAAAGCGGGCCGTCCGGCGCGGCCGCATCGCGCAGGAACACGCGCCCGATCTCGAACACGCGGATCCGCGGCACCTTCCTGAAGTGGTTCTTCCTCACCACGTCGACGAGCGAGCCGATCAGCGACGTGCGCATCACCGAGAGCTGGCTGGCGATCGGGTTGAGGAGGCGGATCGGGTTCGTCTCGTCCGCAAAATCGGCTTCCCAGGCGGGCTCGACGAAGCTGAAATTGATGACTTCCCGGTAATCGGCGGCCGCCATGCGCTCGCGAAGCGTGTGCGCGCTGCGCACCGATTCCGGCGTCTTCAGCATGGTGAGCGCCGCGCGCGGCGGATGCGCGGCGATGCGCTCGAAGCCATGGATGCGCGCGACTTCCTCGATCAGGTCCTCCTCGATCTCGAGGTCGAAGCGGAAGCTCGGCGGCTCGACGACGAAAGCATCGGTGTGACGCTGAAAGCGCAAGCCGAGCCTGGTGAACGCCTGCGCGATTTCGTCGCCGGATATCGGGATGCCGATGACCTTCTGCGCGCGGGAGACGCGCATCGCGACCGGCTTTCTTTCCGGCAGCCGCGCGACGAGGTCGTCGGTCGGTCCGGGCTCGCCCCCGCAGATGTCGAGGATCAGGCGCGTGGCGCGCTCGATGCCGTCGACGTTGTTGTCGAAGTCCACGCCGCGCTCGAAGCGGTGCGCGGCGTCGCTCGAGAAGTTGTAGCGCCGCGCCCGGCCGGCGATCGCCGCCGGGAAGAAGAACGCCGATTCGAGCAACACGTTGCGCGTCGCCTCGTCGGCCTTGGTGCTCTCGCCGCCCATGATGCCGCCCAGGCCGATCGCGCCCGAGTCGTCGGTAATGCACAGCACCGACTCGTCCACCTCGACCTCCTGCTCGTTCAGCAGCAGCACCTTCTCGCCCTTGCGGCCCCAGCGCACATCGATCGGACCCTTGAGCTTGTCGAGGTCGTAGACGTGCAGCGGCCGGCCGAGCTCGAGCATCACGTAGTTGGTGACGTCGACCAGCGCCGAGATGCTGCGCTGCCCGGCGCGCTCCAGCCGTTCCTTCATCCAGCGCGGGCTCGGCGCAGCGGCGTTGACGTTGCGGATCACGCGTCCGGTGAAGCGGCCGCAGCCTTCGGGCGCCGTGATGCGCACCGGGTGCTTCGCCTGCGTCTTCGCGGCAATCTTGTCGATGCGCGGCCGCTCCAGCGACACGCCGGTCAAGGCGGACACCTCGCGTGCGACGCCGAGAATGGACAGCGCATCGGCGCGGTTCGGCGTGAGCTTGAGGGTGAGCACCCGGTCGTCGAGCCCGAGCAGCGGACGCAGGTCCTCGCCGGGCTTCGCTTCCGGAGCCAGCTCGAGAAGCCCCGAGTGATCGTTCGACAAGCCCAGCTCGCGCGCCGAGCACAGCATGCCGTCGCTATCCACCCCGCGCAGGGAGGTCTTGCGGATCTCCATGCCCGGGAGCTTTGCGCCGATGGTCGCGAGCGGGGCTTTCATGCCTGCGCGCACGTTCGGGGCGCCGCAGACGACTTCGAGGGTTCTGGAACCATCGTGCACGCGGCACACGGTCAGCTTGTCGGCGCCGGGGTGGCGATTCACCGAAAGGATCTCGCCGACGACGACGCCGCTGAACTGCGGGCCGTAAGGCGCGTACGCCTCGACCTCGAGGCCGGCCATCGTCAGGCGATCGGCGAGCGCCTGCCCCGGAATGGGCGGGTTGCAGAAGCTGCGCAGCCAGCTCTCGGGTACGTTCATCAAAACTGCTCGAGGAAGCGCAGGTCGCCGTCGAAGAACAGGCGCAGGTCGTCGATCCCGTAGCGCAGCATCGTCAGGCGCTCGAGACCCGAGCCGAACGCGAAGCCGATATAGCGCTCCGGATCGAGACCGAAGTTGCGCACCACCGCGGGATGCACCTGTCCCGAGCCGGAGATCTCGAGCCAGCTGCCCTTGAACTTCATGTCGATTTCGGCCGAGGGCTCGGTGAAGGGGAAGAAGGAAGGCCGGAAGCGCACTTCGAGGTCGTCGATCTCGAAGAAGCAGCGCAGGAAATCGGTGTACACGCCTTTCAGATCGGCGAAGCTGATGTGCTCGTCGATCCACAAGCCCTCGACCTGGTGGAACATCGGCGAATGCGTCGCGTCGGAGTCGACGCGGTAAGTCCTCCCCGGCGCGATCACCTTGATGGGCGGCTTGTGCATGCGCGCGTAGCGCACCTGCATCGGGCTGGTGTGCGTGCGAAGAAGAAGCGGCAGCCCGTCCTTGTCCTTCAGGTCGACGTAGAACGTATCCTGCATCGAGCGCGCAGGGTGGTTCTCCGGATTGTTCAGGGCGGTGAAGTTGTACCAGTCGGTCTCGATCTCGGGGCCGTCGGCGACCTCGAAGCCGATCGAGCGCCAGATCTCCTCGATGCGCTGCCAGGTGCGCATCACCGGATGGATGCCGCCGCGGCCGCGGCCGCGGCCCGGCAACGTCACGTCGAGCGCCTCCTCGGCAAGCCGCGCCGCGAGCTTCGCGCCGGCGAGCGCCGCGCGCCGCGCCTCGAGCGCCTGCTCGATCTGCTGTTTCGCGGCGTTGAATTGCGCCCCCCAGGAGCGCCGCTCCTCGGGCGAAAGGTTCTTGAGGTTGGACTGCAGCGCGGTCAGCTCGCCCTGTTTTCCGAGGAAGCGCGCCTTGACGCTCTCGAGGGACGCGGCATCGCCCGCCGCGCTGAACGCGGCGAGCGCGCGCGAGACGATGCCGTCGAGCTGCTGCAACTAGTGCGCGAGGCTCGCCTTGACCTGGCCCGCGATCTTCGCGAATGCCGCCTTGTCGGCGACAGCCAGATCGGCAAGCACCTTGCGGTCGATGTCGATGTTGGCGCGCTTGAGGCCCGACATGAACGTCGAATACGTCATGCCCAGCTCGCGCACCGCGGCGTTGATGCGCGCGATCCACAGCGCGCGGAACTCGCGCTTCTTCTGGCGGCGGTCGCGGTACGCGTACTGACCGGCCTTCATCACCGCCTGCTTGGCTACGCGGTAGACATTCTTCCTGCGGCCGCGGAATCCCTTGGCCTGCTTCAGGACCTTCTTGTGGCGCGCGCGCGCTACCGTTCCCCGCTTGACTCTCGGCATGGCGCGCTCCTTACGACGAGTACGGCAGCATCGCGCGGATGGCGGCCGTGTTGGTCCGGTGTACCGCGCTGCGGCGGCGCATCTGGCGCTTGCGCTTGGTGGTCTTCTTGGTGAGGATGTGGCGCTTGTAGGCGCCGGCACGCTTGATCGTGCCGCTGCCGCGCACGTTGAAGCGCTTCGCCGCGCCTCTCTTGGATTTCATCTTCGGCATGAGCTGACTGCTCCTTCTGTTTTCATATGACGCCGGGCGGCCCCACCCCGTGGGGCGCTTGATGCCTCGGCCATCACTTGTGTAACCGCTATGCTGCCGCCGGCTTCGCCGCGGCTTTCGGCGCTTTCGGCTTTGCTGCCTTTTCCTTCACTGGCGGCGCCTTTTTCTTGGGCGCCAGTACCATCACCATCTGCCTGCCCTCGAGCTTGGGGAACTGCTCCACCAGCCCGACTGCATCAAGGTCCTTCTGCACCCGCTGCAGCAACCGCTCGCCGAACTCCTTGTGCGCCATTTCGCGCCCGCGGAAGCGCAGGGTCACTTTCGCCTTGTCGCCTTCCTCGAGGAACTGGATCAGCTTCCCCAGCTTGATCTTGTAGTCGCCCTCGTCGGTGCCCGGCCGGAACTTGATCTCCTTGACCTGGATCTGCTTCTGCTTGAGCTTCGCCTCGTGGGCCTTCTTCTGCTCGCGGTAGCGGAACTTGCCGTAGTCCATCAGCTTGCACACCGGCGGGTTCGCGAGCGGCGCGATCTCCACCAGGTCTACGTTTGATTCCTCGGCCAGCCGCAGCGCTTCTAAGACGGACTTGATTCCGAGCTGGTCACCGTTTTCCGCTACCAGTCGCACCTCCGGGGCGGTGATTTCCCGGTTGATGCGCTGCGATCTCTCGAGTGCGATGAGTGAAAAGCTCCTCAGTACGTTGAAAAAATAGGCCGTGCTACTGCGCGTTCGCCTCGTTCCGGAGGCGCGCGGTGAAGGCTTCCAGGCTCATCGCCCCGAGGTCCTCGCCGCTGCGCGTGCGCACGGCCACCGTTCCGGCTTGCAGTTCCTTGTCCCCGACCACGACCTGGTAGGGCAATTTTTGCAAGCTATGTTCGCGAATCTTATAAGAAATTTTCTCATTTCGCAAATCCAAAAAGGCCCGAAAACCCGCTTCCGAAAGCTTTTTGCCGACCGATTCGGCATAGCCGGCCTGGCGCTCCGTGATGTTCATCACCACGACCTGCTCGGGCGCGAGCCAGAGCGGGAAGGCGCCGGCATAGTGCTCGATCAGGATGCCGATGAAGCGCTCCATGGAGCCGACGATCGCGCGGTGAAGCATGACCGGGGTGCGGCGGGTGTTGTCCTCGGCGACGTACTCGGCACCGAGGCGACCGGGCATGCTGAAGTCCACCTGGATGGTGCCGCACTGCCAGACGCGGCCGATGCCGTCCTTCAGCGAGTATTCGACCTTCGGGCCGTAGAAGGCCCCTTCCCCGGGGGAAATGGTGTATTTCACGCCGGACTTTTCCAGGGCCTGCTTGAGCGCGGCCTCGGACTTGTCCCAGGCTTCGTCCGACCCGATGCGCTTGGCCGGCCGGGTGGCGATGCGGTAGATGACCTCGGTAAATCCAAAATCGCGGTACACCTTCTGCAGCAGCGCGGTGAACGCGACGCACTCGGGAAGGATCTGGTCCTCGGTGCAGAAAATGTGGCCGTCGTCCTGGACGAAGCCGCGCACCCGCATCAGGCCGTGCAGGGCGCCCGAGGGCTCGTTGCGGTGGCAGGACCCGAACTCGCCGTAGCGCAGCGGCAGCTCGCGGTAGCTGCGTACGCCCTTGTTGTAGATGAGGATGTGGCCCGGGCAGTTCATCGGCTTGATCGCGTACTCGCGATTCTCGGAAGCCGTGGTGAACATGTGGTCCTTGAAGTTCTCCCAGTGGCCGGTGCGCTCCCACAGGCTGCGATCCAATATCTGCGGGCCGCGCACCTCGCGGTAGCCGTTCTCCCGGTACACGCGGCGCATGTACTGCTCGACCGCCTGCCACAGCACCCAGCCCTTCGGATGCCAGAACACCAGCCCGGGCGCCTCTTCCTGCATGTGGAAGAGATCGAGTTGCGTGCCGAGGCGGCGATGGTCGCGCTTCTCCGCCTCTTCCAGCATCTTGAGGTACGCGTCCTGGTCCTCCTTCTTCGCCCATGCGGTGCCGTAGATGCGCTGGAGCATCTCGTTCTTCGAGTCGCCGCGCCAGTACGCGCCGGCGACCCGCATCAGCTTGAATACCTTGAGCTTGCCGGTCGAGGGCACGTGCGGCCCGCGGCACAGGTCGACCCAGTTGCCCTGCCCGTAGAGCGAAATGGTGTCCTTTTCCGGGATCGAGGCGATGATTTCCGCCTTGTACTTTTCTCCGATGGAATTGAAGAAGGCGACCGCATCGTCGCGCTTCATTTCCTTCCTTTGAACCGGGAGGTCGCGCCGGGCGATCTCCTGCATGCGCTTTTCTATGGCGGCCAGGTCCTCCGGCGTGAAAGGGCGCTTGTAGGAAAAGTCGTAGTAGAAGCCGTTTTCGATCACCGGGCCGATCGTCACCTGGGCCTCGGGAAAGAGCTCCTTCACGGCGTGCGCCAGCAGGTGCGCGGTCGAGTGGCGCAGGACCTCGACGCCTTCGGCATCGCGCTCGGTGATGATCGCCACGTCGGCATCCGCATCGACGCGAAAGCCGGTGTCGACGATCCTGCCGTTCACCTTTGCGGCGAGCGCGGCGCGCGCCAGCCCGGCGCCGATCGCCTGCGCGATCTCGGCTACCGTGACGGGGTTGGGGAACGACTTCGTCGAGCCGTCGGGAAGACGGATGTTGGGCATCGCTTCGAGAGCCTGCATACTATCACGATGAATATTGCGCTTTCACTCGCGATCAGCCCCTACGACCACGCGCGCGGCCTGGAGGCGCAGGGCATCGACCTCAACGTGCTCGAGCTGCCGATCGAGGAGATCTTCTACCGCTTCACGCGCTTCCGCGAATGGGACGCCTCCGAGATGTCGTTCGCCAAGACGATCTCGCTGCTCTCGCAGCCGGCGAGCGACCTCGTCGCGATCCCGGTGTTTCCTTCGCGGGTGTTCCGCCACTCGGCGATCTACGTCGGCCGGGATTCGGCGATCAAGAAGCCGAAAGACCTGGAAGGGCGCAAGGTCGGCGTTCCGGAATGGGCGCAGACGGCCGGCATTTACGTGCGCGGCCTGCTGCAGCACGAGTACGGGGTCGACCTGGCGCGCATCGACTGGTACCAGGCCGGGGTGCAGCAGCCAGGCCGCATCGAGAAGGTGAAGCTGAATCTGCCCGCCGGCGTGCGCGTCACCCCGGTGCCCGGCAAGAGCCTGGCGCAGATGCTGGCGGGCGGCGAGCTCGACGCGGTGATCTCGGCGCGAGATCCCGGAGGCAAGCGGCTTTTCGACGACTACATTTCCCTCGAGGCGGAGTACTTCAAGAAGACGCGCATCTTTCCGATCATGCACGTCATGGTGCTGCGCCGCGCGGTCTACGAGCGCGACCGCTGGATCGCGATGAATCTGCTCAAGGCCTTCGAGGAGGCCAAGCGGAAAAGCATGGCGCGCCTGGTCGAGATCGGCCTGTCGCACGTGCCGATGCCGTGGCTCGCCGAGCACGCGCGCCGCTGGCGCAGCGTGGCGGGCGAGGATTTCTGGCCCTACGGCATCGAGGGCAACCGCCCGACGCTCGAAGCCTTTACGCAGTACGCGTACGAGCAGGGCGTCACCGCGCGCAGGCTCGAGGTCGAGGAGCTCTTCGCGCCGGAGACGCGCGAAAGCTTCAAAATCTAAGGAGGTTGGTAGGCGCGATTGGACTCGAACCAACGACCCCTACCATGTCAAGGTAGTGCTCTAACCAGCTGAGCTACGCGCCTGCGGAGTGCCGGGATTTTATACTAATCGGGCATGGACCTTATCCTGTGGCGCCACGCCGATGCGGAAGAAGGCGCTCCCGACCTGGCGCGCGAGCTCTCTGCGAAGGGCCGCGAGCAGGCGGCGCGCGTCGCCGCGTGGATGCACCGCCACCTTCCGGCGGGGTTCGAGGTCGTCGCGAGCCCGGCGCTGCGCGCGCAGCAGACGGCCGAGGCGCTCAAGCTGCGCACCCGGACCGACAAGAAACTCGCGCCCGGGGCTTCGGTGCAGGCCATCCTGAAGGCTGCGCAATGGCCGGAGCACGAGGGGGCGGTGGTGGTGGTCGGCCACCAGCCCGATCTCGGGCGCGCCATCGCCTTTCTCGTGTGCGGCGAGGAGCGCGACTGGCGGCTGAAGAAAGGCGGCGTGTGCTGGATCGCCGAGGACCGCTCCATCAAGGCCGTGCTGTCACCGGACTTGCTTTAGCACCGAGACTTTCTTGTCCGACAGGCCGTTGACCGAGAGCCTCATGCCGACGCTCTTCCAGTGATCGGTTTCCGCCTCGAGCGCCGCAGCCGAGAGCGGGCTCTCCTCGAGCCAGGACTGCGGCAGATCGATGGCGAAGCCGCCCGCATCGGCGGCGACGCGCAGGAACGGCAGCTTGGCGTCGCTGCGGCTTCTCAGGATGAGCGAAGCCGTGCGGAGCGCGAATACGAGCTTCCAGTCGGCGGCTTCCAGCCCGGCGTCGTGCATCTTGCCGAGCTTGCCGCGGTGCGCCAGCACGACACGCGCGAGGCGCGCCTGCTCCATGCGCGAGAACCCCGGCATGTCGGCGTTCGAGAGCACGTACGCCGAGTGCTTGTGGTATTGCGCATGGGCGATGGACAGCCCGATCTCGGCGAGGCGCGCGGCCCACTCGAGCAGCAGGCGGTCGCCGTCCTCGTCGCGATCCGACCCGAGCGACAGGGCATCGTAGATGGCGAGCGCGAGGCTGCGCACCCGCTCGGCCTGCGCAGCGTCGATGTGGTAGCGCCGCATGAATTGAGCGACGGTCGCCTGGCGCATGTCGTGGTGCTCGACGCGGCCAAGGAGGTCGTAGAGCACGCCGTGGCGCAGCGCCGCTTCGGAGACCTTCATCGCCTCGAGCCCGAGCTCGTCGAACACCGCGCTCAGGATGGCGAGCCCGCCCGGGAGCACCGGCGCGCGATTCGGCCGCAGCCCCGGGATCCTGTCCGGGTCCGCCTTTTCATGCTTGATTAGAAGATTCCTCAGGCGCTCCAGGCCCTCGCGCGTAAGGCCCTCGCTCGCGAGGCCGTTTTCGCGCAGGATGTTCTCGATCGAGCGCGCGGTGCCGGAAGACGCCACCGCCTCGTCCCAGCCGACGGCGCGATAGGCACGCACGATACCGGCGAGCTCCTGCCGGGCGGCGAGCTCGGCGGCCCGCATGCGGCCTTTGTCGACCCTGCCTTCCGGGAAGTAGCGCAGGCTGTAGCTGATGCAGCCCATGTACAGCGACTCGGTGAGCTGCGAATCGAAGCCGGCGCCGATGATGAATTCGGTCGAGCCGCCGCCGACGTCGACGACGAGGCGCCGGTGCGCGGCCGCGGGCAGCGCGTGCGCCACGCCGAGGTAGATGAGGCGCGCTTCCTCGCGACCCGAGATCACCTCGATCGGAAAGCCGAGCACCTGGCGCGCTTCGCGCAGAAAGGGTGACGCGTTCTTGGCGACGCGCAGCGCGTTGGTGCCCACGGCGCGCACGGCTGCGCGCGGAAAGCCGCGCAGCCGCTCGGCGAGCTTCGCCAGCGACTCCAGCGCGCGCGCCTGCGTGGCGCGGTCGATGCGCTTGTCGCTGCCCAGCCCCGCGCCCAGGCGCACCACCTCGCGCACCGCGTCGAGCGGGTAGATCTGGCCGTCGACGACCCTGCCGATTTCGAGATGAAAACTGTTCGAGCCGAGATCGACCGCGGCGAGCGTTTCATGACGAGGCATTGCGGGCTTCACGGTATCACGGAACAGTTAAAATCGAATGTGGCGTGAACCGCAGAATCCCCACCCCGACGCAGTTCCTCAACCGCGAGCTCGGCATCCTCGCGTTCCAGCGGCGCGTGCTCGCCCAGGCGGCCGATGAGGCGGTTCCGCTGCTCGAGCGCCTGCGCTTCATCACCATCGTGTCGTCGAACCTCGACGAGTTCTTCGAAATCCGCGTCGCCGGGCTCAAGGAGCAGATCAAGCTCGGGCTGCCGGAGCCGGGACCCGACGGCCGCGGCCCGGCCGAGGTGTTTCATGCGGTGAGCCGCGAAGCCCATGCGCTCGTCGCCGACCAGTACCGCCTGCTCAACCAGGTCGTCCTTCCCGCGCTCGCGCGCGAGGGCATCGTGTTCCCGCGGCGCGAGGAATGGAACAGCGCGCAGCGCCAGTGGATCCGCGACTATTTCTTCCGCGAGCTGCTGCCGGTGCTCACCCCGATCGGCCTCGACCCCGCGCACCCCTTCCCCCGCGTTTTCAACAAGAGCCTCAACTTCGCGGTCGAGCTGGAAGGGCGCGACGCTTTCGGCCGCAGCTCGGGGGCGGCGATCGTGCAGGCGCCGCGGGCGCTGCCGCGCGTGATCCGGCTGCCGCAGGCGATCGGCGGCGCCGACTATGCGTTCATCTTCCTCTCTTCGGTCCTGCACGCGCACGTGAGCGAGCTCTTCGCCGGCATGAACGTGAAGGGCTGCTACCAGTTCCGCGTGACGCGCAACTCGGACCTCTTCGTCGACGAGGAAGAGATCAAGAACCTGCACACCGCGCTGCAGGGCGAGCTGCTGCACCGGCACTTCGGCGACGCGGTGCGCCTCGAGGTCGCCGACAACACTTCCGAGCGCATGGTGGAGTTCCTGCTGCAGCAGTTCGCGCTGCGCGAGGTGGATCTCTACAAGGTCGAGGGCCCGGTGAACCTCTACCGGCTGCGCGAGGTCCCGGACCATGTCGACAAGCCCGCCCTCAAGTATCCGCCGTTCCAGCCGGGGCTGCCGGTGGCCCTGCACGGCACGGAGCTCTTCGAGGTGCTGAAGAAGCAGGACGTGCTGCTGCACCATCCCTTCCAGTCCTTCCTGCCGGTGATCGAGTTCATTCGCACCACCGCGAACGACCCGAGCGTGATCGCGATCAAGCAGACCGTGTACCGCACCGGCACGGACTCCGAGCTGATGCAGATCCTGGTCGACGCGGCCCGCAAGGGAAAGGAAGTGACGGTGGTGGTCGAGCTGATGGCGCGCTTCGACGAGGAGGCGAACCTCAACTGGGCCGCCCGCCTGGAGGAGGTCGGCGCGCATGTGATCTACGGCGTGGTCGGGCACAAGACGCACGCCAAGATGTCGCTGGTGGTGAGGCGCGAGGACGGCCCCGAGGGCAAGCTGCTGCGCCGCTATGTGCACCTCGCCACCGGCAACTACCACCCCCGCACCGCGCGGCAATACACCGACTTCGGCTTGTTCACCGCCAACGAGGAGCTGTGCGCCGACGTGAACGAAGTGTTCAAGCAGCTCACCGGCCTCGGGCGCGTAGGCAAGATGAAGCACGTGTGGCAGTCGCCCTTCACGCTGCACAAGCGCATCCTCGCCGCGATCCGCAACGAGGCGCGGCTCGCCGGCGAAGGAAAAGAAGCGCGCATCATCGCCAAGATGAATGCGCTGCTCGAGCCGCAGATCATCGAGGAGCTCTACCTCGCCTCTGCCGCCGGCGTGAAGATCGAGCTCATCGTGCGCGGCGTGTGCGCGCTGAAGCCCGGCATCCCGGGGCTCTCCGAGAACATCCGCGTGCGCTCGGTGGTCGGGCGCTTCCTCGAGCACTCGCGCGTGTTCTTCTTCCTGAACGGCGGCGCCGAGGACGTGTACCTCGCGAGCGCCGACTGGATGGACCGCAATTTCTTCCGGCGCATCGAGCTGTGCTTCCCGGTGCTCGACCCGGCGCTCAAGCGCCGCGTGATCCGCGAGGGGCTGCAGCCTTACCTCGACGACAACTGCCAGGCCTGGGTGATGAGCTCCGACGGCGGCTACGAGCTGCCCAAGCCGCGGCGCGGGCGGCGCCGCTCGGCGCAGGAGGAGCTGCTCTTCACCCTCGCCACGCCGAGCTAGTGGAAAACCCCCACAAGAGCAAGCCGCTCTACGCGCGCCCGGTGTTCGCGACCCGAATCGCCGCTGAGGGCCTGGCGGCGGCGTGGCGCCACGAAGTCGCTTTTCGCCTCGAAATCATCGCCTGCGTTTTCCTGGTTCCATTTTCTTTTTTCCTGGGAAAAACGGCGGTCGAGCGCGCCCTTCTCATCGGCAGCCTGCTGCTCGTGCTGATCGTCGAGCTGGTGAATTCCGCGCTCGAGGCGACGCTCGACCGCATCTCGCTCGAGGAGCACGCGCTCGTCAAGCGCGCGAAGGATGTCGCGAGCGCCGCGGTCGGCCTCGCGCTCCTCAATGCCGCGGCAGTGTGGGGATTCGTCCTCTTTGGCTAGACGCGCGCGACGCGGATCACGCCCTTCACGTCGCGCACCTGCGCGAGCGCGCGCTTGAGTTGCGCCATGTTGGCCACGTCGAACGTGAAGCGCATGAAGGCGAGCTCGTCGCGGCTCTGGGTGCGCACCGCGGTGACGTTGATCTTCTCGCGCGCGAGCGCGTCGCCGATGTCGCGCAGCAGACCCCGGCGGTCGGCCGCCGTGACGGCGACGTCGACCGTGTAGGTGGTTTCGCCCTTGCCCCACTGCGCCTCGATGAGGCGCTCCGGATGAGCCTCGGCGAGGCGCTTGAGGCTCGCGCAATCGTCGCGATGCACCGAGACCCCCTTGCCGCGCGTCACGAAGCCGCGGATCGGGTCCGGCGGCACGGGCTTGCAGCAGCGCGCGAGCTGCGTGAGCAGGCTGTCCATGCCCGTGACCAGTACGCCGCCCTTCGAGCTTGCAGGTTTCGCCCGTCTCTTGGGTTCCGGTACTTTTTCGGGTTGCTCCGCACCGCGCAGCGCGGTCTGCAGCTGGCGCAGGTTCACCTCGTCGCGCGCCACCGCGGCGAACAGCTCCTCGGGATGCTTGAAGCCGAGCTTCGCGGCGAGCTGATCGAGGTTCGCCTGCGTCGCGCCTTCGCGCCGCAGCTCCTTCTCGAGCTGCGCGCGGCCGGCGGCGACAGTGTCGGCGAGCGCCTTGGCGTTGAACCATTGCCGGATCTTCTGCCGGGCGCGCTGGCTCTTGACGAAGCCGCGCTCCGGGTTGAGCCAGTCGCGCGAAGGTCCGCCCGTCTTGGCGGCGACGATCTCGACGCGCTGGCCGCTCGCGAGCGCGGTGTCGAGCGTCACCATGTGGCCATCGACCCTGGCGCCGCGGCAGCGGTGGCCGAGATCGGTGTGCAGCGCATACGCGAAATCGAGCGGGGTCGCGCCCGCCGGCAGGTCGATCACCTTGCCCTGCGGGGTGAGCACGTAGACCGTGTCGTCGAGCCGCGCCCCGCGCGTCTTCGACCAGTCGGCAACCTCGTCGCGCCACGCGAGCAGCTCGCGCAGCCACGCGATCTTGCGCTCGAATTCCTTCGAGGTCTTGGCCTTTTCCTTGTACTGCCAGTGCGCGGCGACGCCGTACTCGGCCTGGCGGTGCATTTCCTCGGTGCGGATCTGCACCTCGAGGGTTTTGCCGTCGGGGCCGACGACCGCCGTATGCAGCGACTGGTAGAGGTTTCCCTTCGGCCGCGAGATGTAGTCGTCGAATTCCTTGGGGATCGGCTGCCACAGGTTGTGCACCACGCCGAACGCGGTGTAGCAGTCCTTCACCTCGGGCACGATGACGCGCAGCGCGCGCACGTCGTAGAGCTCGGAGAAGTCGAGATGCTTGGTGCGCATCTTGTTCCAGATGGAGTAGATGTGCTTCGGCCGGCCGGTGATCGTGCCTTTGACGCCGGCCGCCTCCAGCTCCCGGGAGAGCGTCGCCATGGCCTTGGCGATGTACTGCTCGCGCTCCGCGCGCTTCTCGTCCAGCATCTGGGCGATGCGCTTGTAGAGCTCGGGCTCGAGATAGCGGAACGAGAAGTCCTCGAGCTCCCACTTGAGCTGCCACACGCCCAGGCGGTTGGCGAGCGGCGCATAGAGGTCGAGCGTTTCCCTCGCGTAGGCGATCCTTTCATCGGAGGGATGCTTCGCGAAGTAGCGCAGCGTCTGCGTGCGGCTCGCCAGGCGGATCAGCACCACGCGCACGTCCTCGACCATGCCGAGGACCATCTTGCGCAGCACCTCGCTCTGCTCGGCGGGGCTGTCGCGGGTCGCCACGCGCAGCTGGTAGAGCTTCTCCACGCCTCCGGCGAGGCTGGCGATCTCGGCGCCGAAGGCTTCGGCGAGCTTCTCGGTGCCGCCGAGGAGCTTGGGCGCAGCGAACAGCAGCCCCGCGGCGCGCCCCGCCGCATCGAGCCCGACCGAGGCGAGGCCGGCAGCGAGGCCGAGCGCGTGGTTCCAGGCCGGCTCGCCGGTCGAGAGCTGCTGGCGCGCGTACAGCGGCTCGGCGAACTCCAGCGCGCGGGAGAGAACCCCGTGGTCCGCGCCGGGCAGCCCTTCGGCGAGCGTGCCCAACGCCGCGGCACCGCTTTGCGGATGGAGCTGGACGACGGTGACCATGCGGTATTTTACGGGTTGATGGGATGGCTCACGGAATGGCGGCGCAGGCGCGTGCTCGAAAAGCACTCGATCGACGAGGCGCTCTGGCGTCGCGCCACGCGCAGCCTGCCGTTCATCCCGCACAAGACGAAGCTCAAGGACCTGGCGCTCGTATTCCTCTCCGAAAAAGAGTTCTCGGGCGCGCACGGCATCGAGGTCAGCGACGAGATGCGCGTGGCGATCGCGGCGCAAGCCTGCCTGCTGGTCCTGGAGCTCGGCCTCGACTGGTATTCGGGCTGGACCGGCATCGTGGTCTACCCTGGGGACTTCCGCGTGCGGCGCACCGAGATGGACGAGCACGGCGTAGTGCACGAATGGCAGGACGATCTCGCCGGCGAGGCGATGCCCGGCGGGCCGGTGGTGATCTCCTGGGATGCCGCCGCGCATGACCCGCACATGAACGTCGTGATCCACGAGTTCGCGCACAAGCTCGACATGATCAACGGCGAGGCCGACGGCCTGCCGCCGCTGCATGCCGGCATGGACCGCAAAGCCTGGCTGGCGGCTTTCGAGGCCGCCTACGAGGGCTTCTGCGATGCGGTCGAGCGCAGCAAGGACACCTGGCTCGATCCCTACGCCGCCGAGCATCCGTCCGAATTCTTCGCGGTGGTGAGCGAGGCCTTCTTCGAGCATCCGGCCGAGACGAAGCGCCGCTATCCGCTCGTCTACGAGCAGCTCAAGCTCTTCTACAGGCAGGACCTCGCGCTCTAGGCGCGGCTGCAGAGCTCGAGCACGGTCTTCTCGCCGGGAAACGGGATGCCGAGAAACTCCAGATACATCGGCACCTGCGCGTCCATCATGTGCTGGCCATGCTGCACCCGCATGCCGCGCGCCTGCGCCGCCTGCAGCAGCTGCGTCTCGCGCGGCTTCATGATGATGTCGCAGACGATGGTGCTGACGGGCAGCTGCACCGGATCGAAGGGCAACGGATCGCCGGTCTTCAGTCCCAGTGGTGTCGCGTTCACGGCAAAATCCATCGCAGCCGGCGGTTCTTCGACGACTTCGACCGCGAGCTTCGGGTAGCGCGACTTCAGTCGATCGATCATCGCCTTGACGCGTTGCGCGTCCGCGTCGCGCAGAAAGAGCTGTCCAACACGCGCTTCGGCGAGCGCCGCCGCGATTGCCGAGCCGGCGCCGCCCACCCCCACCAGCCACACCGTCGCGCCCTTCACCGAGTGGCCGCGCAGCTCCAGGCCGCGCACGAAGCCTGCGCCATCGACGATATCGCCGAACAGCTTGCCGTCGGGGTCGAGCCGCACCAGGTTGACCGCGCCGGCGGCCTGCGCGCGCTGCGACAGCCGGTCGAGCATGGCGCCGATCGCCGGCTTGTGCGGGATGGTCACCGTGAGGCCGCGGAAATTGCGCATCGTGCGCAGCGCCTGCATCAGCACCTTCAGGCCTTCGTGGTCGACATGCATGGGAACCCACACGGCATTTACCTTCAGCTCCCTGAAGACGACCTCCATGACCTGCGGCAGCCGCACCTGCGCCACCGGGTTGCCGCAGGTGGCGAAAATGAGCGTATTGCCGTCGATCACAGCGTTCCGCCGCCCAAAAAAAGCTGTCCCACCCGGGGATCGGCGAGGAGATCGCGCGCCACTCCTTGCATGCGCGTGCAGCCGAGCTCGAGGACCACGCCGAAGTCGGAGATCTCGAGCGCGCGCTTGGCATTCTGCTCGACCATCAGGATCGAGACTCCCCGGGCGCGCAGATCCTGCAGGATGGCGAAGATGTCCTGCACCAGCCGGGGCGACAGGCCGATCGACGGCTCGTCGATCAGCATCAGCCTGGGATCGAGCAGCAGGCCGCGCGCGATCTCGAGCAGCTTCTGCTGGCCGCCGGATAGGGTCGACGCCTGCGCGCCGGCCTTCTCGCGCAGCATCGGAAAGCGCTGCATCACCATCTCGATGCGCTCGGCCACCGGCGCGCCGGCGCCGGCCGCGGTCATGCCGAGCTCGAGATTGTGCAGCACGCTCAATTCGGGAAACACGTTGCGTCCCTGCGGCACGTAGGTAATGCCGCGCCCGAGCAGGCGCTGCGGATCGAGGTTCGTGATCTCCTCGCCGTCGTACACGATGCGACCGCGCTGCACCGGCAGCAGGCCGAACACCGCCTTGAAGACGGTGGACTTGCCCGCGCCGTTGGGGCCGATCACCGTCGTGATCGCGCCGCGCGCGACCTTGAAGCTCGTCCCGTTGAGCACGGTGAGCTTGCCGTAGCCGCCGACCACGCCCTCGAGCGCGAGGATCTCAGCTGCCAAGATAAGCCTCGATCACGCCGCGATCGCTGCGGATCTCCTGCGGCGCTCCCTGCGCGATGATGCGGCCCTCGGCGAGCACCAGGATGCGGGTGCACAGCGACATCACGAACTCCATGTTGTGCTCGATGACGACGAAGGTCGCGCGCTCGGCTGCGTTGATCGCCCGCAGGCGCTCGCGCAAGCCGGCGAGCATCGTCGGGTTGACCCCGCCGGCGGGCTCGTCGAGCAGGACCAGGCGCGGCCCGGCCATGAACGCCATCGCAACGTCGAGCAGCTTCTGCTGGCCGTAGCTGAGCGCCCCCGCGCGCTCGTCGGCGAGCGCTTCGAGCCGGAAAAACTCGATCATGCGGTTCGCCGCCGCGGTGAGCCCGGCATCTTTGGGCCCGGCCAGGCGCGACCACATCGATCCCTGGTGCTCCTGCCCGGCAAGCAGCAGGTTCTCCCGCACCGAGAGTTGCGGAAAGACCTGCAGCAGCTGGAACGTGCGGCTGATGCCCAGGCGGTTGAGGTCGCAGGGACGCATGCCGGTGATAGGCCGGCCGTCGACGCGCACCTCGCCCGAGCTGGGCGCGAGCTGGCCGAGGATGCAGTTGAAGAGCGTCGACTTGCCCGAGCCGTTGGGGCCGATGAGGCCGAGGATCTCGCCTTCGTGCACGGCGAACGACACGCCGTTCACGGCGCCGATGCCGCCGAAGGACTTCCTCAGTTCGCGGACTTCGAGAAGGGTTTCCATGATTTGCGCGCACGCTCGCCGAGGCCGAGGAGCCCCGAGGGGCAGAATGCCAGAAGCAGCATCACGAACACCGCGTACAGCATGAGGTAGAGCCCCTCGCTGAAGCGCAGCCACTCGGGCAGCAGCACCGACACCGCCGCGCCGATGAACGGCCCGAAGAAGCGGCCCGCGCCGCCGACGATCACCATCAGCAGCAGGTTGAGGGAAAGGCCGAGCGCGAACGCGGTCGGCTCGATGAACTGGACCAGCGGCGCATACAACACGCCCGCCACCCCGCCCAGGGCAGAGCCGAGCGCGAACGCCATCAGCGTGTAGCGCCGGGTGTCGACGCCGAGCGACGAGGCGCGCATCGGGTTCTCGCGCAGCGCGGTAAACGCGCGTCCCCATGGCGAGCGGATCAGCCAGCCGGTCGCCGCCGACACCAGCGCGAGAATGACGAGGCAGAAAAAATAGAAGTCGAGCGGCGCGTTGGTCGACCAGCCGAGGAGCGCGGGCCGCGGAATACCGCTGATCCCGTAGACGCCCTTGGTGAGCCACTCTTCGTTGCGCAGCACGAGAAAGACGAGCGTGGCGAACGACAGCGTGACGAACGCCAGGTAATGATGCGCCACGCGCAGGGCCGGATATCCGAGCAGCCAGCCGATGATAAAGCACAGCACGATGGCCGCCGCGAAAGCGACGCCGAGCGGCCAGCCCTGCGTAGTCATGAGCGCGGCGATGTACGCACCGATGCCGACGAAGGAGCCCTGCGCGAGCGAGATCTGGCCGGCGTAACCGAGCGTCAGGTTGAGCCCGATCGCGGCGATCGTCATCACCGCCCAGAGACTGAGGAGGTAGATCCCGTACGGCTTCAGGCCGAATGGGGCAGCAATCAGCAGTGCAACAGCGGGGAGCAGGATAATCGGTTTCATACGGTGCGCTCTTCTGCGCGGCCGAGCAGCCCCTGCGGCCGGAACAGGATCACGGCGATGAGCAGAAACAGCGGGATGGCGGCGCGGTACTGCGCCGACAGGTAGGCGGCGACGAAGTTGTCGATGACGCCGAGCAGCAACCCGCCGACGATGGCGCCGCGCACCTGGTTGAAGCCGCCGACGATCGCCGCGATGAAGGCGACCAGCCCGAGCGTCTCGCCGTTGGAGAACTTGGCGAGGTAGATCGGGCTCACCAGGAACGACGCCAGCGCCACGAGGGCCGCATTGATGAGGAAGGTGTAAAGGATCATGCGCTCCACCGGGATGCCCAGCACCCGGGCGAGCGTCGGATTCTGCGCGGTGGCCTGCATGCGCCGGCCGGTGCGCGTCGCGGCGAGAAAGTACTGGAGTAGCCCCACAGTGACGAGCGCCACCGCCATGATCACCAGGCTCTGCACCGATATGGCCGCCCCGCCGAAATCGAGATTGGTCGTCGCCCAGGCGGCCGGGAACGGCTGGGCATCCGCGGCGTAGAACTCCTTGACGCCTTCTTTGAGAAGGATGGCGAGCGCGATGGTCGAGATCACGAGCGGCAGCACGCCGTGCCGGATGATCGGGTCGACGACCAGCCGCTTGAACAGCACGCCGAGA
>Ga0156283_1127_pt1 | contig 25739 bp, 25 predicted proteins | sample RifCSPlowO2_12_FD_107932 | JGI IMG/M metagenome (GOLD analysis project Ga0156283, IMG submission 107932) | Betaproteobacteria bacterium RIFCSPLOWO2_12_FULL_65_14 | reverse complement strand
AGACCCGCGCGAAGCTCGTCGTGCTGCCCGAAACGGCGATCCCGCGCTTCTACGATGGCGTCGAGCCGCAGTACGTAACGCGACTCGAGGCGATCGCGAAGCGCAACGCGGGCGACCTGCTCCTCGGCGTCCCGTATCGCGGCGCGCCCGGCGAGTACTTCAACAGCGTGCTCACGCTCGGCACCTCGCCGCGGCAGATGTATCACAAGAGCCATCTCGTGCCGTTCGGCGAATTCGTGCCGCCGGGCTTCCGCTGGGTGCTGCGCATCGTTCAGATTCCGCTCTCGGACTTTTCGCGCGGCGGGGTGGAGCAGCCGCCGCTCGCGGTCGCGGGGCAGCGCGTCGCGGTGAACATCTGCTACGAGGACGCTTTCGGCGACGAGATCGCCCGGCGGCTGCCGGAAGCGACCCTGCTCGTGAACGTCTCCAACGTCGCGTGGTTCGGCGACTCGCTTGCGCCGGCGCAGCATCTGCAGATCGCGCGCCTGCGTGCCATCGAGACCGGGCGCATGCATCTTGCGGCGACCAACACCGGAATCACGGCCGCCATAGACCGCGATGGGCGCGTGCTCGCCCGGCTTCCGCAGTTCAGCGAAGGGCGCCTCGAGATCGCCGCGCAGGGCTACACCGGCGCAACGCCTTACTCGATCTACCGGGATTGGCCGGTCGTCGTCGCTTCATTCCTCCTCTTGGCAATCTCCGTGTTGATCGCGCGTAGGGCCATGAGCCGGTAAAATCGCCGTCCTTCATGCTTAGTTTCCAGCAGTTGATCCTCCAGCTGAACGCGTTCTGGGACCACCATGGATGCGTGCTGCTGCAGCCGTACGACATGGAAGTCGGCGCGGGCACGTTCCATACCGCGACCTTCCTGCGGGCCATCGGTCCCGAGCCGTGGAACGCGGCTTACGTGCAGCCCTCGCGCCGCCCGAAAGACGGCCGCTACGGCGAGAATCCCAACCGGCTGCAGCATTACTACCAGTACCAGGTCGTGCTCAAGCCCTCGCCGCTCGAGATCCAGCAGCTCTACATCGACTCGCTGAAGAGCCTGGGCATCAATCCTCTCGAGCACGACATCCGCTTCGTCGAGGACGACTGGGAGTCCCCCACGCTCGGCGCATGGGGCCTCGGCTGGGAAGTGTGGCTCGACGGCATGGAGATCACGCAGTTCACCTATTTCCAGGAAGTCGGCAGCCTCGCGTGCCGGCCGGTGCTCGGCGAGATCACCTACGGCCTGGAGCGTCTTGCCATGTACCTCCAGGGCAAGGAAAGCGTGTATGACCTGGCGTGGACGCCGGGCGTGAGCTACGGCGACGTCTATCACCAGAACGAGGTCGAGCAGTCGCGCTACAACTTCGAGCTGGCGAACACCGAGCTGCTGTTCAATCTGTTTTCGAGCTTCGAGAAGGAAGCCGAGCGCCTCATGCAGGCCCAAGTGGTGCTGCCGGCCTACGAAATGGTGATGAAGTGCTCGCACACCTTCAATCTGCTCGACGCACGCGGCGCGATCTCGGTCACCGAGCGCGCGGCCTACATCGGCAGGGTGCGCACCCTGGCCCGCTCGGTGGCGCAGGCGTATTACGAGTCGCGCGAGCGCTTGGGCTTCCCCATGCTGAGGGGCGACGCCAGGGCCGCATGACACAAGCCACGCTGCTCGTGGAACTCCTGACGGAGGAGCTGCCGCCAAAATCGCTCACGAAACTGGCGGACGCTTTTTCGCAAGCCATCCTCCGCGAACTGCGTAGGCGGGCTCTCGCATCGTCCGACGCCACAGCCGCAGTGTTTGCGACGCCGCGACGGCTAGGGACGAAGATCCGCCACGTGCTCGATGCCGCGCCCGATCGCTCGTCCGAGCTCACGGGACCTTCCACCAAGGCGCCCGAGCAGGCGGTGGCCGGCTTCGCGAGGAAGGCAGGCGTCGATCCGGCGCGCCTCGAGCGGCGCAATACGCCAAAAGGCGAGGTGTATGTCGCGCGCATCACCGAGAAGGGTGCCGTGCTGCGGGAGGTACTCGCCTCGATCGTCACGGATGCGCTCAAGGCTTTGCCCATTCCCAAGGTGATGCGCTGGGGATCGGGCGAGGCGCAGTTCGTGCGGCCGGTGCACGGCCTCGTGATGATGCACGGCAGCCGCGCCGTGCCGGGCGCGGTGCTCGGCATCGAGGCGTCGGCGCAAACGCGCGGCCATCGCTTCATGGGCAAGCCCGCCATCGCGCTCGCCAATGCTGACGAGTATGAGGGCCGGCTCGCCGCCGAGGGGATGGTGATCGCCGACTTCGCCGCGCGGCGCTCTGAAATCGAGCGCCAACTCGCGAAAGCCGCGGCGCGTGAGGGAGGCTCGCTCGGTGCGCATACCGACCTGCTGGATGAGGTTACGGCGCTGGTCGAGCACCCGACCGTCTACGTTGGACGCTTCGACCAGGCGTTCTTGGACGTGCCGCAAGAGTGCCTGATCCTCACGATGCGGCAGAACCAGAAGTACTTTCCGCTCTTCGACGCGTCGGGCCGGCTGCAGCCGAAGTTCCTCATCGTCTCGAACATGCGCGTGGACGATGCCCGCCACATCGTCGGAGGCAACGAGCGCGTGGTGCGGCCGCGCCTCGAGGACGCGCGCTTTTTCTACGACCAGGACCGGAAAACTCGGCTCGAGAACCGCGTGCCGGACCTCGCGCGCGTGGTCTATCACAACAAGCTCGGTACTCAGCTCGAGCGGGTGGAGCGCATCCAGCTGCTCGCGGGAGAGATAGCGCGTTCGCTGGGCGCGAACGTGGAGCATACAGAGCGGGCCGCTTGGCTGGCGAAGGCGGATCTCTACACCGGCATGGTGGGCGAATTCCCCGAGCTGCAGGGCATCATGGGTCGCTATTACGCGCTACACGACGGCGAGCCGCGCGAGGTTGCAGACGCCATAGAAGCGCATTACCGGCCGCGTTTTGCAGGCGACCGGCTACCCGAGCATCCGGTGTCGCGCGCCGTCGCGCTGGCCGACAAGCTCGACACCTTGGCAGGTCTTTTTGGAATCGGGCAAACGCCTACGGGGGATAGGGATCCCTTTGGCCTGCGCCGCGCCGCCCTCGGAGCAATTCGTATCCTCGTTGAGGGCGAGCTTGAACTCCGGCTTTTCGATCTGGTCAATGCGGCCTTCGCCCGCTTCGACGGTCGACCGGGGTTTGGCGACGCACGCACCGCTCTCGAAACGTTCATCTTCGACCGTGCCCGCGGATACTTTCAGGATGCGGGCTACTCCGCCAACGAAATCGAGTCGGTCCTATGCCTCAACCCGAGTCGCTTGGATCTCGTTCCCAAGCAACTGGAAGCCGTGCGCGCGTTTTCGGCCCTTCCGGAGGCTGAAAGCCTTGCTGCTGCAAATAAGCGCATTGGAAACATATTGAAGCAAGCCGATACGGTGCCATCGGATTTCGACGCTTCCCTGATGGTCCTGCCGGAGGAGAAGCGGCTTGCGACGACCTTCCAGAAGATGAAGCCCGACGTGGAAAGCGCCTTCCACAAGCTGGACTACACGGGAGCGCTGCGAGCACTTGCGTCGCTCAAGGAGCCGGTAGACGCGTTTTTCGACAAAGTGATGGTCATGGACAAGGACCCGCGCGTGCGCGCCAACCGCATTGCCTTCCTCGGCACGCTGCACGGCACCATGAACCGCATCGCCGATCTTTCCAAGCTCGCGAAATGAAGCTCGTCATCCTGGACCGCGACGGCACCATCAACTACGACAGCGACCAATACATCAAGTCGCCGGCGGAGTGGCGCCCGATCCCGGGCAGCCTGGAAGCGATCGGCCGTCTCACGCAGGCGGGCTATCGCATCGTGGTGGCGACCAACCAGTCGGGCATCGCGCGCGGGCTCTTCGACACCGCGACGCTCATCTCGATCCACGACACCCTGCAGCGCGCCGCCGCGCAGGCGGGCGGGCGCGTGGACGCCTTCTTCTTTTGCCCGCACGCCGCCGATTCGACCTGCGAGTGCCGCAAGCCCAAGCCCGGGATGGTCCTGGAGGTGGCGCGCCGCTTCAACGTCTCGCTGGCCGACACCTACATGGTGGGCGACACGCTGCGCGACGTGCAGGCGGCGGCCGCGGCCGGCGCGCGGCCGGTTCTGGTGCTGAGCGGCCGCGGGAGGAGAACGTTGGAGGAAGGTATGCTGGCCCCCGGGACGGCGGTATTCCAGGACCTCGCGACGTTCGCCGAGCATCTCGCTCCATGACGTTGCTGCGCTCGAGCGTGTTCGCGCTCGCGCTCGCCCTGATTACGCCGCCCTATGCGATCCTCGCTCTTGCCACGTTTCCCCTGCCGCGCATGGCACGCTACCGCTTCATTTCAGGCTGGTCGCGCATCGTCCTTTTCCTTGCGCGGCGGATATTGCGCATCGACTGGCGGGTCGAAGGCCGCGAGCACTTGCCGGCGCGGCCCGCCGTCATCCTCTCCAAGCACCAGTCGGCCTGGGAGACGATCGCGTTCCAGCAGATCTTTCCGCCGCAGGTGCATGTCCTCAAGCGCGAGCTGCTCTGGATTCCCTTCTTCGGCTGGGGACTCGCGCTCATGAGCCCGATTGCCATCGACCGCTCGCGCGGCGTCGCCGCCCTGCGCAGCATCGCGCGCCGCGGCCGCGAGCGGCTGGCGCAGGGATTCTGGGTCATCGTGTTCCCCGAAGGCACGCGGGTTGCTCCGGGACAGCGGCGCCCCTACCAGCTCGGCGGCGCCTGGCTTGCCGCGGCAAGCGGCGCCCCCGTGGTGCCCGTCGCGCACAACGCCGGCGTCGTATGGCCGCGCAACGCGTTCATCAAGCGGCCCGGCACGGTCATCGTGCGCATCGGACCGCCGATCGAAACGCAGAACCGCGATCCCAAGGACATCAATACGCTCGCCGAAAAATGGATCGAAGAACAACAGCAGGCCCTCTGCTGATCCGGCTGTGCGGCCGGTGGATCGAGTACCGCTTCGCCCGGCGCCGCCGGCGCAGCATCGGCATCTCCGTGGATGCGAGCGGGCTTTCGGTCGCGGCGCCGCTGCGCGCGCCGTGGCGCGACATCGAAGCCTTCCTGCACCACAAGCAGGGCTGGATCGCCGCAAAGCTGGACGAATGGGCGCAGCTGCCGCGTCCGCCCGTCGTGCTCGGCGCGAGCGGCGAGTCGCTTCCCCTCTTCGGCACGCCGATGACGCTCGAGGTGCGCACCGGCGGCCGCGCAGTGCGGCGCGAGCCGCAGCGCTTGCTGGTGAGCGCGCCCTCGCCGAGCCGCGCCGCAAAGGTGCTGATCGGCTGGCTGAAGACCCAGGCGCTGGAGACGCTCACGCCCCGCGCCGGCCACTATGCCGCGCGGCTCGACCTTGCGCCGCCGGCGGTGTCGCTCTCCAATGCGCGCACGCAGTGGGGGGTGTGCACCGCGGGCGGCTCGATCCGGCTCAGCTGGCGGCTCGTGCATCTCGAGCCGGCGCTCGCCGACTACGTGGTGGCGCACGAAGTCGCGCATCTCGTCGAGCTCAACCATTCGAAACGCTTCTGGAGCCTGCTCGCCAACCTCTACCCCGACTGGCGCGAGGCGCGCGAGCGCCTCGAGCTCGCCGGGGCTTCCCTGCCCATCATTCAAGGTGCGACATGAGAATCCTGCATGCCATGCTGCGCGTCGGCGACCTGCAGCGCTCGGTCAAGTTCTATACCGAAGTGCTGGGGATGAAGCTGCTGCGCACCACCGACCGCCCGGAGCAGAAATACTCGCTCGCGTTCGTCGGCTACGGCGCGGAGGACTCGAGCGCGGTGCTCGAGCTCACGTACAACTACGGCGTCGATCGATACGAACTCGGCACCGCCTTCGGGCATATCGCGCTCGAGGTCGACGACGCGCGGCGAGCCTGCGGCCGGGTGCGCGCCATGGGAGGCAAGGTCAGCCGCGAGCCGGGGCCGGTCAAGGGCGGGACCACGGTGATCGCCTTCGTCGAGGACCCCGACGGCTACAAGATCGAGTTCATCGAAAGACGCGCGTAGTCCTGGGGCGAAAGGTTCTCGGGCCGCAGGCGCGGGTCGATGCCGAGCGCGGCGAAGTCGATCCCCGGCAGCGCGTTTTTCAGCGTCTTGCGGCGCGCCGAGAACGCCTTCCTCAGCAGGTTCTCGTCGACTCGAAGCGGCCGCTCGAGCGGCACGAGGCGCACGAGCGCCGATTCCACCTTGGGCGGCGGGCGGAAGGCGCCCTTCGCGACATTGAAGAGCTTCTTCATCTGAAAGCGCGCCTGCAGCGCCACCGAGAGACGCCCGTACTGCGCAGTCGAGGGCGACGCCACCATCCGCTCCACCACCTCGAGCTGCAGCATGAAATGCATGTCGCGCACGCGCTCGGCGCAGCGCGCGAGATGAAACAGCAGCGGCGTCGAAATGTTGTAGGGCAGGTTGCCGACGAGGCGCATGCCCTCGGGAAATTGCGCAAAGTCGAACTCGAGCGCATCGGCCAGGTGCACCTCGATTCTCGGGTCTGAAAGCCTGCCGGCGAGATCGCGGTCGATCTCGACGACGTGCAGCCGGTTCAGTTTCTCCAGCAAAGGCACGGTGAGCGCGCCCTCGCCCGGCCCGATTTCGACCATGAAGTCTTCGCGCGCCGGGTTGATCGCTTCCACGATGCGCGCCAGAACGCGCGCATCGTGCAGGAAATGCTGCCCGAAACGCTTACGCGGGCGATGCGAGCTCGATGGCAAGCTTCACCGCCTCGATGAGGCTTCCCGGATCGGCCGTGCCGGTGCCGGCGAGGTCGAGCGCGGTGCCGTGGTCGACCGAGGTGCGCACGAACGGCAGTCCGAGCGTCACGTTGACGCCGCGGCCGAAGCTCGCGTACTTCAGCACCGGCAGTCCCTGGTCGTGGTACATGGCGAGCACCGCGTCGGCCTGCTTCAGCCGCTCCGGGACGAAAAGCGTGTCCGCGGGGATCGGTCCGCTCGCGGCGACGCCTTGCTTGTTTGCCTCGGCGATCGCCGGCGCAATGACTTCGATGTCTTCCGTGCCCAGGTGCCCCGATTCGCCGCTGTGCGGATTCAGGCCGGCGACGAGGATGCGCGGCTGCGCGATCCTGAAGCGTACGCGCAAGTCCCGGTCGAGCACGCGCAAGCTCTTCAGGAGTCCTGCCCTGGTGATGGCCTTTGGAACTTGGGACAAAGGCAGATGCGTCGTCGCCAGCGCGACGCGCAGGCCGCCGCCGACGAGCATCATCACCACGTGCTCGGCGCCGGCGCGCTCCGCGAGGAACTCGGTGTGGCCGGTAAAGGCAATGCCCGCATCGTTGATGACGCTCTTCTGCACCGGGGCGGTCACCATGGCGGCGTACTCGCCGGAAAGGCACCCGCGCAGCGCGCGCTCGAGCACGGCGAGCACGTAGCGGCCGTTGCCGGGATCGAGCCTGCCCGCGACCCTCGGCCGCTCGAGCGGCACGTGCTCGACGTGCGGAAACCCGGCGAGCAGCCGGCGGTCGCCGATCGCCACCAGGCGCGCGCCAAACGCCTGCCGCGCGAGCATGACGCATAGCTCCGGCCCGATGCCCGCCGGCTCGCCCGAAGTGACCGCGATGAGCGGCGGCGCCGCTATCTTTCCTCCAGCCGCAGCTCGACGTAAGCCTGGTCGCGCAGTTGGCGAAGCCATTCCTGGTAAGCCTCCTCCGACTTGCGCTCGCGCAGCGCCTGGCGCGCCTGCAGGCGCCGGCGCTCCGGGCTCATGTCCGCCGAGCGGCGCTCGAGCACCTGGATGAGGTGGTAGCCAAAGGGCGTCTTCACCGGCTGGCTGATCTCGCCGGGCTTGAGCTCCTGCATCGCGCGCTCGAAATCCGGGACCGTGTCGCCGGGGTAGATCCAGTCGAGCTCGCCGCCGCGCGCGGCGCTGTTGTCATCGGAATGCACGCGCGCCAGAGCGGCGAAGTCCGCGCCGCCGGTGAGGATGCGCTCGCGCAGGTCGAGCAGCCGCCGGCGCGCCTCGCTTTCCGAGACCACCTCGCTGGTGCGCACCAGGATGTGGCGCGCGTGCGTCTGCGTGACCGGCGCGCCGCTGTCGAGGCCGCGCCGGTCGACGAGCTTGACCAGGTGGAAGCCCGCCGGGCTGCGCAGCACCTCGCTCACCTCGCCTGCCTTCATCTTCGCGAGCGCGCCGGCGAAGAGCTCCGGCAGCCGCTCGTGGCTGCGCCAGCCGAGTGCGCCTCCGCTGATCGCGTCGGGCGCGTCCGAGTAGCTCGCCGCGACGCTCGCGAAATCGACGCCCGAGCGGGCCTCCGCGAGCGCCTTGTCCGCCCTGGCGCGCGCGGCCTCGAGGCGCTCGGGGCTCGCCTGCTCGGGGATGCGCACCAGGACATGCGACACGTTGTATTCCGCGCGCTCGGGCTGCGACTTCATTTCCTCGAGGAACAGGTCGATCTCGCCGTCGCTCACCTGGACCTTGTCGTCGACCTCGCGCTCGCGCAGCCGCGAGAGCAGGATCTGCTCGCGCAGATCCTCGCGCCAGGCGTCGAACGGCACGCCGTCGCGCTCCAGCACGCGCCGGAAGTCGGTGAGCGTCATGTTGTTGTTCTGCGCAATGCGCTGCACCGCCCGGTCGAGCTGCAGCTCGTCGACGCGGACGCCGGAGTCGCGCGCCATCTGCAGCTGCGCCTTCTCGAGGATCAGGCGCTCGAGGAGCTGGCGCTCCAGCACCGGCCGCTCCGGTGCCGGCGTGCCCTGGCGGCGCAGCTGCCTTTCGGCGGCGGCGACGGCGTCGTTCAGCTCCGAGAAGGTAATGACTTCCTTGTTCACCACCGCCACGATGCGGTCGACGAGCGACGCGCTTTGCGCCGCGGCCGCCAATGGCGAGCCAGCGACCAGCAGAACGACGAGCCAGCGATGCATCATGTTTTCTCTAAAACACCTGTTCAAAGGGCAGCCGCGGCCGCAGGCTGGGCGGCGCGAGACCCGGATCGCGCGGATTGGTCACCGCGTAGCCCGGGACGCTACGCGACAACAGCGCCACCGCGTCGTCCGTGCCGACCTGACCGACGCCGTTGAACTCGAGCTGGAAGAAAAAGCCGGTAGAGCTCACCTGCGTCGCCGCCTGGACTCGCTGCACCACCGCGCGGAACACCCAGCAGCCGGCGTTGTACTCCACGCCCGCCAGGCCCTCCAGCAGGCGCTTGTCCAGGAACGAGTAATTGTAGCGCCCGACTGCGTACCAGCCGGCCGCCAGCGGCCATTGCGCGGAAAGGTCGATCTGCCGGATGCTGGCCCGGCTGAAGCGGTAGCTCGCGTTCAGAACCTTGGCGACCTCCGGGTTGTAGCGCAGCGCGGCGGTATAGCGCTCGGCGCTCTGCTGATGGCGGCTGTACTGCGTCGTAGCGTCGAAAGTCCAGTGCCGGAAGAGCCGCCCGCCCACGGAACCGAGCACATCGGACTCGAGCGAGGTGCGCAGCGGCGCTCCGGGCAGGCCGACGCGCTCGTCCCTGAAGTAATAGCGCTGCCCGATCGTCGCGCGGAACGCCTCCTGTCCCGCCTGAAGAAAGCGCGATGTCAGCGCGAGGGTCGCCTGGTTGGCATCGCCGAAGCGGTCGCCGCCGCCGAAGCGGTTCTCGGTGAACAGCTGCGGGAAATTGAAGTCGGCGAGCGCGGTGTCGAAAAGCGGGATCTGGTCCTGGTTGCGATAGGGCACGTACACGTAGAACAGGCGCGGCTCCAGCGTTTGCGTCAGCGTGTCGCCGAAAAAGCGCGCCTCGCGCTCGAACACCAGCCCCGTGTCGGCGCTGAACCAGGGGATCTGCACGTGCGGCGCGGTCTGCTGCTCGGGCGGCGTGCGCTCCAGGCTGTAGCTCAACTGCCGCATGCCGAGCTTCGGCGTCACAAACCAGCCCGGCGAAATCAGCGGCATCGCGAGCGTGGGGTTCAACGACGTGCGCGCGCCGTAGAGCAGGCTGCGATGCGTGAAGCGCACGTATTCGGCGGGCAGCGCAGCGTCGAACAACCCTGCGAGATCGTTCATCGAGGTCGCGAACGTGAGCTGCGGCTGGCGATGATAAGGGGGGGTAATGGGCGCGAGCGGGTCCTGCAGCGTCTGGAATTTCTGCACGCGCGCCTGCGCGCTGTACGGCAGCGGGCCGAGCGTGCCCTGGTAGGTGACGTAGCCGTCCTGCTGCAGGTTGCCGATCGAGACCTGCCGCACCTGGCTCGCCAGGTCGACGAAGTAGCGGTCGTCGGATACGCGGTTGAAATCGATCTGCCCGGTGAGGCCGGGCCGGAACGTCTGCGCGTGCTGCAGCGACACGCCGGTGCGGCGGCGGCCGAATTCCTTGTCCTCGGGCATGTATTCCAGGCGCAGCTCGCCGGCATACGGCACGTCGAGATAGCGGAACTGGTTCTTGAGCTGCAGGCCGCGCTTGGTCATGAGCACGGGCGTCATCGTCAGATCGCGCTCCGGCGCGATGTTCCAGTAGTACGGCACGCCGACCTCGAAGCCGCGGTTGGTGGTCTGCGAGTAGTACGGCGTCAGCAGCCCGCTGCGGCGGCGGTTCTCCAGCGGAAAGCTGGCGAACGGAAAGCCGAGGATCGGGACGCCGAAAAAGCGCAGCCGCGGGCTCTTGGCTTCGCCTTCCTCGGCCTCGTAGTCGAGGTCGATTTCGGAGGCCTCGAGTATCCAGTCGTCCTGCCCCGGGCGGCAGGTCGTGAACGAGGCGTCCTTGAGCCGGTAGCGGTCCTTGCCGCGGAACTCGAGCGCCTCGGCCTCGCCGCGCGCCGGCACGTCGCGCTGGAGCACAAAGCTCGGCGACTCGAAGACGCCCGTATCGTCCAGCGTGTGGTATTCGAGGCGCGGCCCGAAGAACCGGTCGACGCCGAGCTGCAGCCGCACGCCGCCCTCACCCTGGGCGCTGCCGAACTCGCTGTTGTAGCGAAGCACCTCGCCGAAAATCACGACGTCGTCGCGGCGGATCTCGGCGTTGCCGCGCGCCGTGACCTCGAGGTCGCTCACGCCCTCGATGCGCTCGGCGTCGATCGTCGTGGGCGAAGTTTCCTCGACAGGCGTCTGCTGCGCCACGGCTGGCGCGGCGGCGAGCAACAATGCCAGCAGCGCGAAGCGGTACGGCATGGAGCGGCGAGGAAAATTTTTCGTTGATGTTAGAATTTTCAATGATACACGCCGATTCTCGACGCGCTGCGCTCGAGGGCTGGCTTTCCGACCGGCTCCATGGCGCGCGCTTCGCCCTCACCCCGGCATCCGAAGATGCAAGCTTTCGGCGCTATTTCCGCGCGCGGCTCGACGACGGGCGCAGCTTCGTCGTCATGGACGCGCCGCCCGACAAGGAGGATTGCCGGCCGTTTCTTCACGTGGCGCGCCTGCTGCGCGCGGCGGGCGTGCACGCGCCCGAGGTCCACGCCCAGGACCTTGCGCAGGGCTTGCTTCTGCTCTCGGACCTCGGCGAGCGCACTTACCTCGCGGTCATCGACGACAGCAACGCGCCAGCGCTCTTCGCGGACGCCACCGAAGCGCTGATCCGCTGGCAGCTCGCGACCCAAGAGGGCGGGCTGCCGCCCTACGACGAAGCGCTCCTGCGCCGCGAGATGCGGCTGTTCCCGGACTGGTACGTCGCCCGCCACCTCGGCCGCGAATTGAATTACCAACAGAAACAAACTCTCGAAGACATTTTCGCGCTTCTGGCCAGAAGCGCGCTGGCGCAGCCGAAGGTCTACGTGCACCGCGACTACATGCCGCGCAACCTCATGGTGTCGGATCCCAATCCCGGCGTGCTCGACTTCCAGGACGCGGTGATGGGCCCGATCGCCTACGATGTGGTCTCGCTGATGCGCGATGCCTTCGTGACCTGGGACGACGAGCGCGTGCTCGATTGGAGCGTGCGCTACTGGGAAAAGGCGAAAAAGGCGGGGCTGCCGGTGGATCCGGACTTCGGCGAGTTCTGGCGCGCCCTGGAATGGATGGGGCTGCAGCGGCATCTCAAGGTCCTCGGCATCTTCGCGCGCATCCGCTATCGCGACGGCAAGCCGAAGTATCTCGCCGACACTCCGCGCTTCCTCAGGTACGCGCGCGACGTGGCGGGACGCTACGCGGCGCTTTCGCCACTTATCCGCCTCTTCGACCAACTGAAATGCGAGCCATGATTCTTGCCGCCGGGCGCGGCGAACGCCTGCGGCCGCTGACCGACGACATGCCGAAGGCCATGGTGCAGGCCGGCGGCAAGCCGCTCATCGCCTGGCATCTCGAGCGCCTCGCCGCCTGCGGCTGCCGCGAAGCGGTGATCAACGTCGCCCACCTGGGCGAGCGCATCGTCGAGGGCGTCGGCGACGGCGCGCGCTACGGCATGCGCATCGCGTACTCCCGCGAGCCCGAGCCGCTGGAGACCGCCGGCGGCATCGCGAAGGCGCGCGAGCTGCTTGGCGAGGCGCCGTTCCTGCTGGTCAACGCCGACGTGTATTGCGAGGTGGACTTCGCCCGGCTGCTCGCCTTCGCGCTCGGCACGCGTCTTGCCCACCTGGTGCTGGTGCCGAACCCGCGGCATCGCCCCGGCGGCGATTTCTCGCTCGAGGACGGCAGGGTCGGCAACACGGACGGCGCACGCTACACTTACGCCGGCATCGCCGTGATGTCGCCAGAGCTCGTCGCCGGCGTCAGGCCCGGCGAGAAAGCGCCGCTGGGTCCGCTGCTGCGCTCGGCCGCCGAGCGTCGCCTGCTGAGCGGCGAGCTCTACCGCGGCGCATGGCAGGACGTCGGCACCCGCGAGCGGCTCGCCGAGCTGGAAGCGCATTTGTCATCTCGATGAAACCGACCGAAGGCATTTCGCATTTCGCCATCCGCCGCCAGCGGCTCGCCCAAGCCATGCGCGAGGGCGTGGCCGTGATCCCGACCGCGCCCGAGCGGCTGCGCAACCGCGACACCCATTTCCCGTACCGCTTCGACAGCCATTTTTACTATCTGAGCGGATTTCCGGAGCCGGAAGCGGCGCTGGTGGTGATCGCCGGCGACGCCCCCAAGGTGCTTCTTTTCTGCCGGGAAAAAAACGAGGAGCGGGAGATCTGGGACGGCTTTCGTCAGGGCCCGCAAGCCGCGAGCGAGCGCTTCGGCTTCGACGAGGCGCATCCGATCGCCTCTCTTGACGAGCAGGTCGCTGCGGCGCTGGAGAACCAGCCCGCGCTCTACTACCCGGTGGGCGCCGACCCCGAATGGGACGCGCGCGCGATCAAGTGGCTGAATGCGGTGCGCGCCAAGGCGCGCGCCGGCATCTCGGCGCCGGAGCGCGTGCACGACGTGCGCGCGCTCGTCGACGACATGCGCCTGGTAAAGGATGCGCAGGAGATCGCCCTCATGCGGCGCTCGGCGCGCATCGCCGCGGCCGCGCACCGGCGCGCGATGCAGGCCACGCGCCCCGGGCGCAGCGAGCACGAGATCGAGGCCGAGCTGCTCTACGAGTTCCGCCGCAACGGCGCGCAGTTCCCCGCGTACTCGCCCATCGTGGCGGGCGGCGCCAACAGCTGCGTGTTGCATTACGTGCTCAACGACGCGCCGCTGCGCGACGGCGAGCTGCTGCTGATCGACGCCGGATGCGAGCTCGACGGCTACGCCTCGGACATCACCCGCACGTTCCCGGTGAACGGCCGCTTCAGCGCCGCACAGCGCGAGGTCTACGAGCTGGTGCTCGCGGCGCAGCGCGCGGCGATGGAGAAGGTGCGGCCGGGCAACGCCTGGAACGAGCCGCACGATGCGGCGGTGCGGGTGCTGGCGCAGGGCATGCGCGAGCTCGGTCTTCTTCCCGGCACGCTCGACGAAATCCTGGAGAAAGAGACCTACAAGCGCTTCTACATGCACCGCACGGGTCATTGGCTGGGGCTCGATGTGCACGACGCGGGCGAATACAAGCGCGCGGGAAACTGGCGCACGCTCGCGCCCGGGATGGCGCTCACCGTCGAGCCGGGGCTCTACATCCGCGGCGACGACGACATCGCGGCGCGCTTTCGCAATATCGGCGTGCGGATCGAAGACGACGTGCTGGTGACCGGCGCGGGCTGCGAGGTCCTGACTGCGGAAGCTCCCAAGGGCATCGACGACATCGAGGCCCTGATGCGCGATGCGCGCGCCAGAGATTGACGTTCTTATCCGCGGCGCGGGTCCAGTCGGCTGCGCGGCCGCGCTCGCCTTGGCGGGCTCTGCGCTGAAGGTTCGGATTCTAGGTTCAAAAGACGTGCTGCGTAGCTTCCGCCCGATCGCGCTGTCCTACGCGAGCCGTCTGATCCTCGAGCGGCTGGGCGCCTGGTCTTCGCTGCGCGCGACGCCGATCGAGACCATCCTCGTCTCGCAGCAGCAGGGATTCGGCCGCATGCGCATGGAGGCTGCCGAGGCCGGCGTGCCGGCGCTCGGCTACGTGACCGAGTACTCCGCTTTGCACGACGTGCTGCGCGGCGCCTGCGAGCCCTTGCTCGGCGACGAGGAAGCGCCGGCGCGGCTGGTGGTGCACGCCGAAGGCAGCTCGCCGGGCGCGCGCGAAAAGCGCTACGGGCAGGACGCGCTCGTCGCGCTGGTGCGCACCGAGCCCGCCTCGCGCGCCGTGGCCTTCGAGCGCTTCACGCCCGAGGGACCGCTCGCCCTGTTGCCCCTGTCGGGCAGCTACGCCGTCGTATGGAGCTGCCGGCCGGAGCGCGCGTCCTCGCTGCGGGAGGCACCCGAGCATCGCTTCCTCGAAGAGCTGGCGAGAGCCGCGGGACACCGGCCGGGCCGCCCGATCGCGGTGGAGGCGCGCGCGGTGCACCCGTTGATGCTCCGCGTGCAGCGCACCCGCGTTGGGCCGCGCGAAGTCTACATCGGCAATGCCGCCCAGACTCTGCATCCGGTCGCAGGCCAGGGATTGAACCTCGGCCTCAGGGACGCCTGGGAGCTCGCGAGGGCGATCTCCGAATCGGCCGATCCTGGAGACCAGAGCGCGCTCGCGCGATACGCGGCCGCGCGGCGCATCGACGCGCAGGCAACGATCCGCGTCACCGACCTCCTCGCGGGCGCGTTCCTCGGCTCGAATCCGGTTGTCGGCGCCGCGCGCGGCGCAGCGCTCGCCGTGCTCGACTTGCTTCCGGGGCCGCGGCGCTTTTTTGCGCGCCGCATGATGTTCGGACCTTCGGCGCTGCCGTAAAAAAACAACACATTGGTCGGCGCGATTCCTTTTCCGCGCCGAAAGCGGATAGAATCCGTGTCCCTCAATTCGTCTCCCTTCTCGCCACGGCCAATGAGAATTGGCGCGCACCAGCTGCGCAGCGGATTGTTAGTCGCTCCGATGGCGGGCATCACCGATCGCCCCTTTCGGCGGCTCGCGCGCCGCTACGGCGCCGCACTCGCGGTCTGCGAGATGGTTTCGTCGCGGCCGGAGCTGCGCGCATCGCGCAAAACGCGCCTGCGCCTCGACCACGCGGGCGAGGCGGGCCCGATTTCGGTGCAGATCGCGGGCTCGGACCCGGCCATGCTCGCCGAAGCCGCGCGCCATAACGTCGACCTGGGCGCGCAGATCATCGATATCAACATGGGCTGCCCGGCCAAGAAAGTCTGCAATGTGCAGGCCGGCTCGGCGCTGCTCGAGGACGAAGCGCTGGTGGCGCGCATCCTCCACGCTGTGGTGAAGGCGGTGGAGGTCCCCGTTACGCTCAAGATACGTACGGGCCCAAGCCCGCAGCGACGCAACGCGCTTTCCATCGCGCGCATCGCGGAGGCTGCGGGCGTGCAGATGCTGGCGATCCACGGCCGCACGCGCGCTTGCGGCTTCGCCGGGCGCGCCGAATACGAGACGATCGCCGAAGTGAAATCGCAGCTACGCATTCCCGTGGTGGCGAACGGCGACCTCGAGTCGCCCGAAGACGCCAGGCGCGTGCTCGATGCGACCGGCGCCGACGGCGTCATGATCGGCCGCGCGGCCCAGGGGCGGCCGTGGCTGTTCCGCGAGATCGCCCATTACCTCGCCACCGGCAAGCGGCCGGCGGCCGCGGATGCCAGCGAAATGCGCGACGTGCTGCTCGAGCAGCTGGAAGGGATCTACGACCTCTACGGCGAAGAACAGGGCGCGCGCGTGGCGCGCAAGCACATCGGTTGGGCGGTGCGCGGCCTGCCCGGCGGCGAAGCGTTCCGCAGCCAGGTGATCCAGATCAACGCCGCGCGCGCGCAGCACTCGGCGGTGAACGACTATTTCGCTAGACTGGCTGCATGAGCCGCCCGAACGAGCTCGCCGAATGCGTCAAGCGCTCGCTCGAGCGCTACTTCAAGGACATGGACGGCGAGATGCCCACCTCGATTTACGAGATGGTTCTGAAGAACGTCGAAAAACCGATGATCGAGGTGGTCCTCGGGCAGGCGAAGGGCAACCAGACGCTCGCCGCCGAGATGCTCGGCATCAACCGTAATACGCTGCGGACCAAGATGCAGCAGCTGCGGATTAAAGGGTGAAAGTCAGCCGGGCGCTGCTCAGCGTCTCCGACAAGTCAGGCATCGTAGAGCTCGCCCGCGCGCTCGCCGCCGCCGGCGTCGAGATCCTGTCCACCGGCGGCACCGCCAAGCTCCTCGAGAAGGAAGGCGTGGCGGTGACCGAAGTGTCTGCCTATACCGGCTTTCCGGAAATGCTCGACGGCCGCGTGAAGACGCTGCACCCGAAGATCCACGCCGGCCTGCTCGCGCGGCGCGACGACCCGGCGCACCTGGCTGCGCTGCGCGGCGCGGGCTTCGGCACCATCGATCTGCTGGTGGTCAATCTGTACCCGTTCCGCGCCACGGTGGCCGACCCCGACGCGCGCTTCGAGGACGCGATCGAAAACATCGACATCGGCGGCCCGGCGATGCTGCGCGGGGCGGCGAAGAACCATACCGGCGTCGCGGTCGTGGTCGATCCCGCCGACTATGGGCGCGTGCTGGAGCAGATCCGGGCTACCGGCGGCGTTGCAGACGAGCTGCGCTTCGCGCTCGCGGCGAAGGTATTCGCGCATACCGCCAGCTACGACGGCGCGATCGCGAACTATCTCTCGTCGCTCGATGCGCAGCGCCGGCGCCTCGAGTATCCGCAGGTGCTGAGCCTGCAGTTCACGAAGGTCCACGACCTGCGCTACGGGGAGAACCCGCACCAGACGGCGGCGTTCTTCCGCGACGAGCGCCCGGCGGCGGGCGGCATCGCCGCCTTCCGCCAGCTGCAGGGCAAGGAGCTTTCCTATAACAACATCGCCGACGCGGACGCGGCCTGGGAATGCGTCAAGGGTTTCTCGGATCCTGCCTGCGTGATCGTGAAGCACGCCAACCCGTGCGGCGCCGCCATCGCGGAGAACGTGGCGATGGCCTACGAGAAGGCGTTCCAGACCGACCCCGTTTCGGCGTTCGGCGGCATCCTCGCTTTCAACCGTGCGCTCGATGCCGCGACGGCGGAAGCCTTGGGCAAGCAGTTCGCCGAGGTGGTGATCGCGCCCAGGGTCGAGCCCGAGGCGCAGAAGGTTCTCGCGAAGAAGGCGAACCTGCGCGTGCTCGAAGTGCCGCTCGCGCACGAAGCGCAGGCGCACGACTACAAGCGCGTAGGCGGCGGCCTGCTGGTGCAGACGAGCGATTCGCGGGCGCTCGACAAGCGCGCCTTCAAGGTGGTGACGCGGAAGCAGCCGAGCGAGGCGCAGTGGGCCGACCTGCTTTTCGCCTGGTGCGTCGCGAAGTACGTGAAGTCCAACGCCATCGTATTCTGCCGCGGCGGCATGACGCTCGGCGTCGGCGCGGGCCAGATGAGCCGCGTCGACAGCGTGCGCATCGCCGCGATGAAGGCCGAGGGGGCGCACTTGTCGCTCGCCGACGCGGTGGTGGCGTCGGACGCGTTCTTCCCGTTCCGCGACGGCCTCGATGCGCTCGCCGAAGCGGGCGCGGTCGCGGTGATCCAGCCGGGCGGCAGCGTCCGCGACGAAGAGGTGATCGCGGCCGCGAACGAGCGCGGCGTGGCGATGGTGTTCACCGGCATACGCCACTTCCGGCACTGACATGAAGCTGCTCGTCATCGGCTCCGGAGGGCGCGAGCACGCCATCGCGTGGAAGCTGGCGCAGAGCCCGCGGGTGCAGAAGGTCTTCGTCGCCCCGGGCAACGGCGGCACCGCCACCGAGAGCGGCCTGGAGAACGCCGCGATCACCGCCATAGCCGATCTCATCGCCTTTGCCCGCAAGGAGAACGTCCAGCTCACCGTCGTCGGCCCGGAGGCCCCGCTCGCCGCGGGCGTGGTCGACGCGTTTCGCGACGCCGGGCTCAAGATCTTCGGGCCGACGCGCGCCGCCGCGCAGCTCGAGTCTTCCAAGGACTTCGCCAAGTCCTTCATGGTGAAGCACCGCATCCCGACCGCGCTGCACCGCACTTTCCTCAGCGCCGACCTCGCGAAGGCCTTCATTTCGCAGCGCGGCGCCCCGATCGTCATCAAGGCCGACGGCCTCGCTGCCGGAAAAGGCGTCGTCGTAGCGGCAAGCGTCGAGGAAGCGCATGCCGCGATAGAACGCATGATGATGCAGAAGAATCTCGGGGAAGCCGGCGCGCGCGTCGTGGTCGAGGAGTTCCTGCAGGGCGAGGAAGCGAGCTTCATCGTGATGAGCGACGGCGTGAACGCCCTGCCGCTCGCGACCAGCCAGGACCACAAGCGCCTGCGCGACGGCGACGAGGGCCCGAACACCGGGGGCATGGGCGCCTACTCGCCCGCGCCGGTGGTGACGCCCGAGGTGCACGCGCGCGTGATGCGCGAGATCATCCAGCCGGCGATCCAGGGCATGGCGCAGGACGGCATGCCGTACGTCGGCTTCCTGTACGCCGGGCTCATGATCGACAAGGCCGGGAATCCGAAGACGCTCGAGTTCAATTGCCGCCTCGGCGATCCGGAGGCGCAGCCGATCGTGCTGCGCCTGAAGTCCGATCTCCTGGAGCTCGTCGAGCGCGCCGTCGCCGGAACGCTGGACCAGGCCGAGGCGGAGTGGGACCGGCGCTCGGCGCTCGGCGTGGTGCTCGCCGCGCACGGCTATCCCGACGAGCCGCGCAGGGGCGACGCCATCGCGGGCCTTCCGGCGCCGCACGCCGATTGCCGCGTGTTCCATGCCGGCACGCGCCTGGAAGGAAAGACCCTGCTGACCAATGGCGGGCGCGTGTTGTGCGTCACCGCGCTCGGCGACTCGGTGCGCATCGCGCGCACCCGGGCGTACGAAGCGGTCGAGCGCATCCGCTTCGACGGCATGCAGTACCGCAAGGACATCGGCAACCGCGCCATCAAGAAGCCGTAGCGCATGGACGCGCGCGCGGTCCACGACTATTTCGCCGGTCTGCAACACAAGATCGTCTCTGCGCTCGAATCCCTGGAAGGGCGCCCTTTCATCAGTGATGCGTGGCAACGGCCCGAGGGCGGCGGCGGAACGTCCCGGGTCATTGAAGAGGGACAGCTGTTCGAGCGCGGCGGCGTGAATCTCTCGCGCGTGCACGGGCGCCAGCTTCCGCCCTCGGCGAGCGCCGCGCGCCCGCAGCTCGCCGGCCAGCCCTGGGAAGCGATGGGCGTCTCGCTCGTCCTGCACCCGCGCAACCCGTACTGCCCGACAGGGCACCTCAATGTCCGCTTCTTCTCGTCGAAGGACACGTGGTGGTTCGGCGGCGGCATGGACCTCACGCCGTACTACGGCTTCGAGGAGGACGCGCGCCACTTCCACGCGAGCTGCCGGCAGGCGCTCGACGGCTTCGATGCCGGCTACTACCCGCGCTTCAAGCGCTGGTGCGACGAATACTTTTTCATCAAGCACCGCAACGAGCCGCGCGGCATCGGCGGCATCTTCTTCGACGACTTCGCCGAGCGCGACTTCGCTTTCTCGTTCCGCCTCGCGCGCGCGGTGGGCGACGCCTTTCTCGGCGCCTACCTGCCGCTCCTCGAGCGCCGCAGGCATCTGCCGTTCGGCGAGCGCGAGCGCGCGTTCCAGCTGTACCGGCGCGGGCGCTACGTGGAGTTCAACCTGGTCTACGACCGCGGCACGCTCTTCGGCCTGCAGTCGGGCGGGCGCACCGAATCGATCCTCATGTCCATGCCGCCCCATGCGTCCTGGCGCTACGACTGGAAGCCCGCGCCCGGGTCTGCGGAAGAGAAGCTCTACACCGACTTCCTCAGGCCGCGCGACTGGGCCTGAAGCCCTGTACCCGGAGCTGGGCCGCGTCGTCTGCGAGCCGCGCGAGCGACACGTCGATCTTGCGCACGTGGCCGCGCAGCTCCTCGCCGCCGGCGAGCGCGCCGGCGAGCTGGTTGGCAAAGTCGTGGATCGCCGGCAGCAGATCGCTGTGGTTCTTCGAAATCGCCGTCATCACCTTCTGCTGGGCGCGCAGCTGGTCCGAGAGCTCCGCCAGCTGCTCGACCAGCGCGTTGACCGCGGCTTGCGTGCTGCGCCGGTCTTCATCGGCGCGGGTCATGAGCCGCTGCAGATCGACGAGGCTCTCGGCCGCCTGCTTGAGCAGCGCTTCGACAAAGGCGGGCAGCGTGCTCTCAGTGCCCAGCACCGCGCTGGGCAGCTGCGCGCGCTCCGAAAGAAACTCCTCCAACTCCCCTAGAAACACGTTCTGCGCATGCCTGAGCTGCAGATGCAGCACGGCGAGCGCGAGCGCGGCTGCGACGCCGAGCAGCAGGCTTGCGTTCTGCAGGCGTGCACCGGGCTCGGCGGCGAGCGGCCAGAGCGCGCCGCCGACGCCGAGCGCGACGAGCAGCCCGATCAGGAAATGCGAGACGTCGCGCCCGTCCTTGAGACGCACGCGGGCGGCCTCGATAAGCGAGCGCACGGCGAGCATCGAGAGCGTGAAGCCCTCGCGCTCCCGGCCGGCCAGCACCGCGGCCACCGGCGCGATCACGCGCGGCGGCTTTTTCGTCGCGAATCCGCGCCGCGTGCGGTCGATCCAGCGCGTGGCCGGAACCAGCGCCGACGCCTGCGCCAGCTGCACCACAATGCCCAAGGCCAGCATGCCGAGAATGGCGCCGTTGACCAAGGCGTTCGACTCGAACGCGACGACGAGCGGCTTGTACTCGAGCACGGCCCCCGCCGCCAGGCCGAGCAGCGTCAGCGCCATCAGAACCAGCATGCGGATCGGATAGATCATGGCACTCCTTACTCTAAGAAACGATCTGGGTACCAACCGCCTAGGCCAACCGGCGAACGCTGGTCCGAGTGGACTACCGGGCGGTCAACGCCCCTACGCCGCGCACGTTGAGCCGTAGATGGAGACGCGCCTCACGCTGCGGCCCGGCCAGCACGGCACGAAAAAGCTCGTCGAGCGCTTCGGCGAGCGGCTGCTGCGCGTGCGCTATCTCTACGACGCGGCCAGCGGCCGCCGGCTCAAGACCGTAGAGCTCATCGTCGCTTCGGTGCCGTGGCGACCACGGGCACGCGCGCTACGCCGGCGCGACGAAGAGATCGTCCCGGTGCGCATTGCTTTTCACGAAACCGACCTCCGTGAGCGCGCCAAGCGCCTCGGGGCCGTCTGGCGCCCGGTCCAAAGAATTTGGGAAATACGTTGGGGCGACGCCAAACGGCTCGGCATTGCCGACCGCGTCGTCGCGACGGGCGCAAAGCAAAATCTGCCGAAGTAACTTTATGCCGCCATATACGTACATCTACGCATAGATGTTTGCATCCACATATAGATGGTTTTACGATCCCGCGCATGCGGTTCAATCAATAGTTGAACTAAACCGCTTCGCGGTGGTGGGTCTGAGCTTCGCTGTCCGGCGGAGCGATTTCGAACAATAGTGGATGTGCAGCGCGATGCGCCGGTGTGGCGCTCTGTGTCAGCGTCGATTTCGCGGGGATGGGCCCGCGATGACGATGAGGAGACACAGATGGGCGCGTTACGCGAACAGATGGACGGTGACCTGGTGGTTCGAGGCATGTCGGTGCGCACACGCGAGGCGTACCTTGGGGCGGTGGCGCAACTGGCGAAGTACTACCAGCGCACTCCAGACCGGATCAGCGAGCAGGAGGTGCAGCAGTATCTCCTGTACCTGATTCAAGAGAGGAAGCTCGCCTGGTCGAGCTGCAATGTTGCGGCGCAGGGCTTGAGGTTCTTCTATCGTGTCACGCTCAAGAAGAGCGAGGCGCAGTTCGCGATTCCTCACGCCCGCCAGCCGCAGAAGTTGCCGCAGATCCTGGCGCGCGAGGAGATCGAGGCGCTGTTTCAGAAGACCATTAATCCGAAGCACCGCGCGATCCTGATGGTCGCCTACGGTGCCGGGCTGAGGCTCAACGAGATTCGGCACCTGAAGGTGAGCGACATCGATTCGGCGCGGATGACCTTGCGCGTCGAGCAGGGCAAGGGCGCGAAGGACCGCTACACGCTGCTCTCACCGCGCTTGCTCGCGGAGCTGCGGGGCTACTGGAAGGCATACCGGCCGGCGCACTGGCTCTTTCCGGGCAAGGAGCCGGCCCAACCGATCAGCGACAACACGGTGCAAAGAATCTTCGAGGCGGCGAGGGTGCGTGCCGGGATCGTGAAGAAGTGCGGCATCCACGGGCTCAGGCATGCGTTCGCCACCCACCTGCTGGAAGCAGGCGTGGACATCCACACCATCCAGCGCCTGATGGGCCACGGGCACATCAGCTCGACGCTGCGCTACTTCCATCTCGCGCGCAAGCACCTCGCGGGTACGCCTTCGCCGCTGGAGTTGCTGGAGGGAGTCCGACCCCGGTAGCGCCCGTGGCCGCGCGAGCAGCACGCGCGCGGACCGCCAAAGTCGAACTGGCCGACATCGTGCGCCGCTACGGCGCGGCGTTTCGCGCCGCCCATCGACTTTGCGGCGTTCAACACCGGGCGCTCCGCGCGATCGAGCGTTGCCGCACCGCAGCGCTCGGGGGCGAGCTTCGCCAATGCGATGCCTGTGGCAAACAGCGCTACGTCTATCACTCCTGCCGCAACCGCCACTGTCCCAAGTGCCAGACCCTCGCCAAGGAGCGTTGGCTCGCGGCACGCCGCGCGGAACTCCTGCCGGTGCCCTATTACCACCTCGTGTTTACGCTGCCGCACGACCTGAACGCCCTTGCTCAAGGCAATCCGCGCGCGCTCTACACGATGCTCTTCGCCGCCGCCTCCGAAACGCTCCTCGAGTTCGGCGCCAATCCGCGCTGGCTCGGCGGCGAGATCGCTGCCACCTTGGTACTGCACACCTGGGGCCAAAGGCTCGACCAGCACCTGCACGTGCACGGCCTCGTTGCCGCCGGGGCGCTCAATCCGCAGGGCCAGTGGGTGCGCTCCCGGCGCGGATTCCTCTTTCCGGTGAAGGCTCTGTCGATCGTGTTTCGCGGGAAGTTCCTCGCCGCGCTCGGCGCCGCTCTCGCCCTCGGGCGTCTGAAGCTCTCGGGCACCAGCGCAGCGCTCGCCGAGTCGCGCGCGCAATGCACGCTCCTCGCCACGCTGCGCCAGCAGCCCTGGGTCGTGTACGCCAAGCGCCCCTTCGCGGGCCCCGAGCAGGTACTCGAGTATCTCGGCCGCTACACGCATCGCACCGCCATCTCCAACGAGCGCATCGTCGCGTTCGACGATCGCTCGGTGCGCTTTCGCTACAAGGACTACGCGCACGGCAGCCGGCGCAGGCTCCTCAGCCTTGCTCCTGCGGAATTCCTGCGCCGCTTCGTCCTTCACGTGCTGCCGCGGGGCTTCAATCGCATCCGCCACTACGGGCTACTCGCCAACCGCAATAAGCGCGCGCTCCTCGCCCAAGCACGCGTCGCGCTTCAGGCGCCAGCGCCACCGGCGCGCGCCCCGATGCGAGAATCCGTCGTCGCTTTCTGGCAGCGCATCGCCGGCGTCGACCTCGCCCGCTGCCCACACTGCCATGCAGGCATGCTTCGCGTCGTGGCCATCCTCGCGCCGCAGCCGCCTGCGCCGCCATGAACCTCGTCGCCCACTCCCATCCGAACCAACCCGACGACGCGATGCAGCCGAGCGCTCGATGCTTCTGCTCGCCTCTCGCTCGTTCGTTGACCGGCCCAGACCCCTCTGCCATAGTGTGCCCATCGCCGTTCCGCCATCAATACGCACTGCGCAGCGTTCATGCACGCCACCACACAACCCTCGCTGCCGCCGTGGCCGCATTCAATCCCCAAGCACAACCGCTCGCACGTTAAATCCAGCGGCTCAGTTCAACTGATCGTATCCGCCATGCTCACGCACAGCGGATACGATCCTGTTCGTTAGACGTCACAAGCACCATGAGCGAGCATCCTCGACCATCGTTTCGGCTCTCGTTCATATCACGTGATGCCCCAACCGCTGTGCCGTCGGCATCGGAGGTTCTGGCACGCGTGCGATCGGCCGCGCCGTGGGATGAAGCGTCGATCTGTCCTGCCCAGAAGGACTTTCCTCGCCTTCACGTTACCTGGCACGACAGCGGGGGGTTCATTGTTCACTGCTTCGAAGACGAACAATCGCTTGGCCAATTCTTGGTGAATAGTCGCGATTTCTCACCTCCGACGGTTGAAATAAACCTCGGTGGACAGGCTCTCGAACAGTGGCCTCGTGAATTGTTTGTCTCCGAGGCGCTCGCAGCCGGGTCCTTGGATTATTTTCTCCACCACGGGAAGCGTAAGCCGTCGCTTTGCTGGACTGAGACCGCAAAGTTTCCGCGTGAGACCATCTGGGAAGGCCGCGAAGAGCGAGAGACTTGGGAACGCACTCATCGCCGTGAACGTGACGTCTAACCCCCGAATGAAGAGCGACGCATTTCGCGCCGCGCTACGCGCCTCGCACTGCGCGCCTTATTCGGAACGTTAGATGTCACAAATCGACGCTGACGACGTGCTGAAGGCCGGGCTCATGGGGTTGCTCGAGGAGTTCGGCTTCAAGACGCAGCTCATCCCCAGTTCTGGCGAGAAGAAGTCGCCCGACTTCCTGGGCATGAAGGAAGGACAGACATTCGTCTTCGAGCTCAAGGAGCGGGTGGACGATCCGGATGCATTACTCGAGGAGCGGGAGCGCTTGAGAAAGGGCGAGGTTGTTCCCAGTTTTGAGTCCATGGGGCCCAACGCGCGCGTCTCGGAGAAGGCTCGCGAAGGCGTAAAGCAATTAAGAGCTTATTCCGCCGAAGGAGAAGCGTTTCACTTGCTTTGGTTGCACGCGGCAGGACGAGATCCTGAGACGCAGATCGAACAATTCCGGTCAACCCTCTATGGGATCACGCAAGTGTTCGAGATCGGTTCGCCATTGAAACGGTGCTACTACTTTCTTGAAAGCGAGTTCTTTCGACACAGGAGCGAGTTAGCTGGCGCGGTCCTAACCACGGCTTCGTCCGTTCAAATCTGTATAAATACTCTTTCGCCGCATCTCCAAGCACTTCGAGCGAGCTCTCTAATCAAGACGTTCCACAACGCCCTCCTCGATCCAGAAAAAAGTGAGCGCGAAGGTCTTATCTACATCGCCGACTGCACACACAATCGGCGCAACAAACAGAATGTGTTGGATTATCTCCAGACTAAATATGGCCGCACGCAGCTGATGGATATGCAGCTCGGTATGGCCACAGCGCGTATCGTGGTGCCCGGCCCTGGAGATGGTGCCAAGTGACATCTAACAACGCGATCGACAGCGACACTTGGCAATCGCCTATGGCGCTCGCTCGTGCGCGTCATCGCGGACGTCTAGGCCGTGACCGAATCTATTCACACCCGTAAGGAGGTTTTCTGCATTGGATATTCCACGGATCTTCAACATCACCGAAAGTGCTCACCGCATCCATAACCCGTTCACACCCGAAAAGCTCGCCA
>Ga0156283_1040_pt2 | contig 26178 bp, 30 predicted proteins | sample RifCSPlowO2_12_FD_107932 | JGI IMG/M metagenome (GOLD analysis project Ga0156283, IMG submission 107932) | Betaproteobacteria bacterium RIFCSPLOWO2_12_FULL_65_14 | reverse complement strand
GGCGCTCGACTACAGCTTCTATGTGGAAGACGGCCGTGTGCGCATCGTGCCGCGCAGGCGCGGCGCGCCGCTCGACAAACTGGTGTCCGAGATGATGATCCTGGCCAACACTTCGTGGGGCGATCTGCTCGCCGAGCGCGACGTGGCAGCCATCTATAGGGTGCAGTCCACCGGCAAGGTGCGCTTGAGCGTTCACCCGGAGCCGCACGAGGGCCTCGGCGTGTCCTGCTATGCCTGGATGAGCTCGCCGCTGCGCCGTTATGTGGACCTCGTGAACCAGTGGCAGCTGATCGCGGCCGTGAGCGGCCAGCGCGCGCCCTATTCGCGCAACTCCGACGCGCTGCTCGCCGCGTTGCGCGCCTTCGAGGTGACCTATGCGCGCTACGACGAGCACCAGCGCGCCATGGAGACCTACTGGACGCTGCGCTGGCTGCAGCAGGAGCAAATGCGCTTCATCCAGGCCGTCGTGCTGCGCGAGAATCTGGTGCGTGCCGAAGGTTTGCCCCTCGTCACGCGCGTGCCGTCGCTGCCCGCCCTGGATCCGGGTACGCGCGTGCGCCTGGAGATAGCCCACATGGACTTCCTCGAGCGCAGCCTGTCGGCGCTGTACCGTGAGACCCTTGGCAAGAGCGTCGCGCCGGTGGAGGACGACGTCGCCCCCACTAGCTAAAAAGCCTAGAATATGAAAGGCTTGCAGGATTGACGTGAGAATGCACCTAATGTTCGACCGGAACGATCGCGTGCTGGGCGCCGCGCTCGGCTTGTCGATTGCGCTGCACGCGGTCGCGCTGGCGGTGCAATTCAAGTTTCCGGACCGGCTGAACTGGAAGTCGGCCAATGCGCCGCTCGAAGTGGTGCTGGTCAACGCCAAGACACGCGACAAGCCGGTAAAGGCCGATGTGCTCGCGCAGTCGAACCTCGACCGCGGCGGCAACGTCGACCAAAACCGCCGCGCCAAGACGCCGTTGCCGGTCACCAACCCGCGGAATCCGGGCCGCGACCTTGCGCAGGCGCAAAAGCGGGTGCGCGAGCTCGAGGCGCAGCAACAGCGCATGCTCGCCCAGGCGCGCGACGCGCGCAGCCGGGCGCCGGTCGAGGCACCGCGCCCTGCGCCGGCCGAGGAAGTTCCGCCGCAGCCGAGCGGCCGCGACCTCGCGGATCTCTCGCTCGCCGCCATGCGCCTGCAGGCGCAAATCGACCGCCAGGTCCAGGAATACCAGAAGCGGCCGCGCAAGAAGTTCATCGGCGCGCGCGCCGCCGAGTACCGCTTCGCGCAATACGAGGACGACTGGCGCGTGAAGATCGAGCGCGTCGGCACGCTCAACTATCCCGCCGAGGCGCGCGGCAAGCATTACGGGAACCTGCGCCTCACGGTGACCATCCGGCCCGACGGCTCCGTGGAATCGATCGAGCTCGACCGCTCCTCGGGGCTCAAGGTGCTCGACGCCGCGGCGTTCAAGATCGTGCGCATGGCGACGCCGTTCGCCGCGTTCCCGCCGGAGATCCGCCGCGACACCGACCTGCTGGTCATCACGCGGACCTGGTTCTTCGGCCAGGGCGACAAGATGTGGACTGAAGCGCGGCGCTGAATGCGCGACCGCTACGCGGTCGTGGGCAACCCGGTGGCGCATTCGAAGTCGCCATGGATCCACGCCGAATTCGCCCGCGCCACCGGCCAGCAACTGGAATACGGGCGCATCGAAGCGTTGCTCGACGGCTTCGAGCGCGCGCGCGCCGCGCAGGCGGTCAACACGCTCGTTTTCAACGACGACGTGTTTGGCGACAATACCGACGGCGTCGGCCTGGTCACCGACATCGAGCAGAACCTGGGTTTCAAGTTGAAAGACAAGCAGGTCCTTTTGATGGGGGCGGGCGGGGCAGCGCAGGGCGTAGTGCGCTCGCTGCTGGATGCCGGGGTTGGGCGCCTGGTCATCGCGAACCGCACCGTATCGAAAGCCGAGGCGCTCGCCCAGCGCTTTCCCGGCGTGCGAGCCTGCGGCTATGAAGCGCTATCGGGAGAGCGCTTCGATCTCGCCGTGAACGCCACCTCGGCCGGCCTTGCCGGGGAATCGCCGCGCCTTCCGCGCGGCGTGCTCAGGCCCGGCATGCTTGCCTACGACATGGTCTACGGGCGCGACACGCCGTTTCTCGCGGCCGCCCGTGCGGCCGGCGCCCGCGCGTGCAACGGCCTGGGGATGCTCGTGGAGCAGGCGGCCGAATCGTTTTTCCTCTGGCGCGGCGTGCGTCCCGACACGCGAAGCGTGCTCGAGCGCCTGCGTGCCGCGCGCTAAGCGATTCCGCGGGCTAGTTTTTGCCTGGAAGTTTTTTTCCTACACGCTCGGCACGCTGGTGCTGGTGGCCGTGGCGGTGCAGCTGTGGTTCTTCGCGCACGTGCTGTACTGGAACCGCTTCGAGCCGCAGTCCAGCGCCTTCATGGAGCGCAGGCTTGACGAGCTGCGCGCGAAGAACCCGTCGGCCCGCCTGCGCCAGCAATGGGTGCCCTATGCGCGCATCTCGAGCCACCTCAAGCGTGCGGTGGTCGCCGCCGAGGACGCGAAATTTCTCGATCACGAAGGCTTCGACTGGGAAGCCATCCAGAAGGCCATGACGAAGAACGAGCGGCGCGGCCGCATCGTCGCCGGCGCCTCGACCATCAGCCAGCAGCTCGCGAAGAACCTGTTCCTCTCGGGTAGCCGCTCGTGGCTGCGCAAGGGCCAGGAGGCGCTGATCACCTGGATGCTGGAAGCCAGCATGTCGAAGCGGCGCATCCTCGAGCTCTATCTCAATTTCGCCGAATGGGGCGAGGGCGTGTTCGGCGCCGAAGCGGCCGCGCGCCACCACTTCGGCGTGCCCGCCGGCGCACTCAGCGCCGAGCAGGCCGCCTGGCTCGCCGCGATCCTGCCGAGCCCGCGGCGCTACGAGCGCGGCCGCCTCACCCCGTACATCGAGGGACGCGTCGGCACCATCCTTGCCCGCATGCCTGCCGCGCAGATTCCCTGATGCAAGCGCGCCTCGAGACCGACGATCTGCAGCAGAACCTGAGCGAGGTGCGCGAGCTGCTCGGCGAGCCCGATCGCCTCCCCGCGCTGCGCCGCGCGCTCGACGCCCTGCACCCGGCCGACATCGCCTACATCCTCGAGGCGCTGCCGCTCGAGGAGCGCCTGCGGGTGTGGGATCTGGTGAAGGCCGATCGCGATGGCGACATCCTGGTGGAGGTCTCCGACGCGGTGCGGGAGTCGCTGATCGAAGCGATGGACTCGGCCGAGCTGGTGGCCGCGGCCGAGACCCTCGAGGCCGACGAGCTCGCCGACATCGCGCCGGACCTGCCGCCCGCGGTCATCGAGGAAGTGGTGCAGTCGCTGGTCGCCGAGGAGCGCGAGCGACTGCGCGCCGCGTTGTCCTACCCGGAGGGCTCGGTGGGCGCGCTCATGGACTTCGACCACGTCGCGGTGCGCGAGGACGTGACGCTGGAAGCGGCGACGCGCTACCTGCGGCGCCTGGACGAGCTGCCCGATCACACCGATCAGATCTTCGTCGTCGACCGCGAGCAGCGCCTGAGGGGCAGCCTGCCGCTCGCGCGCCTTATCGTCTCCAACCTCGATCTCGGCGTGGCGCAGGTGATGGTGCCCGAAAGCGTGAAGCTCCATCCCGAGGACAGCGCGGAAGACGCCGCCAACGCCTTCGAGCGCTACGACCTCGTATCGGCGCCGGTCGCCGACGAGAGCGGCCGCCTGATCGGCCGGCTCACCGTCGACGCGGTGGTGGACTACATCCGCCAGAGGAGCACGGAGTCGCAGCTCGCCGAGGCGGGCCTGCAGCAGCACGAAGACGTGTTCGCCCCGGTGCTCGACAGCTTCAAGAACCGCTGGGCCTGGCTCGCGGTGAACCTGGTGACCGCGTTCATCGCCTCGCGCGTGATCGGCATTTTCGAGGATTCGATCGCGCAGCTCGTGGCGCTTGCGGCCCTGATGCCGATCGTCGCCGGCATCGGCGGCAACTCGGGCAACCAGACGGTGACCCTGATCGTGCGCGCGCTCGCGCTCGGCCAGATCGAGCGCACCTACTGGCTGAAGCTGCTCTCCAAGGAGATGGGCGTCGCGCTGCTGAACGGCGTCGTGTGGGGAACGCTCCTGGGCGCGATCGCGTACGCGTTCTACGGCAATGTCGCGCTCGGCGGCGTGATGGCGCTCGCCATGATGCTGAACCTCATGCTCGCCGCGGTGGTGGGCGTGGCGATACCGTGGCTGCGCGCGACCTCGGGCAGGGACCCCGCGCCCGGCTCCTCGGTGCTGATCACCGCGGTGACCGACTCGGGCGGTTTTTTTATTTTTCTCGGCCTGGCGACGATTTTCCTGCTGTAAGCGCCGCCGCGATGCGGCGCGCTGAGGCGAGCTGGGCCTTCATGGCGTAGTCGAACAGCGCGACGCGCTGGTCGAACGCGGCGCCGAAATGGCTCGACGCGTCCGCTGCCGGAAGCTCCAGCCAGGCATCTGCCTCGCCTGCATCGGCGACGATGCGCATCCCCTGGCGGTTCGCGAGATACATCATTGCGCCGTTCTCGGTCAGGCAGTGCATGAAGAGGGCGCGCACCCCCCAATTGCGCGCATGCGTATGCGCGCGCGCGAGCAGGGCGCCGCCCACGCCGCACCCGCGGTGGCCCTCCAGCACCGACACACCGAGCTCGGCGTGGCCACTGCCGCGCGCGAGGTGCGCCGCGCCCACGAGGCGCAGATCTTCGTCGAACACGCCAAAGGCCGCGTCGCGCTCGAAATCGATGCGCTCCACGTACTGCCGCACGGCGAAATCGTTGAGCAGCGCGCCGAAGCGCAGTCGCCGGTCCGGTGCGCCAAGGGTCAGGAAATGGGCTTGCAACGCGGGTCGCTCGAGGCGCGAAAGCTCACGGATGAGTATTTGCATCGCCTACTTTACCTGCGAGAACGCCTCGCGAGCGGCGCGCAGAGTCTCTTCGATCTCCGTGGCGCCATGCGCCGCCGAAACGAATCCGGCCTCATAGGCCGAGGGCGCGAGATAAACGCCGCGTTTCAGCATCTCGTGGAAGAAGCGGTTGAAGCGCTCGCGGTCGCATTGCATGACTTCGGCGAAGGTTCGGGGCGCGGCATCGCGGAAGTAGAGGCCGAACATGCTGCCGATCGACTGCGCGCTGAACGAAACGCGTGCCTTCTTCGCTTCCTGCTGGAGACCTTCGACGAGGGTGCGCGTCGTGCCTTCGATTCGTTCCTGAAACCCCGGAGAATCGACGATTTTCAGCGTGGCGAGCCCGGCGGCCACCGCCACCGGGTTGCCGGAGAGCGTGCCCGCCTGGTAGACCGGGCCGAGCGGCGCGATTTTCTCCATGATGTCGCGCCGGCCGCCGACCGCGCCGACCGGCAGGCCGCCGCCGATGACCTTGCCGAGCGTGGTGAGATCGGGGCGGATGCCGAAGCGCGCCTGCGCCCCGCCGAGCGCGACACGAAAGCCCGTCATCACTTCGTCGAAGATCAATACCGCGCCATGGCGCGTGCATTCTTCGCGCAGCGTCTCGAGGAAGCCCGGCGCCGGGAGCACCAGGTTCATGTTGCCCGCCACCGGCTCGACGATCACGCCGGCAATGGCTTTGCCTTGCTTTTCGAACAGCGTCTTGATCTGCGAAGAATCGTTGTAATCGGCCACCACGGTGTGGCAGGCCGTATCGGCCGGCACGCCGGCCGAGCTCGGATTGCCGAAGGTAAGGGCGCCCGAGCCCGCCTTGACGAGCAGGGAATCGGCGTGACCGTGATAGCAGCCTTCGAACTTCACGATGACGTCGCGGCCGGTGAAGCCGCGCGCGAGCCGGATGGCCGTCATCGTCGCCTCGGTGCCGGAAGAGACGAGCCGCACCATGTCGAGCGAAGGCACGAGCCGGCAGAGCGTCTCGGCGAGCTCGATTTCGGCTTGCGTCGGCGCGCCGAAGGAAAGCGCGCGCGCGGCCGCCGCCTGCACCGCCTTGACCACCTCGGGATGCGTGTGGCCGGCCACCATCGGCCCCCAGGAGCCGACGTAGTCGATGTAGCGGCGTCCTTCCACGTCCCATAGGTGCGCGCCCGAAGCGCGCTCGAAGAACACCGGCGCGCCGCCGACGGCGCGAAAGGCGCGCACCGGCGAGTTGACGCCGGCGGGGATGATGCGCTGCGCGCGTTGGAACAGGGTCTCGTTGGTCATGTAAAGAGCTCTCGGTATTGGGCGGCGCGCCGTGCGATGTCGGGCGCGTCGAAGATATCGCTGATGACCGCCAGCAGGTCGGCTCCGGCGGCGATGAGCTGCGGCGCGTTCTCGAGCGTGACGCCGCCGATCGCGCACAGCGGCACGCCGAGCCGGGTTTCGCTGAAAAGCTCGAGCGGCGCGCGCACCGCGGCCGGCTTCGTCGGCGAGGCGAACACCGACCCGAAAGCGACGTAGTCGGCGCCGAGGCTCACCGCTCTGCGCGCGAGGCTCGCGTCGTTGTAGCAGGACGCCCCGAGCAGCTTCGTCTTCATTTTCTTTCGGGCAAAAGCAAAATCGCCGTCGTCGCGCCCCAGGTGCGCGCCCGCGGCGCCCACTTCGAGCGCCAGCTCGACGTCGTCGTTGACGATCACCGGCACCGCGTAGCGGCGCGCGAGCGCAACGAGCTCGCGCGCTTCGTGCACGTCGCGGCGGCTACGGCGGTATTGCAGCAGCGCGATACCGCCCTCCATCGCCTGCCGCGCCTTCTCTATGACATCGGGCGCCTCCGGCGTAATCGCGTACAGCCCGCGCAGCTTCATGCCCTGTCGTGCCAGAAAAAGCGGTTCGGAAGAAATTGCCCGCGCCCCGGCGCGAACGCGGCGGCGAGCGTCTGCCAGGTGTACTCCTGGGCGTCGCGCACCGCCTCGGGCACGCCGCGGCCGCTGGCGAGCGCCGCGGCGATCGCCGAGGCGAGCGTGCAGCCCGAGCCGTGATAGCTCCCGGGCAGGCGCTGCCAGCGGTCGGCGCGCACCACGCCGCCGCCGTCGTAGAGCGTGTTCACCACCTCGTCGCTCGCCTCGTGGGTCCCGGTGACGAGCACGAACTCGCATCCCATCGCGAGCAGCCGCTCCGCGCCGCCGAGACGCCGCGCCTCGACGCTGTTCGGCGTCACGATGGTCGCCTGCGGCACGATGAGCTCGCACAACGCCTGCGCCATCTCCTCGCTCGCGAGCGGGTCGCCGCGTCCCGAAGCGAGCACCGGATCGAGCACCACGGGAATCTCGGGCAGATCGGAAAGGAGGTCGGCGATGACGCGCATGTTTTCCGCCGAGCCCAGCACGCCGAGCTTGAAGGCCGCGACGCGCATGTCGGCGAGCAGCGCTTCGGCCTGCGCGCGCACGCGCTCCGCGTCGACCGCCTGAACGCTGTCCACGCCGCTCGTGTCCTGCACCGTGAGCGCGGTCAGCACCGAGAGCGGGTGGCAGCCCATCGCCGCGAGGGTCAGCAGATCGGCCTGCAACCCCGCGCCGCCGGTGGGATCGCTCGCGGCGAAGGTGAGCACGATCGGGGGGCAAGAAGACATGAGTTAATATGCCGGCTCATTTTACTCGCCGCAGTTTCCGCCTTCCCGATGACCGAAAGCCAAGTGCAGTTCAAGACCTGGATGTGCCTCATTTGCGGCTGGGTCTACGACGAAGCCGCGGGACTGCCCGAGGAGGGGATCGCGCCGGGCACGCGCTGGGAAGACGTGCCGATGAACTGGACCTGCCCCGAGTGCGGCGCCCGCAAAGACGACTTCGAGATGGTGGAAATCTAAACTTTCGCGTAAGACGAGGCTCTAAATACCCTTTGCGCTAACATACAAGGGTGGTCCTCGCGCATGTCCTCGATTAACCTCACGCACCACTTCCTGATCGCCATGCCGAACATGGCCGATCCGTACTTCTCGAGGACGCTCACCTACATCTGCGAGCACAACGACCAGGGCGCGCTCGGCCTGGTGGTGAACCGCCCGATCGACATGACGCTGCAGGCGCTGTTCGAGCGCCTGTCGCTCACGCTGCGTGACAGCGAGCGCGCCGACGCGCCCGTCTATTTCGGCGGCCCGGTGCAGACCGACCGCGGTTTCGTGCTGCACGCGCCGGCCGGCAACTGGCAGTCGACGCTGCGCGTCGGCGACCACATCGGCCTCACCACTTCGAAGGACATCCTCGAGGCGGTGGGCCGCGGCGAGGGCCCCGAGCAGATCCTCGTCACGCTCGGCTACGCCGGGTGGTCGCCCGGCCAGCTCGAGCACGAGCTCTCGCAGAACGCCTGGCTCACGGTCGAGGCGCGCGACGGCATCATTTTCGACACGCCGGCCGAGGAGCGCCTGCCTGCGGCAATGGAGCTGCTCGGCCTCGATTACGCGCGGCTGCAGGACGCGGCGGGACATGCCTGAGCGGGGCGCCCGCACTGTTCTTGCCTTCGATTTCGGTCTCAAGCGCATTGGCGTCGCCGTCGGCGAGCCGGAGCTGCGCACCGCCCACCCGCTGGCCGCGGTCGCGCGGTTCTCTCAAATAGAGAAACTGGTCGAAGAGTGGAAACCCTCGGCCCTGGTGGTGGGAAAACCCACTTCGGCGCAGGGCGAGCCGCACAGGATGACGCGCCAGGCCGAGGATTTCGCGCGGCGCCTGTAGCGCCTCTTCAAGCTGCCGGTGGCGCGCGTCGACGAGCGCTTCAGCTCGGTGGAAGCCGAGTCGCGGCTGCGCGGCACGCGCGCAAAAAAGAGCCGGATCGATTCCGTGGCCGCGCAACTGCTGCTCGAGCAGTACTTCGATGAAGCTGCCTGACGCCGAGAAGCTTTGCGAGGAGCTGGTCCGGGAGCTGAAGCCGCGCATCGGGCCGAAGACCGCGATGATCGGCATCCACACCGGCGGCGCCTGGCTCGCCGAGCGGCTGCATGCCGCGCTCGGCATCCGCGAGCCGCTCGGGCTCATGGATGTGGCGTTCTACCGCGACGATTACCACGCACAGGGCCTGCATCACGACCCCAAGCGCACCCGCATCCCGTTCGAGGTGAGCGGCCGCGAGCTGCTGCTCGTCGACGATGTGCTCTACACCGGGCGCACGGTGCGTGCGGCGATGAACGAGCTCTTCGACTACGGCCGGCCGCAGAGCATCTCGCTCGTGGTGCTCGCCGACCGCGGCGGCCGGCAGCTGCCGATCTGCGCGCAGCACTGCGGAGCGCGCCTCGAGCTGCCGCCGGGCACGCGGCTGCGGCTGCAACGCGGCGCCGAAGGAAGACTCGCCCTTGCGCTGGAGCCCGTCGGTGCAGCGTAATCCCCAGCTCAACGCCAACGGCGAGCTGCAGCACCTGCTTTCCATCGAGGGGCTGCCGCGCGAGGTGCTGCTGCAGGTTCTCGACACCGCCGAGTCGTTCGCCGGCGTCACCGAGCGCGAGGTGAAGAAGGTGCCGCTGCTGCGCGGCAAGAGCGTGTTCAACCTGTTCTTCGAGCCCTCGACGCGCACGCGCACCACCTTCGAGATCGCCGCCAAGCGCCTCTCGGCCGACGTCATCAACCTGAACATCGCGGTGTCATCGGCGACCAAGGGCGAGTCGCTGCTCGACACCGTCGCGAACTTGTCCGCCATGCAGGCCGACATCTTCGTGGTGCGGCACGCGTCCTCGGGCGCGCCCTACCTCATCGCGCGCCATGTCAAGCCGCACGAGCACGTAGTGAACGCCGGCGACGGCCGCCACGCGCACCCCACGCAGGGGCTGCTCGACCTTTTCACCATCCGCCACTACAAGAAGGACTTCACGCGCCTCACGGTCGCGATCGTCGGCGACATCCTGCATTCGCGCGTGGCGCGCTCGCTCATCCACGGGCTCACCACGCTCGGCGCGCCCGAGGTGCGCGTCATCGGCCCGCAGACGCTGCTTCCGACCGGCGTCGAGGCGCTCGGCGTGCGCGTGTTCCACGACATGGAGGAGGGGCTGCGGGGCGCCGACGTGGTGGTGATGCTGCGCGTGCAGAACGAGCGCATGCGCGGCGCGCTGCTGCCCTCGGCGCAGGAGTTCTTCAAGCACTACGGGCTCACGGAGGACAAGCTCGCGCTCGCCGCCAAGGACGCGATCGTGATGCACCCCGGGCCGATGAACCGGGGCGTGGAAATCGACTCCAGCGTCGCGGACGGCCCGCACGCGGTGATCCTGCCGCAGGTGACCTTCGGCATCGCCGTGCGCATGGCGGTCATGAGCATCGTGGCGGGCAACTGATGCGCATCCACATCAAGAACGGCCGCGTCGTCGACCCGGCAAGCGGGCGCGACGGCGTCGGCGAGGTCTTCGTTTCCGAGGGCAGGATTTCGGAGGAATTTTCAAGAGCCGACCGCGTCATCGACGCGAGGGGCCTGGTGGTCTCTCCGGGGTTCATCGACCTCGCGGCGCGGCTGCGCGAACCGGGCTACGAGTACAAGGCGACGCTCGACTCGGAAATGGCGGCCGCCGCCGCGGGCGGCGTGACGAGCCTCGCCTGTCCGCCGGACACCGACCCGCCGCTCGACGAGCCCGGGCTCGTCGACATGCTGCGGCGCAGGGCCCAGGCGCTCGCCAAAGCGCGCGTCTACCCGGTGGGCGCCCTCACCGTGAAGCTCAAGGGCGAAGCGCTCACCGAGATGGGGCAGCTGACCGACGCGGGCTGCGTCGCGTTTTCGCAGGGAAGCGGGTTCATTTCGGACACGCAGGTGCTGTGGCGGGCGCTGCAGTACGCGGCGACCTTCGGCTACGCGGTGTGGCTGCGCGCCGAGGACGCCTGGCTTGCAAAGGGCGGCGTGGCGCACGACGGCGAGGTGGCGACGCGGCTCGGGCTGCCCGGCATCCCGCCGTTCGCGGAAACCATCGCGCTCGGAACCCTGCTCGAGCTGGTGCGCGCCACGGGCGCCCGGGTTCACGTCTGCCGCCTATCCACCGCCGGCGCGGTCGAGCTCATGCGCCGGGCGAAGGCGGAGAAGCTGCCGGTCACCTGCGACGTGGGCATTCATCACCTGCATCTTTGCGACGTCGATCTCGGCTACTTCGATTCACAGTGCCGGCTCGAGCCGCCGCTGCGCAGCCAGCGCGACCGCGATGCGCTGGCGCGCGCGGCCGCCGAAGGCGTGATCGACTGCATCGTCTCGGATCACACCCCGGTGGACGAGGACGGCAAGCACCTGCCGTTCGCCGAGGCCGAGCCCGGCGCCACCGGCCTCGAGCTGCTGCTGCCGCTTGCGCTCAAGTGGGGCGAGGCGCAGAAGCTCCCGCTGGCCGCGACGCTCGCGCGCATCACCTCGCAGCCGGCCGGCATCCTCGGCGTGGGCTCCGGGCGCATCGCCCTCGGGGCGAGCGCCGACCTCGCGCTCTTCGATGCGCAGGAACCGGTGCGCCTCGCGCCGGAGACGCTGAAGAGCCAGGGCAAGAACACGCCGTTCATGGGATACGAGCTCGCGGGCAGGGTGCGCTACACCCTGGTCGCCGGCAACGTGGTGTACGAAGCTTGAGATATTTTCTTCTGCTCGCCGTGTTTCTGGCCGGCTGTGCCTCCGCTCCTCCCGAACCGGAGCCGGCGCAGGCGCCTCCGGCACAGAGCAAAGGCGGCTACTACAAGGACGACGGTCCGCATGAAAGCCCGCCGCCAAACCTCGCCGAAGTGCCCGACGCGGAACCGAAGGTCGAGCCGCTGCACCGTTACGCCAACCGCCCCTACCAGGTTTTCGGCAGGAACTATGTCCCGCTCGCGCAGCTGCAGCCGTACCGCGAGCGCGGGCTCGCGAGCTGGTACGGCAGGCGCTTTCACGGCAAGAAGACCGCGAGCGGCGAGGACTACGACATGTATGCGATGAGCGCTGCGCATCCTACGCTTCCGATCCCGAGCTACGTGCGCGTCACGCATCTCGAAAGCGGGCGCAGCGTAGTGGTGCGGGTGAACGATCGCGGGCCGTTCCATCCCGGGCGTGTCGTCGATCTCTCGTACGCCGCTGCGTACAAGCTGGGCTTCATCCAGGCGGGATCGGCGCAGGTCGAGCTCGAGGCCGTCCTGCCGGGCGGCGAGCCGGCTGCGGTGTACGTCCAGGTGGGCGCATTTACCTCGCGCGAGAACGCCGAAGGCCTGCGCGCGCGCTTCGCGAGCGAGCTCGCGTGGGTGAAGGAAAGCGTGCAGCTACTCCTGACCGGAAACCTGTGGCGTCTGCATGTCGGGCCTTACCGATCGCGGGAAGACGCGCGCTCCATCGCCGAGCGCCTCGAAAGCCACCTGAACCTCAAGCCGCTCCTCATAGTGCGCTAGACGCGCGCTTTATAATTCGACCCTTTTTCGCTTCTTCCATGCCACGCTTCGCTTTTCTCCTGTGCTGGTTTCTTGCCGCCGCGGTGCAGGCCGCGGCGCCGCAGCCGCCCTCGGTCATGGGGCGCTCGTGGATGGTGGGCGATCTTTCCAGCGGACAGGTGCTCGCGGCGGAAAAGCCGGAGGAGCGCATGGAGCCCGCCTCGCTCACCAAGATCATGACCGCCTACGTCGTGTACGCGGCGCTGCGCGAAAAGAAGATCACCCTGGACCAGCAGGTGACGGTCTCCCCGCGCGCCTGGCGCGCGCCGGGCTCGCGCATGTTCATCCAGCCGCGCAAGCCGGTGACCGTGGACGAGCTGATCCGCGGCATGGTGGTGCAGTCGGGCAACGACGCCTGCATCGCGCTCGCCGAAGCCATCGCGGGCAACGAGGAGGTGTTCGTCCGGATGATGAACCGCGAGGCGGCGCGCCTGGGGATGAAGGAAACGCGCTACATGAACTCGACCGGGCTTCCCGATCCGCAGCACTACACCACCGCGCGCGACCTGCATCTCCTCACGGCGGCGCTGATGCGCGATTTTCCGGCCGAGTACGGCCAGTACTACTCGCAGAAGGAATTCCGCTACAACAACATCACCCAGCCCAACCGCAACCGGCTGCTGTGGCTCGACCCGAGCGTCGACGGCGTGAAGACCGGCCACACCGAGGCCTCGGGCTACTCCCTGATCGCTTCCTCGAGCCGGGGCGGCCGGCGCCTGGTTTCGGTGCTGCTCGGCTCGACCTCGGAGGCGATGCGCGCGCAGGAGTCGCAGAAGCTTCTCAACTGGGGCTTCCAGTTCTTCGACAGCGTGAAGCTGCACAAGGCGAACGAATCGGTGAAGGCGCTCGAGGTATGGAAGGGTGCGGCCGGCGAGGTGAAGGCCGGGTTTCGCGGCGACATCGTGGTCACCGTGCCCAAGGGAGAAACCGAGAAGCTGAAAGCCGAGCTCGTCTCGCAGCAGCCGCTCATCGCTCCCGTGGCGCAGGGCCAGCGCGTCGGCACGCTGCGCGTGAGCTTCGAAGGAAAGCCGCTCGCCGAGCATCCGCTGATCGCGCTCGAGCCGGTCGGCCGCGCCGGCTTGTTCGGGCGCGCCTGGGATACACTGCGCCTGTGGCTTAAGTAGCGAGGCGCGCATGGTTTTCCTCAACGGCAAGTTTCTTCCGATCGACGAGGCGAAGGTCCCGGTGCTCGACCGCGGCTTCATATTCGGCGATGGCGTCTACGAGCTGGTGCCGGTCTATTCGCGCGTCGCCTTCCGGCTCGACGAGCATCTCGCGCGGCTGGAGCGCAGCCTCGCTGAAGCCAAGATCCGCAATCCTTACAGCCGCGCGCAGTGGCGCGACATCATCTATGGGCTCGTGGACGCGCAGCCGTTCGAGGACCAGGGCGTGTATTTCCAGGTCACGCGCGGAGTCGCGAAGCGCGACCACGCGTTCCCGAAGGGCGTCGAGCCGACCGTGTTCATGATGTCGAACCCGCTGGTGACGCCGCCGCGCGAGCTGGTGGAGAAGGGCGCCGCCGCGGTGAGCGCGCAGGACAACCGCTGGCTGCGCTGCGACATCAAGTCGATCTCGCTCATCGGCAACTGCCTGCTGCGGCAGCTGTCGGCGGAGGGCGGGGAGACCGAGACGATCCTGTTCCGCGACGGCAAGCTCACCGAAGCGTCGGCCTCGAACGTGTTTGCCGTGAAGCGCGGCGTGATTCTTTCGCCGGCCAAGAGCAACCTCATCCTGCCGGGCATCACCTACGACGTCGTCACCGAGCTCGCGCGCGCCAACGGGCTGCCGCTCGAATTCCGCGACGTCGCCGAGGCCGAGGTGCGCTCGGCCGACGAGCTCTGGGTCACCTCGTCGTCGAAGGAAGTCCTCGCCATCGTGACGCTCGACGGCAAGCCGGTCGGCGACGGCCGGCCGGGGCCGGTGTTTGCGCGAATGTATGCGCTCTACCAGGACTTCAAGCAGAAAGTAATGCGCGCCGGAAAGCGCGAGGCGGTCTCTGCCTGAATCACCGCTAGCTTTTCCCTGCGACTTTCCGATCAAGGTCATGGGCAGGAAAGAGCGGGACTTCGCGCAGACGGTGACCGACATCGTGCGCAAGCACGCGCCGGACTTCGATCCCGCCACGGTCGAGATGCGGCCGAGCCGCCAGGGAAAGTACCTCAGCGTCACCTGCGTCGTGCAGGCGAAGTCGCGCGAGCAGCTCGACGCGCTGTACACCGAGCTTTGCGATCACCCGTCGGTCGTGATGGTGCTATGACGCTCGTCGAGGACATCGCCATCAAGCGATTGGGCCGGGTCGAATACGCTGCGGCCCTCGAGGCGATGCGCAGGTTCACCGCGAGCCGCAGCGAAGCCACGCCCGACGAGCTGTGGCTGCTCGAGCATCCGCCGGTCTATACGCTCGGCCAGGGCGCGCGCGAGCGCGCGGTCGCCAACGGAATTCCCGTCGTACGCGCCGACCGCGGAGGCGACATCACTTACCATGGCCCGGGCCAGGCGGTGCTCTATACCCTGGTCGACCTCGCGCGCCGCGGCATCAAGGTGAAGCGCTTCGTCGCGCTGCTCGAGCAGGCGGTCATCGACCTCGTCGGCCCGCGCGCCGAGCGCAAGCCCGGCGCGCCCGGCGTTTATGTGAACGGCGCCAAGGTTGCGGCGCTTGGCATTCGCGTGCGCCAGGGCAGGGCGTACCATGGCCTCTCGCTCAACGTCGATATGGATCTCTCCCCGTTCTCGGCGATTGACCCCTGCGGGTATCCGGGGCTTGCGGTCACGCAGCTACGCGACCTCGGCATCACCGAGACGATGGACTCGGCCGGCGCGAAGCTTGCGCGCCTTCTCGTGGATGGAATCGAGCGTGCGTGAAGCAGGCGTAAAGCAAAAAGGGGCGGGCAAGACGATCCGCATCGTCCCGCGCACGCCGCTTGCGAAGCCGGCCTGGATCCGGGTGCGCGGCCCGAGCCCGAACTCGCGCTTCTACGAGATCAAGGACATCCTGCGCAGCGGCAAGCTCCACACGGTGTGCGAGGAAGCGTCCTGCCCGAACATCGCGGAGTGCTTCGGCAAGGGCACCGCGACCTTCATGATCCTGGGCGACATCTGCACGCGGCGCTGCCCGTTCTGCGACGTCGGCCACGGACGGCCGCTGCCGCCCGACGGGCAGGAGCCGTTGCAGCTCGCGCAGGCCATCGCGCGGCTCAAGCTCTCCTATGTCGTCGTCACGAGCGTCGACCGCGACGATCTGAAGGACGGCGGCGCCGGGCATTTCGTCGCCTGTCTCTCGGAGATCAGGAGGATGTCTCCCCTGACCGCCATCGAGGCGCTGGTCCCGGACTTCCGCGGACGCCTGGACCGGGCGCTGGAAATCCTCGCCGCGGCGCCGCCCGACGTGCTCAACCACAACCTCGAGACCGTGCCGCGCCTGTACCGCAGCGCGAGGCCGGGCGGCGACTACGCGCACTCCCTTTCGCTGCTTCAGCGGTTCAAGCAAGTCCACCCGGACTTGCCGACCAAGTCGGGGCTGATGGTCGGCCTGGGCGAGACCGACGAGGAGATCATCGAGGTCATGCGCGACCTGCGCGCTCACCGGGTCGACATGCTGACCATCGGCCAGTACCTGCAGCCCTCGCCGCACCACCTGCCGGTCGAGCGCTACGTCGAGCCGGGGGTCTTTTCCCGGTTCGGGGCCGAAGCCGCCCGCCTGGGCTTCCGGCACGCCGCCATCGGCCCCATGGTCCGCTCCTCCTACCACGCTGACCGGCAGGCCCACGAGGCTGGGGTGGCTGGGCCATAACGGAGTAGTTGAAAGCGGGAGAAGTAGTTAACAGCGCAGGTCCGGTTTCTTACTTAGTCTTTCAATCTTGCGGTCCGCAGTGGGGGCGACGGGTCATGAGAATGAACACCACGCTGGTGATCAATTCGAAGGGCGGGTCGGGGAAGACCACCGTCACCACGAACCTGGCGAGCTACTTCGCCGCCAACCGCATCCCATCGGCGATCATGGACTACGACCCGCAAGGGTCCTGCCTCAACTGGCTGCGGCTGCGGACCCCGTTCGCGGCCAAGATCCACGGCGCCAATGCCGCACCCCAGAAAACCGGGTTACGCAGCCTCGGCATGCACGTGCCCAGCGACACACGCCAGCTCATCATCGATGCGCCGGCGGGCGCCTCGGGCCTGCTTCTGCAGGAAATGCTCGCCAGGGCCGATTGTGTCCTGGTGCCGGTGCAACCGTCTGCGATCGACATCCACGCGACGGCGAACTTCGTTCGCGACCTGCTTTTGAGCGGCCGGCTGCGCGCGCGCAAAGTGCGCCTGGCGGTCGTCGCCAACCGGGTGCGCCGGTCCACGCCGGTCTACCAGCCGCTCGAGCGGTTCCTGAATTCCCTCGGCCTGCGGTTCCTCGCGCGGCTTTCCGATTCCGAGACCTTCCTCAAGGCGGCGGAAACCGGCGTGGGCGTCTTCGAGATGGACGAGGCCGCCTCGGCGCCGGAGCGCGAACAGTTCATGCCGATCGTGGAATGGGTCGACCCGGAACACGACGCCCGCTTGAACACCAACGTGTTCGAGCTCCCGCGCCCCGCTCAGGCCGGGTCGCTGAGCGCCTTTTCCACCAGGCTGTAGGGTAGCTTTCTGCTCATGAGGGGCGCTATTTTGGCGTTGTTCGGTGCCGCCCTCATGGCCTGCGCGCCGCCCGCGCTGGCCCAGCTGGACCGCATCACCAGCCGGGAAGCGACCTCCGGCCTCAAGGCCGCCCTGGAAAAAGGCTCGCAGGCGGCGGTCGCGACGCTCGGACGTACCGACGGCTTCTTCGGCAACCCGCAGGTCAAGATTCCCCTGCCCGAGTCCGCGCAGCGGGCCGAGAAACTGATGCGGCGCTTCGGCATGGGCAAGCAGGCCGACGAGGTGATTCTCGCCATGAACCGGGCGGCCGAAGCCGCGGTGCCCGAGGCAAGGCAGCTTTTCGTGGACGCGGTGCGCAAGATGACGGTGCAGGACGCCAAGGGCATCCTGCAGGGCGGCGAGACCGCCGGCACCGAGCACTTTCGCCGCAGCACCGAGGGCGCGCTGCGCACGCGGTTCCTGCCCATCGTGAAGAAAGCCACGGCGAACGTCGATCTCGCGCAGCGCTACAACGAGTACGCCGAGAAGGGCGTCTCCTTCGGCCTGGTGAAGAAGGAAGACGCGAACCTGGACGCCTACGTGACGCAGAAGGCGCTCGACGGGCTGTTCCTGATGGTCGCCGAGGAAGAGAAAAAGATCCGCAAGGATCCGGTCGGCGCAGGCACAAGCATCATCAGGAAGGTTTTCGGCGCGATCCGGTAGTCGAAGCCCTCGGACCACAGGCATGTCGGACTATCCCCTGGTCCGGGTGGCCACCATCGTCTGCAATTGCCCCTCGCCATGATCCAAGCGCACCAGATACCGGCGCACTCACCGGAGAAAGCTACGTGAAATACAAGCTGCTTGCAGTCAGCGTCGCATTCGGCGCATTCGTCGTGAGCGGCCCGCTGCAGCATATCGGCGTGCTGCCCGAGACCGTGGTGGGCGACGCGAGCAAAGCGCTCATCAAGACGGCGTTGAATCTCGGCACGACCGAAGCCTTCGCCTCTTGTGGCGGCAACTGGCAGGGCAACAATGGATTCGGCAACGGTGGATTCGACGGCGTGCCGGGAAAATCGGACAAGCAGGACCGCAGCCGGTAACCCACGCAGCCGCATCGAAGGCCCGCCACGCGGCGGGTTTTTTTTCGCCTATAGTTCGCCTCCTAGCCTCATACCAGGCAGGCGATCAAACTCCTTCTTACGCTCGCAATCATCGCCGTCGGGCTGGCGGCGCGCTCCGCGTTGGACAAGATCCTGGCGCTGCGCGGCGGCGGCGAACTGGTCGCGCTGTGGGCGCAGCTTTCCTCGGTGATCGAGCTGGTCGCCGGGGTCGCAATGACCGGAATCGGCGCCGGCCTCTCGGTGCTCGTTGCCCAGGCTGCGCCCGAGCGGCGCCGCGAGCTCCTCGACGAAGCGCTGCGCCTGGGCCTCGCGATCGCGTTTCCCGTAGCGGCTGCGCTAGCCGCTGCCGCCTGGATTCATCCGCTCGAGCTCGCCGCTCCGGCAATCGCGCTCGCCTGCGCGGTCGGCTGGCTGGGAATCGTTGCCGGGCTGATCAACAGCTATTGGCTGGGACAGGAGCATCGCGGCCGGATGCTCGCCCTGGCGGCCGGCTCGTCCGCCGTTTCGCTCGCGGCAGCCGCCGCGGCGCCCGCTTCGCTGCTCCTCGAGACCTTGACTGCCGCGCACGCCATGCCGGTGCTGCTGCTGCTCGTCGTGCGGCCCTCGCTTTTCGCCGCACGCTCTACGGAATATCGCGCGCTGCGCCGCTATGTCCTTCCGGGCCTGGCCATCGGCATTCTCAGTCCGGCCTCGCTCCTCGCTTCGCGTGCGCTGGTCGCCAACGCGTTGTCCTGGCACGACGCGGGCGTGCTGCAGGCGCTCTGGCGCTTGAGCGACTGGATCTGCGGCTCCGCGTGGGGCGTGCTGTCGGTGTACTTTCTGCCGCGGCTCGCTGCCGCGCATCCGAAGAATGGCGTCGGCCCGGTGGCGCGCGCCGCGTTCATCACGGTGGGGGTGCCGGCGGCGCTCGCGTTCGCGGCGCTCTTCGCCGTCCACCGCCCGCTGCTCGCCGCGCTCTATGACCCGAGCTTCACCCCTTCGAGCACGTCGGTTGCGCTCGTGCTTGAGGGCAGCCTCGCGCGCATCGCCTCCTGGGTGCCGCTCGCCGCGCTTTACGCGATGCTGCGCACGCGCTCGATCGCCGTGGGCGAGCTGCTGTCGCTGCCGCTTTTCGCGGCGCTGCTTGCGCTTGGCGGCGCAGCTCTCAGCCTGGAGCTCGCCGGCGCCCTCTGGCTCGCCGCGTTTCTCGTCTACGGCGCCTTCAATCTCTGGGCCATGCGCAGACCCTAGTGCGCTTCGTCCCAGTTCATGCCGACACCGATGTCGACGACGAGCGGGACGTCGAGGCTTGCCACGGACTGCATCAGCTCGCTCACGCGGCTTTTCACGATTTTCAGTTCCGGCTCGGGGACCTGGAGCACGAGCTCGTCGTGCACCTGCATGATCAGCAGGCTTTTCAGGTGGTCTTTCTCAATGGAACGCTGGACGGCGATCATGGCGAGCTTGATGAGATCGGCCGCCGTTCCCTGCATCGGCGCGTTGATCGCGGCGCGCTCGGCCGCCTGGCGCCGGATCGGCGCGCCGCTCTTCAGCTCCGGAAGCCATAGCCGCCGCCCGAACACCGTCTGCACGTAGCCCTGCGCGCGCGCCTTCTCGCGCGTCTCGTCCATGTAGCGTTTGACCCCGGGATAGCGCGCGAAGTAGGTCTCGACGTAGGTCTGGGCGGTGCTGCGGTCGATCCCCAGGTTCTGCGCCACGCCGAAGGACGACATGCCGTAGATCAGCCCGAAGTTGATCACCTTGGCGACGCGCCGCTCGTCGGAGGTCACCTTCTCGAGCGGCAGGCCGAACACCTCGGCCGCGGTGGCGCGGTGCACGTCCTCGCCCGCGCGGAAGGCGCGCCGCAGGCTTTCGTCGCCGGAGAGGTGCGCCATGATCCTGAGCTCGATCTGCGAGTAGTCGGCCGACACGATCCTCGCGCCCGGCGGCGCAATGAAGCATTCGCGGATGCGCCGCCCGGCCGGCGTGCGGATCGGGATGTTCTGCAGGTTGGGATCGTTCGAGGAAAGACGCCCGGTGACCGCGGTGGTCTGCGAGTAGGTGGTGTGCACCCGGCCGGTGCGCGGGTGCACGCTCTTCGGCAGCTTGTCGGTGTAGGTGGACTTGAGCTTCGAGAGCGCGCGGTGCTCGAGGATCAGCCTGGGCAGCGGGTGATCCAGCGCGAGCTCGGCCAGCGAGTCTTCGTCCGTGGAGGGCTCGCCGGTCGGCGTCTTCTTCTTCACCGGCAGCTTCTGCCGGTCGAACAGGATCTCGCGGATCTGCTTCGGCGAGCCGAGATTGAATGGCTGGCCGGCGAGCGCATACGCTTGCTGTTCTTTCTGAAAAATCTCTTTTCCGAGCTCGTGGCTCTGCGCTTCCAGCTTGGCGCTGTCGAGCAGCACGCCGTTGCGCTCCATCCTGAAGAGCACCGGGACGAGCGGCATCTCGATGCTTTCATAGATGAACTTCAGCTTTTCGTCGTCCGCGATCCTCGGATAGAGAATCTCGTGCAGCGCGAGCGCGCAATCGGTCTGCTCGGCGGCAAATTCGGTCGCCCGCGCCACGTCGATGGCGGAGAACGCAATGCGCCCGGCGCCCTTGCCGGTCACCTCGTCCAGGCGCAGCGTCGTCCAGCCGCAGTGACGCTGGGCGAGGGTGCCGAGGTCGTGGCGCTCGTGGACCTCCAGCACGTACGACTCGAGCAACGTGTCGTGAATGCAGCCGCCGAGCCGCACGCCGTGGTTCGCCAGGACGTGGGAGTCGAACTTCACGTTCTCGCCGACCTTGCGGCAATCTTCGCGCTCCAGCCAGGGCTGGAGCAGCTCGATCGCAGTTTGCAGATCAACCTGGGAAGGCGCGGCAGGGTATTCGTGCGCGAGCGGGAGATAGACCGCTTCGTCGGCGAATGCGAACGACAGGCCGACCAGTCGCGCGGTCATCGGCTCCTCGCCCGCGCATGCGGTATCGAAGCCCACGAGCGGCACCGCTTCCATCTTCAGCAGCAGGTCCTTTAGTTCGTCCTCGCTCAGGATCATCCGGTGCCGGCGCTTTCGCGGCCCGGTGCGCGGTTCGGCCGGCACCGCCGTGGCCGGGGCGTTCTCCACTTCCTTCAGCCAGGTCTTGAAGCCGAACCTTTCGTACTGCGCGCGCTGGCGCGTTGGATCGGGTCTGCCCTGCGTCAGCTGCTCGATCGTGAGCGGCAGCGGCACATCCCGCTTGATGGTCAGGAGCTCGCGCGCTTTCGGCAGCCAGTCGGCCATCTTGCGCAGGTTCTCGCCGGCAAGACCGGGGATCTCGGCCGCATGCGCGAGCACGCCTTCGAGCGAGCCGTACTTCTCGATCCACTTGCAGGCGGTCTTGGGGCCGACCTTGTCGACGCCGGGGATGTTGTCGATGGCATCGCCGATGAGGGTCAGGTAGTCGAGAAACTTCTCCGGCGGCACGCCGAACTTCTGCTTCACGCCCTCGATGTCGAGCTTCTCGTTCGACATGGTGTTCACCAGCGTCACCCGCTCTTCGACCAGCTGCGCGAAGTCCTTGTCGCCGGTCGAGATCACTGCGCGCCAGCCCTCGCGCTTGGCCTGCTCGGCCAGCGTGGCGATGACGTCGTCGGCCTCGACGCCGTCGATCACCAGCACCGGCCAGCCGAGCGCCTCGATCGCCTCGCACAGCGGCTGCACCTGGGCGGCGAGGTCGTCGGGCATCGGCGCGCGGTTCGCCTTGTACTCGGGATAGTGCTCGTCGCGGAAGGTTTTTCCCTTGGCGTCGAACACGCAGGCGCGCGCCCCCGCCTTATAATCGGCTGCAAGCTTGCGCAGCATGTTGAGCACGCCGTAGATCGCGCCGGTCGGCTCGCCTTTCGAGTTCCGCAGCTCCGGCAGGGCGTGGAACGCGCGATACAAGTAAGACGAGCCGTCGACCAGCAGCAGCGTCTTTTCAGGATTCATTCCCGACCACGATGATTACAGACAAGCAACCGAAGCTGGCCGAAATGGCCCAAGAGGTCCCCGCACGCGAAGCCTGGCGAGTGTTCGGCATTATGGCAGAGTTCGTCGAGGCGACCGAGCGGCTGGTCGGCATCCATCCCGCGGTCTCGGTGTTCGGCAGCGCGCGCGTGCAGCCGGGCACGCCGTACTACCAGCTCGCGGAAGACACCGCGCGGCTGCTCTCGGATGCCGGCTTCTCGGTGGTGAGCGGCGGCGGCCCGGGCCTCATGGAAGCGACCAACAAGGGCGCGTTCCACGGCAAGGGGCTCGCCGTCGGCTTGAACATCGAGTTGCCGCGCGAGCAGTTCGGCAACCGCTATCAGGACGTGAGCCTGCGCTTCCGGCATTTCTTTACCCGCAAGGTGATGTTCGCCAAGGTCGCGACCGCGTACATCGTGCTGCCCGGGGGATACGGCACGCTCGACGAGTTGTTCGAGGCGCTCACGCTGGTGCAGACCGGCAAGACGCGCCAGATGCCCATCATCTTGGTGCACGAGCCCTACTGGCGCGGACTGCTCGACTGGATGCGCGATCGGCTCGCGGGCGAAGGCATGATCGATCTCACGGAGCTCGACCTGCTGCAGGTCTGCGACCGCCCGCAGCAGGTGGTCGACGCGATCTTCGCCTTCTACGAGAAGCGCGGCTTCGAGCCTTCGCCGGCGGAGCGCGAGGTGCTGCTGAACCTCTAGTAGAATCGATGCAATGCGGCGTCTACTTGTCCTCATGCTGGTGTCCGTCGCATTTGCCGCCGCCGCGCAGCAGCGCCCCCCCAGGCTGGAGCCGCTGCCCGAGCCGCCGCCCCCGCCGCCCATGCCCGCCGGCCCGGCCGGCGCCGAAGAGCCGCGGGTGCGCATCCCGGTGCAGGAAGGCGACCAGATCGAGCCGGTGCGCCAGGGCGGGCGCGTCGTCGCGGTGAAGGTCACGCCGCCGAACGGCAAGCCCTACTTCCTCATCGATACGACTGGCAACGGCAACTGGATGCGGCGCGACTCACTGGACGACGGCGTGCGCTTCCCGATGTTTCCCATCCACGAATTCGACTGACTTGTCGGTTTATACCCCCGTCAGCGAAACCGAATTGTCGGCCTGGCTCGCCAACTACTCGGTCGGCAAGCTGCTCGCCTGCGAACCGATCAAGGCGGGCATCGAGAACACCAACTACTTCGTCACCACCACGCAGGGCCGCTTCGTCCTGACGCTGTTCGAGCGGCTTCCCGCCGAGGAGCTGCCGTTCTACGTGAATTTCATGGCGCACCTCGCGCGCCACGGCATTCCTTGCCCGGCGCCGATCGCCGACCTTTCCGACCAGTATCTCGGCCGCCTCAACGGCAAGCCCGCGGCGCTGGTGACGCGGCTCCCCGGGAAATCGATCGAGCACCCCGGCGCTGCCGAGTGCGCCGAGCTGGGCGCGCTGCTCGCGCGCATGCACCTTGCGGGGCGCTCTTACCCCGCCTATATCGAGAACCCGCGCGGGCCGAGGTGGTGGCGATTCGCCGCGCGCGAAGTCGCGCCGTTCCTCCACTCCGAGAACAACGCTCTTCTGGAAAGCGAGCTCGCCTTTCAGGCCGAGCACCGCTTCCCCGATCTGCCGCGCGGCCCGGTGCACGCCGACCTTTTCCGCGACAACGCGCTCTTCGACGGCGCGCGCATCTCGGGGGTCGTCGATTTCTACTTCGCCGGCGTCGATACCCTGCTCTACGACATCGCCGTGTGCGCGAACGACTGGTGCCTGGTCGACTATAAATCAGATAGGCGGCTCGACGAGGCGCGCGCGCGCGCGTTGCTTTCCGCCTGCCAGGCAGTGCGCCCGTTCACGCCGCTCGAGCGCGAAGCCTGGCCGGTCATGCTGCGGGCCGCGGCGCTGCGCTTCTGGTTATCGCGCCTTTACGACTACCACTTGCCCCGGCCCGGAATGCTGGTGCACAAGCACGATCCCGAGCACTTCAGGCAGATCCTGCAACTGCGGATCGGCGCGCAGCCGGTCTGGGCGGACTGAAGGTGCAAGCCCGCATCGTGGGCGCCGCGCGCGGCGCGCGCTGGCTGGGGGAGGGGTGGCAGCTGTTCCGCGCCTCGCCGCTCGGCTGGCTCGCGCTGGTGTTCGCCTACTGGCTGATCATGACCCTAGTGTCGCTCGTGCCTTACGCCGGTGTGGCCGCCGCTTCGGTTCTGGTGCCGGCCTTTTCGGTCGGCTTCATGGCGGCGGCGCGCGCCGCGGAGCGCGGCGCGCGGGTCGAGCTCGCGCAGCTCTTCGAGGGATTCCGCCACGCGCCCAGAGGGCAGGTCGTGCTCGGCCTCGCCTACCTCGCCTGCCTCGCCGTCGTGCTGGGCGCGACGACGCTGGCCGACGACGGCGCGCTCGCGCGCTGGATGGTCGCCGGCCGCCGGCCGCAGGACGAGGTGGTGGAGTCGGGCGCGTTCTTCACGGCGCTTGCCGCAGCGTTCGTCCTCTACGCGCCCGTCATGGGGATGTTCTGGTTCGCGCCGCTGCTCGTCGCCTGGCATTCGAGCGCGCCGGCAAAGGCGCTGTTCTACAGCCTGGCCGCTTTCCTGTTGAACTGGCGTGCTTTCCTCGCCTACGGCGCGGTCACCGCGGCCGCGACCTTGGTGCTTCCCTTCGTCGTGCTCACCGGCGTGATGCTCGCGTCGGGCGGAGCGCTCAGGACGCCGGTGATGTCGCTCGTGTTCCCGCTCCTCATTCTGCTGCTGCCGACGCTTTTCGCGAGCTTCTATGTGAGCTACCGCGATATCTTCGGCGCGCCGCGCGCATGAGCCGGATCCGGGAAATTCCGTACAACTACACCTCGTTCTCGGATCGCGAGATCGTGCTGCGCCTGCTGGGCGAAGAGGCCTGGCAGCTGGTTTCCGAGCTGCGCGCCGAGCGCCGGACCGGACGCTCGGCGCGCATGCTGTACGAAGTCCTCGGAGAAATCTGGGCGATCGAGCGCAATCCCTACCTCGAGGACGAGCTCCTCGGGCGTCCGAAGCGGCGCGCGGAGCTCATCGCCGGCATGCAGCGGCGGCTGGAGGGCATCGAAGCGCGGCGCGCCGGCAGCGCCAGGGTGGCTCGCCTTCTCGATCTCGCCCGCGAGGCGGTCGGCCGCTTCGAGGAGGCCTTCGCCGCATCGCGCGCACTGCGGGCCAAGGTGCTGCGGCGACTCTCGCGCGTCACGCGCCGCGACAACGTGCTTTTCGACGGCTTCGCGCGCGCCGCGCATGTGACCGACGCCACCGACTGGCGCGTCGAATATCCCTTCGTGGTGCTGGCTCCGGACAGCGAAGACGAGATCCAGCCGATCGTGCGCGAGCTGATTGCGCTGGGGCTCACCATCATTCCGCGCGGCGGGGGCACGGGCTACACCGGCGGCGCGCTGCCGCTCACGCGCCGCTCGGCGGTGATCAATACCGAGAAGCTCGACGCGCTCGGCGCCGTGGAGCAAGGCACCATCCGTGCCGGGGCCGGCGTGGTGACCAAGCGCGTGATGGAGGCTGCGGAGGCGGCGGGCCTGGTGTTCGCCGTCGACCCCACTTCGGCCGACGCGTCGTGCATCGGCGGCAATGTCGCGATGAACGCCGGCGGCAAGAAAGCCGTGCTGTGGGGCACGGCGATCGACAACCTGGTTTCCTGGCGCATGGTGACGCCGCAGGCGCAGTGGCTCGAGGTCGAGCGCCTGGACCATAACCTCGGCAAGATCCACGCTGCCCCGAGCGCGCGCTTTCGCCTGCGGTACAGCGACGGAAAGAAGCTTGTCGAAGAAAAAATCCTCGAGATCCCCGGAGCCCGCTTCCGCAAGGCCGGGCTGGGCAAGGACGTCACCGACAAGTTCCTCGCCGGCCTGCCCGGCGTGCAGAAGGAGGGCACCGACGGCATCATCACTTCGGCGCGCTTCATCCTGCACCGCATGCCGGCGCACGCGCGCACGGTGTGCCTGGAGTTCTTCGGCCTGGCGAGGGATGCGGTTCCGGCGATCGTCGAGATCAAGTCTTTCTTGGAAAAACATCCTCAGGTACAGCTCGCGGGGCTGGAGCACCTCGACGCGCGCTACGTGAAGGCGGTGGGCTACGCGACCAAGTCGCGCCGCAGCGCGCGGCCGACGATGGTGCTGCTCGGCGATCTCGTGGGCGAGAACGTGGACGAAGTGGCTTCGGCGGCATCGGCGGTGGTGCGCATCGCGAACGCGCGCGACT
>Ga0156283_1063_pt1 | contig 26479 bp, 30 predicted proteins | sample RifCSPlowO2_12_FD_107932 | JGI IMG/M metagenome (GOLD analysis project Ga0156283, IMG submission 107932) | Betaproteobacteria bacterium RIFCSPLOWO2_12_FULL_65_14 | reverse complement strand
AGATCGCGGTGCCGCCGTCCTGCAGGCGCAGCGTTCCGATCTCGATGATGGCGGTGCGCTGGCGCTTCGTGTACTTCACCGCGTTGTCGAGCAGGTTCTGCAGGGCCACGCGCAGCAGCGAAGGGTCGGCGCGCACGGCCGGAAGCTCTGCGACGCGCCATTCGACGCGCCGGCGCGCCACGTCGGGGCGCAAGTCGACGATCACTTCCTCGACCAGCTGGCGCAGCGGCACCGTCTTCATCTCGAGCGGCGCGCGCCCGGTGCGCGAGAGCGCCAGCAGATCGTCGATGAGCGCGGCCATGCGCCGCGACGAGGCTGCGATCGTGCGCAGGTAGTGCGCCGCCTTGTCGGTCGCCGGCGGCTGCTCCCGCTCGAGCAGCTTCACGAAGCCGTCGATGTGGCGCACCGGAGCGCGCAGGTCGTGCGACACCGAGTAGCTGAAGGCCTCGAGCTCCTTGTTGGCCGCCTCGAGCTGCGCCGTGCGCTTGCGCACCCGATCCTCGAGCTCGCGGTTGAGCCGCTCGAGCTCCTCCTGCGTGCGCTTGCGCTCGGTGATGTCGTTGATCAGCACCAGCCGCGCAGTCCGGCCGCGCCAGGTCACCAGGTGGCCGACGCCCTCGATGTCGAGCGCCTCGCCGGTCTTCTTGCGGTGGCGGAACACGCCGCGCACCACGGCGCCCGATTCGCGGCGCAGGAAGTCGTCATAGGCATCGCCGTCCCCGGGCGGGCGAACGTCGTGCGCGCTCATCGCGAGAAATTCCTCGCGCGTATAGCCGTACAGGTGCAGCGCCGCTTCGTTGACGCTCAGAAAACGCCGCGTCTCGAGATCCGAGACCCACATCGGCAACGGGCTGTGCTCGAACAGCATCCGGTAACGGCCCTCGTGCGGGTCCATCGAATCCACCAGGCGCTGCAGCGCCGCGGCCAGGAACCGGAGCGGTCTCATCAGAGGGAATGGTAACTTGGCACGCGGATTGCAGCCTCGGACCATGCTTCCGGGGACTTCGACCTGAGAAACGGAAACTCTTACAGCCCGCTGCCGGCTTTGCAGGGGTCGGGTTCGGCCAAGGCTGCAGGCCTGCGCTACCTGTGCGATGACGCGCCCTGGGATCCAGCGCGTGCGCGCGGGAAAAGCCTTCCGCTATCTCGCGCCGCACGGCAGGCCGCTGCGCGATGCCGGCACGCTCGCTTTCGCAAGAGCGCTGCCGCGCATCCGGCGCCGGGTGCGAGCTCGACGACCGGCAGCTGGCGGCGATCGTGCGCCACATGCAGGACCTTCCAGGCGAGGTGCTTTTCCAATACGTCGACGAGTCGGGCGAGCGCCGGCCGATCGAGTCGGCGGACGTGGACGCGTACTTGCAGCAAGCGGCGGCAGAGGATTTCACCAGCAAGGACTTTCGCACCTGGGCCGGAACCGTCCTCGCCGCGCGCGCTCGCTGAAACCGGGAACCTCAAGCAGGCCATCGAGCGCGTAGCCAAGGAGCTCGGCAATACCCAGGCGGTATGCCGCAAATGCTACGTGCACCCCGCCATTTTCGACAGCCACGCACAGGGAACGCTGCTCGAAGCGCTGGCCCGCAGTCCGCAGCGCGCCACGCGCCATCGCCCTTTCTCGCTCGATGCGGACGAGACCGCGGTGCTCTCGGGCTGCTGCACGCCTGGTCCAAGCGCGAGCGCGCGCTCGCAAGGCGCAGCGGCGCGAATGGATCGCTCGTTTCCCTTCTTGCCCTGACGGCACGCCACTTGCGTAAGCGGGATACGACGCAACCCGCGGCGAGAGGAGCAACCCGATGAAACTGAAGACGCTTTACACCGCGACCGCAGCCGCACTGCTGGCGTTCTCGGCCGCCCCTTTCGCGCAAACCCAGTCCGGCTCGAGCAGCAGCGGGACCACGGGCTCAGGCGGCACCGGCATGGGTTCCAGCACCAAGTAAACGACGGTCAGCCGGGCAGGTATTGCAGCTGGTAGAGGCCGGTAGCGGGCTCAAGCGCACCGGCCTCCTTCAGCGCCGTCGCCGGCAACAGCTCGGCGCAGACCGCTTCCAGCGTCGCACGCTCGCCTGCGCCCTCCACGATGACGACCCACCCGGGCGTAAGCGCCCGGGTCGGGCGCGCCTTCTTTTCCGCGGTCTGCACGGAGCTCGCCGCCCGATCGCCGAGGCACAAGTGCGCGCCCGCGATGCTCTGGCGCTCCGCCACGGCGCGCAACCTCGCTTCGAGAAGGCTGCGCTGTTCCGCTTCCCTGCCTGGCGCAACGTCATAGCGCCACGTCATGGCCAGGCCGCCGACGCCCGGGCCGAGCGACAGGGCGACACGACATAGCGAGCGGATGTTATTGCGCAGCTGCGGCGCCACGCGCCGCGTCCAGGCCGTTGGGTTGTTCAGTCTCCCGGTGTAGTCGGGACCGGTGAGCACCTCGAGCGATTCGGCCTCGTACAACGTGAAAAACTCCGGCTGCCCGTTGATCGCGCAATAACGCCGCCCGCGCAGAAACCCGGGAATCCCGGCGCGCTCGAGCATGTGCTCGCGGTTATGCCACTCGAAATACTCGGCGCGCGCCTCGGGCGGCGGGTCCTGCCAGATCGCGACCGCGGCCTTGCCCAGCAGACTCATGGATCAGTTCATGCGCTCCACGGGGAGCGTTTCTGCGGATTACCGCTTGGCCAGAAGCTCTTCGAGCGCCACGGGGTTCAATGGCTTCACGAAGAAATCCTCGCACCCGGCTTGCATGGCGCGCTGCCTGATTTCGTCATCGGACCGGCCGGTGATGGCGATGATCCTCGTGTGCTCCAACCCGGGCTCCCATTTGATCTGGCGCGCGATCTCGTCGCCGTTGAAGTCGGGCAGGCCGAGATCGAGCAGGATGAATTCGGGGCGGAAGCTGCGCGCAATATCGATTGCCGCAAACCCGTTGATCGCGAACTGCACGTTGTGACCCATGCTTTTGAGCATCACGGCCATCGAGTGCACGGTGTCCAGATGGTCCTCGACGACCAATACACGCCGCCCCGCACTCGGTTGGCGCCGGAGGCGCCGGACGTTGGACGAGGCGCGCTCGTCCTCTTCTTTTGGCTTGGCCATGCCGGGCATCATAGCGGCCAAGGAAAAACCCCAGATAGGCCTGAGGTGTCGCTTTCTCAACGATATTCCTGTCGCTGCCCGACTACAGCCTATCGAATCCGGCGTTTGTCTGGGGCAGCGCTGAAAATCGATCACGTCGCAAGCACCCATGGCCCACATAGGCAAGTCAAAAGTGTTGGGGCGATATTACAACCTCGGTCGCCGTGCCCCGGATTCCGACAATCGGCGGCCGGTCGACTATCGCGTCTTTGGCAATGCGTTGCAGAAACTCCAACGCCCGAGATTCATCGAAGCGTATGCCGATAATCAACAGGTCAAACGCGTTGCGTCTCAGGACTTTCAGCGCCTCCGTTGTCGTGAATACGAGCTGAAGCTGTATCAGGCAGTACGCGCCGAAGACGCGGTTCGGCTCCCGGCACCATGCAGGCGAGAACCCGCATAGAAGGCGTCATCTAAGCCGTCCAGGAATCGCACGTGCCGGAAAAATCTGGTGGAGTGGAGGAGGATCGAACTCCCGACCTTCGCATTGCGAACGCGACGCTCTCCCAGCTGAGCTACCACCCCGTGGAGGGGCGTGATTCTACCGTAACATCCGGGCCTTAGGGAGACCTCGATGCGCATCGCGCCGCCCTTCGGCTACCACGAAGTAGTGCCGTTCCTGAAGACGCACAAGGTGCGCCTGCTCGGGCCAGGCGAGGTGCCCGAATTCGTGCAGCGGGGCAATGCGATTCCCATCAGCTACACCGAGTTTCAGCTCGTAGTGCGCGAGTATCCGATCGTTTTCACGACCGGCGACGGCGGCAAGACTTTCGCCGCGGTCGCGGTGCTCGGCATCCAGGCCGGAGAGAACCTCTTCTATGTCGAGGGGCAGTGGGCACGCAACGTTTACGTGCCGGCTTACGCGCGGCGCTATCCCTTCTGCATGGCGAAGGTCAACGTCGACAAGGTCGAGCGCAAGGAACGCCTCATCTGCGTCGAGAAGTCCTTCCTCGACGATGGGCAGGGCGAGGCGCTTTTCGACGCCCAGGGAAACGCCATACCGAAATGGACCGCGACGGAGCGGCTGCTTTCGGAGTACGAGGCGGACCTCGAGCGCAGCCGGGAGATGTGCGCGCTCCTCGGCGACTACGGCCTGCTCGAGGCGTTCACGATGCAGGCGACCCTCGGCAAGGACAAGGCGGGCGCCATGCATCTCACCGGCATGCACCGCATGTCGGAGAAGAGCCTCGAGAGCCTCAACGCGGCGCAGCTCAAGAACCTGATGCGAAAAGGCATCCTCGCGCGCATCTACATGCACCTCATGTCGCTCGAGAATTTCGCGCGCCTGCTGGAGCGCAAGGCGGCGCGCCGCAGCGCTTAGCGGATATTCGCCACGCCGAACGGCACGTGTCCGGCGGCGACATGCAGGCGGGCGGAATCGACGTGCCGGTGCTGGTCGTCGAAGTAGAAGTCGGGCTCGAAAGCCTTGAGAAATGCCCCCTTGTCGAGGCCGCCGAGGAACATCGCCTCGTCCACCGCCACGTTCCACTCCATGAGCGTGCGCACGGCGCGCTCGTGCGCAGGCGCGCTGCGGGCGGTGACCAGCGCCGTCCTCAGGGTAATGGGCAAGTCTCTTTCGGATTGCAGGCGGTGCAGGGCCTCGAGGAGCGGCTTGAACGGCCCGGGCGGCAGCGGCTGCAGCGCGCGGGCGATCTCGTGGCGGGTGAAGGCTTCCAGCCCGTCGCGCTGGTACACGGCCTCGGCCTCGTCGGAAAAAAGCACCGCGTCGCCGTCAAAGGCGATGCGCACCTCGTTGGCGTGGCGGCTCGCCGCCTGCGCGGACTCCGGATAGACGCGCGCCGCGGGGCATTTCGCCTCGAGGGCGCTCATGACATCGTTCTCGTTCGCGGAAAGGAAAAGATTGGCGTTCAGCGAGTCGAGATAGCGATAGGGGCTGCGCCCGCGGGTGAAGACGCCGCGCTCGAGCTTCAACCCGGCCTTCGCCGCCGAACGGAATACCCGCAGGCCCGAGACCGGGTCGTTTTTCGACAGGATCACGACTTCGACGCGCTGCGCCTCGGCCGTGTTGAAGGCAAGCAGCTTCTTCACCAGCGGGAAAGCGACGCCTTCGCGGGCCGGCACGTCGAGCCGCGCGAACTGCAGCGCGATGTAGGCGGTCTCGCCGTCGCGTTCGAAGACGCGGTTTTCCTCCTCGAAGTCGAACAGCGCGCGCGAGGAGATCGCGACGACGAGCTTGCCTTCGACCGAGTAGGGCATTGGAGCCCCACTATACCGCTAGTACACCGTCTCGACCGGGACCCCGAACAGATAGCCGGCGCCGCGCTCGGTGCGGATGTACCGCGGCTGCGCCGGGTCCTTCTCGATCTTGCGCCGCAGGCGCAGGATCTGAACGTCGATGGAGCGGTTGTACACCTCGTCGTTGTGCAGGCGCGAGAGATCGAGCAGCTGATCGCGCGAAAGGACGCGATTGGGCGCGCCCAGCAGCACCACCAGAAGGCTGAACTCGCCGTTGCTGAGCGGCACGATGCGCCCGTCGGGCGCGGCGAGGCGGCGGGTGTTGAGGTTCAGCTCCCAGCCGTCGAAGCGGTAGGCGCGGATGCCCTCGGGCTTGCCCTGGCGCATCTCGGCCCGGCGGCGCCGCAGAACGGTGCGGATGCGCGCGAGCAGCTCGCGCGGGCTGAACGGCTTGGTGAGGTAGTCGTCCGCACCGAGCTCCAGGCCCATGACGCGGTCGGCTTCCTCGGCGCGCCCGGTAAGCATGACGATCGGGATCTCGGATTCGTCGCGCAGGCGCCGGGCAAGCGCCATGCCGTCCTCCGCCCGCAGCCGCAGATCGAGCACCACCAGGTCCACCACGTGCTCGGCGAGGACGCTGCGCATCGCCTGCCCGTCGGCCACGGCGGTGACCCGCATTTCGTTCTTCCCGAGGTAGTCGGAAACCAGCTCGCGGATGGTCGGGTCGTCGTCGACCACGAGCACATGCGGCGCTGCCGCATGGGAAGAAGAAGCCTGTTCTGTCGCAGTCATGCTGGCTTCGCTGCTCATGGTCCGGGCAGTCTAGGGAGGCCGGCCCGAATTCTGTTACAGCTGTAATCCTCCACAATGATGAGTGTAAATTACATGCAATCGGGGCAGTGTGGAATGCACGGGTGAATAAAGGGCTCGACAGCGCACCGGCAGACATCCTCGTCATCGACGACGATCCGATCCTGCGCGACCTCCTCTGCGACTGGCTGGAGGGCGCGGGCTATCGGGTGCGCAAGGCGAGCGATTGCTGCGCAGGCGTGGAGGAGCTGCATCGCCAGGCGCCCGCCCTCGTGGTGACGGACATGTTCATGCCCGGGCCGTGCGCCGCCGAGGCGATCGCCACTCTCAAGCGGGAGCATGCCAGCGTGGCCCTGATCGCAGTATCCGGGCACTTCAATTCCGGGCAGGGGCTGAGCGCCGAGGAGGCGCTGGCGTCCGGCGCCGACCGCGCGCTCGCCAAGCAGGTGAAGCGCGCGGAGCTGCTGCGCGCGGTCGCGGAACTCGTCGGCGCAGCGGTGCGCTAGCGCCGCATGCTGGCGGGCGCAGTCCGTTCCGCCTTCGCGCGCGTCTCGCTCACGCGTGCGCTGGTCGCGCTCGGCGTGCTGCTCGTGGCCATCATCGTCGGCGACGCCATCTGGGACATCCGCGTCGACCGCGACCGCACCGAGCGCCGCGCGCAGCGCGACTTCACGAACCTGACCAACCTCCTTACCGAGCAGACCGCGGCTTCGCTGCACGCCGCCGACCTCATCATGCGCGAGGCGCAGCGTGCGGGGAGCGTGCAGCAGGCCGCCGCCGCGATGCCGCGGATGCGCGAGGAGCTGCTCCACATCCCACAGATCGCCGCGTTCCTGGTCTTCGATGACCAGGGCGAGATCCTGGCGCGCACTAACGAGTTTCCGAGCATCGACCCCGATCTCGCCCGCAGCAGGCTCTTCACCGCGCACCGGGATCGACACGCCGAGGGGCTCTTCATGAGCGATCCTTTTCTCGGCGGCCCGGTCGGCACCAGCTGGCGCTTCATCCTTTCCCGGCGCCTGGACGCACCGGGCGGCGCCTTCGCCGGCGTGGTCGCGGCCGTCATCGAAATCGAAGCCTTCGACCGGCTCTACCGCAGTATCGATCTCGGCGCAGGCGGGCTGATCGCGCTGCACTCGCTGGAAGGCCGGCTCATCACGCGCGTCCCCGATCCCCCCCATGCGCGCGGCCAGCCGCTGGGAAGCCCGGAAATCGTCGAGTCGGTGCGCAGCGCAGGCCGCTTCGAGGGCTGGACGGCCAGCCCGGTGCTGCGCGAGCCGGTGCTGATTTCGGCGGCAGCGGTGCCGGGGTTCCCCCTTTTCGTGGCGAGCGGCAGCGCGCAAGGCGCGGTCCTCGCCCCATGGCGCGAGCACGCCCGGCTGATCGCGCTGCGCAGCCTGGTGATTTCAGTCGCGGTCATGGCGCTGATCGCGCTCGCGGCCTGGGGGCTCGCACGGCGCGAGCAGGCGCTGCAGCGAAGCGAGAAGCGCTTTCGCGCGATGATCGAGCGCAGCGCCGATGGCGTGGTGCTCATCCAGCCGCAAAGCGGCGCAATTTTCTACGCCAGTCCCGGCTTCGAGCGCGTCACCGGCTACACGCTGGACGACGTGCGCGGCCGCCCGGCCTTCGAGTTGCTCGACCCCGAGCACCGGGAGAGCGTACGACAGGTGCGCGACGAGATGCTGCGCACGCCCGGCAAGGTCGTCACGCAGGACTATCGCCTGCGCCACAAGGATGGCTCCTGGCGATGGGTGGAAAGCACCCTCAGCAACCTGCTCCACGAGCCGGCGGTGCGCGCCGTCGTCATCAACGTGCGCGACATCACCGAGCGCAAGCTCGCCGAGGCCGAGCGCGCGCGCCTCGAGCAGCGCCTGCGCCAGGCGGAGAAGATGGAGGCGGTCGGTCGCCTCGCGGGCGGCATCGCGCACGACTTCAACAACATCCTCGGCGGCATCCTCGGCTACGCCGAGATGCTGGTCGAGACCGCGGCCGAAGGCACGCCGCAGCGCCGCTACGCCCAGAATGTGCTGACGGCCGCGAACCGCGCGAGCGGGCTGGTCGAGCAGATCCTTTCCTATAGCCGCAGCCAGCGCGGCAAGCGCGTGCCGGTGGAGCTCGACCGCATCGTCGCCGAAACGCTGGACCTGGTGCGCGGCAAGCTCGCCGCCGGCATCACGCTGGAGACGCGGCTGCCCGCCAAGCAGCACTACGTCATCGGCGATCCGACGCAGCTTCATCAGATCGTGATGAATCTCTGCACGAACGCGGTTCACGCGATGGGCGAGAGCGGGAAGCTGCTCGTATCCGTCGGCGCGGAAGAGGTGGATGCCGAGCGCGTATTCGCGCACACCACCCTGCGCCCGGGCAGCTATGCCTGCCTTGCCGTAGAGGACAGCGGAAGCGGAATGGATGCGACGACGCTCGCCCGGCTGTTCGAGCCGTTTTTCACCACCAAGGAGATCGGCAAGGGCACCGGCCTGGGCTTGTCGCTCGTCTACGGCATCGTTACGGATTCGGGCGGCGCGATCGACGTGGCGAGCACCCCGGGCCGCGGCAGCCGGTTCACGATCTATCTGCCGCGCGTGGACTCGCCCGCCATCGCCGAAGACGAAACCGAGACGCCGGTGGTGCGCGGCAACGGCGAGCGCATCATGGTGGTCGAGGACGAACAGGCGCTGATGGCCCTCATATGCGAGGTGCTGAAGCGCCTGGGCTACGAGCCGGCCGGCTTTGCCGACAGCGCGGCCGCGCTCGCCGAATTCGAGACGCGGCCCGAGCAGTTCGACGCGCTCATCACCGATGAAGTCATGCCGCGCCTCGCCGGCACCGAGCTCGCCGCGGCGCTGCGCCGCCATCGCTCCGATCTGCCGATCGTGCTGGTGAGCGGCTATATCGGGCCGATCATGAGCGAGCGCGCCGCCGCGGCCGGGATTCGCGAGATCCTGAAGAAGCCCGTGCAGGCGAGGGAGCTTGCCGCATCCCTCGCCCGCGCCCTGGGCCGCGCCTGAGGTTTCAGCTGTAACGCAGCCGTGCGAGCCGGAAACCGCGCCGCAATCGGCGCGGCCGATGCTTGCACCATGTTCGAGCCGTTACCCGCCCTCGCCGCCCCCAGCGAATCCACCATGGCGCCGGAGCGCTATGCGGATGTCGCGCTCGGCGTGGAATGCGCGTGGCCGCTCGCCGCGTATCCCGGCTCAGGCCTCGCGACGGAAGCACCAGATCTCCTCCCCTCCTCCCCTCCCCTTGATGGAGATCCGACGTCGCGAGGCCGCTTTCTTGAATGAGGGGGTTTCGGATGTAACCGCCGAGCGCTGCTGCGGAAACGATTCAGACATGCGCGGCGCCAAACATGAAACCTGTAGCGCAACTCAACCTATAAACGAAAGGGATCTGATCATGAAACGCATCATCGCCGCCGTATCGTTTGCCGTGCTTGCCGTCCCCGCGTTCGCCGCGGAAGTCGGCGCCCCGTTCGAGCAGAACCAGCTCGATCGCGTCCTGCCGAACGTGCAGGAGCGCGCGGGCAACGCCAGCTACGGCGCCACGCTCGAGTCCAACGTTTGGGCGCAGGACTACAACTTCGTCGCCCCGGCGCAGTAACCCGTGCCGATGCTGCGGCTGGCGGCGCGCCTCGCGCCGCCGGTCCGCCGCAGCAACAAGGTGGAGCGGGTGAAGGGAATCGAACCCTCGTATGCAGCTTTGGAAGCTGCCGTTCTGCCATTGAACTACACCCGCGGAGACCCAATCTTACCTCCGATGGGTTTCCTCCAGCGCCTGGTCGGCGCGGCTCTCGGCATCGTTCTTCTCCTTGCGGCATTCGTGTTCGCCTCGCTCGCGCTCGCGGTCTTGTTGGTCGCCGGGCTCGGGTTGTGGGCCTGGCTCTGGTGGCGATCGCGAAAGATGCCGCGCCAGCATCGCGGGAGCACGGTGATCGAAGGCGAGTACCGCGACGTGACGCCATCGCCCCGCATAGAGAAGCGCGAGCGGCGCTGAAGCGGCAAAGGGCGATATCATTCGCCCTGTGATCCAGGTGACCGTGAACGGCGCCGCGTACCGGCTCGAGCAGCCGACCGACGTGTCTTCGCTGCTCCGCAAGCTCGAGCTTGCGGGCAAGAAAATCGCGGTCGAGCGAAACGGCGAGATCGTGCCGAGAAGCGCCCACGCGCAGACGCTCGTCGCCGACGGCGACCAGCTCGAGATCGTCGTTGCGGTGGGGGGAGGTTGACCATGAAAGACGCGCTCGTCATCGCCGGCAAGAGCTACGCTTCGCGCCTGCTCGTCGGCACCGGCAAGTACCGCGATTTCGCCGAAACGCGCGCCGCGGTCGACGCCTCGGGCGCCGAAATCGTCACCGTGGCGATCCGCCGCACCAACATCGGCCAGAACCGCAACGAGCCCAGCCTTCTCGACGCGCTGCCGCCGTCGAAGTACACCTATCTGCCCAATACCGCCGGCTGCTACAACGCCGCGGACGCCGTGCGCACGCTGCGGCTGGCCCGCGAGCTGCTCGACGGGCACGACCTGGTGAAGCTGGAAGTGCTCGGCGATCCGCACAGCCTTTACCCCAACATGCCCGAGACGCTGCAGGCCGCGCAGACGCTGGTGAAGGACGGCTTCAAGGTCATGGTGTACTGCTCCGACGACCCGATCCAGGCGCAGATGCTCGAAGCGCTCGGCTGCGTCGCGGTGATGCCGCTCGCCTCGCTCATCGGCTCCGGCATGGGCATTCTCAATCCCTGGAACCTGCAGCTCGTCATCGAGAAGGTGAAGGTTCCGGTGCTCGTCGACGCGGGCGTGGGCACCGCCTCGGACGCCGCGATCGCCATGGAGCTCGGCTGCGACGGCGTGCTGATGAACACCGCGATCGCGGCCGCGCGCGAACCGGTGCGCATGGCGGCGGCGATGAAGAAGGCGGTCGAAGCCGGACGCGAGGCGTTCCTCGCGGGCCGCATGCCGAAGAAGCTCTACGCGGCGACGCCGAGCTCGCCCACCGAAGGAAAGATCGCGCCGAAGGCCGCTTGAATCGGCCGATTCGCAGTTATGTCTTGAGGCAGGGCCGGACGACCCGCGCCCAGCAGCGCGCGCTCGAAGAGCTCTATCCGAAGTACGGCTTGCCGTTCACCCAAACGGAATTGAATCCAATGGAAGTTTTTGGGCGAAAGGCACCGCTAGTCCTCGAGATCGGCTCGGGCATGGGCGAAACCACGGCGGCGATCGCCGAGGCGTGCCCCGGCGCCGACTTCATCGCGGTCGAAGTGCACGGCCCCGGCATCGGCAGCCTGCTGAACCGCGTAGCCGCGAAAGATTTGAGAAATGTCCGGGTGGTGCGCCACGACGCCGTCGAAGTGCTCGGGCGCATGATCCCGGACGCCGCGCTCGCAGCGCTGCATCTTTTCTTTCCGGACCCCTGGCCGAAAAAGCGCCACCACAAGCGCCGCCTCGTGCAGCCGCAGTTCGCCGCGCTCGCCGCGCGCAAGCTCGCGCCGGGAGGAATCCTGCATGCCGCGACCGACTGGCCGGACTATGCAGAGGAGATTGAACGGGTCCTTACGGAAAGCGGCGATTTTGAGAAAGCTGAAAGCGGCTTCGCGCCGCGGCCGGCGACCAAGTTCGAGGCGCGCGGCAAGCGGCTCGGACATCCGATCCGCGATCTTTGCTTCCGCCGCAGGTAGACTCTGCGGCATGGCGTGCGCGTGGGAACAGGTCCCCGGAATGATCGTCGCGAGCGAGGTCATCGCCGCGCGCGCGGGCTGGAGCCGGGAGATCGCCGCGGGGCAGGTGCTGCGGCTCGTGGACCTCGAGGGTCGGCAAGCAGTGAACTTCCTCTGCTACAACGCGGCCGACTACGAGGATCGCTACGCCGCCGCCGACACGATGAAGATCAACGGCAACATCTTCATCCGCAAGGGCAGCGTGCTTTACTCGGTGAATTGCAACCCCATGTTCACGGTCGTCGAAGACAGCTGCGGCTTCCACGACACCCTCGGCGGCGGCTGTTCGTCCGCGCTCAACCGCAGGCGCTACGGCAAGCCGGACGATCCGAACTGCCGGCAGAATTTCCTCGGCGAGCTCGCGCGCTACGGCATGGGGCCGCGCGACATGGTCGCGAACGTCAACTTCTTCATGTACGTGCCCGTGGGCGCGGACGGCGCCATGGACATGGGGCCGGGAATATCGAAGCCCGGCGACTACGTCGATCTGCGCGCCGAAATGGACGTCCTCGCCGTGATCTCGAACTGCCCGCAGGTGAACAACCCGGTGAACGACTTCCGGCCGACGCCGGTGCGCGCGATCCTCTACCAGCCCTAGAGAAAGGACTGCAGCAGCTCGTTCAGGAAGCGCCGCCCGCGTACGCTGGGCCGGATGCGCTTCCAGTCGCGCTCGAGCAGCCCCCTGGCTTCCGCCGCCTCGAGCTCGCGCTCCACCACCGTGATCGGCAGCCCGGTGCGCTCGGTAAAGAGCGCCGGCGCGAATCCCTCCACCAGGCGCAGCGCGTTGAGCATGAACTCGAAGGGCAGCTCGCCCGCCGCGACCACGCTTTCCTGCGGCTGCGCGTCGGCTTTCATGTACTCGGCCGGTTGCTTGGCGCGCGCGTGGCGCGTCACGCGGTCGGCGAAGCTCACCTTGCCGTGCGCTCCGGCGCCGATGCCGAGGTAATCGCCGAACTGCCAGTAGTTCAGGTTGTGCCGGCAGCGCCTTGCGGGCCGGGCAAACGCGGAGGTTTCGTAGTGCTGGTAGCCCGCCGCGCCGAGGAGATCCTCGAGCGCAAGCTGCATGTCGGCGGCCGCGTCGTGCTCCGGAAGCGCGGGCGGCCGGCTCCAGAACACGGTGTTCGGCTCGATCGTGAGCTGATAGGCGGAGACATGCGGCACGCCCAGCCGGATCGCCTGCTGCAGGTCCGCGCGCGCCATCGCGGCGCTCTGCCCCGGAAGCGCGTACATCAGGTCGATATTGACGTTGTCGAAGCACGCAGCCGCCGCCTCGATGGCGCGCAGCGCCTCCAGGCCCGAGTGGATGCGCCCGAGCGCGCCGAGCATGCGGTCATCGAAGCTCTGCACGCCGATCGAGATGCGGTTCACCCCGGCTTCGCGGAAGCCGCGGAAGCGCGCCGCCTCGACGGTGCCGGGATTCGCTTCGAGCGTGATCTCCGCGTCGGGCTCGAGCGCCAGCCGCGCGCGCGCTCCGGAAAGCAGCGCGTCGATCGACTCCGGCGAAAACAGGCTCGGCGTCCCGCCGCCGATGAACACGCTCACGACGCGCCGTCCCCACACCGAGGGCAGCGATTCTTCGATGTCGCGCATCAGGCGCGCGACGTATTCCTGCTCCGGAAGCGCGCCGGCCCGCTCGTGCGAATTGAAGTCGCAATAGGGGCATTTGCGCACGCACCAGGGGATGTGCACGTACAGCGCGAGCGGCGGCAGGGCGACGAGCTTCACCGCCCCCGGGCGCTCAAGAACGATCGGGGTCACGCAGCAGTTCCAGCAGCCGGTTCAGCGCTTTGGCGCGGTGGCTGATGCGGTTCTTTTCCGCCGGGTCGAGCTCGGCTGCCGTCTTGCCGAGCGCCGGCAGGGAAAACAGCGGGTCGTAGCCGAAGCCGTTCGCGCCGCGCGGCGCGCGCGCGATCTCGCCGCGCCAGAGGCCTTCGGCCACCAGCGGAAGCGGATCATCGGCGTGCCGCACGAGGACCATGACGCAGGCGTAGTACGCGCTCCTCGCTTCTTTGACCAGCGAAAGCAGCTTTTCGTTGTTCCGGGCGTCGCGCTCCTGGCGGGCGCCTGCGCGGCCCGCAAAGTAAGCGGAGTGCACGCCCGGCTCTCCGCCCAGCGCCGGGACGCAAAGCCCGGAATCGTCCGCGAGCGCCGGCAGGCCGCTCGCGCGGCTCGCATGGCGCGCCTTGGCGAGCGCGTTCTCGAGAAAGCTGTGGTGCGGCTCCTCTGCCTCGGCGATGCCGAGGTCTGCCTGCGGTAGCAGCTCGATGCCGAGCGGCGCAAGCAAGGCGCCGATCTCGCGCAGCTTGCCGGGATTGCCGCTGGCGAGCACGAGCTTCACGGCGCGAGCGCGCTGGTGCGCGACCGCGCGCAGCTCGTCGGGTTTCCTGCCGCTCGGCCTCATCGAATGGATTATCCCATCGCGGTGGCGCTATGATGCGGCCCACCTTGTCCAAGCCGATTCAAAGCATGACGGGCTACGCCGCCGCTTCGGCCGATTCGCCGGGCGGCAGGCTGTCGATCGAGCTGCGCTCGGTGAACTCGCGCTTTCTCGACCTGCAGTTGCGCATCGCCGACGAGCTGCGCGCGCTCGAGCCGATGCTGCGCGAGCTGATCGGCGCGCGCCTCGCGCGCGGCAAGATCGACTGCCGCTTCTTCCTGAACGAATCGGGCGTTGCCGCCAAGCGCGAGCGCCTGAACGCCGAAGCGCTCGAGCGCCTCAAAGCGCTCGCCGCCGAGGCGCAGTCGTCCTTCCCCGCCGCCGCGCCGCTCTCCATCGCCGATGTGCTGCGCTGGCCGGGCGTCATCGCCGAGCAGGCGGCGGACGAAGAGACGCTGCGCAGGATCACCGCCGACATCTGCACCCGCGCCCTGGAGAACCTCGTGGCCGCGCGCGCCCGCGAGGGCGCGAAGCTCGCGGCGAGCATCCTCGAGCGCGTGGCCGCGATGCGCCGGCGCGTGGAGGACGTCGCGCCGCTCGTGCCGCAGGCGATCGCGGCCTACCAGGCGAAAATCACCGAGCGGCTGCGCGAGGCGATCGGCGCCGCCGACGACGACCGGGTACGCTCGGAGATCGCGCTCTTCAGCGCCAAAGTGGACGTCGACGAGGAGCTCGAGCGGCTGCGCGTGCATCTTGCCGAAGTCGAGCGCGCGCTCGGCAAGGGCGGCGCGATGGGCAAGCGCCTCGACTTCCTCGCCCAGGAGCTCAACCGCGAGGCGAACACGCTCGCCTCCAAATCGGCGAGCCAGCCCGTGTCCGACTGCGCGCTCGAGCTCAAGCTTCTCGTGGAGCAGATCCGCGAGCAGGTCCAGAACATCGAATGAAAGGAAAGCTTTTCGTGATTACCGCCCCTTCGGGGGCCGGCAAGAGTTCGCTCATCAAGGCGCTGCTCGAAGACGAGCCGGGCCTCAGGCTTTCCACCTCCTACACCACCCGCAAGCCGCGGCCCGGCGAGCAGGACGGGCGCGAGTACCACTTCGTCGACGAGCCGACGTTCCTCGCGATGCGCGATCGCGGCGAGTTCCTCGAGAACGCCGAGGTGCACGGCAACCGCTACGGCACCTCGCGCAAGGTGATCAGCGCGACGCTCGAGCGCGGCCAGGACCTGATCCTCGAGATCGACTGGCAGGGCGCGCGCCAGGTGCGCAGCCTTTACCCGGAATGCGTCGGGATCTTCGTGCTGCCGCCCTCGATCGAAGAGCTGGAGCGGCGCCTGCGCGGCCGCGGCCAGGATGCCGAAGCCGTGATCCGCAACCGCCTCGCCAACGCCCACGCCGAGCTCGCGCACTCCGGGGAGTTCAAATACGTTATAATTAACAAGGACTTCAATATTGCCCGGCAGGAGCTCGCGAGCATCGTTCGCAAAGAGCGCCGCGCGCACTGATCCCGGAAAGAGACATGGCCCGAATTACCGTCGACGATTGCCTGAAACGCATTCCCAATCGCTTCCACCTCACGCTTGCCGCGACCTATCGCGCGCGCCAGCTCAGCGCCGGCGCTTCGCCGTCGGTCGAGCCCAACCGCGACAAGTACACCGTGATCGCGTTGCGCGAGATCGCGGCCGGCAAGGTGGGCGCGGAAGTGCTGAAGAAGAACCAGACCCCGTCCAGCGCGCCGACCTTGTAAGCCTGAGGAGGGGTCAGAGACAATGCTCTGATCCTTCCATGGCTGCCGCAGTACCGACGCTAGAGCAGGACCGTTTCGGCTACCTCAAAGCCAAGGACGTCGCGCGGCTGGTCGAGGCGTACCGCTTCTCCGAGGCCGCGCATTCCGGACAGACGCGCCAGTCGGGCGACCCCTACATCTCGCATCCGCTCGCCGTGGCGGAGATCCTGGCCGACTGGCATCTCGACGGCCAGACGCTGATCGCCGCGCTGCTGCACGACGTCACCGAGGACACCTCGGTGACCAAGGACGAGATCTCGGATACCTTCGGCAAGCCGGTCGCCGAGCTCGTCGACGGCGTCTCCAAGCTCGACCGCATCGAGTTCCAGTCGGCCGAGGACGCGCAAGCCGAGAACTTCCGCAAGATGCTGCTCGCGATGGCGCGCGACGTGCGCGTCATCCTGATCAAGCTCGCCGACCGGCTGCACAACATGCGCACGCTCGGCGCCGTGCCGCCGGCCAAGCGCCGGCGCGTCGCGCGCGAGACCATGGAGATCTACGCGCCGATCGCCAACCGCCTCGGCCTCAACACGCTCTACCACGAGCTGCAGGAGCTCGCCTTCTCGCACCTCTATCCGCTGCGCTACCAGGTGCTCGCGAAGGCGACCAAGGCGGCGCGCGGCAACCGGCGCGAGATGATCGGCCGCACGCTCGAGGCGGTCAAGAAGAGGCTGGCCGAAAGCGGCATCCAGGCGACCGTGCAGGGCCGCGAGAAGCACGTGTACTCCACCTACCGCAAGATGTCGGAGAAGCGCGTCAGCTTCTCGGAGATCCACGATATCTTCGGCTGCCGCGTCGTCGTGAAGGACATTCCCTCGTGCTACCTCGCGCTTGGGGCGCTGCACTCGCTCTACAAGCCGATCCCGGGCAAGTTCAAGGACTACATCGCCATCCCCAAGGCGAACGGCTACCAGTCCATCCACACCGACCTGATCGGTCCGCACGGCGTGCCGCTCGAAGTGCAGATCCGCACCGAGCAGATGCACCGGCTCGCCGAGTCCGGCGTCGCCTCGCACTGGCTGTACAAGGACGACACCGACAAGCTCTCCGAGCTGCAGAAGCAGACGCACCGGTGGCTGCAATCGCTGCTCGAGATCCAGCACCAGTCGGGCGACCCGCACGAGTTTCTCGAGCACCTGAAGGTGGACCTCTTTCCCGACGAGGTCTACGTCTTCACGCCGAAGGGAAAGATCCTGTCGCTGCCGCGCGGCGCCACCGCGGTGGACTTCGCGTACGCCGTGCACACCGACATCGGCAACCGCTGCGTGGCGGCGAAGGTCAACAGCGAGCTGGTCCCCCTGCGAACCGAGCTGCGCAACGGCGAGCGCGTCGAGATCATCACCGCGAGCCACGCGAAGCCCAACCCGGGTTGGCTCCAGTACGTGCGCACCGCGAAGGCGCGCTCGAACATCCGCCACTTCCTCAAGACCATGCAGTACGAGGAGTCGGCCGGCCTGGGCGAGCGCCTGCTCGACCAGGCGCTGAAGACGCTGGCGAGTTCGCTTGCCGAGATCGACGAGGCGGCGTGGGAGCGGGCGCTGCGCGACGGCGGCGCGCGCACGCGCGAAGAGCTGCTGGCGGATATCGGGCTCGGCAAGCGCCTGCCGGCGGTGGTGGCGCGCCGCATGCTGCGGCGTCCGGACGCCCAGCGCGACGAGGCTGCGCGCGCCGCGGGCAGCGTCACCATCCGCGGCACCGAGGGCATGGCGGTGCAGCTCGCCACCTGCTGCCGCCCCATCCCGGGCGACGCCATCGTCGGCTCGATCAAGAAAGGCCAGGGCCTGGTGGTGCACATCTCGGATTGCAGCGCAATCGAGCGCTCGCGCAAGCGGGAGCCCGAGCAGTGGATCGACGTGGAATGGGACACGCGCACCACGCGGCTCTTCCAGGCGGCCATCAACATCACGGTGCAGAACCAGCGCGGCGTGCTCGCCAAGGTGGCCTCCGAGATCGCCGAGGCCGGCTCCAACATCGACGCGATCAGCATGGACGAGGACCGCGCCCTGTTCACGACGATGCGCCTGGTGCTCGAGGTCGCCAACCGCCAGCACCTCGCGCGCGTCATGCGCGCGCTGCGGCGCGTTGCCGACGTGAAGCGGATTTCCCGGACCCGGGAGTAGCGCCGGCTCCCGGCTCAGCTCACCGGGATGCCGAGCAGGGTGTCGCCCCGCAGCACGTTCAGCACCGCGCCGCCCGCCGTACGCAGCCCCTTCGCAAGCTCCTGGAGCGAGCTCACGCGGCGCTGGTTCACGCCGACGATGAGATCGCCGGGGCGCAGGCCGTGGCGGAACGCCGCCGTATCGGCTTTCACTGCGGTCACGAGGATGGCCCGGTCGCGGCCCGGCAGACCTCTTCGCTCCACTTCCCGGAACGCGGCGCCGGCAAGCTCCGGCAAGCTCTGCCCGCCAGCGCCCGAGTCCGCGCCTTCGACCGGCCCGACGCGCGCCTTGAGCGTGTGCGTGCTGCCGCCGCGCTGCACGCGCAGCTCCACGGTCTCGCCGACCGGCACTATGCCGAGGCGCGCGCGCAGCTCCGCCGCTCCGCGCACCGGCCGCCCGTTGAGGGCGGTGACCACATCGCCCTTGCGCAGGCCGGCCTGCGCCGCGGGCGAGCCGGGCTGCACTTCGGCCACCACCGCACCCTCGCGTCCGACGAGGTCCTGCATGCTGATGCCGAGGCGTCCGCGCTTCACCTCGCCGTAGCGGACGAGCTGCTCCATCACCGCCCGCGCCATCACAACGGGAACGGCAAAGCCGATGCCGACGTTGCCGCCCGAGGGCCCGATGATCGCGGTGTTGATGCCGACGAGCTCGCCCTTCAGGTTGACGAGCGCGCCGCCCGAGTTCCCGGGATTGATGGAGGCGTCGGTCTGGATGAAGTGCTCGAAGCCTTCCATCGACAGGCCGCTGCGGCCAAGCGCGGAAACGATGCCCGAGGTCACCGTCTGGCCGAGCCCGAACGGGTTGCCGATGGCGAGCACGAAATCGCCGACCTGCAGGGCGTCCGAGTCGCCGAATCTTGTCGCGACCAGGTTTTTCGCATCGACCTTCAGCAGCGCGATGTCGGTGCCCGGGTCGGCGCCGATGAGCTTCGCCGGCAGCCGCCGGTTGTCCTTGAGCGTCACCAGCACCTCGCGCGCATCCTTGACCACGTGCGCATTGGTCATCACGTAGCCGTTGGCTGCGTCCACGATAACGCCCGAGCCGGCGCTGATCTGCGGCGGCATGTCCTCGGGAATGCCGAAGAAGCGCCGGAAGAACGGATCGCGCAGCAGCGGGTTCTGCTCCTCGGGGCTGCGCTGCAGGACGGCGATGTTCACTACGGCCGGCGTCACCTTCTCGAGGATCGGCGCGAGCGTCGGCATGCCGTCGCGCATCGCGGTCGCCGGCAGCTGCGCCTGCGCGCTCGCCACGAAAAGCGCAACGACGAGAGGAACAAGCCTTGCTGGAATGGAGATCATGGCGAATGCGGCTGGCGCTGGACCGAGCCCGTAGTGTAGTCCCGGCTTTCGCCTTACGCTAAACTGGCGGCTGGCAACTTTGAAAGGAGGTGATCCCGTGAGAGACGACCAAGGCAACACCGGCCGGCAGGACTCGAACGGAGGATCAGCCCGCTCTCTTGGGGGTCAATCCTAAGTACAGGAGTCCGGCCCGCAGCTAGGCCGGCTGCCTAGGCAATAGCAGAAAAAAACGCCCTGGACGCGCAAGCGGCCAGGGCGTTTTTCATAGTGGGGCGGCTCGTGGAGCGCCACGCTGCTCAAGCAGAGCGGCTAAGCGCCTCCCATCGAGGAGCGGCGCTGCTGCGCCGTGCGCGGGCGACCGGCAGATTCTCCAGCGCGGTCGGCGTCAGGGCATTGGCGGCGACGACGTCCACGAGCGCGAGGAAGATCGGCATCGGCGGGTTTGAGGCGCCGGTCGCCCACGTGCCGATTTCTGCCGGCGTACTGGCAAGGAATGCAGCGAGCTCTTCGACGCTGCCGGCGATCTCGATCGCCCGCGCCAGGGTTCGCGTGTAAACGGTAGATTCTCTGCGTAGCGGTGGTGTTGCCATATCCAGGATATGTCTGTTGACGCAATCTTACCAATGCACCATCGGCAACCCGGCGAGCGGCGAACGGAAATACGGGATCGTCGTGCCGAGCAGGCTGCCGACGTACACCGTTCGCAGGTCTGGCCCGCCGAAGGTGATGCTCGCCATCCAGGGCGCGAGGGTGCCGCGCGCGCGGCTCATGTCCGCGGTGGTCACCTGGCCGCGCGCCATCTTGTCGCGCAGATTGCGGCTCGCGGCCGGGTCGCCGTCGTCGAGCAGCAGCAGCCTATCGCCCTCGGGCGTGAGCGCGATCAGCTGATCGACCATCACCAGCGTGCACCACAGGTTGCCGAAGGCGTCGAAGGCGATGCCGTCCGGGAAGCCGCCCAGATCGGAAGCGCCGAACACTTCGCGGTCCACCAGCCGCACGCCGCCCGGGCCGGATTCGTCCAAGCGCATGCGGGTAATGTACGGGCCGGTGGTCTCGACGATGTAGAGCCATTCCTCCAGCGCGTCCAGGCGGACTTCGTTGGTGAAGCAAAAGCCGTCGGCCATCACGCGCAATCCGCGCTCGTCGGCCAGCGCCACGTATCCGTCGGCCACCCGCGTGCTCACGGCGCTCGTCCACGGGTTGACCCGGGTGGAGATGGTGAGCCACAGCCGGTTGCGCCGATCACGCAGCACGAAATTCACCTTGCCGATCGGCTGGCCGTCCAGGCGGTCGTACAGCGTGCGGCTGCGGCCGCTTCGGTCCATGACTTCCAGCGCGTCGGTGCCGAAGTTGCCGATCAGGAGGTCGCCATTGGCGGCGAAGGCGAGCCCGTTGGGCAGCGTGCCCTGCGTGAATTTCGCCTCGAAGGCCGCGGTGCTGTCGGTCGCGGCGCTGGCAAAGCGGGCGTCGGCGCGCTGCCCGATGAATTGCTGCCGGCCGTTCGGGTCGATGCGCGTCACCCCGCCCCTTGCGTCGGCGGCCCACAGCGTGCCGTCGCGTTCTGCCAGGATGCACTCCGGGCGCTGCAGGTCTCGACCGATCGTGGACACGCCCGCGCGATCCACCGCAAAACCGCGTAGGGGATTATTCGAAGCGCGGTTCAAATTTCGGCCACGCACTCGATCTCGAGCATCATCCCGGGCACTGCAAGCGGCGCCTGGATGGTGGTGCGCGCCGGGTAGTTGCCCTCGGTAAAGTACGAGCGGTAGATGTCGTTCATCTTCTGGAAGTGGCCGATGTCGGTGAGGATGACGTTCGCCTTGACGACCTTGTCGAAGCTCGTGCCCGCTTCCTCGAGGATCACTTTGATGTTTTGCATGACCTGATGCATCTGCCCCTCGAAGTCGGGCGCCATGTCACGCGAGCCCGGCTTGAAGGGCGTGGTGCCCGAGACGAAGACCAGGTTGCCGACCGTCACGGCGTGCGAGAGCGGCGCCCGCGGCTTGGTCAAGCGCTGGGAGTTGAGGACTTTTCGAGTGCTCACCGACGGTTCTCCTCGCGCGTCAATCGATCTTGATTCCGGCTTCCTTCACGATCTTCGCGTATTTGGTGATCTCGCTGCGGATGAACTCGCCGAAGCGCTCGGGCGTCGAAGGAATCGGGTCGAGCCCGCGTTTCACGATGGTGTCGCGCACTTCGGCAAGCGCTAGCGCCCGGTTCATTTCGGCGTTCATGCGCACGATGGCCTCCTTCGGCATGCCGGCGGGCGCCACGATGCCGTACCAGGAGTCGGTGTAGAAGCCAGGATACCCCTGCTCGGCGATGGTCGGGATATCGGGAGCGAGCGCGGCCCGTTCCAGGTAGGTGGTGCCGTACGCCTTGAGCTTTGCCGCACGGATCTGCGGGAGAAATTCGGGCAGGTTGCCGAACATGAGGTTGACCTGCCCTCCGATCAGGTCGGTGAGCGCAGGCGCCTGGCCCTTGTACGGCACGTGCACGAGGTCGATGCCCGCCATCATCTTCAGCATCTCGCCGGCGAAATGCGCCGTCGTGCCGTTGCCGAAGGAGGCGTAGGCGAGCTTTCCCGGGTTATTCTTCGCGTATGCGACAAGCTCCTTGAGCGTCGTCGCCGGCACGCTGGGATGGCCGGCGAGGACGTTCGCGGTCTTCGCCATCAGCCCGACCGACTGCAGGTCGCGCAGCGTGTCGTACGGGAGCTTCTTCACCAGCGTCTGATTGACGGTGAAGCTGTTCGCGACGCTGCCGAACGTATGGCCGTCGGTCGATCGTGCCGTCGCTTCCACGCCGATCACCGTCCCGGCGCCCGGCTTGTTTTCGACAATGAGCGGCTGACCCAGGGTCTTCGCGATCTCCTGGCCGATCAGCCGCACCACCGACTCCATCGTCCCGCCCGGAGGAAAGGGAACGATGACGCGCACCGGGCGGGTGGGCCAAGCGGGCTGTGCGCGCAGCGCCGGCACGGCCAGCAGCGAGCCGGCGGCAGCCACGAGGTGGAGGATTTCACGACGATTCATAGCGGCTCCCATTCAGTCATAGGCTCCCATCCGCGCCCTGGGATGTAGCCGATCGCCTCGATCTCCAGGTCGCAGTCGAGCGGCGTTCGCCCTGCCTGAATGCGGGTGCGCGCCGGCAAATCATCGGTTGAGCTGAAGTAGCCGCGGTAGATGCGGTCGAACTCCTCCATCCGCGTCTGGTCCTTGAGCCACACGTTCACCTTGAGCAGGCAGTCCATGCTCGAGCCTGCCGCTTCGGCCACCTGCTTGACGTGATCGAGAACGATGCGCACCTGCACGTCGAACGGCTCCGGAATGTACGGCGGGGGCTTGGCACCGCGGGCGCGCGCTTCGCGCAGCGCGCTCGCGTACTCCTCCCTGAAGGGCGGCAGGCCCGAGATGAAAAGCAGCGGTCCGAACGTCACCCCGAGATTGAACGGCCCGCCCGTCTCGGGCACGCCGCTTCGCACCACCTGCTTCGCCAGCTTCATCGATGCCTTTCCGGTCCCATCGTCGCGCATGCAGCCTCCTGTTTCGACGCTTCGCATAGGGCGTGCGCGAGCTAAAAAGCATAGCGGCCACTCCCGCGGGGCCGGTTGACGCACCTCAAGCCCGGTCGATCGACTAGACGCGCTGGAGCATCTCCAGGACCTGCCCCGTCGTGCGCACGCGGGCCAAGCGCGGAAACACCTCGCGCATGAGCTGCTCGTGGACATCGCGTTTCGGCGAGGTGCAGGCGTCGGCCGCGATGACGAGGTGGTAGCCGAGGTCGCGCGCGGCATAGGCGGTCGAAGCGATGCCGATCTCGGTGGTGCCGCCGCACAGCACTAGGGTGTCGGCGCCGCGCGTGCGCAGCGCAATATCCAGGTAAGTGCCGTGGAAAGCGCTCCAGCGGTGCTTGGGCACCAGGTACTCGCCATGCCGCGGCGCAAGCTCGGGAATGATCTCGGCCTCGGGCGTACCGCCGGTAATCAGCGGCGGCCGGCTCTCGCTGTCGGTGAGGATCGGAGCGTGCGTGGCGCGGTCCGCGCGGTGGTCGGCACGGGCGTACGCGACCATTGCGCCGCCCGCGCGCGCAAGCGCGAGGAGCTTCGCCGCGTTCGCGACGACCGGAACGTAGCGCTCGCGCGTCGCCGCATCCTTCCGCACGTGGCCGACCAGAAAATCGAACAGCAACAGGCAGGTTCGCCCCGCATCCAGCCGCTCTGCGCTCTCCATGTCGCCGCTCCCAGGGCTCGGTGCGCATATGGAAACACGTGGTCACAGCGAAAGGAAAGGCCCTAGCGAACGCTAGAGCCTTTTGCGTGTTTGGTAGGTCGTGGCGGATTCGAACCGCCGACCAACGGATTAAAAGTCCGCTGCTCTACCAGCTGAGCTAACGACCCGATGTGTTTGAGCGCTTGTGGATGCGGTAACTACCGGGAAGGGCGCGATTTTATCAGTCCTGCCGCCGCGCGCGCCAGTGGCGCGCCCGCTCAGCGCTTGGAGAACGCGGCGAGGCGCTGCTTCGCGCTCGCGGCGGCGCTGCTCGTGGGGTAGCGCGCGATCAGCTCCTGCAGGGTTTTCTGCGCCGACTTGCGATCGCCCATGGTTTCCTGCGAGCTCGCGATGCTGAGCATGCCGTCGGGCGCCTTGTCGCTGTCGGGCCAGGAGGCGAGCAGCTTGCGCTGCGCGGCGATGGCGCTCTTGTAGTCGCGCTGGCCGGAGTACGCCATGCCGACCCAGTACTGCGCGTTCGGCGCGAGGCTGCTGCTGGGGTAGGTCACGAGAAAGCCCTGCATGGCGGACACCGCGAGCGCGTAGTTCCCCAGCTTGAACTGGTCGAGCGCCGCCTGGTAGGCGCGCATCTCGCCGGGGTCGTGCTGCGGCTCGGCGGAAGCGGGCGGCTTTTCGGGCACTGCCGGCGCGGCGGCCTGCTTCTCGCGCTCCTCCTCGAGCTTGCGCAGGCGGGTATCGATGTCGAGGTAGAGGTCCTTCTGCCGCTTGTCGGCCATTTCGGCCTGGTTCGCGACCACCTCGACCTGCCCGCGCATGCGCGAAATGTCGCCGCGCAGCGCCTCGATCTGGCTCGCGAGATCGAGCACCGCGCTGCGATCGGTCGCGCCGGCGACCGACGCCTCGATCCTGGCGAGGCGCTCGTCGATCAGGCGCTGGTTCTCGGTGACCTGCTGGCGCAGCACCTCGATGCGCCGGCGCGCCTCGTTGTCGTCGAATATCCCCTGCGCGAAGCCGGGGGCGGCGAGCGCGAGTGCGAACAGCGCGCCGGCGATGCGCCGCATCAGTACTCGCCGTTATAGAGCATGTCGTCGCGGCGGTTCTTCGCCCAGCAGTTTTCGCCCTGCTCGGTGCACATGGGCTTCTCTTCGCCGAGGCTCACCGCTTCGATCTGGTTCTCTTTCACGCCGAGCAGCGTGAGCATCTTCCTCACGCTGTCGGAGCGGCGCTGGCCGAGGCCCACGTTGTACTCGCGGCTGCCGCGGTCGTCGGCGTTGCCCTGGATGAGCATTTTCGCGCTCGGGTTCTCGCGCAGGAACTTGGCGTGCGCCTCGACGAGCGGGCGGTACTCGTCCTTGACGTCGAACTTGTCGAAGTCGAAAAAGATCGAGCGCTTGGAAAGGATGTTGTTCGGGTCCTTGAGCGCCGCGAAGGGCGAGCCGGCCGGCTTGCCGGTCACGTCGACGCGGGCAATCGGCTTCGACGGCACGGGGGTAGCTGCTGCGCCGGGTGCCCCGGGCTTGCGGTCTTCCACGCCCGCGCCCGCCTGCTCCTCGGGTGTCGTGGTGCACGCCACAAGAAACGCGGCTGCAAGGATTGCGGTCAGAGCCGCCTTTAGTATTGCTCCCATGGTGCCTCCTTTCATTCGATGAACGGTCCCCAGGCCGGTTCGCGCACGTCGCCTCCGGTCGCAGCGGAAAGCCGCTGCTTGAAGCGCCCGTCCGCAGACACCGCCGATAGCAGGCCGCGCCCGCCCAGAACCGTCGCCAACAGGATCATGCGGCCGTTCGGCGCAAAGCTCGGAGATTCGTCGCGATCGCTGTCAGTGATGATCTGCACTTGCCTGTTCTGTAGATCGAGCAGCGCTACCTGGAATTTGCTTTCGTTGCGCGTGATGTAAGCCAGGGCCTTCCCGTCCGGCGATAGGCGCGGTGAAACATTATAGCTGCCCTCGAACGTGACCCGCTGCGGCTCGCCGCCGGTGGCGGGCATGCGGTAGATCTGCGGGCTGCCGCCCCGGTCGGAGGTGAAGTAGATCCACCGGCCGTCGGGCGAGTAGCGCGGCTCGGTGTCGATGGCCGAGGAGCTCGTCAGGCGGCGCAGCCCGCTGCCGTCGGGGTTCATGAGGAAGAGCTGCGAGCCCCCTTCGCGCGACAGCGACACCGCGAGCGTCTTGCCGTCGGGCGACCAGGCCGGCGCGGAGTTGGAGCCCTTGAAGTTCGCCGCGACGTGGCGCTTGCCGTCGAGCAGCGAGTGGACGTACACCACCGGCTTCTTGTTCTCGAACGACACGTACGCCAGGCGCCGCCCGTCGGGCGACCAGGCGGGCGAGATGATCGGCTCGAAGGAGGCGAGCGCGGTCTCCGCGCCGGCGCCGTCGGCGTCCGCGATCTGCAGCTCGAAGCGGTTGCCGCGCTTGACGACGTAGGCGATGCGCGTGGAGAACACGCCGCGCTCGCCGGTCAGCTTCTCGTAGACGTAATCGGCGATGCGGTGCGCGGTGGCGCGCACCTGGTCCTTGGTGAGGGTATAGGCGACCCCGCGCAGGTCCTCCTGCTTCACGACGTCGAAGAGGCGGAACCTCACTTCGTAGCGCCCGTCGGCGCGGCTCGCCACCGAGCCGAGCACCAGCGCGTCGGCGAGGCGCGAGCGCCACTCGTCGTAATTGACGGTCGACGCTTCGGTGGGGATCGGGTTGAGCGGCGGCAGCTCGAGCGTCCGGAACAGGCCGCTTATTTCCAGGTCGGCGCGCACGATGCCGCTGATGCTCTGCGAGAGCGCCGCCTCGCCG
>Ga0156283_1059_pt1 | contig 27759 bp, 30 predicted proteins | sample RifCSPlowO2_12_FD_107932 | JGI IMG/M metagenome (GOLD analysis project Ga0156283, IMG submission 107932) | Betaproteobacteria bacterium RIFCSPLOWO2_12_FULL_65_14 | reverse complement strand
CCGGCGGTGAAGATGGCGGCCACGCCTCCGGCCGACTGGCCGGCGAGGATCATGCGCGAACCGTCCACGTAGGGCAGCGTGCGTGCGTAGTCGTAGGCGGTGATGACATCGTCGGCGGCCGCGGTCTCGCCCCGGCGGTAGTCGGGGTTGCGGCAGGAGCCGGCATCCTCGGCGAACTCGCCCCCGGTGGCGCCGAAGCCGCGGCGCAGGGGCATCACGACGACATAGCCGCGCCGCGCGAAGATCGCGGCCGTGTGGAGCAGCAGATCCGGCGACTCCAGCCGTCGCTCTTCCGCCGACACGGGGGCCCCATGATTGAGTACGATGGCGCCGTAGGGGCCGGCTCCGTCGGGACGCAGGATGCGGGTCGCGATGGTGTAGTCGCCGCTGCGAGAGGGGACGCGGATCTCTTCCTCTACGAGGCGCACGCCCGCCTGGTCGCTATCGTCCTGGGCGTAGGCGACATGGCCGATGGCCCACGACAGCAGGGCCACGAGTACTACCAGCAGGCTTATCCCCCTCACCACTACCTCCCATCAAAAATCCTACGACGGACTGTAGCTGTGATTGGGACAAGCGGCAAGACTGGAAACGACACACGGTTCGACGATCCCGTGTGTCGGGACAGGGCGACAGGATGAAGACCATCGACGCGCTCGAATCGCGCGTGAAGGGGCTAACGGCGGCGACGCTGAAGGGAATGCTGCGCGGCATCGAGAAGGAGAGCCTGCGCACGCGCTCCGACGGCAAGCTCGCGACCACGCCGCACCCGGCGGCGCTCGGCTCGCCGCTCACGCATCCGCAGATCACCACGGACTTCAGCGAGAGCCAGCTCGAGCTCATCACGGGCGCGCGCACCAGCGTCGACGCGATGCTCGAGGAGCTCACGCACATCCACCAGGTGGTTTACCGCGCGATCGCGCGAAACGACGAAATCCTCTGGTGCGCGAGCATGCCCTGCGGCCTGCCGCCCGACGACGAGATCCCGCTGGGCCGCTACGGCAGCTCGAACGTCGGGCGCGCGAAGACCGTGTATCGCATGGGCCTCGGCTACCGCTACGGCAGGCGCATGCAGACGATCTCGGGCATCCATTACAACTGGTCGCTGCCGGGGCTCTCGAACGACGACTATTTCGCGCTGCTGCGCAACTTCCGGCGCACCGGCTGGCTGTTGTTCTATCTGTTCGGCGCGTCGCCCGCGGTGTGCGAGACGTTCGTCGCCAGCAACCCGCAGCACGGGCTGCGGCGCCTGCGCTCCGGAACGATGTACCTGCCGCACGCGACGTCGCTGCGCATGGGACGGCTCGGCTACCAGAGCGACGCGCAGTCCTCGCTCGCGGTGAGCTACAACAGCCTCGGCGAGTACGCCGCCTCGCTGCACGATGCGCTCGTGAAGCCCTACCCGGCGTACGAGAGGATCGGGCTGCGCGACGAGAAAGGCGACTACAAGCAGCTCGCGACCTCGCTGCTGCAGATCGAGAACGAGTTCTACAGCAAGATCCGGCCCAAGCGCCGCATCCACCCCAACGAGCGGCCGCTGCACGCGCTGCGCGAGCGCGGCGTCGAATACGTGGAAGTGCGCCTCATGGACCTCGATCCCTTCTGCCCGATCGGCATCAGCGCGCCGGTGTGCCGCTTCCTCGACGTCTTTCTGCTGCACTGCCTGCTCCGCGACAGCCCGCCCGACACGCCCGCGGAAATCGCCGCCATGGCGCGCAACAACGAGCGCGTCGCCACGCGCGGGCGCGAGCCGGGCCTGCGCATCGAGCGCGGCGATGGCGAGGTCGGGCTGCAGGAATGGGGCGCGCAGCTGCTCGCGGAATGCGCGCCGGTCGCCGGGCGGCTCGACGAGGTGCTGGGCGGCGCCGCCTACCGCGACGCCGTCGCCTCGGCTGCCGCGGCGCTGAACGATCCCGGTTCGGTCCCTTCAGCGCGCGTGCTGCACGCGATGCAGCGCAACCACGACGGCGCCTACGTGCGCTTCGTGCTCGCCGAGTCGTTCCTGCACCGCGGGACGCTCCTCAACCTGCCGCTGCCGCCGAACACCGAAGAGGAGCTCGCGCTGATGGCGCGCGCCTCCGCCGCCAAGCAGCGCCAGATCGAGGCGCAGGACCGCGTCGACTTCGAGACCTACCGCCAGAAGTACCTGGACCCCGCCAGCCTCAACCCCTGAAAAAGGGGTCAGGACCCTTTTCCGAAGAAACGAAAAAGGGTCCTGACCCCTTTTAAAATTAGTAGTCCTTACCGCGCGGCGTGCGCCGCGATCACGTCCGCCACGCAAGATGTGAGCCGCTTCGCGTAGTCGAGGTGCAGGAACTCGTTCGGGCCGTGAGCGTTCGAATGCGGCCCGAGGACCCCGGTGATGAAGAACTGGGCTTTCGGGAACTTGGCCCCCAGCATGGCCATGAACGGAATGGTGCCGCCCTCGCCCATCCACATCACGCCCTTGCCGAAATGCTTGACCGACGCGGTCTCGAGCGCGGCCTCGAGCCACGCCTCGGTCGCCGGCGCGTGCCAGCCGGTGGCCGCCTGGCCGTATTCGAACTTCACGCGCGCGCCGTACGGCGGGTCGGCCTCGAGCATGGCCTGCAGCTGCCGCGCCGCGCTTTCGGCCTTCACCGTAGGCGGCAGCCGCAGCGACAGCACCAGCGCAGTCTTCGGCCGCAGCACGTTGCCGGCGGCGGCCGGCGGCGGCAGCCCGTCGGCGCCGGTGACGGCGAGCATCGGACGCCACGTGCGGTTCAGCACCAGGTCCGAAAGATCGATGGTCATCGGCTGCATGCCCTTCAGGAAGGGGAACTTGCGCCAGACCTCCGCGCCCAGCACCTCGGCGGCGCGCTTGGCCTGCTCGGCGCGCTCCACCGGCACCTGCGCGTGGAACGCCGAGTGCTTGACGATGCCGGTCTCGGCGTCCTCGATGCGCTCGAGGAGCTGCCGCGCGATGCGAAAGCTCGAGGCCACCACCCCGCTCGCATCACCCGAATGCACGCCCTCGGTGAGCACCTCCACGGTGAGCACGCCGTTCACCAGCCCGCGCAGCGAGCTCGTGCCCCAGAGTTGCTCGTAGTTGCCGCAGCCCGAGTCGAGGCCGACCACGAGGTCCGGGGCGCCGATGCGCGGCGCGAGCGCCTCGAGGTACGCGGGCAGGTCGTAGCTGCCGCTCTCCTCGCAGGACTCGATGAGCATGACTATGCGCGCGTGCGGGCGCTTTTCCTCCTGCAGCGCGCGCAGCGCCGCGAGCGCCGCGAAGACGGCGTAGCCGTCGTCGGCGCCGCCGCGGCCGTAGAGCTTTCCGTCTTGCAGCACCGGCGTCCACGGCCCGAGCCCTTCGCGCCAGCCGGTCATCTCCGGCTGCTTGTCGAGATGGCCATAGACGAGAATATTTCCCGAGGAAGAACCCGGGACGTCGATGAACAGGATGGGAGTTCGACCTCCGAGCTTCACCACCTCGAGCTTCATCCCGTTCAGCGCGTGGCTGCGGCACCATTCGGCGGCCAGCTTCACCGCGGCGTCGATATGGCCGCGGCTCGCCCAGTCCCTGTCGAAGTGCGGCGACTTCGCGGGAATGCGGATGTAGTCGACCAGCGCCGGGACGATGGCCTCGTCCCAGAATTTTGCGATTGGCGTCATGAACAGCAGGGAGGATGAAGGAAGCGCTGAGGCATTGTAGACCACGCAAACTGCGTACCCACACGGAGATAGGGCTCTGACCCCGAATTACGGTTCAAGTCGGGCGCGCTGCCGGGCTCCAGGGCGCGGGCGCGAGCGTCCCCGGAAGATAGAGGGGATGCGCGGGCTCGCCGCTGCCGTTCAGCCGCAGCACATGCAGCCTCACGTTTTTCAATTTCGAAAGCGCCTCGGCGGAGCGGTCGAGATGTTGCCCATGGTTGCCCCAGGCGCACACCACGAGGTCGGCGCTGCGCGCCGCCTCGAGGATCGCGGCGTCGTTGCCGCGGCCGACCGGGTCGCGCGCCGCCTTCATGTCCCCGGGATCGGTGGCGCGCCAGCCGAAGAGGTTGGTGACGACGAGCGCGCCATAGCGCCACTGCGCGGCGTAGTTGCGCGCGCGGGTGCACGAGGGATCGAGCTGCACCTCGTCGGCGGTGCTGGGGTTGAGCATCAGGAAATTCGCCACCGGCCCGGGCCCCCAGCGCCGCCATAGCAGGTAGCGCCATCTGCGGCAGCGCGAGAAGCTCGCGCCGGAGGCGCTGCTTGCGATCATGACCAAAGCGCGCGCAGTTTTCCGGCGACGTCGACCTGCGCCTGGCAGGAAGAGATCTTCTCGTGCTGCTCGAGCTCGCCGTAGGTCACCTGATCCAGGCACTCCATGACCGCGCCCGTGAGGAAGCGGCTCTTCGCGCCGTAGATGTGCCGATCGCCCATGCGCGACTGCTGCGTCGCGTAGTACTTGAGCGGCGCGATGAGGTGCAGGTCGCGCTTGGCGCGCGTCATGGCGACGTAGAGCAGGCGCCGCTCCTCGTCGATGAGCTCGGGCCGCCCGGTGGAGAACTCGGAGGGAAAACTGCCGTCGGCGACATTCAGCAGGTGCACCGCGTCCCACTCCTGGCCCTTCGCCGAGTGGATGGTGGAAAGCACCAGGTAATCCTCGTCGAGATGCGGCGCGCCCGAGAGGTCGCTCGTCGCGCTCGGCGGGTCGAGCGCGAGCTCCGTCAAGAACAGTTCTCTGGTCGGAAAACGAGTGGCCACGTGTTCCAGCTGCTCGAGATCGCCGGCACGCACCTGGGCGGCGTCGTACTTGCGCTCGAGCAGCGGCTCGAGCCACTCGCGCACGCGCTGCACCTGCCCCGCCCACGGCGCGCTCGCCAGGAAGCGCAGCAGCTCGTCGAGCTCCGGCGCGCCGGTTTCGAGCGTGCGCCACGCGTGGCCCTGCGCCTCGAAGCGGGTGTAGATGCGCTCGGCGGTGGCGGGCCCCACGCCCTCGAGGAGCTGCAGCGCGCGGAACGCCGCGACGCGGTTCTTCGGGTTGTCGGCCCAGCGCAGCACCGCGAGCATGTCCTTCACGTGCGCCGCCTCGAGGAACTTGAGCCCGCCGTACTTCACGTACGGGATGTTCCTGCGCACCAGCTCGAGCTCGAGCATGTCGGCGTGGTGCGAGCTCCTGAAGAGCACCGCCTGGCGGCGAAGCAGCACGCCGCGCTCGCGCGCTTCCAGAATCCGCGAGACCACGTACTCGGCCTGCGCCTGGTCGTCGGCGACGGTCACGTAGCGCGGCTTCGGCCCGGCGCCCTTGCGCGAGCGCAGCGCCTTTCCGGCGAGCGCATTCGCCGCGTCGAGCACGGGCTGCGTCGAGCGGTAGTTCTCCTCGAGCACGACGACCGAAGCGCCGAACTCGGCTTCGAAGCCGAGGATGTTCTCCACCGACGCGGCGCGGAACGAGTAGATCGCCTGCGCGTCGTCGCCCACCACGGTGAGCGGCGCGCCCGCGGGCCGCAGGCCCTTCAGGATCTCGGCCTGGATCACATTGGTGTCCTGGTACTCGTCGACCAGCACGTGGTCGAACTGGCCGGCGATCTCCGCGGCGAGGCGCTCGTCCGACATCATCGCGTGCCAGTAAAGGAGCAGATCGTCGTAGTCGAGCGCCTGGTTGGCGAGCTTGCGCTCGACGTAGGCGCGGAAAAGCCCGGTGAGCTCCTCCTCCCACTCCGCGCACCAGGGATACACGGTCGCGAGCGTGTCCTCGAGCGCGCGCTGCGTGTTCACGCGGTGACTGTAGATCGCGAGACAGCTGTCCTTGCGCGGAAAGCGCCTCTCCGACTTCGACAGCCCGCGCTCGTGGCGCACCACGTCCATCAGGTCGGCCGCGTCGCCGCGATCGAGCACGCTGAAGCTCTCGTCGAGCCCGACGCGCTTGCAGTGCCGGCGGATGAGGCGGTTCGCCACCGAGTGGAAGGTGCCCGACCAGGGCAGCCGCACCTCGCGCAGCACCTCGCCCACGATGCGCTGCGCCCGGCGCGTCATCTCGAGCGCCGCGCGGCGCGTGAAGGTGAGCAGCAGCAGCCGTTCCGGGCTCTTGCCTTCGAGAAGCAGGTGCGCGACGCGGTGCGCCAGGGTGTTGGTCTTGCCCGTGCCCGCGCCCGCGAGGATGAGCAGCGGCCGGTCGCCGAACTGCGCCGCCTCGCGCTGCCGCTCGTTCAACCGCTCGAATGCCTCGATCGCCGCCACGGACAGCGATATTAGGCGAAGGATGTACGTTTATCCAGTATCTTTTTTCTTCAACAGGTCCGCCAATTTCTCCAGCGGCCGGTGTGTGGCTGCGGATTTTTCGCTTTGCGGTTCCGAGCCCGCTTTCGCGTCCTCCACCCGGGCATGCTCGTTCTCGTGGCAGTAGATGCACAGCAGCTCCCAGTTCGAGCCGTCGGGCGGGTTGTTGTCGTGGTTGCCGTCCTTGTGGTGCACGGTGAGCTCGCGCAGCCGCTCGCGGCCGAACTCGCGCGCGCAGCGCCCGCAGATCCACGGCAGGATCTTCAGCGCCTGCTCGCGGTAGGAGCGCGCGCGCTCCTCCTGCGCCTTGCGCGCCTCGGCCACGAGGCGATCGAGCTTGCCCGGGTCCGGGGCCTTGCGGGGCGGCAGCTTTCTTGCCATGAAACAATATTAGCCCTCGCCATGCCGCTTCTCACCCTGCAAGATGCCCAGCTCGCCTACGGCGAGCTGCCGCTGCTCGACCGCGCCTCGTTCGCGCTCGAAAGCGGCGAGCGCATCGGCCTCATCGGGCGCAACGGCACGGGGAAATCGTCGCTGCTTGGCGTCATCGCCGGGCGCGCCACGCCCGACGACGGCGAGCTGCGCAAGCGCGACGGGCTGCGCGTCGCGCTGGTCGAGCAGGAGCCCGTCCCGCCCTGGCCGCCGGTGGAAAAGAAGCATCGGCTTGCCGAGTTCCTGCACCGCTTCGGGCTGGATGAGAACGTCTCGCCGGCGACGCTTTCCGGCGGTGAGGCGAAGCGCGCGGCGCTCGCGCACGCGTTCGCGCTCGAGCCCGATCTGCTGCTGCTCGACGAGCCGACCAACCACCTGGACATCGACGGCATCCTGCAGCTCGAGAATCTGCTGTTGAAGCAGCCGGCGGCCATCGTGGTCACCCACGACCGCGCCTTTCTCGACCGCGTGGCGACGCGCATTCTCGAGCTCGATCGCGGCATGCTGCGCTCCTATGCCGGCAACTTTTCCGAATACGAACGGCTGAAAAGCGCGGAGCTTGCCGCCGAGGCGGTCATGCAGCGCAAGTTCGACCGGTTCTGGGCGCAGGAGGAAGCCTGGATCCGCAAGGGCATCGAGGCGCGGCGCACGCGCGACGAGGGCCGCGTGCGGCGCCTGGAGCACCTGCGCGAGGAGCGCGCGGCGCGCCGCGAGCGCGCCGGCTCGGTGAAGCTCGCGATCGGCGAAGGCCAGCGCTCCGGGAAGCTGGTCGCCGAATTGACGCAGGTGACGAAGTCGTACGGCGGGCGGCCGATCGTGAAGGGATTCGACCTGCTGGTGAGCCGCGGCGACCGCATCGGCCTCATCGGCCCGAACGGCGCCGGCAAGACCACGCTCCTCAAGCTCATCCTCGGCACCGAGGCGCCCGACGCGGGGCGCGTGCGCCTCGGCACCAACGTGCAGCCCGCCTACTTCGACCAGATGCGCGAGGCGCTCGACCCCGAGAAGACCGTCGCCGAGACCATCAGCCCGGGCTCGGAGTGGGTCGAGGCAGGCGGCGCACGCAAGCACGTCATGAGCTATCTCGGCGATTTCCTCTTCCCGCCGCGGCGCGCGAATTCGCCGGTGCGCATGCTCTCGGGCGGCGAGAGGAACCGCCTGCTGCTCGCGCGCCTGTTCGCGCGCCCGGCGAACGTGCTGGTGCTCGACGAGCCGACCAACGACCTCGACATCGAGTCGCTCGAGCTGCTCGAAGCGGCGCTGCAGGACTACGGCGGCACGCTGCTCCTCGTGTCGCACGACCGCGCGTTTCTCGACAACGTGGTGACGCAGACCATCGCCGCCGAGGGCGACGGCGTGTGGAAGGAATATGTCGGCGGCTACAGCGACTACCTGCGCCAGCGGCCCGCCGCTGCCCCCCTGACAAGGGGGGAGCGCGCCGCAGGCGAGCGGGGGGTTCGCGAAAAATCCCGTTTGAAACTCTCCTACAAGGAAACGCGCGAGCTCGAGGCGCTTCCGCACGCCATCGAAGCGCTGGAAGCCGAGCAAAAAGAATTGTTTGCGCGCATGCATGCGCCCGATTACTACCGCCAGCCGCCCGAAGCGCTGCGCGCCGACCAGCAGCGCAGCGCCGAGATCGACGCGCTGCTGCACGAGAAGCTCGAGCGCTGGGAAGCGCTCGAGCAGAAGCAGAAAGCGGCGAGCTCCTGATCCGCGTCAAGCCGCGCGCGGCGCAGGCTCCTAGACTAGCGCCATGCGTTGGTGGGAGATTCTCGTTCCCCTGTTGGTCATCGTCGTCGGGGTTTCCGCGCCGCCGAAGCCGCTCGACCACGGCATCTACGCGCTCTTCGGCGTGCTGATCTGCGCCGTCGCCGCCTGGTTCGCCGCCGTGCTCGTGCGCCGCTGCGGCTTCGTCGACTTCCTCGAGCGCTTCTTTCGGGAGCACGATTCGACCGCGCGGTAGACTTCGCGCATGCCAGCGCTGAATACGGCCGCCGCCTTGATCACGCCGGCGGCGCTCTTCAGCTGGCTCAATCACCGGCCTGATTACCGTCACCTACGTGGTGGTGGTTTTCTCCATCCTCGTACAGGGACTCACCCTCTCGCGCGTGCTGCGCCGCGTAGGTCCGAACGGCAAGCTGGCGAACGGCAAGCTGGGGTCAGAGCATATGCTCTGACCCCGGTTCGGCGTTACTGCGCGGCGATGCCGCCCGAGGTCATGCGGTTGTAGACGAGGTGCGCGTGGCTTTTCTCGAGCTCCAGGGGCACGGCGCCCGAGGCGGCGGTCGTGCCGCTCGCCACCTCGGCGAGGTTGAACTCCTTGCCCATCGGCAGCTCGATGCGCGCTCGGTGCGCGGCGCCGGTGACCGGATTCCTGATCGGCTCGACCACGGTCTTGATGATCCCGGCCACCGAGAGCGTCGCGCTGCGGCCCTCCAGGTCGAATTCCATGCCGATCGACTTGAAGAGCGGCGGATGCACGGTCGAGCACATCGCCCTGTAGATCTGCAGCATGATGGTCGCCGGCGGCGCGCCCTCGCCCTGCAGGATGGAGACGAGCGCCGCGCGCTGCGCCGGATTGGCGCGCTCGTCGATGATCGACTGCATCTGCCCGCCGCCCTTGTGAATCGGCCCGGGCCACGAATACGTATTCACTGCACAGAGGCCGTCCAGGCGCACATCGCCGTGATAGCCCTCGTCGATGCGCCAGGCGACCACCGCGCGGCACGAGCCGTCGGTCGGCAGCGCATTGAATTGGCACGGACAGCCGTAGTCGCAATTGCAGTTGGCCACGTGCGGACCCTTGATGCTCCATTCCACGTTCGGCATGCTTCCTCCTCAGGTTATGCCGTGACGAAAAGCGGAGCAGGCCCAGGCCGGCGAGGGCATGGACTCCACGGCCTGCCGGCCATTTCGCCCATGCCCTCCCCAGCCGTGGCGCCGATGTAAGGCCAGGGAGCCGAACCCGGGCGCCACCTCCTCCTCCTCGGCCGCGATCCTACTGCAACGGCCAAAAAAAAGGCAGGTTCGCGCTGGGTCGTACTTGCCGCTCGCCTCGTCGCGGTGCTTGTTCTTGGACCAGCCCTTGCGCCAGCCCTGGTTGCCGCGCTTGCGGCGTTCTTCATCGTCGTCGGCCGAGCTGCCGCTCGAGGCGCTGCGCTCGCCGTACTGGCGGTTCTGCTCGTTCTCCGCGGTGCTGCCCGCCCCCGCCTGCGACGCCGCGTTGCTGGATCACGGTCGCGCCGGCTTGCTCGGGCTGCGCTGCCGCGACAAGCCCGCTTTGCGCGGACTTCCTCTACTCGCAAGGGCCATTCCAACGATGTCACAAGGGTTGTTAAGCACTATATTTCCAACATGGCTACCTCCTACGACGCGATCGTCATCGGCACCGGCCAGGCCGGTCCCGCGCTCGCCGCGCGCCTCTCCGGCGCGGGCATGAAAGTCGCCGTGATCGAGAAGGCGAAGTTCGGCGGCACCTGCGTGAACGACGGCTGCACGCCGACGAAGACGCTGATCGCGAGCGCGTACGCCGCGCACCTCGCGTACCGCGCGGCGGATTACGGCGTGGAGCTGCCTGGCGCGCCGCGCGTGAACATGAAGCGCGTCAAGGCGCGCAAGGACGCCGTGGTCGCCAACTCCACGACGAACGTCGAGAAGTGGATGCGCGGACTCGGGAACGCGACCGTGATCCGCGGCCACGCCCGGTTTGTTTCCGAAAAGGTCATTCGCGTAAACGGCCAGGAGCTGACCGCCGACAAGATCTTCCTCAACGTCGGCGGCCGGCCGCTGGTGCCGAAGATGCCGGGGCTCGAAGCCGTGCCCTACTTCACCAACGTGTCGATGATGGAGGTCGACTTCGTCCCCGAGCACCTCATCGTGGTGGGCGGCAGCTACGTCGGCCTCGAGTTCGCGCAGATGTACCGCCGCTTCGGCGCGCGCGTGACGGTCGTCGAGATGGGGCCGCGGCTCGTCGGCCGCGAGGACGAGGATGTTTCGCTGGAAATAAGAAGCTTCCTGGAGCGCGAAGGCATCGAGGTGCGCCTGGACGCCGAATGCCTGTCCGCCGAGCGCGAAGGCGCCGGGGTCGCCATCGGCCTCGGCTGCAAGGAAGGCGCGCCGCGCGCGCGCGGCTCGCACCTTTTGCTCGCCGTCGGGCGCGCGCCGAACACCGGCGACCTCGGGCTCGAAGCCGCCGGCATCGCGACCGACAAGCGCGGCTACATCGAGGTGGACGAGGCGCTGCGCACCACCAACCCCGATGTATGGGCGCTCGGCGACTGCAACGGCAAGGGCGCCTTCACGCACACCGCCTACAACGACTACGAGATCGTCGCCGACAACCTGCTCGCCAACGCCGGCCGCAAGTGGACCGACCGCGTGATGTGCTACGCGCTCTACACCGACCCGCCGCTCGGGCGCGTGGGCCTGAGCGAAGCGGAAATCAGGCAAAAGAAACTGACGGCCCTGGTAGGAAAGCGGCCGATGGCGCGCGTCGCGCGGGCGGTGGAGAAGAGCGAGACCCGCGGCTTCCTGAAGATCCACGTCGAGGCAAGCTCGAAGCGCATCCTCGGCGCCGCGCTACTGGGCACGAGCGGCGACGAGGCGGTGCACTCCCTCATCGACGCGGTGTACGCAAGAACGCCCTACACCGACTTCCAGCGCCGCATGCGGATCCACCCGAACGTGAGCGAGCTCCTGCCCACGGTGCTGGAAGACTTGAAACCGCTTACGGCTTGATCTTCAGCTCGTTCTTGACGGCCTTCACGCCCTGCACCTTGCGCGCGACTTCGGCCGCCTTCGCGATCTCGGCGCGCGTTTTCACCGAGCCGGTGAGGTGCACCACCTTGTCCTCGGTGGTGACGCCGATGTCGAAGAGCTTGAGCGCGGGCTCATTGAAGATCGCCGTCTTCACCCGGGTGGTGATCGCCGCGTCGTCGACGTAGGCGCCGGCGGTGCTTTGCTTCTCGCCTTCGGTGGCGCAGCCCGCGACGGTGAGCATTGCAGCGGCGAAGAGAACTGCGGTGGTGCGTTTGATGGATTTCATGGCAATCCCTCCTATGCGCCGATTCTGCCATCGGCCGCGCGTTTTCCTGGAGGGATTAGTTCCGGCCGCGTACAATGCGCGACCCTAAAGAGAAAGAGCCGCAATGACCCGTCCCTACGATTTCATCCCCAGCGCCCTCGTGATCGAGGACGTCACCGTCGGGCGCGGCGAGCTCGCCAAGCGCGGCGACGACATCGTCGTGCACTACGTCGGCAAGCTGCTCGACGGCAAGCAGTTCGACTCGAGCCGCAGCCGGCGCGACCCGCTCGACTTCGCGCTCGGCGCGGGCGACGTCATCAAGGGCCTCGACCAGGGCGTGGAAGGCATGCGCGTGGGCGGCGTGCGCAAGCTCACCATTCCCGCCGAGCTCGCGTACGGCGACCAGGGCTGCGGCGGCGTCATCCCGCCCCACGCCACGCTGGTCTTCGACGTGGAGCTGCTGGAGATCGCCTAGTCAGGCCGCGACGACGCGGGCGACGAACGAAATTACCTCGTCCTCGATGAGCTGCGGCGTAACGCGCTCCAGCGCGTAAGCGCCTTTCGGCCCCGCCATCCCGCCCGCGTTGGACGCCTCGCCGGAGTTGATCCACACCGTGCGGTTGTAATGCCGGGTGGTAATCGAAAGCGTGTGCTGGTCTTCGTGCAGCGGCGCCTTGGTTCCCGAGGCGACGACGCGCAGCGAGATGCCCGCCTCGCAGATCCTGCCCGCGGCGCCGCCGACGAATTCCTGCTCGCCGATGCTGTAGCGGTGGCCGCGCTCCTCGAGCATCGCGCCCGCCTCCTCGAACACCGGCCGGATCACGTCGCGCCGCAAATCGGCAAACTGCTTGAGAAAGTGCGCTTCGTCCTCCAGCGCCCGCTTCTCGCGGTCCAACTCGGAGCGGCGCCGCTCGTCGTACTCGTCGAGGAGCTTCGCCAGCGCCTCGTGCATGTTATTGCCCATGCAGACATTGTCCGCCATTCGGACACCGGGAGCGGGAAGCAGAAAAAAAAGAAGCCGCCCGAAGGCGGCCTCTTAGGGGGAGCCATTACCCAAGGGAGGGAGGGTGTATGGCTCAGGGGGAGTAGGCATTCTGCAAGACGCCGGCAGCCGTGTCTGTCGCTCGCGCGGCCATTTCGCTGTAACGGGATCACTACAACTCAACTTCGCCGCCGGCGGGACCGGCAAGATAGTTCGCAGCTCGCTATTCGGCGCGCTTTCGCGTAGAGTGCGCGCCTCGCAGTGCTTTTGCAGCTTCGTCCGCCCTCATCGCAGTCCTTCATCGAAGCATCCGGTAGGGGCCAACCCAAGGAAATGTCATGGGCTTTTCTACGCTCGGCCTCGATTCATCCCTGCTGGACAACCTCGCGCGCCTCGGCTATGCCGAGCCCACGCCGGTGCAGCGCGCCGCGATCCCCGCGGTGCTGGCGGGCGACGACCTGCTCGTCTCTTCGCAGACCGGAAGCGGCAAGACCGCGGCCTTCGTGCTGCCGGGCCTCGAACGCCTGCGCGTTGCGTCGACGCGCCCGGGCAAGGGCCCGCGCATGCTGGTGCTCACGCCCACGCGCGAGCTCGCGATGCAGGTGCAGAAGGCGACGCACGGCTACTGCAGCGGGCAGAAGCTGCTCACCGCCTGTCTCGTGGGCGGCGTGCCCTTCGGCAAGCAGCTCGCGCAGGTGCGCAAGGCCGTGGACATCGTGATTGCCACCCCCGGCCGCCTCAAGGACCACATGGACCGCGGCACCGTCGAGCTCGGCCGCGTCGAGCTGCTGGTGCTGGACGAGGCCGACCGCATGCTCGACATGGGCTTCCAGGAGGAAATCGACGCCATCGTCGGGCGCGCCCCGAAGGAGCGCCAGACGCTGCTGTTCTCGGCGACGCTCGCCGGCGTCGTCGGGCGGCTCGCCGCGCGCGTCACGCGCAGCCCCAAGCGCATCGAGATCGCGCGCCGCGAGGAAGCCAAGCTCGACATCACCCAGCACGCGCTCATCGCCGACAACGCGGCGCACAAGGGCCGCATGCTCGACATGCTGCTGCGCGAGGCGGACGTCGAGCAGGCGCTGGTCTTCACCGCCATGAAGCGCACCGCCGCGGATCTCACGCGCACGCTCGTGGCGAATGGCTTCACCGCCGGCGCGCTGCACGGCGATATGCACCAGAAGGAGCGCACCCGTACGCTCAACCAGCTGCGCGACGGCCGCATGCGCGTGCTCGTCGCCACCGACGTCGCGGCGCGCGGCATCGACGTGCCGGGCATCAACCTGGTGGTGAACTACGACGCGCCGCGCATGGCGGAAGACTACGTGCACCGCATCGGCCGCACCGGCCGCGCCGGCCGTGCCGGCGTGGCGGTGACCTTCCTCGGTCAGGAGGACCGCGGCCTGGTGCGCCGCATCGAGCGCTTCACGGGCAACAAGGTCAGCCTGATGGAGATTCCAGGACTCGAGCCGCGCACGCGCGGCTAGCGGCTTACGGCGCGACCTTCGTCAGCGCCTCGGCGCAGGCCGTGGCGACGTCGCGGTTCGGCTCGGTGGCAGCGGGGGTGCCGGGCATCGTCGCCCAGCCGCCCTTGCTCACGTACTCGCCGCGCTCCCAGTCCTTGGTTTCCTTGAGCGCCACCAGGCTCGCCTGCGCCTTGGGAGCGGTTCGGAACTGCGCCACGCAGATCGGCGTGAGCGCTGCTACGAGCGCCGCTTCCGCGCGCGCGCCGGCAGTTTTCTCCGCCGTGCTGCCGGTCACCCAGCCGCCCCAGTTGAAGCCGACGATCGAGAGCGCGATCGCGCCTGCGGCCGCGCCCCAGAGGAAGGGCTTGGTTTCTACGGGAAGCTTTGGAATGTTCATCGGATTTCCTCGATGCGTTGGAAAACATCAGTGTCCGCGCCTAGTGGGGCCGCTTCTGTGCGCTGGCGCACAGAAGGCCGATGCCGCAGGGCACAGACTGAATCCATGGATATCCTCGTGTGGGTGCTGACCGGAGCCGCCGTCGGCTGGCTGAGCTTCCTTTTCCTGCGTTTCAATGAAGCGCGGGGCCGCAATGTCTCGATCGCCATCGGCGCCGCGGGCGGGCTCCTCGGCGGAAAAGCGCTTGCGCCGATGTTTATCGCCGTGGCCGCGACTCCAGGCGACTTCAGCGTGCCGGCGTTCTTCTTCGCGGCCACCGCGGCCATGGCCCTCCTAGCGCTCGGGAACCTGCTGTACGTCCGCTGGGGCGTATAGCCGGTTCTTGTCGGCAAGCGCCTTGAGCAGGCCGTCGATGCCGCCGCTGCGCACCGCGGCGGCGAAGCTGTCGCGATAGTTCAGCACCAGGCTCACGCCCTCGATTTTCACGTCGTAGACCTTCCAGCCCGCGGCGCGGTCCTCCATCTCGTAGTCGATCTCCAGGGGCCGCGCGCCCGGCCGCCTGACGATGGAGCGCACCAGCACCTCGGTGTCGCCGGCGGCGGCGCGCAGCGGCCGGTACTCGATCTCCTGGTCGCGATAGCCCGTGAGCGCGCTGGAATAGGTGCGCACCAGGAGCGTCCTGAACTCCCGGACGAGCGCCGCCTGCTGCTCCGGCGCGGCGAGGTTCCAGCTGCGTCCCGCGGCGAGGCGGGTCATGCGCTGGAAATCGAACAGCGGCAGGATCCTGCTCTCGATGATCTGCGCCACGGCGGTCGGCCGCCCGGCCGCGAGGTCCTGCTTGAGGATGACGATCACCTCGGAGGTGACCGCTTGCATCAGCGCATCGGGTGTCTGCAGCGGCGGGGCGAGCAACTGCGCGCCGGCGCCGCGCGCGACGAGCAGCAGCAAGACGGCGAGAACGCTGGCGGCATTCATTCTTCGATTGTCGCGGCTCCGCGCGGCGCGCTCTGTGCGCCAGCGCACGAATGCGCGTAGCATGGCCCATGGCCAAGGCGCAGAGCGTTCCCGGCGCGCATCCCAGGGACAACCGTCTCCTCGCTTCGCTGCCCGAGGGGGACTACCTGGCGCTGCTGCCGCACCTCGAAGCGATGGCGCTGCCGCTCGGCCTCGCGGTCTACGAGTCCGGCGGTCCGCAGGGCTTCGTGATTTTCCCGACCGACAGCATCGTGTCGCTGCTCTACGTGCTCGAGGACGGCGCATCGACCGAGATCGCGGTCACCGGCAACGAGGGCGTGGTCGGCATCTCGCTCTTCATGGGGGGCGAAACCACCCCGAGCCGCGCCGTGGTGCAGAGCGCCGGGCAGGGCTACCGCGTGCGCGCGGCGGTGGTGAAAAAGCACTTCGAGTCGCGCGGCGAGCTGCAGCACGTGCTGCTGCGCTTCACCCAGGCGCTCATCACCCAGATGACGCAGACCGCGGTCTGCAACCGCCACCACGCGGTGGACCAGCAGCTCTGCCGCTGGCTTCTCCTCATGCTCGACCGGCTGCCCGCCAGCGAGCTGCACATGACCCAGGAGCTCATCGCCAACATGCTCGGCGTGCGGCGCGAAGGCGTGACCGAGGCGGCCGGCAGGCTGCAGGCGGAGGGGCTCATCGAGTACAGCCGCGGCCGCATCCGGGTGCTGGACCGGCCGCGGCTCGAGTCCCGCGTGTGCGAATGCTATGCGGTGGTCAAGCGCGAGTACGACCGCCTGCTGCCGCGGGGCGCGCCGGCGCCGTAAAGCGGCGCTATGTGCGCGCGCGAACATACGCGCGCCGCGGCTGCGCGAAGAATCTCGGGATGCAAGCCAACCGCCTGCTCGCCTCGCTGCCGCGCAAGTGCTATCGCGAGCTCGCCGAGCGCCTGGTTCCCGTATCGCTCGTCTTCGGCGAGGTGCTCTACGAGCCGGGCGCCACGATCCGCGAGGTCTATTTTCCCGGCAGGTCGGTGGTCTCGCTGCTGACGATGGTCGAGGGCCGCGGCGCGCTCGAAGTCGGGCTGGTGGGGCGCGAGGGCATGGTCGGCATCCCGCTCGCGCTCGGGATCGGCGTCTCGCCGGTGCGCGCGCTGGTGCAGGGCGGCGGCGGCGCGCTGCGCATGAGCGCGACGAGCTTTCGCAAGGCGCTCGGCGCCAGCCTGCCGCTGCAGCAGCGGTTGCATCGCTATGCCTACGCGCTGATGGCGCAGATCACGCAGATCGCGGCGTGCAACCGCTTCCACGTGCTGGAGGCGCGCCTGGCGCGCTTGCTGCTCATGACGCGCGATCGCGTCGGCTCGGGGGAATTCCGCCTCACGCACGAGTTCCTCGCGCACATGCTGGGCGTGCGCCGCGAGGGCGTGAGCGGGGCCGCCTCGGCGCTGCAGCGGCGCGGCCTCATCGGCTACCGGCGCGGCGACATCCGCATCGTCGACGACGCCGGGCTGGAGGCCGCCTCCTGCGGCTGCTACGCGCTCGTGCGGCAGCGCGCCTGAGCTAGCTCGCGCTCACGCGCCGAGAAGCTTAGCCAGCTCCGCGCCTTCCAGCAGCCGCAGATTGTTCTCGGCCGCGAACTTGCGCGCCTGCGCGCTCACCTCGCCGGCGGTGACGTAGACGCACTCCTGGGCCTCGCGCGCGCGGCGCAGGCGATCGAGCTCGCGCAGGGGCGCGACGCCGGCGTGCCTGGCCTTCCAGCGCCGGGCCGCGACGAACGTCACCTTCCAGCCTTTCGTCAGCTCCAGGTCCGCGGCCACGCCCGCGAGCCGGGCGACGCCGTAGCCCTCGCGCCGGAACGCCTCCTCGAGCGCGCGCGAAAATTCCTCCGCCGGCATCGCCCGGATGCGCTCCAGCCTCGCGGCGATCTGCGCGGCGCTGGGCGCGCGCAGCTGCCGCCAGCCCGCGAGCGCCGCGATGACCAGGAACGGCACCGTGGCGAACAGCGCGTAGGCCGCCGGCAGAAACACCTTGCCCGCGGCGAAGATGCCGGCGCCGGCGAGCGCGCTCGCCCACCACGGCGAGCGCAGCAGGATTGCGAATAGCGAATTGCTGGGCAGCTGCCATTTCATGGCATGCATTCTAGGCGAGCACTTTTGATACCCTTGCGGCATGAAAACCGCCTACAACCCCGACGCCCGGCTCGACATCGAGGTCAGCGAAGTCGAGCTCCGGCGCACCGAGCGCGGCCGCCAGCTGATGGCGCGCATCTACCAGCCCAAAGGCGCGGGACCGTTCCCGGTGCTGCTCGACCTGCACGGCGGCGCCTGGAACGACAAGGACCGCCTGGCCAACGAGACCATGGACCGCGCCGTGGCTTCCAGCGGCGTGCTGGTGGCGGCGATCGACATGCGGCTCGCGGCGGAAGCGCCCTACCCGGCCTCGGTGCAGGACGCGAACTACGGCGTGCGCTGGCTCAAGTGGAAGGCGCCCGGCTGGAAGGGCGATCCCGCGACGCTCGGCATCTTCGGCAGCTCCACCGGCGGCCACATCGCCATGCTGGTCGGCATGCGCCCGCGCGATGCGCGCTACAACGCCATTGCGCTCGCCGGCGCGCCCGGCATCGACGCCACGGTGGCGTACGTCGCCACGCGCTCGCCGATCAGCGACCCGTACGCGCGCTTCCTGAACGCCGAGAAGATCAAGCGCGAGCACATGGTGCAGAAGACCCGGAACTGGTTCGTGCCGTGGGAGACGATCTTCGAGGCGAACCCGCAGCAGATCCTCGAGCGGCGCGAGCCGGTGGCGCTGCCGCCGCTGCTCATCATGCAGGGCGGCATCGACGACAACGTGCTGCCGGCCTTCCAGGAAAAATTCGCCGCCGCCTACCGCGGCGCCGGCGGCGATTGCCAGCTCGAGGTGTTCGAAGGCTGCGAGCACCTGTGGATCGACACCCCGGGCCCCGCGACCGACCGCGCCCACGCCATGGTGAAGGCCTTCATCGCCCGCAACATCGGGGTCAGAGCAAATGCTCTGACCCCAGGGTGAGCTCGAATCGTCTCCTAGTCCCGGCGATCGCCGCCTCGCAGTTCGCCCCGCCGTTCATGGTTTCGGGCGTCGCGGTCGCGCTACCGTCCCTGGGCGCGGACCTGGGCGCCGGCGCTACCGCGCTCTCGCTCGTCGAGACGCTGTTTCTCGCCGCGTCGGTGGCGCTGCTCCTTCCCGCCGGGCGCCTGAGCGACGCGGCCGACAAGACGACGCTGTACAAGGCCGGCCTCGCCGCCTTCGCGCTCTGCTCGCTCGCGATCGGCCTCGTGTCGTCGGTGCCGGCGATCCTCGCGCTGCGCTTCGTGCAGGGCGTCGCCGCGGCGGCCGTGGGGGCGGCGGGTCCGGCGATCGTCGCCGACGCCGTGCCGCCCGAGCGGCGCGGCCGCGCCTACGGCATCCTCATCGGCGCGGTCTACGCCGGCCTCACGCTCGGGCCGATCTTCGCCGGCATGCTCGTCGACCTGTGGGGCTGGCGCGCCGTGTTCCTCGGCGGCGGCGCGGTGGTGCTCGCGCTCCTGATGCCGATCCACTTGATCCTGCGCGCCGCGTGGCGCCGGCCGGCCGCGCGCGCGGTGCACCTGCCGAGCGCCCTGCTGGTCATCGCGGCGTTGCTCGCGCTCGTCGGCGGCGCGGCGACCCTGCGCGAAGGCGCGAGCGGCTACGGCGCCATGGCGGCGGGCCTCGCCCTGCTCGCGCTTTTCGTCTTCTTCCAGCGGCGCGTCGCTGCGCCACTCCTCGACGTTGGGCTGCTCGCCAAAAACCGCGTGCTCGGCGCCGCGCTCCTCGTGCAGTGGCTGCTCTACTGCAACGCGTTCGGCGCGGTGTTCCTGCTCAGCCTGTATATGCAGAGCGTGCTCGGCGCGGCCGCGAACACCACGGGCCAGGTGCTCGCCGTGAGCACGCTCCTCATGGCCGCGATCGCGCCCGCGGCCGGCGCGCTCGCCGACCGCCTGCGGCCGACGCTCATCGCGAGCGGTGGCGTCGCCGTGGTGCTCGCCTCCGCGGTCATGGCGGCGTTCCTCGGCGCCGGCGCGTCGCTCGTGCAGGTGGCCCTGGTGCTCGCCGTGCAAGGCATCGGCTTCGCCTTCTTCTCCTCGCCGAACATGGCGACCGTGATGAACGCCGTGCCGCGCGAGGCGAGCGGCATCGCCTCGGCGCTTTCCGCCACCGCGCGCTCGCTCGGCATGGTGAGCGGCATGCTCATCGTGGGCGCGCTGGTCTCGGTGAACCTCGGCCACGAGCCGGTCGGCGCCGACCCCGCGCGCTACATCGCCACCATGCACACTGCGTTCTGGATCCTCGCCGGCGTGACCGCCGCGGCCCTCACCGTGAGCCTGCTCCGCATTCGGGGTCAGAGCGCTAATTCATGAATTCTTTCTGCGCAGCGTGCGCGCGCGCCAGCCCGCTGCGCCGGCGACGACGCCGCTCGCGGCGGCGATCAGGAAGGCGAGCGTGTAGCTCGCGGTCGCGTCGTACAGGCGCCCGGCGAGCCAGGGCCCGAGCGCGCTGCCCACCGCGCTTCCCATGAGGCCCACGCCGACGATGGCGCCGAAATGCGGCCCGCTGAAGCGGTCGCTCACCATCGCGGGGATGAGCGAGGCGGTCACCGAATAGCCGGCGCCGAGCAGCACCGCGTAGCCGTACACCGCCCAGCGCGTCGGCGCGGCGCCCACCGCGAGCAACGCGAACACGCTCGCCACCAGGAGCGCGATGCCGGCGACGTACACCAGCTCGCGCTCGACGCGGTCCGAGAGCCAGCCGCCGCCCGCCTTGCCGACGATGCTCGCGAGGCCCACCACGCTCACCACCGAGGCGGCGACGATGGCGGCGAGCCCGTGGTCGACGAGGTACGCCACCTGGTGCACGTGCAGCATCTGCGAGGCGATGTTGCCGAAGAAGAACGCCGCGAACAGCAGCCAGAAGGGCTGCGTGCGCATCGCTTCGGCAAGCGTCGTCGTCTCCCGCGCGGCGCGGGGACCGGAGTCGGAGCCCGAATCTTCTTGGTTCTTGCTTCTGGGGCTCTGACCCCGAATTTCTTCCCTCCGCCGCGCGCGCATCAGCCACAGCGACGAGGGCACGATCCACAGCACGCTGATGGCGCCGAGCATGCGGTACGCCGTGCGCCAGCCGACCGCGTCGATGAGCAGCTGCGCGAGCGGCACCACGAGCAGCATGCCCACGCCCACGCCGGAGCTGACGATGCCGATGGAGAAGCCCAGGCGGTCGTGGAACTCGCGCTGCACGTACACCAGCGCCGGCACCCAGCCCGCGATTGCCACCGCGATCGCGGTGAACACGCCGAAGGCGAGATAGAGCTGCACCGGCGTGGCGATGAAGCTGTCGGCGAAGAGCGCGAGCCCCATCGCCACCCCGCCCGCCGCCATCACGCGCAGCGGCCGGAAGCGCACGCACAGCGCGCCGATCACCGGGTTGAGGCCGCCGTGCACCAGCGTGAACACCGAGAACGCGCCGGCGAGCAGCGAGCGGCTCCAGCCGAACTCGGCGAGCAGCGCCACCAGAACCACGCTGTACGAGTACCAGATGCCGTAGGCGAGCGCGAGCGTGAGCGCGATGACGCCGAGGGCCGCTGCGTTCATGGCTTTTGCCGCAACATAGCACGGCATGCGCCGGGGTCAGAGCCGGAATCCTCGCGGTTTTTGATCTAGTTAGGGCTCTGACCCCGAATTTCGTGCCAGCATCGCTTTTCATGTATCGCACCGTAAGCACCGGGCTCGAGAGCCTCGACGCGATCCTGGGCGGGCTGCGCATCGGCGACAACGTGGTGTGGCGGGTCGAGGCGATCGAGGACTACCGCGCCTTCGTCGCGCCGTTCGTCGCCGGCTCGCGCGCCGCCGGGCGCCGCGTGGTCTATATCCGCTTCGCGCCGCGCCCGCCGATCGTCGACGCCGCGGCGGTGGACGCGGTCCACGACCTCGACGCCTTCCGCGGCTTCGAGTCCTTCACCGTGCGCCTGCACCAGATCATCCGGCAGGAGGGCGCGGAGACGTTCTACGTCTTCGACTGCCTCTCGGACCTGCTGGACGCCTGGGCCACCGACGCGATGGTGGGGAGCTTCTTCCAGGTCACCTGCCCGTACCTCTTCGAGCTGCGCACCGTCGCCTACTTCGCGCTCGAGCGCGACCGCCATTCGTTCGCCACCGTCGACCGCGTGCGCGCCACCACGCAGCTGCTCATCGACCTGCACCACGAGGGCGGCACGCGCTACGTGCACCCGCTCAAGGTCTGGCAGCGCTCCTCGCCGACGATGTTCCTGCCGCACCGCCAGGACGACGGCCGGCTCACGCCGATCACCGTGAGCGCCGAGGCGACCAAGCTCTTCGGCAGCCGGCCGGGCAGCGCCGAGCGGCGGCTCGACGCCTGGGAGCGGCTCTCGATGCGCGCGGCCGACCTCGCCGGCTCGCCCGCCGAGCATCCCGAGCGCAAGGCGATGGTCGAGCAGCTCTCGCGCCTGCTCCTCGGCCGCGACGAGCGCATCCTCGCGCTCGCGCGCCGGCACTTCACGCTCGACGACCTGCTCGGCATCCAGGAGCGGCTGATCGGCACCGGGTTCATCGGCGGCAAGGCGGTCGGCATGCTGCTCGCGCGCGCGATCCTGCGCGCCGACGGCAAGGAGCGCTGGGGCGAGCGCCTCGAGCTGCACGACTCCTTCTTCATCGGCTCGGACCACTTCTACTCGTACATCGTCAACAACGGCTGGTGGCCGCTGTTCATGTGGCAGCGGAGCGAGGCGGGCTACCTGCCCGGCGCCGCGGAGCTGCGCGAGCTCCTGCTGCACGGCAAGTTCACCGACGAGATCCTGCGCGACTTCCAGAAGATGCTCGAGCACTTCGGCCAGTACCCGATCATCGTGCGCTCCTCGAGCCTGCTCGAGGACGGCTTCGGCAACGCCTTCGCCGGCAAGTACGACAGCTTCTTCTGCGTGAACCAGGGCGCGCCGGAAGAGCGCCTGGAGCAGCTCGTCGAGGCGGTGAAGCAGGTCTACGCGAGCACGCTCTCCGAGGAGGCGCTGCAGTACCGCCTGCAGCGCGGCCTCGCGCGCCAGGAGGAGCAGATGGCGCTGCTGGTGCAGCGCGTCGGCGGCGCCTACCACGGCAACCATTTCTACCCCGCGTTCGCCGGCGTCGGGCTGTCGTACAACACCTTCGTCTGGCGCCACGACATGGATCCGAAGGCCGGCATGCTGCGGCTCGTGGTGGGGCTGGGCACGCGCGCGGTCGACCGGGTGGAGGGCGATTACCCGCGCGTGGTGCCGCTCGACCGGCCGCTCCTCGTGCCCTACGCCGACCCGGAAGACCGCCGCCGCTTCAGCCAGCGCGAGGTCGACGTGCTCGACGTCGAGCAGAACGCCGCGGTCACGCTTGCTTTGGGCGAGCTCGATTCGCACCCCGACCTGGAACGTCTGCTCGGCGAAACGGACTTTCCCGCCGTGATGCGCCGCATGCTCGCGACGCTCGAGAAAGCCTACGAGTACCCGGTGGACGTCGAGTTCACCGCCAACCCGGCGAGCGACGGCAGGCTGTACCTCAACCTCATCCAGTGCCGGCCGCTGCAGACGCGCGGCATCCAGTCGCGGCGCGTCGAGATCGGCGAGCCGCCCGAAGGCCGGACGCTGTTCGCGAGCAAGGGCAGCTTCATGGGCGGCAGCATCGTGCAGCCGATCGAGCGCGTGATCTGGGTCGATCCCGAGCGCTACACGGCGCTCGACCTGACCGACAAGTACGAGGTCGCGCGCATCGTCGGGCGCCTGAACCGCATGATCAAGGGCGCCGAGCCGCGCCCGACGCTGCTCATGGGGCCCGGGCGCTGGGGCACCTCGACGCCGCGCCTGGGCGTGCCGGTGCGCTTCGCCGAGATCAACGCCATGACCGCGATCGCCGAGGTCGCGTTCCCGGCCGGCGGCCTGCATCCCGAGCTCTCGTTCGGCACGCATTTCTTCCAGGACCTGGTGGAGACCGGCATCTTCTACCTCGCGCTCTATCCCGGGCGCGCCGGCTGCCGGGTGCACACCGAGATCCTCCCAAGGACCGAGAACCTGTTCGCCCAATGGCTCCCGGACGACGCGCGTTTTTCCGACGCGATCGGCGTTTTTGACTTACAGCAACGTTTCCAGCTGATGGCCGACATAGTCACGCAGCGGGTGGTCTGCTGCCTCGCATAATGGGGCCATGGGCGCTCCACTACGCATGCCGTTCGACGAGCGGATCGAAACGATCTACCAGCAGGTCAAGGCGAGGAATCCCGGCGAGGACGAGTTCCACCAGGCGGTGAAGGAGGTGCTCGAGTGCCTGGGCCAGGTGCTGGTCAAGCACCCGGAGTTCGCCGAGCAGAAGATCATCGAGAGGATCTGCGAGCCCGAGCGCCAGATCATCTGGCGTGTTCCCTGGCAGGACGACCGCGGCGAGGTGCACATCAACCGCGGCTTCCGCGTCGAGTTCAACAGCGCCATCGGCGTCTACAAGGGCGGGCTGCGGTTCCACCCCTCGGTGTACCTCGGGATCATCAAGTTCCTCGGCTTCGAGCAGATCTTCAAGAACGCGCTCACCGGCATGCCGATCGGCGGCGGCAAGGGCGGCTCCGACTTCGATCCCAAGGGCAAGTCCGACAACGAGGTGATGCGCTTCTGCCAGAGCTTCATGACCGAGCTCTACCGGCACCTGGGCGAGTACACCGACGTGCCGGCGGGCGACATCGGCGTCGGCGGGCGCGAGCTCGGCTACATGTTCGGCCAGTACAAGCGCATCACCAACAAGTACGAGTCGGCGGTGCTCACCGGCAAGGGCATCGGCTGGGGCGGTTCGCTGGTGCGCACCGAAGCGACCGGCTACGGCGCGGTGTTCTTCGTGCGCGAGATGCTCAAGGTCCGCAAGGACTCGCTCGAGGGCAAGAAATGCGTCGTCTCGGGCTCGGGCAACGTGGCGATCTACACCATCGAGAAGCTGCAGCAGCTCGGCGCCAAGGTGATCGCCTGCTCGGACTCGAACGGCATGATCCTGCACGAGAAGGGCATCGACCTCGACACCGTCAAGCGGCTGAAGGAAGTCGAGCGCCGCCGCATCTCCGAGTACGCCACCGCCCACAAGGACGCCAAGTACATCGCCGGGGGCAACATCTGGGAGATCCCGTGCCAGGTCGCGATGCCCTCGGCGACGCAGAACGAGATCAACGGCCGCGACGCCAAGACGCTGGTGAAGAACGGCTGCATCGCGGTCGCCGAAGGCGCCAACATGCCCACCACGCCCGACGGCGTGCGCGTGTTCCAGGATGCCGGCATCGCCTACGGCCCGGGCAAGGCCGCCAACGCCGGCGGCGTCGCCACCTCGGCGCTGGAGATGCAGCAGAACGCGAGCCGCGACTCGTGGACCTTCGAGTTCACCGAGAAGAAGCTCGACGACGTCATGACCTACATCCACCACACGACCTGGGAGACGGCCGCCGAATACGGCGTCACCGGCAACTACGTGACCGGCGCCAACATCGCCGGCTTCATCAAGGTCGCGCGCGCCATGGTGGCCCTCGGCCTCGTCTAGGCCGGGGGGTTGCGGTCAGAGTCCGGAAGCTGGGGCCATCGCCCCGGTGTAAGACGGCGCAACAGCGCTAATGCATCCGGGCTCTGACCCCAACCTTGGGGTCAGAGCCCGAATTTTCTTGGTTCCGACTTTCGGGGCTCTGACCCCGAATTTCTCAGTCCTCGAGCGGCAGGCTCTTCTGGAACTTCGCCTGCGCGAACTCCTGCAGCGAGCCGATCGCGTCCGCCACCTTCGCCCCGTACGCCGGCGCGAACTCGATCATCTGCTCGCCCTCGCCGTCGATACGCTGCTTCATGCAGATGTAGCCGCTGTCCGAGATGAAAATGTCGATGTCCGCCTGCCCCTTGATGCGCATACGCGTGATCTCCTTGCCGGCAATGCTAGATCACGCCTCCAACCGCGGCGTCGCTCGCGCCGCCTTCCAGTCGGACTAGCCCGATGAGCACGGGGTCCGAGCCCGAAAATCAGGGACGGACCACGTTTTAGTGGCGCGTAGCTGAGAAAAACGTGGTCCGTCCCTGATTTTCGCCGCCGATAACCGCGTAGCATGTCCCGATGCGGCGCAGCGAACGCAACCCGGCCATCGAGATCGTGAGGATCGCGCTGGGACTCGTCTGGCTGCCCTTCGCCTGGGCCGCCGCGGCGCCGGCCGCGGCGGTGCGCCGCTACCGCGCCTCGGTCGCGCGGCCCGGCCAGGCCGCCGAGCGCGCCCGGTTCGACACCAAGAAATGGACCGCCGAGCTCCTCAAGCACCTCGAGTGGCGGCGCTTCGAAGAGCTCTGCGCGGCCTATTACGAAGCGCTCGGCTTCCGGGCGCAGCTCACGCGTTCGCGGGCCGACGGCGGCGTCGACATCGGCCTGAGCGCGCAGGATTCCGACGGCACCGCGACCATCGTCCACTGCAAGGCGTGGGATGCCTACCGGGTCGGGGTCAGCCCGCTCGAGGCGCTGCGCCGCGCGATGACGGCCTCGAAGGTGCGCAGAGGCGTGCTGATCACGGCGGGCCGGTTCACGCGCGAAGCGGTGACCTTCGCGGCGCAGGAGAACATCCAGCTCATCGACGGCGCCGGCCTGCTCGGCAAGCTCGCGGAGCTGGCGCCGGAAAAATCGCTCGCCCTGCTGCAGTTCACCACGCAAGGCGACTTCCTGACGCCGACCTGCCCGCACTGCTCCATCAAGATGATCTCGCGCAAGAGCACCCAGGCCGGCAGGAAGTTCTGGGGCTGCGTCAACTACCCGCGCTGCAAGCACACCGCAACGGTTTAATAGGTTCGGCCCCCGCTCGCCTGGGTGCGGCAGCAGACAGACGCCGGCTGCCGGGCGAACCACGGGAATGCAAGAGCATTACCTCGAGGCTTACTCCGCGCGGATTGAGCGCGCGGCCGCCCTTGCCAGTGCAGCGACCGCGCGAAGGTGCGGCCGCGCAGCAGCTCGGCGGCGTCCGGCCGTTCGTCCAGGAGATCCTCCAGCACGCGGCCGATCTCTTCCGCCACCTCGGCGGAGGGATCCCAGCCGGGCCAGGTATTGAGCCAGACATCGGCCGTGCTGAGGTCGCTGTGGACGCTGAAGCCGCTCAGCATCGGCAGGCGCTGGAAAAGCGTTGCCATGTCCTGTTGCAGCCGGTCGCGAAACATGGTCCACCTCGCTTCCTCGTTGTCGACGTGGAAAGGATGGCGGCGGGCCGTGTCTCCCGAATGTCCAAGCCCGGGCGATCGCGTTACATCCGAAACGCATCGGCTTAGCGTTTTTGCCGGGCGAGGAAGCGGTCCAGTTGATCGGCAAATCGCTTGCGGTCCGTGTTGTCCAGCGCCGCCGGCCCGCCGGTGCGCTCGCCCATGCCGCGCAGCTCGTCGAGGTAGTTGCGCAGCGCCAGGCGCTCCTGGATGTTCTCCGCGGAATAGAACTCGCCGCGCGGGTTGAGGGCGTGGCCGCCCTTGGCGATGACGTCGGCGGCGAGCGGAATGTCGGCGGTGACGACGAGATCGCCGGGCGCGAGCTCGCGCACGATGTGGCTATCCGCGACGTCGATGCCGCGCGGCACCTGCAGGCAGCGGATGTACGGCGACGGCGGCGTACGCAGGAACTTGTTCGCCACCAGCGTCAGCGGGATCTTCGCGCGCTCCGCCGCGCGATAGAGGATGTCCTTGATGACCGCGGGGCAGGCGTCGGCGTCGACCCAGATGCGCATGACCCGCTATGGGAGCACAGAACGAGCGCCCTGGTAGTGCGATCCCTTATAGCCGCTTGTACGCGCGCCTTGCGACGTGCGTCTGCGTGTTCCCGCCTTCGCCGTACCAGCGGGCTTCGGACTCGTCGACGTTCACCACCAGCGCCCGCGCCGCCTTGTGGCCGAACCTCCAGAGCGAGGATCTCGCACCCAGCTTCTGCCGCCGCGCGACCGCGGCGGCGAAATCGAAGAACGGGCCCATTCTCAAGGGCCGGGAACACGGCTTGTAGCGTTCGAAGTTCAAGCTAAAAAGCTTTTCCACAACTGCACGTTGCGCTCGGAAGCGATGCGGGTCTGTGCGTTGGCGCGCACTCGAGCATGACGGTTGTAACCGTCGGGCGTCACGGGCGAAACGCAGGCGAAATCGGCCTCGGCCAGGATGTAAGCGCCATAAAGGAACTGCCCATGAGATCGCTCGTTCTTGCCGTGATGCTGAGCTGGTCGGCGCTGCTGCACGCCGCCGGCCC